>Ga0105046_10000545_pt1 | contig 53181 bp, 47 predicted proteins | sample MAT03_FD_78385 | JGI IMG/M metagenome (GOLD analysis project Ga0105046, IMG submission 78385) | Freshwater microbial communities from Lake Fryxell liftoff mats and glacier meltwater in Antarctica - MAT-03 (megahit assembly) | ecosystem: Environmental > Aquatic > Freshwater > Ice > Liftoff... | reverse complement strand
ATTAAAACGATTTATTTTTCTCAAGTTCGGGATAAACCCCGAACTTGAGAAAAATAAATCGAAAATTAAGCTATTCTTAGATTTTGGAAAGATTGCGGCTTGAAGTTTTTAGCGAAGTATTGTTATATAGAAGCATACACCAACAAAATCAACGAAAATAGCCTTAATTTAAGGTTACTTACGTCTGGTTTATTTGTTACCCCTACCATTGCTTTAGTCAATTATTCCAGCCCTTTCAACGACGATTTTCTGCCAGGTGGCCGTTCAGGTTTTGCCATTCCCCAACGGCTGGCTCCCGCTTTTAGTAGTAGCGGTAGCGTCAAAGAATTTCGGTTTTGCTTTGTGCCTACTTTCTCTGCCATTGATTACCAGGAGATCGAAGTAGCCAAAACAGCCGAGAATTTTTGAACGTATTCAATACAAATCAACACCCTTTTGCTGCTATTTATGGTAATAATTTTCTTCCACGAAATGATTTTCATGTTAATTCCTTCACCACAAACTGGTTTCGAATAGCACAAGATGAAGGGTTGTTGGGCAATTTGATAACGTGTCCTGGGCCACCGCAGCCCGTTACGCCTTTTGTCATTGCCAATCAGTCGCTTGACCCTTGTTTTGCCAACAATCAGTCGGTTACGTTTACGGCGGTCAATACGGGAGATATTAGCCAATATTCGCACGATTGGGCGCTGTTGTCTGCTGGTATCTTTGGGTCGGGCAATACGTTTACGTTTAACACCAACCAATTGATTCCCGGGGTGCAATATACCCTAATTTGTACGCGGCGCTTTACCAATCAGGGTTACAGCACCGCTACTTCTTCTTACAGCATTATATTCTCGGTGTGCGAGCCAACTGGAGGAAATGCTTCCCCCTGCACTTTTAACCAAGGAGATTTTGTGTATTTGCTGGGCGACGGGCAGGGTGCTTACGCACGCTATCACAACGGTACGCTCTACGCCGCCAAAACAGAGGGCGACACTTACGAGTTTGTTTCGCGTAGTACGCTCATTGCCAACGGAATGGTTGATACTTTTGCCAATTGCTTTGCCGAAACCGACCCACGCGGCGGCGGGGGCAATTTGTCTTTGCAAAATGGTTGCTACACGTTCAAAAGTAAGTTGTCCAACAAAATGATGCAAATGGACGGCGACGGTAACGGTGCTAAAATACGCCAATACGGTGCCAACGGTCAGAACAACCAAATATTCAAGCTCGAAGCAGTAGATGGCGATGCTTACAAAATAATGGCTGCCACCAGTAACCGAACCATAGAGTCGCCTGGGGGTAGCACAGGCTACAATACCGAGCTTCAACTTTGGGACTACAATGGCAGTAATCACCAAAAATGGCAGTTGGTAAATATGAACGACGGCAGCTACCGCCTCAATCCCAAACACGAAAGTCAAGTAGTGATGGACGTAACAGGAGCAAACAGTAATGACGGAAGCCCTTTACAACTGTATGGAATTCACAATGGCGATAATCAACGTTTTATGTTCGCTTCGGTGGGTTGCCCCAACACCCACCCAGCACCTGCGCTAATCCCCGCAACCCTGACAATCCCAGTGGCACCGTTTCAGGTCTCAACTATAAATACTATCAGAGCATTGCGGGTAACAACTGGTGCGATGCCACGGGCTTGGCCAGTCAATCCACCACCAGCACGGGTAACGTGGCCAACTTCTCGCTCGCGCCCAAACAACGCGAAAGCGATTTTGGTTTTGAATATACTGGCTTCATTGATATTCCTGCCGAAGGCAACTACACCTTCTACCTCAACAGCGATGACGAATCGCGGCTCTACATTGGCATCCAGCAGGTGGTGGCCCACGCGGGCTGCCACGGCACGCTGCCCAACGGCCAAGAACCCAGCGGTCAAATTTGCCTCAAAGCGGGCAAACACGCCCTGAAAGTGCTGTTTTCGCAGGGCGGGGGCGGCTACGGATTGGAGGTGCAGTGGCAAGGCCCCAACATTGGCAAACAGACCATTGCCAACGACCGCCTCTCGCGCGCAGCAGGTGGCGGCTGCACGCCACCTGCTGCGCCGAGCCTTTCGGCCAGCCCTACTTCAATTAATGCGGGGCAAAGTAGCACGCTGTCGGCGAGTGGTTGCGGCGGAACGGTTGCTTGGAGTACAGGTCAAACGGGCAACAGCATCACGGTAAGCCCCGCCCAAACCACCACCTACACCGCCACTTGCTCGGAGAGTGGGTGTGTCAGTGGCAATGGCAATGTTACTATAACGGTCAATGGAGGCGGGGGTGGCTGCGCCACGGGCAATTTTAACGGCCACTTAGACTACGTCGATTGTGCCAATTTTGGCGGCTGAGCTATTGATTTCAATGACTACGGGCGCACCGTTCAAGTAGAGATTTTGGTAGATGGGCAGCTGGTAGCTACCGTAGCAGCCAACCAAAGCCGCCCCGATTTGGTAGCGGCTTTTGGAACACCGCAAGCGGAGTTTCACGGCTGGAACTACACCGTACCTGCCAACGCGCCGTGGCGCAACGGTACCAAAGCCATCGTAGTGCGCCCCTGCGGCAACGCAAACAACTTGGCAAACTCGCCCACCAACGTCAATTTTTCTAATTGTAGGGTGGGAGTAATCGAAGATTTGGCTGAAAGGCGGGTGGAGCCGCCAGTGCTTGATTTGCGGCTTTCTCCCAACCCCACCGATGGGCAAGTGCAGGTAGAAGTATGGCTACCCGAGGCGGGGGCGGTGCAGATAACGGTGCAAGACCTGACGGGGCGCACGGCCAAAGGCTTTGATTTTGAGGCTAAAGCGGGGAATTTTAGCCAGTTGCTCAACCTGACCGACCTGCCCGTGGGGGTGTATATGTTGCAACTGCAAACGCCCCAAAAACGATTCGTCAAAAAATTAGTGCTGGTTAGGTAAAAAAATTGGGCGAAACAAAGTGCTTGGCGGCCAATCCACTAAAATCTTGGCCGCCAAGCACTTTGTTTTTTCAAAACTCACGTATGTTTTTAGTTTTGTGCACTTAGTTTGCTATTTTATGTAGCCTGTTTGTAAAAAATGTAGTACCTACAATTTCTGTTAAACCCATCGGATTTTAGCGATATTTACCGTTCTTTGTAGGAGAAATCCACGTCAGACTCAATGCTTACAATTCAAAGTAACCTTTCTCTAAAACCCCACAATACCTTCGGCATAGACGCTACCGCCCGCTATTTTATTGAGGTAGAAACCGAAGACGACATCAAAACACTACTCCAACTTCCCGATATTCAGCAGTTGCCCAAATTGATACTCGGCAGCGGAAGCAACGTGCTGTTTAGCCAAGATTTTGGCGGCCTGGTTGTTAAAATAGGCATCAAAGGCATCGAAAAAATCGGCGAAGACCAGCAACACGTGTGGCTCAAAGTTGGCGCTGGCGAGTTGTGGCACGGCTTGGTGCTGCATTGCGTAGCGCACGGCTACGCCGGCTTAGAAAACTTATCGCTGATTCCGGGCACGGTAGGCGCAGCTCCCATGCAAAACATCGGTGCGTATGGCGTTGAAATAAAAGATACCTTTGAAAACCTCGAAGCCATTCAAATAAGCACGGGCCAAAAACGCTACTTCTCAAAAACCGACTGCCAGTTTGGCTACCGCGACAGTGTCTTTAAGGGCGCAGCCAAAGGCTTGTTTTTTATTACCAGCGTTACGTTTAAACTTAACAAAAACCCTACTTACCAAATTTCCTACGGCGACATTCAGAAAACCCTGGACCAAATGGGTGTCAAAGAACCAAGCATCAAGACCATCAGCGATGCCGTAATTAAGATTAGGCGCAGCAAACTACCCGATCCTGCCGAAATTGGCAACGCAGGCAGTTTTTTCAAAAATCCCGAAATACCAGACGCTCAATACCAAAACCTAAAAATAGACTATCCTGAAATACCCAGTTATGCAACAACCCAAAATAACGTAAAAATACCCGCAGGCTGGCTCATTGAGCAGTGCGGCTGGAAAGGCAAAAAGCTCGGAAACGTGGGCGTACACACCCGTCAAGCGTTGGTACTGGTAAACTATGGCGGTGCCACGGGACTGGAAATCAAACAATTATCCGAAAAAATACAAACCTCAGTAGAAAGCCGGTTTGGAATAAAACTGCAACCCGAAGTGAATTTTATATAAAAAAAAAGGTTGGCCAGAAACCAGCCAACCTTTCAGAACCTTCCTCTTTTTATTTAACCAAAAGTCTTTGTTTCGTAATAATGCACTGTTTCGTGGCTCAGAAAGCGTGCGCGTACATGTACAACTGCCCTTTCAATTCTTTGCGGGCAATGTGAATTCGATTCTTGACCGTGCCAATCGGGATGTGCAAACGGTCGGCTATTTCGTGGTACTTGAAACCCCGATAGTGCAACATAAAGGGTGCCTTATAGGTATCATCAAGCAAATTTACGGCGGTGTTGATGTCTTGCATTATAAGCGACGATTGGGCCAGATTTTCGGCACTGTTGTCCAATGAATTGATGTAATACAGGTTTTCGCTGGTGTCAATGAAGGTGTTTTTTCGCATCATGCGCTGGTAATTGGTTATGAAAGTATTTTTCATAATTGTATATAACCAAGCTTTCAGGTTTGTACCTTCCGAATATTTTTCGCGGTTGGTAAATGCCTTCAGTAACGTATCCTGCAACAAGTCGTTTGCATCGTCAGCATCTTTGGTAAGACGCATGGCAAAAGGCTTCAACGACTTAGAAACCTTAGATAAATGGTACGCAAATTCGGAAGTAGTCATCGTTGTTTGGTGTTTAAACTTTTCTTGTTGAAGTTTAATGGCACAAAGTTAAACAAAACAAAACTACACTTCCAAATATATTTTGCCAAATTTAAAAAATATTCTTTCACTTGAAGGTACTCAAAAATCAACAATATTAGATTTGTCTAAAAAAAACGTTTTTTCAAGAAAAATACACCCTTAATGATTAGAAAAAAGATATTTTATTTTGTTTAACAAAAATTAGTTTTTGTTAAACAAAATAAAATATCTTTTTTTAGCTACTGAATTTTTGTTTCAGCATAGCTAAACAAAATTGGATTGGGGTACTTAAACAAGAAGTTCGTTTGACTTATTAGTTTTTGTGAAGACACCACTTTGAAAGGCCAAAAAACAGACGGTTGCACAAAAGTGGGCATCTCATACCCAAAAGGCAGGCAAGTAGCTTGGTATATTTGGCGGCGCGTGGGGTGTTGGGGGGCCACTACGTTGAAGACTCCGTTTTGGTGCACCATACTTGCTACAAAATGCGTAACGGCCAGCACAACATCGTCTCGGTGAACGTAATTGACGGGAACGTCGCCCGTTTCAAGGTTTTTTTTGCCCGATACATATTTGCCAGCAATACGCTCGTAGCCCATCAAACCACCGCAGCGCAGCACCAAACTCGGCACGGGCAGTGCTTGAATGAGCTGCTCGGCAACTACCAAAGCTGGTGCCGCCGACTGCGCGGGCGTGGTTACGTCTTCTTCTGTCATTTCGCGGTTCAATTCAGGATATACCGACGTTGAACTCACATACACCACGCGCCGCACGGGCGATGCCATCAGCATCTCGGCCAGCGCGGCCATCTGTGCAGGATGAAACGCCACTCCTGCCCGCTCCAATCGCGGCGGGATATTGACAATTAGCAGGTCGGTTTTTAAGAAAAAATCCCAACCAATGCCTTGTGCATCGGGCGTAAGATTAAGGCAAAACGGCTGAATCCCGGCCTTGCGAAGCAACGCCAGTTTGTTAAGCGAAGTGGTGCTACCCTTTACTGTATGCCCTTGACCTGCCAAAGTTTTGGCCAACGGAAACCCCAACCAGCCACAACCTAAAATGCTTATTATCATTGCTTAATGATTTCTTGTGGGGCAATTTACCATTTATCAGCAAAAGAGTGGGCAAAAATAGGTTTTTAAAACCATTTATTGAATCCATAATTGCAAGTCTTTGGGTAGCTTCGTATCTTCGCCCTACATTCTTAAAACAAGTGAATTTTATGTCTAAGAAAAAAATAATCCCGCCCGACGTTTCAGAAAAACCCCGTGTTCACAAAGACCTCGAGGGCTTCGATATTCGCATCAACTCTTTTGGCGAGATTACCTCGTCTATTGGCATTGACAAAATTAACCAGTTTTTGAACAAGCACGTGGACGATAAAAAACTCCGTGGCCGCGACGAAGATAAAGAAAACAATGAAAAAGAATAAAAACAAAAAATAAATTATGAACGCGCACGAAATTGACTACAAAATTATTGGCGAAGACATTCAAATCGTCGAAATTGAATTAGACCCCAACGAAACCGTCATTGCCGAGGCAGGCTCTATGCTATTTATGGAAGACGGCATTCAGTTTGAAACCAAAATGGGCGATGGCTCCAACCCAACGCAGGGCTTGATGGGCAAGATTTTCCAAGCGGGTTCGCGTTTGCTCACGGGCGAGTCGCTGTTTATGACTCACTTTATCAACCGTGGCTACGGCAAGCGCAAAGTGGCTTTTGCGGCTCCCTATCCAGGCACCGTAATGCCCATAAACTTGGCCAAAATTCCGGGCAACACGCTCATTGTGCAGAAAGACGGTTTTTTGTGCGCCGCTATGGGCACCAAGCTGAGCATTCATTTCAACCAACGCTTGGGCAGTGGCTTGTTTGGCGGCGAAGGTTTTATTTTGCAAAAACTACAAGGCGACGGGCTGGCTTTTGTGCACGCGGGCGGGGTGGTCATTGAGCGCCAACTCAACAACGAAACACTGCGCGTGGACACAGGCTGCGTAGTGGCTTATGAGCCGTCGGTCAATTTTAGCGTACAACGTGCGGGCAATCTTAAATCGATGGTTTTTGGCGGCGAAGGCCTCTTTTTAGCCACTTTGCAGGGTACTGGCCGCGTTTGGATTCAGTCCATGCCCATCTCTAAACTGGTAGATAGACTCTCTTCGCACGGCCCGCAGGCCAGCAAAGAAAGCGGGTCTGTGATAGGTAAATTGGGCAATTTGTTTGAATAAATGCGGGTGCCGTCCAGTACAAACCAGCAGCAATCCAAATAAATCAACAATGCCGATTAAGCTTCTTTCACGCTACAAACTTGGGCCAAATCTTCCCAAAAACTGGGGTAAGATTTGGCCACTACTTGCGGCTCTCTGATTTGGACTTGGTGCAGCACCCCCACGGGCGCAAAAGCCATGGCCATGCGGTGGTCGTCGTAGGTGTTGATGGGTAGCACGTCAGGTCTTTGGGCTTGGCGGGTTACTTTATATTTAAAATTAGGCACTATTTCTACCAACTCACCGCCAATTTTGGGCAACTCGGCTTGTAGCGCGGCAATGCGGTCTGTTTCTTTTATTTTTAAGCTTTCTACGCCCGTTAGCGTTAGCTCAATGCCTTTTGCAGCGCAGCACACTGCCACGGTTTGGGCCAAATCGGGGCAGTCCGTAAAATCCCAGCCCAATGCCGACTGGGCGGGTATTTTGGTAAGCACTACGCCCCGCTCATTGAACACACTTTTTACGCCCAAACAAGCCATAATTTGCGCAATGGCGCTGTCGCCTTGTAGCGAGTTTTTTTTCAGCCCCAGTAGTGCTATCTCGGTGGTTTCGAGGGGAGCAAGTGCTACCAAACTGTACCAATAGCTCGCCCCCGACCAGTCGGACTCAATTGCGTAAGACTTTGGCTGATAAGGCGTTGGCAAAACGGTAATTGTTTTTTGCTCCCAATCAGTTTTTATAAGTGCTCCAAAATGAATCATTTGTTGAAGCGTCATTTCAATATAGGGCCGCGACCCAACATCGCCCGTTAATTGCAGTGTAAGGCCACCGGGAAGCAGCGGCGCAATCAGCAATAAAGCCGAAATATACTGACTGCTTACGTCGCCCCGAATAGACAAGTGCGTTTGCTCAGAAGCACAAAATCCCCCAATTTGCAGGGGTGGGAAGCCCTCTTTACCAGTGTAGGCAATATTTGCTCCCAATTGTTTGAGGGCTTCTACCAAAATTCCGATGGGCCGCTCACACATTCGGGGCGTACCAGTCATGGTTTTGGTTTGTTGGGTAATGGCAAAATAGGCCGTCAGAAAGCGCATGGTAGTGCCCGCATCTAATACGTCGGCTACGTCATTGCTCGATTCCAACAAACGGAGCATGGTTTGCGTGTCGCGGGCGGCGGCGAGGTTGCTCAAATGGCACTTAAAGCCCGTTAAGGCGTGGATAATCAAAGCCCGATTGCTTTCACTTTTGGAAGATGCCAGCGCAATGGTGGTTTTGATGGCCGCCCCCAACGGAGAAACTGTTAGTGTTTGCATAAATAAATTGTGGCTCGCCAAGCACTGCCGTTTCTGGGTACATTGGGTGTTTTTGAATAAAGCCCCAAATTTGGGCAAAATTTGGTAAACTCACTTGTTTTTTAACTTAAAAAAATACAATTTGCGCCCTAATTACTGGATTTATGCAGGATATTTCGGTTATTATTCTTACCTTCAACGAGGAAAAACACATAGCGCGCTGCCTAAAAAGTCTGTTGCGTTTCACCAATAAAATTTTTGTGGTGGACTCTGGCTCTACCGACCAAACAGTGGCCATAGCCGAGTCTTTGGGGGCAAAAGTAGTACAAAATACCTGGATAACGTACGCCATTCAATTTAACTTTGGCATTGAAAAAAATCCGTTTGACACCCGCTGGCTCATGCGCATGGACGCAGATGAGTACGTAACGCCCGAATTGGCGCTCGAAATAAAGCACCGACTGGAAAACCTTAGCCAAGCCACCACTGGCGTTTACGTAAAACGTCGTGTGGTATTTATGAACCAATGGATTAAGCACGGCGGGTACTACCCCACTTGGCTTTTGCGCCTGTGGCAAAACGGCAAGGGTGTCTGCGAAGAATTATGGATGGACGAGCACATTAAACTTTTTGAGGGCAGTACGGTTCAATTTGAAAACGACATTGTGGACCATAATTTAAACAACTTAACTTGGTGGACACAAAAACATAATTTGTACGCCATTCGAGAAGTTGTTGATTTATTAAATATTAGCTATAACTTTGCCAACATCCAGCAGGTTGCGCCCAGATTGTTCGGAACGCAAGACCAACGGAAACGTTATTTAAAACTCAAATACGCTTCTTTACCCCTATTTACGAGGCCATTTTTGTATTTTTTTTACCGCTATTTTGTCAAATTAGGCTTTTTAGACGGCAAAAAAGGACTCATTTGGCATCTCTTGCAAGGTCTTTGGTATCGTTTTTTAGTCGATGCCAAGCTATTTGAGGTTTATTTCAGAGCAGGAAAAGACAAACAAACCATCGTTGAGTTCTTTCGTGATGAATACGGCAAAAACATATAGACCCACCACGCAACTGTCGCGCTACGACAACAGTTGGTATCATCCTGGCCCACGCTGGAAGATATTGCTGTGGTTTTTAGTAAATCCCCTGTTTATAAATTCTTATTTACCCATTCCAGTTTCGGTCAAACGCGCCATCTTAAAGCTATTTGGCGCTAAAATAGGAAAGGCGGTTGTCATTAAGCCAAAAGTAAATATTAAGTATCCGTGGTTACTTTCTGTGGGAAACAACGTCTGGATAGGAGAAGATGTTTGGATAGACAATCTAATAAGCGTAGTAATCAAAGACAATGTCTGTCTGTCGCAGGGGGTTATGTTACTCACAGGCAACCACGATTACACCAGTCCTACCTTTGATTTGACAGTCGCAAAGATAGTCGTCGAAGAGGGCGTTTGGATTGGGGCGCGGTCGGTGGTTTGCCCAGGTGTAACTTGCCACTCGCACGCAGTACTGTGCGTAAACTCGGTGGCAACCAAAGACTTGCAACCACACAGTATTTATCAAGGCAACCCCGCGCAGTGGCTGCGCGAAAGAAACATGAAGGCGTGAAAGTAAGTATTATAACGGTAGTTTTTAATGGCGCAAAAACAATTAAAGATTGCATTGAGTCGGTGATTGGGCAGCAATATGCCGACATTGAGTACATCGTTGTGGACGGGGCTTCCAACGACGGAACAATTGAGATTGTAAAAAAATATGGCTCGAAAATTGCGGTATTTATTTCAGAGCCAGACCAAGGTATTTATGATGCCATGAACAAAGGCATACAACTGGCCACGGGCGATTTGATTGGCATATTGAATGCCGACGATTTTTACAAAGACCACACAGTGATTGATACCATTGTAGGTACAATTGCCGAGAACCAAACCGATGGCCTGTACGCCGATTTGATTTATGTGGACGCTCAGAAGCTAAATCAAATCAAACGCTACTGGCGGTCGGGTTGGGTCAATAAAAAAAGTTTTTTGTGGGGCTGGATGCCTCCCCACCCAACTTTTTTCTTGAAACGCGCGTATTATCAAAAGTTTGGAGGCTATCGGTTAGATTTAGGAAGTGCCGCCGACTACGAGTTGATGCTGAGAATGATTCATAAAAACGGCGTAAAAATGGCGTATTTGCCAGCCATAACAACCGTAATGCGGACTGGCGGCGTGAGCAACAGCAATATATCTAATCGCCTAAGGGCCAATCAGAACGACCGGTATGCTTGGGAAATAAACGGGTTAAAACCATATTTTTTTTCGCTTTGGTTGAAGCCATTCCGAAAGATTTTACAGTTTTTCCATAAACCTTAGCAACCGTTAAATAAGTTAAAAAGTGTAATTTCAAGAGATATTTTTTTTAAGCGATAGTTTTTCGCAATTTTGTTTCCGAAAAGTTACGTACGCAAATTTTTAGCGAATAACTTGACATTGTTATGAATACAGAAATACTAATAGATGTTTTGCGAAGCCAATACCAGAATATACTTCATCACGAAGTGTTTCAATGCCTTATTTCGTTTTTGGTAGCCTGTTTTGTAACCATTACTTCTATTCCGCTTATCATCAACATCACCGACGTGTTGAAGATAAAAGACTTGCCCAACTTCCGCAGTGCCCACGCTGAGGAAGTGCCTAAATTTGGCGGAATAGCCATTTATGCCTCTATACTGATAGCGCATTTTTTGTGGCCCCATACCAGCGACCAATCAGATGCGTACCTCACCAGTTTGTCGGTAGTTGGATTGACCATTTTGTTTTTCTTGGGTCTTAAAGACGATATTTTTGTTTTAGACCCCAACAAGAAGCTGTTTTTTCAAGTCTTGGCGGCTTCGACACTTATTTTGTTGGGCGGCCTAAAAGTAGATAACTTGTTTGGTATTTTTGGCTATAACCACATCAGCGACTACGTTAGTATTCCCTTCACTATTTTTATTTTTATTGCGCTCATCAATGCCGTCAATTTAATTGATGGAATAGACGGCCTGGCGGGCGGCATTGGTTTTATTGCGGGGGTTAGTTTTGGAACTTGGTTTTTGATGAATCACCATTTTTCAATGGCCTGCATGGCCTTCTCATTGTCGGGGTCGTTGCTGGGCTTTTTACGCTTCAACTTTTCTAAAACCAGTAAAATCTTCATGGGCGACACTGGTTCGTTGTTGTTGGGGTTTATGCTGGCGTTTTTTGCCATTAAGTTTATACGCCTCAATGTGGACATTCGCCACAACACGGACGCTTTTTTTAGCGCCCCCATTCTGGCGGTTGTGCTGCTGATAGTGCCTATTTTTGACACGCTACGGGTGTTTTTGGTGCGTATCCTCAATAGAAAATCTCCTTTTACGGCCGACCGCAACCACCTGCACCACGTACTACTCGACAACGGCATGAATCATTTTCAGGCTTCGGCTACGTTGTGGATTTTAACCATAGCAAGCGTGTTGGGCTATTTTTTAACCTACAAATACATCTCCAACACCCACGCTTCGGTTATCTTGGCTGGCTTCTTTCTGATGTATCTCGCTGCTGGCTATTTGCTCAAAATTAGGGCAGTAAAAGTAAAACGACGCGTATCCTGGGAGAGCCTCCGCCAAGCCAGCGATCGCAGCACCCAATCTTTGGCCAAGCGCATTATCAACAACTTATAGCCCGCCTCTAAGCTGTTTGTTATTTTACAGACACGCCTCCCGAAACAATCATCTTCATTACTTCGGCGCTCGACAGGTGTTCGAGCAGCTGTACGTGTACGCTGGGTACAATATAAAACTCGCCCGAGAAAGCGTAAGAATGTGGACAATATACCCCCACGTAGCCCTCCAATTGAAGCATGGGCAAATCGGATTGGGTCAAAAAACCCAATTTCTTAATATCCAACTGCTGGTTAATGGTTACCAAAACAGGTTGGTTGAATTTGCGCTTGTCGCCCACAAAAGCACTAATCAAGTCTTTGATTGAGTAATAAATAAGGCTTACCAGCGGGACTTTTTTTAGGATACTTTCCATGAATCCAAAAAATGATTGCGGCACGTAGCGCGAAAAAACAAAGCCCAAAGCTACGATACCTCCCAAAATTAAGAGCAATCCAACCCCTGGTAGATAAAGCCACTCTTGGCTCCCCGTCGGAATCTTGACAGGCAGAATATTGTCCAAGTATTGAATACCACGAACGATAATCAAAAGCGTGAAATAGATAGGAGCTACCAGCACCAATCCACGAATAAAATAGGCTAAGATTCTTTTAATGATTCGATTGCTAAACATCTAAGGAATGGAAATTAAAAATTATGCAATAATCTATCAATCAATTTGATTTTTTGCTTGCGTTCAACCAATCAAAATATAAAAAAGCGGCTTTCTGGATTTTTAGATACAATGATACCTAAAAATCCAGAAATACCGCTCAAAAACATTTCTAATGCGTTTGGTTTACGCATTAATTTTTTTGGCGCGCTTGATGGCATATACTGCTGCACCTACTACGACTGCCAAAGACAGTACCGAAAATACCTTTTTCATAACTTAATGGTGTTGTTTAAAGATGAATAAAAAATTAATAGCTAATAAATCCTGCACGAGAAGTTTACATTAACTTAGTAGCAACAAAAGTGCCAACTTTTTGCAGCAAGTTTTAGCGTAGAAATACCTGTTTTTGAGGTAAGGTTTCTTGCGCTCTTTCGCAAAAAACCTCAAATATTGGTTTCTTGTTGCCAAACTACGCGCAATACCCGCGCTTGTACGCCTATATTTTGCATAAACTGTATCCAGTGCAACTGTTGTGCCGAAAGATGGTCGGTTGGCGATTTTATTTCTACGAGCTCAAAAGTAGCGTCGTCCCAAACCAGCAAATCGGCAAAGCCGCGCGTGTGTTGGCGCAGGTTGCGCGCCATTTCGAGCAAAATTTCGGCCAGTTGCGCGGGTTTTAGACGCTGCACAATCAGCCGCGTGAGTTCAAGCAGTACTTCGTGCCATTCTACCAAAACATTGGCGATGCCGTATTTTTCAATAAAAACGCTTTCTATCAATTGCTCATAAGCCGCCGATGTATCCAGTTCGGCCAGCCGTTGGCGCAGTTGGCTTTCGCGTTTGGTAAAAAAACCAGGCTGGTAAAAATCGGAGGGCGTGCGTTGCAGCGGGTGATGAATGGCCTGCACGTTTTCGTCGTAGATAATGTCCCAAAATACCAGTCCAAACAGTCCGCGCCACGGATAGTTTTCGGAATGAACCGCGTGGCGGCCCTGGGCAATGAAATAGTCGGCAACGCCTTGCTCCACGCGGTAGCGGTTTTCGGCGGCAATAACCACGCTTTGGGCATTGTGCAAAAACTGCGTTGCCTCCTTCTTAGTGCGGCTTTTGCCGCTGTCTAATTTTGCCTGAAAATCAAGCGCAAAAAACCGCTCGTCGGCATTTTGGGCATCTTGGGCCATGGCCACGCACAAAGCCCGCGCCTCGTCGGCCAAACCCAAGCGATGCAGCAGCCGCACGCGCCGCTCGCGGGCGGGGGCTTGGTTGGTGAGCTCATACACCGTGAGGGCCTGTTCGGGTAGTTTTTGCCGCTCCAAAAAAGCGCCTACCCGATTGACCAAGCGTACATAGCCCAACTGCGCGGCGTCGCTCAAGGTGCCTATACCCGCTTGCCAATTCATAAACCAGTTGAAAATATCTTCGGGCGGGTTGGCGGCTTCTTGCTGTTCAAAAAACACCTCGCTCATCAGCGATACCATTAACTTATCTTGGGCTTCTTGGCGGGTATTAAAACGGGCGGTGTAGGTGTCGTCTTGAAAACGTTCAAAGTTGATTTTGCCCAAATCGCGCACCACAAACTCGGTCATATCGGCGTGGCGATTGCCAAAAAACAGGAATTTCATCATCATTACTTCTACCTCAAACTGTACCTTTACGACGGGTTCGGCGGCATTGATTTGGCGTACCAACAGCCCAAAATCGAAATAAAAAAGCAGGTAACGCACCAAATCGGGTTTTTTGAGCGGCTTCAAAGACAAATCGGTGGGCGGGGCCATTTTGAGCCATTCTTCTTTGGTAAACAATTCAACAATTTCTTCGGCATAAGTCCCGTGCCCAAAGTCGAGGGCTTCAATAAAACCGTTTTCTTCCAACTCGTACAAGCCCGCAGGAATGTCTTCAATCTCGACATATTTGAGTTTTTGGGGCCTAAAAAATACCCCGCGCCGATTGCTAAAGCGCACAAAAAGACACTGGGCATCTTCCGAAAGATTGGAAAAATGATGGATAAACTGCCGCTCGGGTTCATTTAAAATGTGGCCGTAGAGCCGTTGGACAAACGCCAGCAGAAATCTGAAATAGTCGAGATAATACTTCGGTGGGAGTTCAGTGGGCTGGTTTTCGAGCATGGGTTTTTGCGAAAGAAGGCAATTTTGTGGTGCTTTTGCGCCACCACCACAGGTACTATTTTTGATTTTTTTGTTCTGCAAAAGTAGTCATTCTTTTATTTTCATGCTAAATCCCCTAAGTTTGGAAAAACACGACCAAAAACCCAGTTTATGCGCTACGATTCTATTGACCCGCAACTTTTTATAACCAATCGCCAACGGCTTTATCCCTACTTAAAACCCAAGAGCATGGTGATTTTGAACGCCAACGACCTGCTGCCTACCAACGCGGACGGTACGATGGTTTTTAAACAAAACACCGATTTGTTTTATTTAACGGGCGTTGATCAAGAAGAAACAATCTTGGTGCTGTTTCCCGACCACCCCGACGAAAAATGCCGCGAGCTTTTATTTTTGCGCGAAACCAGCGAGCTAATTGCCATCTGGGAAGGCGAAAAACTAACCAAAGCCCAAGCCCGTGCCGCTACGGGCATCGAGCGCGTGTATTGGCTGAGTCAGTTTGAAACCATTTTTAGGCAAGTAGTCTTTGAGGCCCACTACGTGTATCTCAACCAGAACGAACACACCCGCAACGACTCGCTCGTACAAACCCGCGAGGCAAGGTTTGTGCGCGATTTTAAGGAAAAGCACCCGCTGCACCACCTCCAACGGCTCGCACCCTTGATGCACCAATTGCGCGCTTTGAAACAGCCACAAGAAGTAGCAATGCTCCAAAAAGCCGTTGATATTACCAAAGACGGCTTTTTGCGGGTACTCAAAATGGTAAAGCCAGGCGTGGCCGAATACGAAATTGAGGCCGAGTTTATTCACGAATTTTTGCGCCAACGCTCCAAGGGATTTGCCTACACGCCCATCATTGCGTCGGGCAAAAACGCTTGCGTACTGCACTATATCGAAAACAGCAACGTGTGCCAAGACGGCGCAGTATTGCTGATGGACGTGGCGGCCGAATATGCCAACTACAACGCCGATTTGACGCGCTCGATTCCAGTAAATGGCCGATTTGATAAACGCCAACGCGCGGTTTATGATGCCGTACTGCGGGTAATGAAAGCGGCCAGCGCCCTGCTCGTGTCGGGCAATTTGTGGGACGAATACCACCGCGAAGTAGGCAAAATAATGGAAAGCGAACTACTGGGACTTGGTTTGATAAGCAAACACGATATAGAGAAGCAAGACCCCGAATGGCCCGCTTACAAAAAATATTTTATGCACGGCACTTCGCACTTTTTGGGGTTAGACGTACACGACGTGGGCAACAAATATCGCCCCTTCGCGGCAGGTATGGTGTTTACCTGCGAGCCGGGCATTTATATTAGAGAAGAAGGGCTGGGAATTAGGCTCGAAAACAATATTTTGATTACTGAAAATGGCAACGTGGACTTGATGGCGCACATTCCGATTGAAGCCGAAGAAATAGAAGCCCTTATGAACAGCTAACGAAAATGGACTTTTTGCCCGAAGATATTTTAAAATTGCTCGTTGCTTTTGCCATCGGCACAGTCATTGGGGCCGAGCGCGAATACCGCAGCAAATCGGCGGGCCTGCGCACGTTAATTTTAATTGCGTTAGGTTCGACACTTTTCACCATTATTTCGGCCAAAGTTGGCGGCGATGCCGGGCGCATTGCGGCCAACATCGTAACGGGTATTGGGTTTATTGGCGGAGGCATTATTTTCCGCGAAAACAACCGACTGTCGGGCATTACTACGGCGGCTTCGGTTTGGGCTACGGCGGCATTGGGTATGGCCGTGGGCGATGCCCTTTACGAAATTGCCATTGTGGGCGGCTCGTTGGTTATTTTGACCCTTTACGCGTTAGTACCAATCCAAAACTACATCAAACGCCGCAACCAAATTCGCAACTACCGCATTGTGTGTAAGTTTCAGCAAAAACTATTGAAGCAGTATGAGATGCTGTTTTTGGATTTTGGCTTGGAAGCCAAACGCGGCCCGCAAAACCGCAGCCTCGATACCGTTACGGGCAACTGGCTGCTGCAAGGCTCCGAAAAACAGCACGAAAAATTGATAAAACACCTGCTCAATGACCCGCAAGTGATAGAGTTTGACTTCTAACCCATGCACCTGTATCTTCACGTTCCGTTTTGTAAGCAAGCCTGCCACTACTGCGATTTTCATTTTAGTACCAACCTAAAATCAAAAACCGACTTGGTGGCCGCAATGTGCCGCGAGTTGGTGCTTCAAAAAAACTATTTGCCCACGCCAGATCTAACAACCATTTATTTGGGCGGCGGCACGCCGTCGCTTTTGAGCGAGGCCGAGTTTGGGCAAATTTTTGAAACGATTTACCGCATTTATAACGTAGAAAAAGCCGCCGAAATTACCATTGAAGCCAACCCCGACGACCTGACCCCCGACAAAATACGGATACTGCGCAGTTTTTCAAACCGTTTGAGCATTGGTATTCAGTCTTTTTATGGGCCTTATTTGCAACACATGAACCGCGCCCACACCGCCCAAGAAAGCCAAAGTTGCGTGAAGCGCGCGCAAGATGCAGGTTTTGACAACTTGACCATTGACCTCATGTACGGTTTGTCGCAAAATGCCCCGCTCCTTGAAGCCAGCTTGATTTGGCAACAAGACCTTGAAAAGGCCGTCGCGCTTCAAGTGCCGCATATTTCGTCTTATAATTTAACCATTGAGCCGCAAACTGCATTTGGTAAATGGCTCAAAAAAGGGCAAATTTTGCCCGTAGATGAGGCCATTTCGGTCAATCAGTTTGAAAAGTTAATTGGCCATTTAACCGAAAACCAGTACGTGCATTACGAAATATCAAATTTTGCCAAGGCGGGTTGGCACGCCCGCCACAACAGCAGCTACTGGACCCGTAGCCCCTACTTGGGCATCGGCCCCAGTGCGCACTCGTTTAATGGCTCCTCGCGGCAATACAATGTGGCCAATAATGCGCAGTATATCAAGGCCATCAACGCCCACAAGGTGCCCTTTGAGATAGAAGAATTGAGCCTCTACGACCAAGTAAACGACTATTTGCTAACAAGTTTGCGTACAATGTGGGGTTGCGATTTGCGCGTATTGCGCGAAATTTTAAAAGGAGAAATTTCCGATTCATTTCACAAATCGGTGGTTCAATCTATTGATAATAAACTACTTATATCAGAAAATCAAGTGCTGTATTTGACCCCCAAGGGCAAACTATTTGCCGACCGCGTAGCCTCCGACTTATTTTTGGTTTGAAGAATTACCCCTTTTTTTCGACTTTTGTCTTTTCATTTTCGTTGGTTGTTAAGCATGGCCCAAAATCGCGTTCGTACTCGTTCTCCTATTCAATCACCCGCTACCAGGTCGTGGGCGGCTTTAATGAGGCATTATGTATTGAAAACCGTCCTTTATTTTTTTGTAGGAACCGTTGTTTGGGCAACCGTTTTAAAATTTTTGCCCATTTGGGTTACACCGCTCATGGTTGCCCGCAAAGCCGAGGCTATTTTTGAGAAAAAAAACAGCAAAATTTATTCCAATTGGGTACCAATAGAGGCCATGTCGAAAGAAGCTCCGTTGGCGGTAGTAGCCTCCGAAGACCAGCTTTTTCCGCAGCATTGGGGTTTTGATTTTAAGGCCATCAACAACGCCTTTCGCGAAAATCTGCGAAAAAAAAAGATTAGGGGCGCCAGCACTATATCTCAGCAAGTGGCAAAAAACGTGTTTTTGTGGCAAGGCCACTCCTACTTACGCAAAGTTTTAGAGGTTTATTTTACGTTTTTAATTGAGTTAATTTGGGGTAAAGAGCGCATTTTAGAAGTATATCTCAATGTAGCCGAAACAGGCAACATGACCTTTGGCGTAGAAGCTGCCGCGCGGCGTTTTTTTGGTAAATCTGCCGCGCAAATTAGCCGTACCGAAGCGGCGCGTATCGCGGCAGTATTGCCGAGTCCCCGGCGATTTTCGGCCAAAAATCCATCTGGATACGTCCAACGCCGCACCTTACAAATAGCCCGCCAAATGCGTATGCTCGGGCACGGATATGTTGCCCAGTTGTAAATTTACTTCAATCGTTATCTGCAAAATTACCTACCATTTTTGTTTTGATTTTATTCTTGCTACTTACCCCCAGTTTTGGCATAATAATTGCGAAGCCGTGCGCACTTTTAATCCGTGTTTAACGCTTGTCTTCCTATTTAATTTGTCAAAAAAAAGCTGCTCGAAAAATCGTTTAACTGTATTTTTTGGGTCATTTCATTTTTAATAGCTTGATAAATAGGCTATTTTGGTGTGTAGTGTGCTACATTGGCATACTTATTGCAGCCATTTTAGCTGATGTATATTGATGATGCATCGCTCAACGATTTTGACAAACGCTCATTAAAATGTAATAAATATTGAATAATTTGGCATTCAAAGCGTATTGTATTATGTCTGTTGTTTTACCTCGTTTTGTAGGGTGTATTTATTTTCTCTTTGTACTTTTCTCACTAGAAATAGGAGCGCAGGGCTTGCCGTGCGCCGCGCCCATTGAAGACCCTGCTCAAATACTAAACCGAGATAAAAAAATTTTAGAATTAAAAAAACGTTTGGCAAATGCCCGCGTAATTGCCACGCCTATTTATTTGCCCATCAAGGCGCACATCATTCGCCGAACCGATGGTACTGGGGGGCTCTCTTTGGCCGACCTCAACGTGGGCTTGGCTCATCTCAACCAACAGTTTGCCGGCGTTAATATTCAGTTTTACTTGTGCGGAAGCACCCCCAATTACATCGACAACAACAGTTATTACGATTTTGACAGTGTCAATGAGTCGGCGTTGTGTGGCGCAAACGATGTGGGCAATGCCATCAACGTCTATTTCCCCGAAAACATCACCTCGGGCGGGACACCCGTTAGCGGTTATGCCTATTTCCCAAGCAGCTCTGCTGTTACCAATCGGGTTTTCGTACAGTCGGGTACTATTTTAGACAAACGCACCTTGTCCCACGAAATGGGGCATTATTTCAACCTGGGTCACCCCTTTCAGTCAAGCAACGGGCCTATTGCCAACCGAGAACTGGTGGTACGTCCACCAAATGTTACGGCAAATTGCGCTACCAAAGGAGATTTTTTGTGCGATACTCCCGCCGACCCGTATGGACGACACCCCGACTCGGTCAGACTGCTGGGTTGCAGCTACATTGGCACGGTCAAAGATGCCCAGGGGCAGTTGTTTGCGCCGTTGCTCTCCAATATTATGTCGTATTACCCTACCAATTGTGGAAATGATTTTACAAGTGGGCAGTATGGCCGCATGGGCGACGCCCTTGTGCTACGCTTAGACGCTGGTAATCAGTATAATCTGAATTGCTCCTCAACAATAACAGGCGGTAATTTACCCAGCAATGTCAATGCCACCATTAACAGCAGCGGTGTTGTCATTACTTTCAATGACAATTCGAGCAATGAAACAGGTTTTATTATTGAGCGATCTACCACCTCGCTCATAGATGGCTTTCTGGCTGTTGGTGGAATAGTACCCAACGCTACCAGTTTTCTTGACCAAACTACTACTGCATTCACACAATATTATTACCGTGTACGGCCTTCAAATTCAGTGGAATACAGCCCTATATTTAGTATAACAACCACGCTTAATTATTGTTTGCCCCTTTATCAGAGTTCATGTGCGTCACCTGCTGTAATTATCGACGATTTTTTGCTTGCCCCAAGCGCAGGGCCTAACATCATTCAAACTACTCAAACAGGCTGCTCGGCCAATAACTACGGCAGTTTTACCAGTGTAGCCTATAATGTTACGGCTGGCCAGACTTATACTTTTACAGCCCGTGCGGTGCGGCTTTCGGGTAATGTTTTTTTTAGTCAGCACATTGCCATTTGGCTTGATTACGACCGCGACGGCATCTTTGAAAATACCGAAATGGTATATCAAAGCGACGGAACATTGCTTAAACTCAGCATGAGCCCCACGGCTACGGGCTTTATTACCATTCCAAACACACTCGCTTCAGGCATTGTGCGCCTGCGCATACGTTCTGGCTTTGAAGGATTTGGGCAAATAACCGACCCTTGCGCCACGTTGCAGTTTGGCGAAGCACACGATTATCATTTGAACATTGGAGGTCCCGCAAATTTTATTACTGCTGGTGTAGTTTTGCCAAACTCAGTCTGCGCAGGGCAAACGGTAAGCTTAAGTTTTATGACCAATCTAAGTAGTGGAACATATCAAGCCCAACTTTCGGACGCAACGGGTAATAATTTTGCGCCTATCGCTACCATTGGTACAAGCAGCCCCTTAACGGCTACCATTCCTGCCAATACCCCCACGGGAAGCGGCTATAAAATACGGGTGATTTCGAATGCTCCCAGCGCAGTAGGCCTTGCCAGTGGCACTTTCACCATCAATGCCACGCCAAGTGCGCCGAGCGTAACGAGCCCGTTGGGCTATTGTAGTGGCCAAACAGCAGCGGCTTTGACCGCTGGCGGCAGCAATCTAAAATGGTACTCTGCCGCCAGCGGTGGCACAGAGACTGCAAGTGCGCCTGTGCCTTCCAATACCACGTCTTCGAGTCATTGGGTGAGCCAAACCATCAATAGCTGTGAAAGTAGCCGTGCCAAAATAGACGTAAATATTACCCCTACGCCAAGCGCACCGAGCGTAGCAAGCCCAATTGATTATACCCAGAATCAAACGGCAACGGCCTTGACTGCCACGGGTAGCAACTTAAAATGGTACACCGCCGCCAGCGGTGGTATGGGTAGCAATACTGCCCCAACACTCCAGACAGCCAGCATAGGTACCGTGTTTAGCTACGTATCGCAAACAGTAAGTAACTGCGAAAGCAACCGCGCTACCATTCAGGTCAATGTAAATGCACCTGCTACGTCCGGTGTTTGCTTAAACATTAAAGTATTTCTGGAAGGGGCGTTTAATGCAGGCACAATGACCAAAAATTTAAACCAACAAGGGCTATTGCCAGGCCAAACCCCCGTTGCGCAGTTTGGAATACCAACGCCAGCAGGTCAGCCCTATAACAGAAGCCCTTGGAACTATGGCGGCTCCGAAACCGTAAATACGTATCCTAACAACGCCGTAGATTGGGTGCTGGTTTCGTTGCGCACCAGTGCCAATAGCCCAAGCAGCACCGTTTATCGCACCGCCGCTTTATTGTTACAAAACGGAACGGTTTGGCTGGTTTCGGCTTGCCCATTCTTGAATACATCACAAACCTATCATGTAGTAATCGAACACCGAAACCACATTGGAGCGATTTCGCACCAGACCATTGCCGTAAGCAACAATACAATCAACTATGATTTCACCATGCAGCAATCGTTCATTCCTGTGGGCTCGCCTGCCAATGGCCAGCAGCAATTGGGGGCGGTTTATGTCCTTTTTGCGGGCGATGCTGGCAAAGATTCATTTTCGCAGATTGATGCCAACGACAACGGGGTGTGGCGCATAGACAATGGCAAAATTGGCCGTTATTTGGCCACCGATTACAATTTGGATGGTGCGCCAGATGCCAATGACAACGCTATCTGGCGCGTTAATAACGGCAAATTTTCGGCAATAAACTTTTAAGAATGGCATGGTAATTGCTATATTTATAAATAAGTACAACCATAAGTTCAAACAGATATGAAGCCTACATTTTTTCGCACGTTATTTTTCAGCGTATTATTCGCTACAACCTCTTTATGTGTCTTAGCACAAGGGCGCTACAATCTCAGGGTCGTTCCGCAGCGTATCGATTGCGCTACCAATAAGGTCGAGGCCTGTGTCGAAATTCAGGCCACCTCGGCCGATAGTGCTTTTGTAATGGGAGACGCAAACCTACGCATTGGGTTCAAAACGGCCCAACTCTCTGGCACGCCGGTCATAAAAACCCGCGATAACTTTACTTCGGGCGATTACTCCTCCATTTCTTCGGCATTTGCCCCGGGCGCAGATACTTCTTTTTTTACGCTCAATATTGCATATCGAGGAGAGAGCGGCAGCGGCGCAATGGTTGGCGTAGCTTGGACCAAGGTGGCTTGCGTGGAATTTTCGCTCAATGCGGCCAATATTTCCAAATGTTACGATTTGTTTCTTTCCAAATCAAACCCCAGCACTGTGGTAAGGCGGGCCGTGGCATCGCCAATCCCCGAAAACCCAACCCGTACTTTAACGCTTGCCGTTGGTCAGGGTACTTTTACCAATATTGCCAATGAGTGCCCTTCGGACAAAGCGGTGGTATCTTTAACGGGCGATGCCACCATCAATCCTGGGCAAAACACCCCACTGACCATCAAGTTGGTATCGGGCAGTGCGCCATACACAGTAGTATTAACGGGCGGCATTACGTTGAGCAATATTACCCAAGCCACCACTATAACCAACGTTTCGCCCTCGGTCAATACTGTTTACGAGATTACGTCGGTGAGTAATGCTTGCGGGAGTGGCTCGGCAGATGCCGTGTTGAACAAGGCGCGTATCACGCTACTACCAGTAGAAAATTGCCCGCCTGCAAAATGTGCAATATTTACGACCAAATTAATAAAATAGCAATAATTTACGGTCTAAATTGCGCCAGAAGTAGCTTTGCAGCTTCAATAGGTAGTTTCTCTCCCGATTTTACGGTGCTTTCGACCTGCTTTAAATGTTGTTTTACGGCCTCGTTTTCGTAAAAATGCTCTTCCAGCGTTTGGCGAATAAAACTGTGCATCCATTCCAAATTTTGCAACTGACGATTTTGTTGGTAGAAATCATTGGCTTTCATTTTTTGGACATAATCCAAAATCAGTTCCCAGATTGCCTGCAACCCTTGGTTTTCTAAGGCTGAACAAGTAAGAACGCTTGGCAACCAGCCGTTGGTGGGCATCGGAAATAAATGCAAGGCATTTTGGTATTCGAGTACGGCGCGTTGGGCGGCAGCTTGGTTTTGGGCATCGGCTTTGGTTATCACTAAGGCATCGGCCATTTCCATAATGCCCTTTTTGATGCCCTGCAATTCGTCGCCCGCGCCTGCCAGCATGAGCAACAAAAAGAAATCAACCATGCCTTTTACAGCGGTTTCAGATTGCCCCACGCCCACAGTTTCAACGATAATCAACTCAAAACCAGCTGCTTCGCAAAGTAGCAACGTTTCGCGGGTCTTTGAAGTTACCCCACCCAGCACCCCCCCCGACGGCGAAGGCCGAATGTAAGCCAGCGGATTGTGAGCCAGTTTTTCCATGCGCGTTTTGTCGCCCATAATACTCCCGTGCGACCGCTGACTGGTAGGGTCAATGGCCAAAACGGCCACTTTTTTGCCTTGTGCGGTGAGTAGTTCGCCAAAAGATTCGATAAAAGTACTTTTGCCAACGCCAGGAACGCCCGTAATTCCGAGCCGAACCGATTGGCCCGTGTGCGGTAAGATAGCCTCCAAAACCTGCTGGGCAATGGCACGGTCGGCGGGCAATAGGCTTTCAATCAGCGTGATGGCGCGGCTAAGAACAGGGCGGCTACCCGACAACACCCCCGAAACGTATTCCTCAACCGAAAGGCGGGGCTTCATAGCTTGTAGCGGCTTGGTGAAAGGGCAAACATAGCCTAAATTTTACAGATTTTCAGCCTGAACAAACACCTCTGCCCAACGCAAATCTTCGGGCGTGGTGATTTTGATATTTTGGTACAGTCCGTCAATGAGCGTAATGTGGTAGCCAGCGTGTTCGAGTACGCTGGCACAATCGGTGAAGGCGGGCTCTTCGGGCGTATCAAAGGCTTGGCGCATCCAGTCGAGCCGAAAGGTTTGGGGCGTTTGAATAAGCCGATACGCCGCCCTATCTACAGCTTGGCTCTGGCCCGTGGCATTGACAACGCGGGCCGAGTCTTTGAGCGGCACACAAGCCACCGCCGTTCCTTTTTGGGCGGCCACCGCAAAACCTTGCTCAATCAACTGAGTCGTTAAAAAAGGGCGAACGCCATCATGAACTGCCACCAATCCTTCCTTTGCTTTGATGGTTGATAGGCCATTTTTCACCGACCGAAAGCGTGTATTGCCCCCCACCGTGGTAAAAATGGGTGTGTAAAAATTGTGTTTTTCGCACAAAGCGTGCCAAGGGGGCATTTCTTTGGCTGGCAGCACCAAAATAATTTTTAAAGTAGCCGAATAGCTCAAAAACCGCTCGATGGTGTGCATCAAAATAGGCTTACCAGCTACCTCAATAAACTGCTTAGGCATTTTTGCGCCCATTCGGCTGCCGCTGCCTCCCGCCACAATAATAACAAATTGATTGGGGTGTGATTCCATATTTTTGTAAAATATTGCCAACAAAAAAGCCGTAAGTTGCACGCTTTTAGTCGCAACTTACGGCTTTCAAAATTAAAAAAATGTCAAATAATGAGCATTGCGTCGCCATAAGTAAAAAACTTGTATTTTTCTTTTATCGCTACCTCGTATGCTTCCCTGATGAGGTCGTAGCCACCAAAAGCGCAGGTCATCATCAGCAAAATAGACTCTGGCAGGTGCAAATTGGTAAGCAGTGCGTTTCCTATTTTAAACTCGTAAGGTGGAAAAATAAAACGGTCGGTCCAGCCTTCTATGGGTTTGAGCCGCGCATGCGCCGACACCGACGATTCGAGGGCTTTCAGCGAAGTAGTACCAATGGCACAAACGCGCTTGCCTTGGTCGAGGGCCGTATTTACCAGGTGGGCAGTTTGCTCACTAATCATGTAGTTTTCGGAGTCGGTCTTGTGCTTGGTCAAGTCCTCAACGTCCACTGGCCGAAAAGTACCTACGCCCACGTGCAGCGTAATGGGTGTAAGCTTAACCCCTTTTACCTCCATACGCTTCATAATCACTTTGGTAAAGTGTGTACCAGCGGTGGGGGCAGCCACGGCACCTACGTGTTCGGCAAAAATGGTTTGATAACGCTCGCGGTCTAAGTCTTCGACGGGGCGTTTTATTTCGCGGGGCAGGGGTGTTTCGCCCAGTTGATCAATAACTTTCATGAGTTCTTCGTGCGAGCCATCGTACAAAAAACGAATGGTGCGCCCGCGCGAGGTAGTATTGTCTATCACCTCAGCCACCAAGTCGCTGTCGCCAAAATACAACTTGTTGCCCACCCGAATCTTGCGGGCGGGGTCTACCAATACGTCCCAAAGCCTCATTTCACGGTTGAGCTCGCGCAGCAAAAATACTTCGATTTTGGCCCCTGTTTTTTCTTTTTGGCCATACAAACGCGCCGGAAACACCTTGGTATTGTTCAAAATCATGGTGTCTCCGTCGCCAAAATATTCAATTATATCAGCAAACTTACGGTGTTCAATTGTTTTTGTTTGACGGTTCACTACCATCAAACGGGCTTCCCCACGCTCGGGGGGATACAAAGAGATAAGACTTTCAGGAAGGTCAAATTTAAACTCAGACAACTTCATAATAAATATGGATTTCTGTATTGTGCTAAAAAACAAGAAAAAAATAAGACCGCAAAAGTAGCTAAAAACTCTTTATAATCAGCTACTTTGGGTTTTTTAATTATCATTTGGCCGCTAAAACCCCAACTAAACTGTCCGAAGCCGATGCGCCAGGGTTTTTAGCAGATTGATTTCGCCGTAGTGGTTGGCTTCGTGTATCAAAAAACTAAATACTTGCTGGCCCACGGTTGTGCCCAGCGCAGGAATCTTAAAGGGACTTTCGGAGGCCAAATGCGCGTCCGATACTACGTCCAATAAGTCGGCAATGCGCTGGCCACGGTTGCCAAAAATAGGTAAAATTGCTACCAAAACAGGATAGGCGCCTGATTGGGCAGGCTGCGAACCGTTGGCAAACAACTCTTTTTCGTTGGGCAATATTTCCAACTGTTCGGCACTATTGAGCAGGTTAAGCACCGTATTGCGAAAATAAAGCAGGTGCCCTACTTGCCAAACCAGCGAGTTTACCTTGTCGTAGGGCCTAAACGTGGCCTCTTCTTGGGCAATGCCCTCGCAGGCCAAGTTGATGCGGCGGGTGCTGTTTAAATAACTTTTTTTGAGCGTGATTGTGTCCATAAACAAAGTAAAGAATAGCGTTAGTGGGTGCGGTTTTGGTGAAAAATTTACCCAAAGGTCGAAAAATTAGCCCAAAGTACTGCCAGATTGTCCCGCTATTTTATCTAATTTATGGTGTTATTCGTACCTTTGTGCATGGAATATTTACAAAACGATTTATTGATACGGGCTGCGTTGGGCCAAAAAACCGAGCGTGTACCCGTATGGGTGATGCGCCAAGCGGGGCGTATTTTGGCCGAATACCGCGCTGTGCGTCAAAAAGCGGGCAGTTTTATCCAACTCGCCACCACACCCGAGCTGGCAGCCGAAGTAACCCTGCAACCCGTTGATATACTGGGCGTTGATGCCGCTATTATTTTCTCAGACATTTTGGTGGTGCCCGAAGCCATGGGCTTACCCTACGAAATGGAAGAAAAACGCGGGCCTGTTTTCCCAAAGACGGTTCATACCATTGAAGATCTCAAAAGCCTGCGCATAGCCGACCCTGAAGCCGATTTGGGCTATGCTTTGGAAGCCATTCGCATCACGAAGCGGGCCCTAAACGGTCGCGTACCGTTGATTGGCTTTGCGGGCGCACCTTTCACTATTTTTTGCTACATGACCGAAGGCAAAGGCTCTAAAACTTTTTCAGTAGCCAAAAAAGCCCTCTACACCGACCCCGAGTTTGCGCACCAATTGCTCCAAAAAATCACCGATAGCACCATTGCCTACTTGAAAGCCCAAATTGTTGCTGGGGCCAACTTGGTGCAAATATTTGACTCGTGGGCGGGGATTCTTTCGCCCCAGCAATACCGCGCGTTTTCATTGCCCTACATTCGGCAAATTTGCGATGCCATCACAGAAGCCCCCGTAACCGTTTTTGCCAAGGGCGCGTTTTTTGCCCGCCACGAGATAGGCCAACTCAACTGCGCCGTGGTGGGTTTAGACTGGAACATGGACGCGGGCGAGTCGCGGGAATTGATACCCAACAAAACCCTGCAAGGCAATTTGGACCCCTGCACGCTCTATGCTTCTTATGGCCAAATCCAGACAGAGGTCAAAAAAATGCTGAAAGATTTTGGCCACGAGCGCTACATTGCTAATCTGGGGCATGGCGTTTATCCAGATACTGACCCCGATAAAGTACGCTGTTTTATAGAATCGGTAAAAGAATTTTCGGCCTAAAAAAGCAACTTACCATCCCCGCGAGCATGGGCCATAGATCTGTGTTTATTAGTACTGTTTCAATGTCTTGGTGGAGGGCAAACAAACATTAAAAATCATTGATAGGCATTTTTATGAATGTTATAACGAAGTGTCATACCACTTTTATGGGATTTTTGAGTTGGGCTGACACCCCCAACGTATCTCCCACGTTGAGGGTGTCTTTTAAGTTGGTTATTGTTACGGGTGCTTGGATAGAATACCTTTTTTCGTCCATATTTAAGCCGAAGATACTACAGCCGTACAGGGCCCAGCATCACGCTACACAGAACAAGGGAAAGTCGCTTTTTCATGATATTATAAAAATTACACTATCTGCCTGTAATGGGTCAACGCACGTTGAACACAACTGATGTATGACCGAAGAGTCGAACTTGCAAAAAATTCTTTTGACTCTCATTCAATAGATTATGATTTAGTTCTTTGTTATCAAAATAATAATTAATACTGCCCGAAAAAGCGTAGGGATTAACTGAAAAACCTTCTTGCAATCTTATGGCATACAGTCATAGTTCCTTTACAATGGTTTCAAAGCTTAAGCGAAATGCGTTGGGAGAGTTTTCAAGAAATGTGGCGCAAAACGGGGTTAAACTGACAGAGCCAGCCCTTACAAAAAGGCGGCATTGCTTTGGGTAAGTAATGCCGCCTTTTTTTGGCTAATGTAATTTGATTAAAATCTTACAGCGGAACTCCTAAGCCGAAAGCCAATTGTACTGCCTGCGTATTACTATTAATAATACCCTTTACAGATATCGACAATTCTATTTTGCGTGATGATTCGTATTTAATACCACAATTTGGTAGTAGACCAAAAGTATTGTCATTGCTAGCCCTCTCTAATATAGTATTGTTGGAGAAAGCTACTTTGTCGTTTACCTTCTCTTTCATGTGCATGAAACCTATACCTACAAAAGGCTGACATTTGCCTAGTTGTTTAAAATAATGCTTGATACCTACACCATTACCAAAAGTTTGTTTTTGTCTACCTAGGCCATGCAGTAATGGATTTCCATAGCTATCAATTTTATTGTTAGTACTAGCATACAAGTACTCATAATAGAGGTACAGATTTGAGCTTAGTTTGTAACCAATTTCAAAATTTCCAGCATTTCCCACTGTCATGGGCGATAGATCAACGAAAGGGCCAAACGAAGCTCCCGCTTTAAAGACTTGTCCAATACACGCAAAGGAGCAGCCCAACAAAAATAATGCCGTTATCATTGCTAATTTATTCATCAAATCTTAGTTTAAATCTGAAACTACTACCATACATTTTATAATTCGCCTCACCTTTATATATGGTATATGTACCCATGTCGTCATCATCATTTCCTTTTGGAATAACAGTACTGAATGAGGTGATAGAGCCAGGACTACTTGGTTGCCATGATAAAGCTACAGGCTGGGATTCAGTAGCACCACCATCTTCTTCTAACCAACTATAAGTAATATACATTCCATAGTCGGGTGTCCAAGTAAAAACGAATTGATCTAACTGCCAACCACCAGCATTTTCCACTGTGTATCTAGTTGGATTCCAATAACCTTGATAAACAGGATTTGCGATTTACCCATTTCTAACACCAGCAATAGTAAGTCTTATCTCTGGCCGTCCCTTTGCCCAAGGCTCGTAATCACCAAGGTTTTGAAAATGCATCCAATACAGAGATTCCGAACTACTTGCTAATCTAGCTGCATTTCTTTTCTTGATATCTTTGTATTGAGGTAAAAGTTTGCCCGAAAGAATATCATAACGTTCGCCAATACTCACAACTATTACTGGCTGGGACGGCAGACTTTTGAGAGATATGTTGTGAGAGATACCTTTAGAGTCATATCCCACTATGTGACCTAATTTTGAGTCATCTTCTCCAAATGGTATAAAAGCTACAATTGGAATTTGTTTTTTTGTGTCCCATTCTTTACACAAGACTGGAACAGAAATCTGCGTTGAAGGTAAGTCAGAGAGTATTTTATCCGAAACCCCACTTTTTCTTAAATTGTTGTGGAGTTGACTTGTTTCGTCAATGCTTTTCCCCGATATTTCTGAATACAATATATCAAAATCACCGTCCACTTCAAGTAGGGCTTGGTCTTTAATCAGTTGTCTTAATGAACTATTATGGATTGCTTTTGCTAAAGCTTTGGATAGTGTTTCTAACTCCTCATTGACAGCATCGTGATCGAGTTTACCAATTCGCTCACCATTAAGATTACCTTTAATTTTAGATTTGCCTGCTGAATCTACAGTAGGCTCCTTGCATCCAAAAAAGAACATTGTGAACGCGAAAATAACACATAACTTTTTCATACTTTTACGTTTGGTTTTAAATGTTTTGTAAGAATTGTTTAAACTGTCGCAACGGCGAACCGTCTGAAAAAGTCCTGCTCGGTCGGCCAAACAGACGCAGGACTTTCGCGGCGGCGAACCGTTTCTTTTGCAAAGGTAATGCGCTTTACTAACGCTCCGCAATCCCCATTTTGTAAAAAAATTGGGGATTTTTAAGCTAAAAGTCAAGCTATTTTGGTTTTTTGGGCTTACTCGTCTGATAGTCTATTAATTTTATAGGAATACGGGGGGGGTAACTTGGATGTATTGAGCAAGAATTGTCTTTCCGCCCTTCATGCCCAATTTTCTTCGGATGTGTTTGCGGTGGTCTTGCACCGTATTTACGCTGATGCAAAGTAGGTCGGCTATTTCTTTGTTGCTGCGATTTTGCGCTATCAAATCCAATATCTCGGCTTCTCTTTTTGAAATAAGATGGGGTTCGGCCTCCATATCAGCCGCTTGTGCCAACAAACGCCGCTTAATAGTTGGCGACAAATAAGGAACTCCGCGCAGCACGCACGCCAAACAATCCAACAAATCGTTCATACCGTCTTCGTACAGCAAGTAGCCGTTTATGCCCAAACTCAACGCTTCGGCGGCATCGTCCAAAGATACGCTTTCCGTAAACAGCACAAATTGAACGCACGGGTAGGTTGTTTTCAACCCTGCTGCCAGTGCTAAATTACCATTTGAGCCTATATTGCGGCCAATAAAAGCAACAGCGGGGTGGTGCAATTGTAGCAAAGGTGCTATTTCGGGCTCGGTGTGGCACAGCCAAGTTTGGTAGCCGTTGGTGTGCAACAAATGGGCGAAGGTTTCGGCAATGAGTTTATCGGTTTTGGCAATCAGAACCGTATTGTTTTGATTTTCCATGGCTGCGGCTAATTTTCTGTAAATAAACGCAATTTTAAGCCATTCTGTTAGCGTAGAAATTTAGGTACGTCAGCAATTAAACCTCGTTTTAAGGAGCAAAACCTTTGTACTACAAATTTAGGGCTTCCGCACCAAAATATTAATTTCTCAAAACATTACTTTACCCACCGCATCGGCAAGAAGCCGCCCGTGCGGTCCGACCCGTCCGAGTAGGGATTGTTCGCAATAATCCCCGCTGAGGGTGTCAGGGTGTACATTCAAAAAATGGGTAATGTGCTTTATTTTGAGGTGATTGGCCAAACGCGGGTACATTTCAAGAAAAAGCGCGTACTTTTTTGCTGGGTTCTTTGTCCCAAGCAGACAACATGTAGTTACAAAGAGTAGTATTTTTAGTCTATTATTTTAGTATGATAATACCCGTTTTTTTCTATCTTCGTTGCTGCAATTAGCGTGGCTGGGTGTAAATTAGATTATAAGTTGTTGCAAATAAACTGCCTTTATTTCAAGATTTCTAACATAAAACTGCGTATTTTTTTGGCAAAATACCAACTTTTCTTAAAAGCAATAAACTACTGAAAATCAGATAGATAAATTACAGTTAAAAAAAAATAAAAATACTTTTTGCTTAATATTTGTTAATCAAAACACTCTTTTGAAATAATTTGGAGTTGTTTTTGTTATTCAATTATGAGAAACGTATTTCAAAATCAACAGCGCCATGAAGAAGAGCATTGTCATTATTCCAACCTACAACGAAATTGAAAACATTGAGGCCATTATCCGCACGGTTTTTGGTTTGTCCGAGCCGTTTGATGTATTGATTGTGGACGACGGCTCGCCCGATGGCACGGCACTGGCGGTGAAAGAATTGCAAAAAGAATACGGCAACCAACTAAACTTGTTGGAACGCAAAGGAAAGCTGGGGCTGGGTACGGCTTATATCCACGGTTTCAAGTGGGCTTTGCGCCAAGGCTATCATTATATTATTGAAATGGACGCAGATTTTTCGCACAATCCTGCCGACTTGCTGCGCCTCCACCACGCCTGCGACCAGCAAGGCAACGACGTAGCCGTTGGTTCGCGCTACATCAAGGGCATCAACGTGGTCAATTGGCCCATGGGACGGGTCTTGATGTCTTATTTTGCGGGGGTCTATGTGCGTTTTGTTACGCGCATGGAAATCATGGACCCCACCGCAGGATTTGTGTGCTACAAACGTGAAGTGCTGGAAGGTATTAACTTAGACCAAATTCAGTTTGTGGGGTACGCTTTTCAGATTGAAATGAAATTTAATTCTTGGAAATACGGCTACCAGCTCACGGAGGTTCCTATTATTTTTACTGACCGCACCCGGGGAGTGTCCAAAATGTCTACCAAGATATTTAATGAAGGATTTTTAGGGGTTTTGATTCTAAAAACCAGCAGTTTTTTTAAGACTTACATTCGGCACAATTCACAGCCCGTAGCCGAACACGGTATGCAGGTACAAACGATTTGATTTTTTTGTAAATTTGGTCAGTTTTATGGCCAATCTATGAACGAAGACGTAATTAGTTTTTTGTGGAAATCGCAGCATTTTGAACGTCAAAACCTGCAAACCGACGCGGGCGAAGCCTTGCAGATAATGGCCGTAGGCCAACAAAACACCAACGCAGGCCCTGATTTTACCAATGCGCGCGTCTTGATTGACGGCCTCGAATGGGCTGGAAACGTGGAGGTGCATACCCGCGCCTCCGACTGGCAACGCCACGCCCACACCCGCGACCGCGCCTACGACAGCGTTATTCTGCACGTAGTTTGGGAAAACGATACCCCAGTTTTTCGTACTGACGGCACTGCGCTGCCCACGCTCACGCTCAAAAATCGCGTTCAACCGCATTTTTTGCCAAAATACTACGCCCTCATCGAAAGTGCCGACGTGATTCCGTGCGCGGGGCAGTTTGGCCAAGTACCCGATTTGCTAAAAATCGCCATGCTAGACCGCGCCTTGATGCAACGTTTGGAGCGCAAAGCCGCTTTTGTGCAGCAGCTTTGCCAACGCAACCAAGACGATTGGGAAGAAACTGCTTACCAATTGCTGGCCCACAACTTTGGTTTCAAAATCAACGCCGAACCTTTCCTGCGCTTGGCGCAAGGACTTCCCTTTAAGATTTTACAAAAACACCGCGACAACCTCACCCAAATTGAAGCGTTGTTGTTGGGACAAGCCGGCTGGCTTCAAAATCAAGAATTTACCGATGAGTACGTCGCTCTTTTGCGCCGCGAGTACGATTTTCTGGCCGCCAAATACGGGCTCATATCGCAACAACTCCATACCCACGAATGGAAAATGCTGCGCCTGCGCCCCGCCAACTTTCCCACGGTTCGGCTGGCACAACTGGCCGCCCTTGTGCAGCAACAATCCAGTTTGTTTTCGTCGTTTATCAATGTTGAGAATACCGCCCAACTGGCCCACATTCTACGAGCCAAACAATCGAGTTATTGGCAAACACATTATCAAATTGGCAAAGAAGCCAACGGAAAAGTGGCGGCTTTGGGCCGTACTTCGGTCGAAAACATCTTGGTCAATACAGTTGTGCCGCTGTTGGTGGCCTACTCGCAAGCCAAAGACAACCGCGACCTGCTCGACAAAGCCCTCCAACTACTCGAACACCTGCCTGCCGAACAAAACAACATTACCGAGAAATGGAATAATTTGGGCCTAAAAGTAAAATCTTCGTTTGATTCGCAAGCTGTAATTGAACTTTACAACGGGTTTTGCATCCCCAAAAAGTGCCTCCATTGCAGCGTAGGCGTATCGTTGGTACGCAATTAAAAAACCGTTGGATAACTTTTTTAATCTCCCCTAAACTTTACTGCCGCGTGTTTCGTAACTTTACAAAGTCAAGTTTATTTCTTTTAAAATATCCCCATCCATGTTAAGTAGGTTTGTTGCGCGCTCTTCAAGAATTGTTTGTTTATTGACTTTATCTTCATTTAGTAGCGATGATAACTTCGTCGGAGATTTTCAAAAAATCAACCAAGAAATACTACAAAACAGCAAGGCCTACGAAACACTCGCCGAAGCCACAAGTAGCATTGGGCATCGGCTAACGGGCAGTCCAAATGGTACAAAAGCCGAACTTTACGCCTTTAATTTACTCAAAACATACGGCTACTCCGACGTTAAATTCCAATCTTTTGAGGTAGAAGCGTGGCTGCGCGACACCGTTACGCTCGAAATTGTACCCAATAAAAGTGATAATTTTCGGGAAGTACCCGTGGTTGCACTGGCGCACTCGCCTGTGCAAGCCAATGTCAGCGGGGCGATAGTGGACGTAGGCAACGGCTTAGAAGAAGACTTTGAAGCCTTGAAAACACAAATAAAAGGCAAGGTTGTCCTGGCCAATATTGGCTTGATTAACGCCAAGGCTGGTTCAAAAAACTTGCACCGCTCCGAAAAAACAGCCTTGGCCATTCAGTTTGGAGCTACGGCCATCATTATGGCCAATCAAGTGCCCGGAAACGTGCTACTTACGGGTACGGCCTCCGTAACGGGTTCGTTGATTTCGATTCCTGCCGTTTGTATTTCAAAAGAAAGTGCGGAGCAAATCAGGCAATGGAAAAAAGTAGATACCGACCTGCACGCCATTGTAGAGATGCGCAATTTTAGCAAAAAAATAAAAGCCCGAAACGTAATAGCCACCCTAAAAGGCAAGTCGAGCGAGCGCATTGTAATTGGCGGCCACTTAGACTCCTGGGACTTGGCCACGGGCGCATCTGACAACGGCCTGGGTTCTTTTACAATTATGGACATTGCACGGACATTTAAAGCGCTGAAAATCAAGCCCAAACGTACCATAGATTTTGTACTATTTATGGGCGAAGAGCAAGGGCTGCTGGGGTCGCGCCATGCCGTGAGAGAATACACCCGCAACAAACAAATCAACAAAGTGCGCTTTATGATGAACCTCGACATGACCAACAATGTGTATGGCATGGGTGTAGGCGGGCGTGAAGAGTTGATTCCGTTTTTTAAAATGGTGGGTGAACAAATCAAGCAAACCGATGCCAGTTATATCAACAACGTGAGCAACAATGTAGGGCTGCACTCAGACCACCAACCGTTTATGCTCGAGGGTATTCCAACGGGCGCGCCGCTGGGGTCGTTGAATGCCAACGTACTGGGTTGCTACCACGCCGACTGCGACCGGTTTGGTTTGATAGACAAAGTTCAAATGACCAACGGCGTGCGTTTTTCGGCCATGCTACTGCACGCCTTGGCCAATGCAGACGAGATTCCTGCGCAGAAATGGAACAGCGAAAAAACCCGCGACCAACTCGTGGCGCAGGGCTTGAAAAAAGAACTCATACTTGGCAAAGATTGGAAATGGGCCGAGTAGTTTCCCTGATTTCAAATGCCCGCATTGTAAAGTCTTTTGGTGCTGTACGGGTTTCCGTGCTGATTGGCAATTTCTTTTTTTGTAACTACCATTTATTTTTCGCCATTTCGCAACTGTTCTTTTTTGCAAATAAAACCTTGAACCTGTTGCCAAATGTACTTAAACGCAGTGGATTATTTGGCAATGATTGCTCAAAAATACGTCTGATTTAGTTAGCCCGGAAGTTCGTACCCATTAAGTCTCTTTTTATACTAATTGTAGGTATTTAAGGCTCAAAAATAGCCTACCTCGCATTGATACAGATGGGTAAGTTCAGTATTTTAAGGTATGCCTTTACTTTTGAGCGTAGCATCTATTCACGCCCCCAATCTGTTTTTTTTAATGGCCCGGCTTTTGTCGTTTTGTTTGCTACTATTTTTTGTTGGGAGTTCTTTGCGGGCTTTTGCCCAACAGCCCCGTAGCCTTCCCATTCGCCAGTCGTTTGAGTTGAGCGGCACCGTACGCGACTCGCTCACGGGGCAGCCGCTGGTCAATTCGCCCATTAGGCTTAACTTTGACAAAATAGGAGTGAATACCGACAGTGCGGGGCGTTTTTCGGTGATGCTCAGCGATGCCGAATACGTGGTGTTGATTAGTCGCGTGGGATACCGTACTTTTAGAATCCGAATCAACCTCAACCGCGACATAAACCTCAACGTCAAGCTCATGCAAGTGGCCCAAGAGCTGGAGGAGGTGGTTATTTCTACTCAATCGGTTGATCAAAATATTTCGCGGCCTTTGCTGGGGGTTACGCAGATGAGCATCAAAACCATCAAAAAACTACCTGCTATTATGGGCGAGGTGGACATTTTGCGGAGCTTACAAATGTTGCCAGGCGTTACGTCGGTGGGCGAGGCTTCTAATGGGGTCAATATTCGGGGCGGGAGCGTGGATCAAAACTTGATTTTGCTCGACGACGCGCCCATTTTTAATCCTACGCATTTGTTTGGGCTTTTTTCGGTGTTCCCGCCCGATGCCGTTTCGGGCATGGAACTCTACAAAGGAGCCACCCCCGCCCGCTACGGTGGTCGTGCGGCGGCCGTACTTGATATTACAATGGCTAATCCTAATTTGGAAAAATTTAAAATGCAGGGGGGCATTGGTTTCATTGCCAACCGGCTCACGGCCGAAATTCCCATTATCAAAAATAAATTAGGCATCTTGGTGGCAGGGCGTGGTGCTTTCAACGATTTCGCGTTTCAGTGGGGGCCAGAGCGCCTCAAAAATATTCGCGCCAGTTTTGGCGATGCCGCCGCCAAAGTGTTTTATCAAATTAACTCCAAAAATACCCTCACGCTGTCGGGCTACTACAATACCGATTTTTTCCAGACCGATTTGCTGGGTGGTATCAACAACATCAATTCTACTTCTACGCAGTTTAAGTACCAAACGCGAAACTTTACGGCGCGGTGGTTTCATGCCATTAACGACCGGGTAAATGTGCAAACGACCGCCGTTTATAGCCACTACACGCCCACCACGCTGCTGCCTGAGCTTAACTCCAACAATAAAATCTCGATTGCATCGGGTATTTTGCAACGCCAAATTAAAAGCAACCTCAACTACGTGCTGGGCAAGCACAAAGTAGAAGGGGGCGTTAATTTGACGCATTACCAAATCGAACCAGGTAGCCTCGACCCCGGCCAAAACCTGCGCGTAAATCCGCGCAGGATTGCCCGCGAGAATGGCCTTGAAGCCGCTCTGCACCTCGAAGACGAAATAACTTTCAACGCCAAAACCACCATTTCAGTGGGTCTGCGGTATTCGCAGTTCATGGCTTTTGGCCCCGCCGCAGTGCGTACCTACGAGCCAGGTGGCCCGCTAAACGAAGCCACCGTCATAGACTCGGTGTTTTATGGAAGCGGCAAAGTATTGCAAACTTACGGCGGCTTTGAGCCGCGCGTTGGGTTGCGGCACGCACTTAGCAAATACAGCTCGGTGAAATTTGGCTACAACGTCATGCGGCAGTATATGCAAGTGGTTTCAAACACCACCACGCCGCTGCCCACCTCGCGCTGGAAAACCAGCGATGCCCACATCAAACCGCAGGTGAGCCATTTGCTGTCGGTGGGGTATTTCAAAAACTCCCGAAGCAATATCTATGAATTTTCGCTCGAAAGCTACTACCGTCTTACCGAAAATGTGCTGGATTTTAAGCCCGGAGCCGATTTTTTGTTGCAAAACTACCTCGAAACCCAAGTGTTGCAGGGCCGCAGTAAAGCGTATGGTTTAGAAATGATGGTAACCAAAAAACGCGGCGAAACAACGGGCTGGGTCAATTATACTTATTCGCGGGTGTTCAATCAAATTGACCAAGGCGATAATTTTACCGAGCGCATCAACAACGGGCGGTGGTATGCTGCCAATTTTGACCGCCCGCACAACTTCAACATGTCTTTGACTTTTGCCGAAAACAAATACCACACTTTTTCTTTTACCTTCAACTACGGCACCGGGCGGCCTTATACCACTCCCAACGGTTTTATTGATTTTCAGGGGCGTGCTTATCCGTTTTATGCCGAGCGCAACCAAAGCCGCCTCAAAGATTATCACCGGCTCGACTTTTCGTGGCAAATCAACAACCCCAGCATGAAAAACCGCAAGTGGCAAGGTACCTGGAATTTTACGGTCTATAATCTCTACGGTAGGGCCAATCAGTACTCGGTTTTTTTAAGAACCAAAGGTACTTCCTACGAAACTTTTCAACTCCAGATTTTCTCGTCGCCGCTGGTGTCTTTATCGTACAATTTTAAATTTGGTTGATATACTTACCTTCAATATACTATGAATCTTAATCTTACGCACAAAAACGCGCTTGTTTGCGGCAGCACGCAAGGTATTGGCCGCGCTACGGCCGTTGAGTTGGCTCTTTTGGGGGCCAATGTTACGCTCATGGCGCGCAACGAAACCACCCTCCAAGCTACCCTTGCCACCCTCGATGCCACCCAAGGCCAGCAGCACCACTACATCGTGGCCGACTTTGCCAATACTGAGTCGGTCAAAAAAGCCATTGCCGCGCACAAATCTCAATTTGCCAATTTTCATATTTTAATCAACAACACGGGTGGGCCAGCGGGCGGGCCGCTCATTGAGGCCGAGGTGGCGCAGTTATTACAAACCTTTGAAATGCACCTCATCAACAACCAGTTACTGGCGCAGGCGGTAGTAGAAGGCATGAAAAACGCCCACTTTGGACGTATTGTCAATATTATTTCAACTTCGGTAAAGCAACCCCTCGTGGGCTTGGGCGTGTCTAATACGGTGCGGTGGGCGGTGGCAAGTTGGGCCAAAACGCTGTCGCTCGAATTGGGCAAATTTGGCATTACGGTCAATAATGTGCTGCCTGGCTACACCAAAACGGGGCGTTTGGCGGCAGTGAATCAAATGCGCGCCCAAGCCCTGGGCCAAAGCGTTGAGGAAGTAGCCGCCCAGCTCGAATCTGAAATCCCGATGGGGCGTTTTGCCGAAGCCGAAGAAGTAGCCGCCGCCGTGGCTTTTTTGTGCAGTCCCGCAGCAGCGGCCATTAGCGGCGTTAATTTGCCCGTAGATGGCGGCAAAACGGGTAGTTTGTAGCACTTGGCCGCGCTATTATTTGCGCAAAATTGCGCTTTCACTGCCTAAATATTCAGACCTTTGCGTTTGTAATTATCCAACTCTTAAAGATGCCCCACACTTACAACGAAATACAATTGACCCTTAACGTCGATTTTAACGAAATCATCATTGCCGAATTGGGCGAACTGGGCTTTGAGTCGTTTGTTGAAACTGAAGATGGACTTTTGGCTTATATTCAGCAAGATACGTTCGAGCAAGCGGCGTTGCAAGCATTGGTGGAGCAATACCAAGATACGGTTTTGATAAGCTATCAAGTACAAGAAATAGCCCCAAAAAACTGGAACGAAGAATGGGAAAGCAACTACCACCCCATTGAAGTTGCCAACCAAGTGCGGGTGCGGGCTTCGTACCACGCGCCCAATCCCGATTTTGAGTATGATATTGTGATTGACCCCAAAATGTCGTTTGGAACTGGCCACCACGAAACCACCACTTTGGTAATGGCGCAGCAGCTTGGCCTCAACCACGCGGGCAAGTCGGTGTTGGACGTTGGCGCGGGAACGGGCATCTTGGCGATTTTGGCCGAAAAACGCGGCGCAACGCAACTCACCGCTTTCGACATTGAAGAATGGGCCTACCTGAACGCCCTCGAAAACTGCGCCATCAACCACTGCCGCCACATCACTGTTTTTCAGGGCACTATCGCCGACTGCCCGCCCGCCGTTTATGATATTGTACTGGCCAATATCAACCGCAATATTTTGCTACAAGAAATCCCCATTTATAATGGCTTTTTAAAAACCGGTGGAACACTGATAGTCAGTGGTTTTTACGAGCGCGACATCGCCGATATTGTCCACAAAGCCACCGAAGTTGGGCTTCGAGTGGTGGGCCAGCAAACGCGCAACGAATGGGCGGTAGTGCGCTTTGAGAAGTAACTTTGGGAGCAGTGAGAAGCGGGGGTTTGCCTAGCTTATAATCAAATAAATACGCCCTTTTTAAATCTAAAATAACTTTGCCCGATTACTATAAGTAGTCATGGGTATTAGGTCTTACGTCTTGAGTAAACTAAAGTATTGTAAGTCAATAATTTATTAAATTATTTCAACTGTTTAACTTTGCCCCATTACTTATCCCCAATATTTCCTAATTTTGCGGCCATAAAAGCAAAGCAATTGTTTACTTCCCAAACAACTACATGAAAGGTATCATTTTGGCAGGTGGATCGGGTACGCGCCTCCACCCCCTCACGTTGGCCGTGAGCAAGCAACTCATGCCTGTTTACGATAAGCCAATGATTTATTATCCGCTGTCTATTTTGATGCTGGCGGGTATCAAAGATATTTTGATTATCTCCACACCGCACGATTTGCCCCATTTTCAAAAACTCTTGGGCGATGGTAGCCGCATTGGGTGCAATTTTAGCTACGCCGCCCAGCCCAGCCCCGACGGACTGGCGCAGGCTTTTATTATTGGGGAGCAATTCATTGGTAATGACAAAGTAGCACTTGTCTTGGGCGACAATATTTTTTACGGAGCGGGGCTTTCTAAATTGCTTCAAGCCAACAATGACCCCGAAGGCGGCGTGATTTATGCTTACCAAGTAAACGACCCCGAACGCTACGGCGTAGTAGAATTTGACCGCGACTTTAACGTGCTTTCAATTGCCGAGAAGCCCGAAAAACCGCGTTCAAACTACGCCATTCCAGGGTTGTATTTCTATGACAATCAAGTAGTTGATATTGCCAAAAATATTCCGCCCTCGCCCCGTGGCGAATTGGAAATCACCGACGTAAACAAGGTGTATCTTGAACGCGGCCAACTCAAAGTGGGGGTGCTCAATCGTGGTACGGCTTGGCTCGATACGGGAACTTTTGCGTCGCTGATGCAAGCCGGGCAGTTTGTGCAGGTCATCGAAGAGCGGCAAGGTTTAAAAGTAGGCTGCATCGAAGAAGTGGCCTATCGCATGGGTTTTATTGATGCCGCCGCCCTGCAAGACCTCGCCCAGCCGCTGCTCAAAAGCGGTTATGGAGAGTATTTGTTGGGTGTTTTGAAATAGCTAATCCAAGCCATAAGCCCGTGCCTGTTCTCCAACTCCAATCTATCAGCAAAACCTTTGAGCAACATTTGGTATTGAATCAAATTGATTTTGCGGTAAACAAGGGTGAAATTGTGGGTTTATTGGGCGAAAGCGGCTCCGGAAAAAGCACGCTACTCCGCATTGCGGCAGGGTTGGTCGATGCCGACCACGGCGGCAGGGTGTTGTTGGGCAAAAAAGCCATTGCTACCGCCAGCGACTGCCTCATTCCTGGCCACGCCGACATTAAAATTGTGCACCAAGAATACAGCCTGTCGCCATTGCTGACCACCCGCGAAAACATTGCCTACGCGCTGCGATTTTACGAAAAAAGCTACCAAAAAAGCCGCATTGACGAGCTGATAGCACTGTGCCAGCTCGAAGCCGTAGCCAACCAAACCGTCAAAACATTGTCGGGGGGCGAAAAACAGCGCACCGCCATTGCGCGGGCCCTGGCCGAGCACCCCCGCGTACTGCTACTCGATGAGCCTTTTGCCCACTTAGATTTGCCCAACCGCCGCCGCCTGAGCCACAGTGTGCGCCAATTGGTAACCCAAATGGGCATTGCCTGTATTTTTGTTACCCACGACCCCGTCGAGGCACTCAGCTTGTCTAATCGGTTGGGCATTTTGCAAAACGGCACGCTCATTCAGCTCAATACGCCCGAGCGCGTTTACCAGCATCCACGCAACGCCTACGTGGCCCAGCTCACTGGCGAGGCCAATTTGCTCAAAGTATCTTTTTGTAAACGTCATTTAGGACTGTTAAAGCTGCCCATTTTGGAAGATGGACTGGCACTCATTCGCCCCGAAAAGTGGACAGTGAGCACTTCAAACGAAGGAATAGCAGCGCAGGTAGAAAGCTGCGTTTTTCGAGGAATGTACTACGAAATCAGTTTTAGAATAGCCCAACATATCCTCATAGCACACGCCCAAGTGTCTTTTTTGGCCAAACAGCGCATTTTTCTGCAATACAAAAGCATAGCCTAAAAAAACACGGGTAAACAAGTGTCCGATTTGCCTTTATCATTAGAAACAAACCTCTTCTTTTTTAACTATGCTCGACCTTAGTTCTTACGAACTTCAGCCCAAGTGCTTGGTAGCACTCGACTCCATTATTTTTGGTTTTGACGGCGACGGGCTAAAAATTTTGCTGGTAAAACGCGGCCCCGACTCAAAGATAGATACTTGGTCGCTGATGGGTGGGTGGCTCAACCCTACCGAAAACCTCGAACAGGCCGCCGTGCGCATTTTGTTTGAACTCACAGGGCTGAACAGCGTTTATTTGGAGCAACTTTATACTTTTGGCAACACCAACCGCGACCCCATTGCCCGCACGGTATCAGTGGGGTATTTTGCCCTTATCAATATCGAAGACTACGACTACAAAATCTCGCACACGTATCATGCGTGCTGGTTTCCGGTAGATCAGTTACCCGAACAACTGCTCTTTGACCACCGCGAAATGTTGGAATTGGCCATTCAAAAATTGCGTTATAAGGCCGCACTTCACCCCATTGGCTTTGAGCTACTGCCCGAAAAATTTACCATTCCACACTTACAAAAACTCTACGAAGCTATTTTTCAAGCTACTTTTGACAAACGCAACTTTAGCCGTAAAATTCTTTCTACGCACCTGTTAGTCAAACTAAAAGAAAAGCAAAAATCTTCTAAAAAAGGGGCCTACTTGTACGAAATAGACAAACAAAAATACAGCACGTACATCAACTCATTTTTAAATTTTGTGCCAAATCTGGATTTTCGAAATTCATAAAATAATTTCAAGATAGCGCGTTTTGTACTTTGTCAAATCCACCAATCAAGGCTGGTTGAGGGGCAATAATACCTTAGAAATACAAAAATACACGACAGTAGTAGAAGTGCAGAAAGCCCCAAAAGTGCAATTTTTAATAGTTTTTAAAAAAAAATATTGGTTTAGTTGCGTTATTCGCATCTTTTTTTTTACCTTCACAAAAATTAATTATTTGTATTGGTTTTGTGCAAATATTAGTTTTGTGCAAATTTAGTCAAAACAAAGGTCATTACTACCGAACAAACTCCTACACAAGACATCGAAATCTTATGGAAGACTATAATAAAATAATAGAGTCGCTGGGTGTCAAATTCATCAAAGCCAGGCACGTGCGCATGGCCCAGCCCATTACCATCAAAAATTTTTATGACGTTGAAAACTCGCTGACCGTCTTGTATGACGGCGAAGTAGTCTATGCTGGCGAGCGCGTAGAAGTAGGCGACATGCTGTTTATACCGGGTGGCAAACACGCCACCGTTACTTACGGTAGCAGCGAAGGCATTATGCCCAAAAACGTAACCAACGAAGATTTTTTGACCAAACGCGAACTGTATTTTGATACCCTCCGCGACCCTACCCAAGTGGGCAAGATAGAAAGTTCGTTTGGGCTTGTTGCCTTTGAAGCCAAAGTTTTTGATTCGGTCAATTTTTTCACTTCGTTAGACATTCCACCTTTTATTATCAAAAACAACGGCCATCTGGCTCGGCTGATTAATGAGGTGTTGCAGGAAGATTTTTCGGATTTGGCGGGGCATGGCCGCGTAATTAAGCTCAAAACCGAAGAAATTGCCATTGAGGTAGTGCGCTATATCTTAAAAAATAAACTGTTTGTTGAACAGCTTGTTACCAACAGCACCTACTTTAAAGACCCTCGTTTGATTGACATTTTTGCCTACATCAAAGACAATCTGGGCGGCGACCTGTCAAACAAGGTACTGGCCAATGTTGCCAATGTATCGGAGGACTACGTAGGTCAGTATTTTAAGATGCTCACCCAAATCAACCCGCAAGATTACATTGAGTACCAGCGCATGGAGCAAGCCGTACAGCTGCTGCGTACCTCAAAGAAAAGTATTCGGGCCATTGGCTCGGAGGTAGGCTACAAAGATACCGCCTATTTTTGCCGCCGCTTCAAGATGATGTTTGGTATTCCTGCGGGCAAAATGCGCCGCCGCGAATCGTTGATGAACGTATAAACGCTCTTTCTTTATTTTTTCGATAATAAGGCCACCCGAAAACATACTTTGGGTGGCCTTGCTGCTCAACAGCATACTTACTTCCACGCTGGCACGCTGAAATAGCATAATTTACGGAGTTTATCTTTGAAGCTAAAAAAAAATTGGCCAAAGAAATAAGGGTATTTGGTTAGAAATAATTTATGTGGCAAAAACGAGGAGGATAATGTCTAACTAATTTTTTAAAAGCCAATTAGAGATTTATTGCCAATAAATACGCGCTAACTTAGTATGCAGTTGGGCTGCTGAAAATGGGAACTTAACATAGTAGAATTATTTATGATAATCGGAATTATTCCTGCTCGCTACGCTTCTACGCGCTTTATAGGCAAACCCTTGGTTGATATTCAAGGCAAAAGCATGATTAGGCGCGTGTACGAGCAAGCCGCTCAAGCCAAGTGCCTTGACCAAATCAGGGTAGCTACCGACGACGTGCGTATTTTTGACCACGTACAAGCCTTTGGTGGACAGGCCGTTATGACCCACCCCAACCACCCCAGCGGCACAGACAGGTGCTGGGAGGCCTTCTACAACGACAAATTTGGGTCTTCAAGTCATGACTACATTATCAATATTCAAGGCGATGAACCGTTTTTGGCACCCCAACAGATTGACGAACTGGGAGCTATTTTGGACGGTAGCGTGGAGATTGCCTCTCAGATGGTTTCTGTAAGCAACCACCAAATTTTGTTTGACGAAGGCGAGGCCAAAGTTATTGTAAATCAGCACTTGGAGGCCATCTATTTTAGCCGCCAAGTGCTGCCTTTTTTGAAAGGATTTATTAAAGAGGAATGGCACAAACACCATACTTACTACCGCCAAGTAGGTATGTATGCCTACCGCGCCGATGTTTTAGAAAAAATAACGCGGCTGGCCGTTTCGCCCTTAGAAAAAGCCGAATCTTTGGAACAGTTGCGGTGGTTGCAAAATGGCTTTAAAATCAAAATGACACTTACGCAGCACGAAAGCCACTGCATAGATACCCCCGAAGACATAGAAAAAGTTTTAAAAATCATGAAAATGATTGATAAATAGCTCGTTATGCCTAAAACAAAACGCACAAAATACGGCACATCACCAGGTTCATTGGTGTATATCGGCCCCGAAGTAAGCCACTCTACCAAGCTGACTTTGGTAGAATACAATGCCGAGTATTACGCCCAAAAAACCATCAAACACCTCAAAGATTGCCAAATTTCGGGGTTGAAGCCGTACATATCTTGGCTCGACGTGGACGGAATTCACGAGCCGAGCGTCATTGGGGCGGTGGGCAAATCGCACCATATTCACGCGCTGGTGCTGGAAGATATTATGAATACCAACCAAAAACCCAAAATTGAGTTTGCCAACGACAGCTACTTATATGTGTCGCTCAAAATGCTGCACCTTGGCCAGCACAATGCCGAAATTGAGGCCGAACACGTCAGTTTTATTCTGGGCGAAAACTACCTCATTTCGTTTCAGGAAGAGCGCACGAGCGATATTTTTGCGCCCATATTGCAACGCATCAAAGCCTCGGCGGGCAAAACCCGCACGGGTGGTGCCGACTACCTGCTGTTTTCGCTGGTGGACTTAATCGTTGATCATTATTTGGAAGTACTAGAAGAAGTAAGCGAGCGGCTCGAATTGCTGGAATCGCAAATTTTGGAAGGCAAACACCAAGACCCCATCGGACAATTATACAACCTTAAACGCCAACTTACGCTCATGCGAAAGTACGTTTGGCCGCTACGCGACATACTCAATGAGGGGCTGCGCGAAAATACCAAACTCATCAAAAAAACAACCTATCCTTATTTTCGTGACGTTTTTGACCACATTAAGCAGGTTATCGAATCAATTGATACCGAGCGCGAACTGCTGACGGGCCTCATGGATATTCATTATTCGACCCTCAGCACGCGCATGAACAGCGTCATGAAAACACTTACCATTTATTCGGCGGTGTTTATGCCTTTGACCTTTATTGTGGGTATTTATGGCATGAATTTTGAAAATATGCCCGAACTCAAAAGCCACAACGGGTATTTTTATACCCTCGGCGGCATGGCGATACTTACCATCGGATTGCTATTTTATTTTAGGCGGCGGGGGTGGTTGTAAAACAGGATTTTGATAATCGCTATTTACTGCCAAATACACTTTTTTAGCTTCTTCCAACGACTCAAAAATAACGTGCCGCTGGGCCAGTAAATTTTGCAATAAAGACGGCTTTTTTTGAAAAATTTTCCGTGCCTGCCACGCGCTTCTGAAGCGTCTGACAAAGGGCCAATACCACCACGCGAAAAAACCGCTCAACGGCAAACTGACTGCATAAATTACTGAAAGCCAACTTTTTTGAAGCAAAGTATGCACCAAAAAAATCTGAATCCCATAAAAAATAGGAAACAAAAAGATCCCTGCTGTCATCATAATCGGTGCGCGATAGCCACGGTCGGACGATATTTTTTTGGCAATGTACGAAGGTAAAATATACGGTAAATAATTGTTGATGAGGCCATAAATGAACAAAGGCAAGCCTCCCAACAGCACCGTAAAGTTTGCCAATATTTGACGCGAAAAGCGTTTTGTTTGCGCCAAAGTTGCATCCGAAATACCCAACATTTGTAAATTTTTGAGATAATTGGCCATTTTAATTTGCATTTCTTTGAGCAAATCTGGGCGTTGCTGCTCAAAGTAGCGAACCGCTTGCACGATTTGCCGCACGAGGCTAAAATAAGTAGTTTTTGAGTTGGGGATAACGTTCAAATCTTCAAAAAGTTGATTTTTATAGAGTTGCTCCACGTTGCGCACTATGCTATCTTCTTGCTCGTCTTCGGTAATAATCACCAACTCCGATAGCCGGTTTTCAATCAATTGGGTCAAAGCTTCGACACTCGCAAACGACTCAGGATGGTACTGGTTTTTAAAATCGGCTACTTCAATGGCTTCGCCTATGTTCACAAATACATCGCTCCGAAATTGCGTTGGGTCGGTATAATTTATTCCAACGGGAATAATTTTCACGCCCAGGCCAAAATTATGCTCAAACTCAGCCCCCAAGGCAATGCGCGCCGCGCCAGTTTTGATTTCGCGCAGGCGGCGTTCGAGCTCGCTGGTACCTTCGGGAAAAATCATGATTGTGCCGCGATTCGCCAAGTAGTCGTAGCACTGCTGAAACGTAAATTTATTGAGTTCGGCCTGCGACATTTGTACGTCGGCGGTGTCTTTTTTGCGATAAACGGCAATGACGTGCAGGTACTTGAAGATAGGGCGCGTAAAACCATTGAAAATACTACCCTTGGCAATAAAGGCCGACCGCTGCCTCAGCAAAGCCGCTGGAATGAGCGGGTCCATGAAAGTATTGGGGTGGTTGGCCACGATAATGAGCGGGCCTTGTGTGAGCAACCGTTGGCGATGCGGCACATCAATGCGCCGAAAGAACACCCGCAGTGCAGTTTTGGCAATAAGTTTGAGGCAAAGATAAAGCAACATGGTATTGGGTCAAAGAATACCCAATACTAACAACTTACGGGGAAATTTCAAATTACTTTCAGGCGAAATTTTACGTAGGTTTTCGCCAGCAATGCCATTTTTTGGGAGTCTGGCACCCTGATTCGTTCTTCTTGGATGCGGGCAGCTGAGGTATTTTTTATTTTGTTGAACAATTTTAAATAATATGTGTAGGCCAAATAAACGCCCATACTGGCCTCGCGGGGCAATTCTTTAATGGAAATAAGCGCGGCATCGAAGTCGGCTTGAATATTGTCTTCGATGAGTTGTTTGGCATCTTTTGTAAAATCGTTGAAATCAACTCCTGGAAAATAAACGCGGCCACGGTCTTCAAAGTCGCTCTTTAAATCGCGCAAAAAATTAACCTTTTGAAAAGCCGCGCCGAGCCGCCGAGCGCCGTCTTTGAGGTGGTCGTATTGGGCGGCGTTTCCCTCGCAAAATACCCGCAGGCACATCAAACCTACCACTTCGGCCGAGCCATAAATGTATTCTTCATAAATGGCATCGTTGTATTGTTGCTTGTGCAGGTCCATTTCCATGCTGTGCAAAAAAGCGTCAATCAGGTCGCGCTCAATGGCGTATTTATTGACCACCATCTGAAAAGAATGTAGCACAGGATTGAGGCTAATGCCTTCTTCGATAGCCTGATAGGCATCGTGGCGAAACCGGTCTAAAAGTACTTTTTTGTCGAAATCGTGAAAGGTATCTACAATTTCATCGGCGAAGCGTACGAACCCATAAATAGCGTAAATGGAAAAATGAAATTTTTTGTCTAAGGTTTTGATGCCCAGCGTAAAAGACGTACTATAACGTTCGGTAATGAGCTTGCTACACGCCAAAGCGGTAGAATCAAAGAGAGCTATCATACAGTTTATAAATTAAATTCTTTTTCTACTTCATCGGCCACCACCAACCCCGAAATCAGCGACGGCGGCACCCCTGGCCCTGGCACGGTCAATTGACCCGTGTAGTACAAGTTATTTACTTTTTTGTTTTTCAAAGATGGCTTCAAAAAGGCTGTTTGCAGTAGCGTATTGGCCAGTCCGTAAGCATTGCCCTTGAAAGCGTTGTAGTCGGCCATAAAATCGGCATGGGCAAAGGTACGTTTAAAAGTAACGTGCGGGCGAATTGGCTCACCCACAAAGGCTTCGAGCCGTTCCATGACTAAATTATAGTACTTTTCGCGCACGGCCTCGGTATCGTCTTTTAGATTTGTGGCCACTGGAATCAAAACAAACACGTTTTCGCAACCTTCTGGGGCGACGCTCGCGTCGGTTTTGCTGGGTGCCGACACATAAAACAGCGGTTTGCTTGGCCACTGCGGCTCGGTATAAATCTCGAAAGCGTGCTGCTTAAAATCTTCATCAAAAAACAAATTGTGGTGTTGTAATTTTGGCACGCGCTTGTTTATGCCCAAATAATACAGCAACGACGAGGGGGCCAGCGTGCGTTTGTCCCAATAGGAAGCCGAATAATTGTGGTATTGCGCGTCCAAAAGTTGGGTATCAACGTGGTGATAATCAGCCCCTGCCACCACCACGTCGGCCTCAAAGGCTCCCGTTTCGGTCAGCACCCGCCGCGCGCTGCCGTTTACTACTTCGATGTGCTGCACGTTTTGATTGAGCAATAGCTGCACGCCTTTTTCTTGGGCCAGTTGCACCATTCCTTTCACGATTTCGTGCATGCCGCCCATCGGATACCACGTTCCCAGCGCAATTTCGGCGTAGTTCATCAGGCTATACATGGCGGGGGTATTTTCGGGCGTTGCCCCCAAAAACAAAATCGGAAACTCCATGAGTTTCAGCAACTTGGGGTCGCTAAAAAACTTCCGCACGTGCCCCGCAAACGACTGCAACACGTCCAAACGGCTCAAATCGTACAGTAGTTTGAGGCTCACAAATTCGCCCAGGCTGCGGCTGGGTTTCCACACAAATTTGTTCATGCCTACGTCGTATTTGTAGGCAGCTTGCTTCAAAAACTCCTCCAAACGCGCCCCGCTGCCCGTTTCAATTTGCTCAAAAAGAATTTTCAGTTTTTCGATTCCTGCGGGAATATCTACTTTGTCATTTTGGCCAAAAATAACGGCATACGAAGGATCGAGGCGTATCAAGTTGTAATAATCAGCGGGCTTTTTGCCAAATTTGGCAAAGTAGTTTTCAAACACGTCGGGCATCCAATACCAGCTTGGGCCCATGTCGAAGGTGTAGCCGTTTGTCTTAAAAATACGCGCTCGGCCACCCGCAACGGCATTTTTTTCTAAAATCGTAACGTCAAATCCTTTGTTGGCCAAACTAGTAGCCGCCGACAATCCGGCAAATCCAGCACCAATAACAATAACTTTTTTCAAGGAAGTAAGATGGGTAAATGTGGGAAACACTGTAATAATAACTCAAAACAAGGCCCCACGGTTTGGAAAAATACGGTAAAAATCGTGTTTGGCCAAACCAAAGTAAATCCCTATGGCCAAAAAAATGTATTTTTGTCAAAAAATTTGGTTCTATGACCCACGCACAACCGCCCTTAAATATGCCGCCCAATGCCTATTTGCTCATTCAGCAGTGGCAAAAACAGCTCGAAACCGAACACCAATTGCGGCATCATTTTTACGAAATTATTGATGAAAACACCAAAATGGAGTTTATCAACGGCCAAATTGTGTTTCATTCGCCCGTAAAAAAAAGACACGGCGATGCCACAGGTTTGATTTTTACGTTAATAAATTGTTATACAAACCAATTCGATTTGGGCTGGACGGGCATTGAAAAAATGCTGGTGTCGCTTACTCGCAACGACTACGAACCCGACGTTTGTTTTTGGAAAAAAGAAAAGTCAGATTTGTTTGAAGACGACCAAATGCACTTTCCCGCCCCCGGTTTGGTGGTGGAAGTGTTGTCCAGAAAAACCGCTAAAACCGACCGAACTACTAAATACGTGGACTACGAAGCACACGGCGTACAAGAATATTGGATTGTAGATCCAGTAAAGAAAAAAGTGGAGCAATTTGTATTGATAAACGGCGAATATCGCCTGCGTTTCAATGACAGCACAGGCCTGATGAAGAGCGAAGCCGTGGCAGGGTTTGAAATTGAAGTTGAGCAAATTTTCGACAATACCCCTATCTTAAAAACAATGCAGCCCCTCTTAAAATAGTACCCTAAATAACCTAAAAAGTTATTGATAATCAACAGTTTATCAAAATTTTATATTAACAAATGCTTCTGTATAGTACCAAAACTCCCAGCCTCAAAGCCTCGCTCGAAGAGGCCGTTTTTCGCAGCCTTCCGCCCGATAACGGTTTGTACATGCCCGAAATTTTTCCGCAAGTGTCGGAACATTTTCTACAAAATATAGACAAACTGACATTCAACGAAATTGCCTTTGAGGTGACCAAAACGCTACTGAGCGATGATATTTCGGAGGCCGATATTCGGCTGATTGTAGAGCGGGCCTTCGATTTTGACGCGCCCGTGGTGCAAATTGAAGAAAATACGCACGTCTTGGAGCTTTTTCACGGGCCTTCGATGGCCTTCAAAGACTTCGGCGCGCGGTTTATGGCTTCTTTGATGTCCTATTTTTTGAGCCGCTCACAAAAAGAAATCCAGATTTTAGTAGCCACCAGCGGTGACACTGGCGGCGCTGTAGCGCAGGGGTTTCATAACGTGCCAGGCATATCGGTTACGATACTCTACCCGAGCGGCAAAGTGAGCGACATTCAAGAAAAACAACTCACTACGCTCGGTGGCAACGTGCGGGCATTGGAAATAGACGGCACCTTCGACGACTGCCAAGCCCTGGTGAAGCAAGCCTTTTTGGACAACGAACTCAACCAAAAATACAACCTGGCTTCGGCCAATTCCATCAATATTTCGCGGCTTATTCCGCAGTCTTTCTATTATTTTAGGGCCTATGCCCAGCTCAAACACCTGGGGCAGCCGCTGGTTTTTTCGGTACCAAGTGGCAATTTTGGCAATTTGAGTGCGGGGCTTCTGGCCAAAAAAATGGGCTTGCCTGTGGGGCATTTTCTGGCTGCTACCAACCGTAACCACGTGGTGCCAAGCTATTTAGAAAACGGGCAATACAACCCACAGCCTTCGGTCGAAACCATCTCAAATGCCATGGACGTAGGCAATCCGAGCAATTTTGTGCGGCTCACGCGCTTCTTTGGCGACGATTGGCACCAGGTTAAGCAAGACGTGTCGGGTTTTTGGTTCGACGACCACCGCACCTGCCAAGCCATGAGCCGAGTCTTCGATGCCACGGGCTATGTCATGTGTCCGCATACGGCGGTGGCCTATTTGGGTTTGCAAGAATACCAAAAATTAAATCCGCAAAAATCAACGGGCGTGCTGCTTTCAACGGCGCACTACGCCAAGTTTTTGGACGTAGTAGAAGCTGCCCTGGGCGTAGAAGAAATAGAAGTGCCGCTACGCCTGGCCGAGCTGCTCGACAAGCCCAAAGTAGCGACCCAAATGAGCACAAAATTTGCCGACTTTAAGGCTTTTTTGTTGGGGTAAAACTTATTTTACCCACAAACTTTTTGGCACAATTTGTACGTGTATCTCATTGGTTTTGAGTTGTAAAGACTCCCCGTCGTAATGAATAAGCGGTGGCTGCTGGGTTTGTATGGCCAAGTGCGTGTATTGCTCAATGGTAGCAAAAGCCGAACGGTCTAAGCTCTTGCCAAATAGCCGCCAAGCTACGTTTAAGCCCCCCAAAGCCGAAAAAGGTTTGAGCTGACAAACGTCCAGCAGGCCATCTTCCATACTGGCACGGGGCGCAATGTAGGCGTTGTTTCCAAACTGCGAAGCATTGGCAAAAGTCAGCGTAAAAAGCCGCTTTGCCTGGTTGTCGAAATGGTACTCTTGCGGTTGATAGTTCCAAAAACTGGCCAATGAGGTTTGGACATACGTGGCAAATCCGCGCCTCGACTGCTGGGCAAACTGGGCGGCAACGTAGGCATCAAAACCCATACCTGCGGTACAAAAAAAAGGAATATTATTAATCAAAGCACTGTCTACCAATTGTTTATTTGTGCCAAAAACCCGCTCAATGGCCGCTGGCACATTCATCGAAATTCCCAAATGCCGCGCCAAGCCATTGCCCGAACCCATCGGCACGATGCCCAATGCCGTGTTGCTTCCCAGCAGTCCCCGCGCTACTTCATTGACCGTTCCGTCGCCGCCTACGGCCACCACTACGGCCACTTTTTGTGCCACGGCCTGCTGCGCCAGCTCGGTGGCGTGGCCCGCACACGTGGTGATTTCTAACACTATTTCGCAAGCGTGTAATTTGGCCTGGGCGGCGGCGGCGGCTTCAATTTGCGCGGCTTTCTGCCGAAAACGAGTCCCCGATTTTGGGTTAAAAATAAACCAGTATTGCATCTAATCTAAAAATAGGGTCGAAAATTTTTTAGACGTACACTTTTTAAGTAACTAATGATTTAAAAATATCTGGAATAGCTAATCCATTCTTATTGAGATAGTTAAATAGTCGTTTTCCAATTGTAAATAAGTTGAAAGTATCTTTT
>Ga0105046_10000542_pt1 | contig 53453 bp, 44 predicted proteins | sample MAT03_FD_78385 | JGI IMG/M metagenome (GOLD analysis project Ga0105046, IMG submission 78385) | Freshwater microbial communities from Lake Fryxell liftoff mats and glacier meltwater in Antarctica - MAT-03 (megahit assembly) | ecosystem: Environmental > Aquatic > Freshwater > Ice > Liftoff... | reverse complement strand
GTGCTTGCGCCCGTGCCCGTGCCGCTGCCGCCCGTGGTGAGGCTGGTGAACAGCGTGGTGATCTGCTGCTGCTTGAAGAAGTCGATCAGCCGCATCAGGGTCGGCTTCACCTCTGCCTCGCTGCGTTCGAGTGAGAGATTGCTGATCGGATCGATGATGACGACCGCTGGGCGGAATGCCTTCACCGTGTCGTGAATGGCCAGCAGATGCTGCTCCAGCCCCTGCAATGTGGGGCGCGAGGCATGAATCTGCAGCAGGCCCTTTTTCAGCCACGGCGCAAGGTCCAGACCGATGGAGCCCATGTTGCGGACGACCTGCGCGCTCGATTCCTCGTAGGGGAACAACAGCACGCGCTCGCCGCGGCGGCAGGCGGCTTCCGCGAAGGCCGCGCCCAGGCTGCTCTTGCCGGTGCCGGGCGTTCCGGAGACAAGCACGCTGCTGCCTCGAAAGATGCCTTGGCCGCCCAGCATCTCGTCCAGCCGCGCGATGCCAGTGGACAGGCGCTCGGTGGGCGCCGCGTGGTCCAGCCGCAGCGAGGTGATGGGCAGCACCGAGATGCCGCGCTCGCCGATGAGAAACGGATATTCGTTCGTGCCGTGCACCGAGCCGCGGTACTTCAGCACCCGCAAGCGGCGGGTGGAGATCTGCTCATGCACGCGGTGGTCGAGCGTGATCACGCAGTCGGCCACGTACTCCTCCAGCCCGTAGCGCGTGATGGCGTCGCCCTCGCCCTTTTCGCCGGTGATGATCGCCGTCATGCCGCGAGCCTTCAGCCAGCCGAAGAGCCGGCGCAATTCCGCGCGCAGGATGGCGTGATTCGGCAACCCTGCGAAGAGCGCCTCCACGCTATCGAGCACCACGCGTTTGGCCCCGATGGAATCGATGGCGTGTCCGAGCCGGATGAAGAGGCCTTCGAGGTCGTATTCGCCGGTCTCCTCGATCTCGCTGCGCTCGACGCGCACATGGTCGAGCGCGATCTTCTTCTGCTTCACCAGCCGCTCGAGATCGAATCCGAGCGAGCGCACATTGGCCGTAAGGTCGGCGGCACTTTCCTCGAACATCATGAAGACGCCGGGCTCGCCGTACTGCGTGGCGCCACGCACGAGGAATTCAACGGCCAGCATCGTCTTGCCGCAACCCGCGCTGCCACAGACGAGCGTCGGCCGCCCTGCGGGCAGCCCGCCGCCGGTGATTTCATCGAGGCCGGTGATGCCGGTGGGAGATTTCGAGAGACCGGGTGTTGCGGGCGGGTCGATCTTCTTGTTCATGGCGGGGCAAATGGTCTGATGTGGGCCACCTGTGCGGCGTTCGCCCTGACAGCGTAGAGCGTCTACTTTGCCCGCCGAGACAGTTCTTGTCCACAAGCGCCAGCAGCGCGCGTCCAAGCCGACGGCTGTGTGACAACACACCCCCGTCGAAGATGCTTCGACTTGCCGCCTCGCCTGCGCAGTCATGAGTGCAGAACAGCGCGACGCGCCGCCGACCCTGCGCCCTCAACTCGAGGCAATACTCGGCCTCGGCGCCTGCCACGGCGTAACGAGGGGTGCCCGATGGATTGGTTCGAAGGCTTCTCCGCCGCCCGGCACGCCGGTGCCGGCGCCACGCTGCATGCGCGCACGGGCGGGCGCCGCGACGGACCGCCGCTGCTGCTGCTGCACGGCTTCCCGCAGACCCACGTCATGTGGCATCGCGTGGCGCAGCGGCTGGCCGACGAGTTCTTCCTCGTCATGCCCGACCTGCGCGGCTACGGCGATTCAGAGCGCCCCGTGCCCGGCGACGGCGGCGACCACGTCTGGTCGTCCAAGCGCGCGATGGCCGCCGACATGGATGCGCTGATGCGCGGCCTGGGGCACGAGCGCTACTTCGTCTGCGGGCACGACCGCGGCGGCCGCGTGGCGCACCGACTGGCGCTGGATCACCCGCAGGCGGTGCGACGGCTGGTGCTGCTGGACATCGCGCCGACGCTGGACATGTACGCCGCCACCGACATGGCCTTTGCCAGCGCCTACTACCACTGGTTCCACCTGATCCAGCCGTGGCCGCTGCCGGAACACATGATCGAAGGCTGCGCGCTGGAGTACCTGCAGGCCAAGCTGGGCCGCTGGGGCGCGCAGGGCCTGGCGCACCAGGAGCCGCAAGCCCTGGCCGAGTACGAGCGCTGCTTCAGTCGCGGCGAGAACATCCACGGCGCCTGCGAGGACTACCGGGCCAGCGCGGGCATCGACCTCGAACACGACCGCGCCGCGCGCGCCGCGGGCCAGCGCATCGCCTGCGACCTGCATGTGGTGTGGGGCGGGCGCGGCGTGGTGCACCGCCTGTTCGACCCGCTGGCGCTGTGGCGCGCGCAGTGCGCGGGGGCCGTGAGCGGCGAGGTGTGGCCGGCAGGGCACTACATCCCGGAAGAGCACCCGGACCGGACCGCCGGGTTGCTCGCCGGCTTCTTCAAGCCTTGAACTGGGCCGCCGAAGCCGCGCTGTAGGTCGCACCGATGTTTCACGACTGAAGTAGCCTGACCAGCCTTCGGAGGGTTTCCTATGCTTGCGTGGTTGGGCCGCATCGACTCGCAGTTCCCTGTGCGCTACTTTGCCTGGCTGACGTCGGCTGTGGTGATGCTGCTGGCCGCGCTGTCTTGGGTGGCCTTCGACATCGGCGGCTGGCTGGCATTGACGATGCTGTTCCTGGTCGGCCTGGGCTGGCGCGACACACGCCAGCGCCGTCATTCGGTGCTGCGCAACTACCCGGTGATCGGGCACATGCGCTTCCTGCTCGAGTTCATCCGGCCCGAGATCCGCCAGTACTTCATCGAGAGCGACAACGAGGCCGCGCCCTTCTCGCGCCAGCAGCGCAGCCTGGTCTACCAGCGCGCCAAAGGCGACGGCGACAAGCGGCCCTTCGGCACGCAGCTGGACGTGCACGCCGTCGGCTTCGAGTGGATCAACCACTCGATCGCGCCCAGCGTGCTGGCCACCCATGACTTTCGCGTGACCATCGGCGCCGGCGGCACCAGCTGCACGCAGCCCTACTCGGCCAGCATCTTCAACATCTCGGCGATGAGCTTCGGCGCGCTGTCGGCCAACGCCATCCTGGCCCTCAACGGCGGCGCGAAAAAGGGCGGCTTCGCCCACGACACCGGCGAGGGCTCGATCAGCGTGCACCACCGCCGGCACGGCGGCGACCTGATCTGGGAGATCGGCAGCGGCTACTTCGGCTGCCGCCACGACAACGGCCGCTTCAGCGAAGAGCGCTTCGTGGCCAACGCCTGCGACCCGCAGGTGAAGATGATCGAGCTCAAGCTCAGCCAGGGCGCCAAGCCGGGACACGGCGGCGTGCTGCCGGGGCCCAAGGTGACGTTCGAGATCGCCGCCGCACGCGGCGTGGCAGTGGGCACCGACTGCATCAGCCCGGCGCGCCACTCGGCTTTCGACACCCCGGTGGAAATGATGCAGTTCATCGAGCGGCTGCGCCGGCTCTCGGGCGGCAAGCCGGTGGGCTTCAAGTTCTGCGTCGGCCATCCCTGGGAATGGTTCGCCATCGCCAAGGCGATGCTCGAGACCGGATTGCTGCCCGACTTCATCGTCGTCGACGGCGCCGAGGGCGGCACCGGGGCAGCGCCGCTGGAGTTCACAGACCATGTCGGCGCGCCCTTGCAGGAGGGGCTGCTGCTGGTGCACAACACGCTGGTCGGACTGGGTCTGCGCGATCGCATCAAGATCGGCTGCGCCGGCAAGGTGGTCAGCGCCTTCGACATCGCGCGCCTGATGGCCATCGGCGCCGACTGGTGCAATGCGGCACGCGGCTTCATGTTCGCGCTGGGCTGCATCCAGGCCCAGACCTGCCACAGCGGCGCCTGCCCCAGCGGCGTGGCCACGCAGGACCCGTTGCGCCAGCAGGCGCTGGTGGTGTCGGACAAGGCCGAACGCGTCTGGCGCTTTCACCAGAGCACGCTCGAAGCACTGAAGGAACTGGTGCAGGCGGCCGGGCTGGAGCATCCGAACCAGATCAGCGCCTCGCACATCGTGCGCCGTCGCGCCGACCAGGAAGTGCGCCTTCTGGCCAACCAGCTGAGCTTCGTCGCGCCGGGCGCCCTGCTCGAGGCGATGGCCGGCCGCGCCGACTGGCCGCATGCGGTGTTCGAGCTGTATTGGCCGCTGGCCCGCAGCGAGAGCTTCAGCCCCAAGCCTGATCGCGGCCGCAATACGCCACGCGTTGAAACCCGGCCCGCAGCGGCGGACGCGGCCGCTCAGCCCAGCGACGAAGTGGCGGCCTGAGCGCTCAGGCGGCAGGCGGCGCGGTGTCGACGAAGCTGGGACGCGCGAACAGCTTGTCCGACAGCTTTTTCAGATTCGGAAAGTCGCCGCGCCAGTCGATGTGCGCGAAGCGAAAGTCCAGATAGCCCAGCGCGCAACCGACGGCCACGTCGGCCAGCGTGAAATAGTTGCCGGCGCACCAGGGCTTGTCGCCCAGCCCCTGGCTGAAGGCCTTCAGCGAGGCCTGCACCTTGACCATCTGGCGCTCGTTCCAGGCGGGTGAGCGCTGCTCGGCGCTGCGCCCGGCCCAGGTGGCTTCCAGCCGCGCCAGGATGGCCGCGTCCATCACGCCGTCGGCCAGAGCCTCCCAGGTGCGCACCTCGATGCGCTCGCGCCCCGCGGCCGGGATCATCTTGCCCACCGGCGACAGCGTGTCGAGGTACTCGACGATGACGCGCGAGTCGAACACGGCTTCGCCGCCTTCCATCACCAGGCAGGGCACCTTGCCCAGCGGGTTCGACTTCAGGATCGCGTCCGAGGTCCAGACGTCCTCGAGCTGCAACTGGGCGTCGAGCTTCTTCTCGGCCATCACGACGCGCACCTTGCGCACGTAGGGGCTCGTGAGGGCACCGATCAGCTTCATGTGTGGCAAGGCAGGACCCGTGAGCAAACGAAATTCATTCTAGCGGCCGGTCTGCGCCGGGCTGACGGTGAAGTCGAGCACTGTGGCGCGGCCCGGCAGGTTGAGCGCCACCTGCTGCAGCGGCGTGCGCGCCAGCACGCGCCCGTCACGCACCACCAGCAGGCGCGGCGCACGCAAACGGATCGCTTCGACCGCAGAACGGGCTTGCAGCAGCACGAAACTGGCGCGGCAGCCGGGCGCCAGGCCGTAGTCCTGCAGGCCCATCACCCGGGCCGCGTTGACGGTGACGGCGTCGAAACACTGTCGCACCGCCGCCACCGAGGTCATCTGCGCCACGTGCAGGCCCATCGAAGCCACTTCCAGCATGTCGGCCGAGCCGAGCGAATACCACGGGTCCATCACGCAGTCGTGGCCGAAGGCGACGTTGACGCCGGCGGCCAGCAGCTCGGGCACGCGGGTCATGCCGCGGCGCTTCGGGTAGCTGTCGTGCCGACCCTGCAGCGTGATGTTGATCAGCGGGTTGGCTACCGCGTGCACGCCAGACTCGGCAATCAACGGGATCAGCTTGGACGCGTAGTAGTTGTCCATCGAGTGCATCGAGGTCAGGTGCGAGCCGGTCACCCTGCCCTGCAGCCCCAGGCGCTGCGTGTGCAGCGCGAGCGTCTCGATGTGGCGGCTGGCCGGGTCGTCGCTCTCGTCGCAGTGCATGTCCACGCGCAGGCCGCGTGCAGCGGCCAGCTCGCACAGGATCTTCACGCTCTCGGCGCCGTCGGCCATCGTGCGTTCGAAGTGCGGGATGCCGCCGACCACGTCCACGCCCAGGTCGAGCGCGCGCTGCAGGTTGACCAGGGCGCCCGGTGCGCGCAGCAGGCCGTCCTGCGGGAATGCCACCAGTTGCAGATCGATGTAAGGCGCCACGAGCTGCCTGACGTGCAGCAGCGCGCGCACCGCGAGCAGCCGCTCGTCGCACACATCCACGTGCGTGCGGATGGCCAGCAGGCCGCGCGCCACGGCCCAGTCGCAGTAGGCGAGCGCGCGTTCGACCAGCGCCTCTTGCGTGAGCAGCGGCTTGAGCTCGCCCCACAGCGCGATGCCTTCGAGCAGCGTGCCGCTGGCGTTGACGCGCGGCAGCCCGTAGGACAGCGTGGCGTCCATGTGGAAGTGCGCGTCGACGAAGGGCGGGCTGAGCAGCCAGCCCGCGGCGTCGATGATCTCGGTGCCCTCGGGCGCGGCCAGCGCCGGGCCGGGTGTCGTCCCGATCGCGGCGATGCGGCCTTGCTGCACCAGCAGGTCGACGCCGCTGCGCCCATCGGGCAGCGTGGCATTGCGGATCAACATCGACGGGCTCCTCGGCATGGCGACGGATGCCACCATACCAAGGCTCGCGATCGATGCGCTAACGGTAGACCAGGTCGCGCAGGCCGAGCGAGATCACGGGCACGTAGGTCACCACCATCAGGCACAGCACCACGACGCCGACGAAGGGCAGCAGCGGCGGCACGATGCGGTCGAGCGAGATGCGCGCCACGGTGCAGGCGGCGAACAGGTTGACGCCGAAGGGCGGCGTGATCATGCCTAGCGCGAGGTTGACCACCATCACGATGCCGAAGTGCACCGGGTCGATGCCGAAGTGGAACGCCACCGGCGCAAGGATCGGCGCCAGCACGATGATCGCCGCGCTGGTCTCGATGAACATGCCGATCACGAACAGCGCAGCGTTGACGCCCAGCAGGAACAGCAGCGGGTCCTGCAGCACGGCCTGCAACCAGGTGCCGATGGCCGCCGGCACGCCGGCACGCGTGATCAGGAAGGCGAATAGCCCGGCGTTGGCGATGATGAACATGATCACCGAACTGCTGATGACGGACTTGCGCAGGATCGCGCCCAGCTTGGGCAGGTCGATCTCGCGGTAGACCACCATGCCCACCAGCAGCGCATAGAACACCGCCACTGCCGAGGCCTCGGTGGGCGTGAAGATGCCGCCGTAGATGCCGCCCAGGATGATCACCGGCATCAGCAGCGCCAGCCCTGCGTGGCTGGAGGCGATGCGGCGCAACGGCGGCACGACGAGGACCAGCAGCAGGTAGGCGGCGGGCGCCAGCAGGTGCACGGTCTCGTCTTCCGTCAGCCGGCGGGCGAGCCAGACCACGCCGACGAAGCCGATCACGAAGCCCAGATCGCTGGCCGCGGTTGACAGCGGCAGGCGGCCTTCGCCGTCGGTCTTGCCCCAGCCCTTCCACTTGCACCACAGATAGACAAAGATCATCAGCGCGCCGCCGATCAGCAGCCCGGGGCCGAAGCCGGCGATGAACAGCTCGCCGATCGAGACCTCGGCCGCCACGCCGTACAGGATCAGTGGAATCGACGGCGGAATGACCACGCCCAGCTCGGCACTGGTGGCCTGCAGCGCAGCCGCATAGGGCGTCGGATAGCCACGCTTGATGAGGGCCGGGATCAGGATCGCGCCGATGGCAAAGGTGGTGGCCACCGACGAGCCGGAGACGGCGGCGAAGATCATGCAGGCCAGCACGCAGGTCATCGGCAAACCGCCCTGCACACCGCCGACCAGGCTCCGGGCGAACTCCACCAGCCGCCGGCTGATGCCGCCGGTCTCCATCAGGTTGCCGGCGAGGATGAAGAAGGGAATCGCGGCGAGCGGAAACTTGTTGAGCGAGGAAAACATCTCCTTGGCCGCGAGCAGGATGTTGGCGTTCGACGCCTCGATGCCCACCAGTGCGGCCAGCCCGATCGACACGGCCACCGAGACGCTGAAAGCGAAGCACAGCAGCATCGTGATGAGCATCGCGCCGGTCACTGTGCGTTCTCCAGTTCCATGCGCTGCGGGTCAAGCCAGTTGCCGATCACGGCGATGACCGAGAAGACGGCGCCCACGGGCAACGCCAGATAGGCCCAGAACATCGTCACGCCTTCAAGTCCGATGACCGTCTGCACCCGGCCGCGCAAGGCGTACTGCCAGCCGACGATGAGGATCACCGACAGCAGCACCAGAGTGGCCAGCGCGAGCAGACTGTCGAAGACGCGGCGCAGGCGCGGCCCCGACAGCCGGTAAAGCACGTCCACGCTGACCATCGCGCCGATGCGAAAGGCCTTCGGCACGCCCAGGAAGACCATCCAGATCAGGCTGAAGCGGATCAGCACCTCGGTCCACTCGGCCGGCCGCTCGAGGATGAAGCGGGTGATGATCTGCCACAGCCCGAGCGAGGCCGCCAGCGCCAGCATGGCGCAGGCCAGCACCGTGGCCAGGCCGGTGCTGGCCCGCTCGAACTTCAGCAGCGCACCACGCACGGTCTCAACCCGACGCGTGTGCTCAGCGGGCGTTGCGGATGCGCTCGATGTTGGCCGCGCCGAACTGCTTCTCGAACTCGACATAGACCGGCGTCAGTGCGGCCTGGAAGCGCGCCCGGTCGGGGCTCTCGACCACCAACATGCCCTTGCTGCGCAGCTCGGCCACGCCCTTGGCGTCGTCCTCGTCGACACGCGCACGGTTGGCCTTGACGGCCTCGGCGGCGGCGGCCAGAAAGGCCTGCTGGTCGGCCGGCGTCAGCTTGTCGTAGGCGCCCTTGGTCATCAGGAAGATGGCCGGGCTGTAGACGTGGCCGGTGAGCGTCAGGTGCTTTTGCACCTGGTCGAACTTGGCCGCCATGATCACCGACAGCGGGTTCTCCTGGCCGTCCACGGTGCCCTGCTGCAGCGCGGTGAAGACTTCGGGGAAAGCCATCGGCGTGGTGACGATGCCGAAGCCCTTGTAGGCCGCCACATGCACCGGGTTCTCCATCGTGCGCATCTTCAGACCGCGCAGATCGTCGGGCACGTTGACCGCACGCTTGCTGTTGGTCATGTGGCGCACGCCGTTCTCGCCCCAGGCCAGTGCCTTGAAGCCCTTGCTGTCGAAGGCCTTGAGCATGTCCTGGCCGATCTGGCCGTCGAGCACTCCGCGGGCATGCGCCTTGTCGCGGAAGATGAAGGGGATGTCCAGGATGCGCGCCTCGGGCACGAAGTTGGGCACCGGGCCGGTGGAGCTGAAGGTCAGCTCCTGTGTGCCCAGCTGCACCGCCTCGATGCTCTCGCGCTCGCCACCCAGGGCGCCGGCGTAGAAGGCCTGCACCTTGATGCGCCCGTTCGTGCGCCGCTCGACCTCACGCGCGAAGGTGTCGATGGCCACCCCCTGGTGCGAGTTCTGGCCGATCGAGATGCTGATGCGCATCGTGGTCTGGGCGTGCGCGGCGGCGGCGAATGCCAGGCCGCAAGCCAGCGCCGCGGTCCAACGGATCAGGGTCGGGGTCTTCATGGGCGGGTCTCCTGGATGTCCATGGTGGCGCCGGCGACATCGCCGTCGGCAACCTCGTAGCTTGGCGCAACGGCGCGGGCTCGACAACCGGGAAAGCCACGAGGCGGCGCACGGGCGGCGCGACCCCGCCACCCGACGCCCGCCTCACAGCAGCAGGCGATCCGGGTCGACGTCGAGCTTGGCCAGCGCGCTGCGCGTGGCGCGCACCGTCAGCGCCTCGTCCTGCGCCGGCAGCAGCAGCCCGGCCTGCAGGAAGCCCGCCAGCCGCTGCTGCTGGAAGAGCACGCAACGCCCTTGCTGACTGACGAACAGCGAGAGCTGCTTGCGCAGCCCGTGCCAGGCCAGCTGCACCGCCTCGTGGCGGCCGCGGTAGTCGAGCATGTACCAGGTGCCCACCTGCAGCTCGCGCGCCCAGGCCACCATCGGCGGCGTCGGCATCGAGCCGCCATCGGCCACCACCTCGAGCTCGTTGCTTTCGTGGCCGGAGAGGTCGATGACCAGCGACTCGTCGATCGCGGCGTCGCTGACCTCGGGCAGCAGTTCTTCCAGCGTGTCGAGCCGCTCCATCAGCTCTTGCAGCCGCTCGTGCGGGATCACGGCGGCCTTGGCGGTGAAGGCCGCGGCCAGCGAGCTGTTGAGGTTGCGGATCTGCTCATCTTGCCGACCGGTGTCCAGGCCGGCGGCTGCCATGCCCACGCGCAGCGACTTCAGCAGCGGCGGCAGGCGGCGGATGACTTCGGCGCGTTCGTCGCGCGTGACCTTTGCGCTGGCCGACCAGATCAGGTCGGCCGCGGCACGCTTCATCGTGCGCGTCTGCTCGCTGGCCGCACCGAAGCGCACCGCCGTGGTGGCCAGCACATCGGCCCAGGTCTGGAACAGGTACTGGCGCACGCCTTCCTGCACCGGCACCTCGTTGAGCATCTTGCGCAGTTCGATCGTGAACTGGATGGCCAGGGTCTCGCGCTGCTCGACCTGCTGCGCCAGCGAGACGCCTTTCTTCGAGGCCTCGTTCTCGTGGCGGAAGTAGTGCTCGAGAAACTTCTCGAACTCGGTGAGCACGGTCTGGAAGACGCGCCGGCCGGTGTCAGGGTAAGCCTCGACCACCTGCACCACGCGCTTGACCTCACGCTCGAGCGCGTCGTCGACCCCGCGCGAGGCGCTGTCGAAGCCCATCACGCAGGCCCCCATGCGGTCGATCAGCCGCCGCGCCGGGTGGTCGGTGGTGGCAAAGAAGTCGGGCTCCGAGACCGCCACGCGCAGCACCGGCATCTGCAGCCGCGCAAACCACACGCGCACGCTGGCGGGGATGCGCTCTTCGGTCAGGATGCTCTGGAACAGCAGCGCGACGATCTCGATCGTCGCCCGCTCCTCGGGCGTCGCGGCGGCTTTCTTCAGCGCCAGCTTGCGCTGGAGCAGGTCGTCCAGCAGCGCCGGCGTGGTGACGTAGGTGTCGGCTCCGCCGGCCATGCCTGCTCCGCGCAGTCCGGCCTCCACCGCGTCGATGGCGGTGGCCAGCGCGGGCGACAGCGCATGCGCGCGGGTCGAACGCGAGAACTGCGGCACCTGCTTGTCGATCAGCCGCCCCAGCCGCCCGAGCACGGCCTCAGCGTCGCCACCGCGCTGCAAGGGACTGATGCGCGTCATCATCCTCGTCTCATCGGAGACGAAGCCGCGCGGCGCGCCGCCGCCACTGCTACTACCGCCGCCGCTGCTGCTGAATGAAGCGGGCGAGCCGCCCTGGCCACCGCCTGGTGCGCCCTGGGCGCCACCAGCCCGATCGCGGTCGCCACCACTGCCGAAGCCGCCGCCGACGGGGCCGGTGAAGCCGGTGCCGCTGGCAAAGCCGGTGCCGGTGATGAAGCTGCTGTCGCCCCCGGTGAATGAGCTGTTGCCGATGAAGCCGCTCTGCAGCCCCGGCGAGACGCCGCGCGAGCGCTTGATGGCCGGGCGCAGGTCAACCTCGGCCAGCACACGCTGGGTGACCAGCCACCGGTTGGCCTCGTGATAGGCCTCGTCGACCAGCGGCGCGAACTCGTCATGCAGCAGTGGCTGCAGCTGGCGCCAGCCGTCCAGCGTCTGGCCACCCTGGCGCCAGGCATCGACGACGATGCGCGCCAGCACATGGGCACGCAGCAGATCCTGCGCATCGAGCTCGGCGCGACCCTCCAGATAGGCCACGCGCGAGCGCAGGTCGGAGAATTCCCACGAGGCGCGGTCCATGATCGCCAGCGCCAGACGCGAACTGAGGATCTCCAGCTCGATCGTGTCGTCGTCGACCAGCGACAGAGGGCTGCCCGGTGGCAGCTCACCCGTGCGAGTGGTCGACACACCGTGCAACAGCGCGCTGCGCAGGCCCTCGACAATGGCGCGGTGCCACGGCTGCGCGCCCTTGAGCAAGTCGGCGACGAGGTCGCGGCGGCGCTGGCCGGTGGCACGGTCGCTGGGCTTTTCCAGCAACGAACGAGCGCCTTCGCAGACCGCCTGCACCAGCGGCGCCAGGCCCTTGACCAATTCCTCGGTGTACAGGCGCCTGGCCTGCGTCGCGAGACTGGTGGGAGCGGCGCCGGACGCCATGGGATGCTGCGTGGATGAAGCTCGAAGCGGCTCGAGATTCGAGCCGTTCTGACTCTACACCACGGCCCCGGCGTTGGGATCGTCGGGGTCGACGTCCCTGCCGGTGGTGGTCTTCACCAGGTCCTCACGCTTGACGCCCAGCCACATCACGATGGCGGCGGCGACGAAGACCGAGGAGTAGATCCCGAACAGGATGCCGATGGTCAGCGCCAGCGCGAAATAGAACAGCGTCGGCCCGCCGAAGACCAGCATCGAGACGACCATCATCAGCGTGCTGCCGTGGGTGATCACGGTGCGGCTTATGGTGCTGGTGATGGCGTGGTCGATGGTCTCGCTGGTGCTCATCTTGCGGTACTTGCGAAAGCTCTCGCGAACGCGGTCGAAGATGACCACCGACTCGTTGACCGAGTAGCCCAGCACCGCCAGCACCGCAGCCAGCACGGCGAGCGAGAACTCCCATTGAAAGAAGGCGAAGAAGCCCAGGATGATGATCACGTCGTGCAGGTTGGCGACAATGCCGGCGACCGCGAACTTCCACTCGAAGCGGAAGGCGAGATACATCATGATGCCGGCGATGGTGGCCAGCAGCGCATAGGCACCGTTCTCGTACAGCTCGGCGCCGACCGAGGGGCCGACGAACTCGGTGCGCTTGAGCGTGACCGGTTCGCCGCCGGCGGCGTCGCAGGCCGGACGGCTGACCTGCTCGCCCTGCGGCGTGGTGTACTGCTTGATCGAGGTGCGGCCCTGTTCGGCGCTGCACAGCGCCTCGAAGACGCGGCTGGACAGTTCGGCCTGCTTGACCTCGCCGCGCACGGGCATGCGGATCAGCACATCGCGCGAGGTGCCGAACTTCTGCACCTGCACCTCACCCAGACCGAGCGCCTCGACGTTGGCGCGGGTGCGGTTGATATCGGCCGTCTGCGCGTACTCCACTTCGACCAGCGTGCCCCCGGTGAACTCCACCGACAGGTGCAGCCCGCGGGTGGCGATAAAGAACACGGCAGCGGCAAAGGTGATGAAGGAGATCGCGTTGAGCACCATCGCGTGGCGCATGAACCGGATGTCGCGGCGGATGCGGAAGAATTCCATGGCGATCTCCGGTTCAGGCCTTGACGGCGGGCCGTGTGGGGCCGGCCGGCGGCGCGGGCTTCCAGACCTGGCCGATCGACACGCCCTTCAGGCGCTTTTGCCGGCCGTACCAGAGGTTGACCAGACCGCGCGAGAACATTACCGACGAGAGCATCGAGGTCAGGATGCCCAGGCAATGCACGACCGCGAAACCGCGTACCGGCCCCGAGCCGAAGGCCAGCAGCGCGAGGCCGGCAATCAGCGTGGTGATGTTCGAATCGAAGATGGTGCCGAAGGCGCGTTCGTAGCCGACGGAGATCGCCTGCTGCGGCGCAGCGCCGCCGCGCAGTTCTTCGCGCACGCGCTCGTTGATCAGCACGTTGGAATCGATCGCCATGCCCAGCACCAGCGCGATGGCGGCGATGCCCGGCAACGTCAGCGTGGCCTGCAGCATCGACAGCAGCGCGATCAACAGCAGCAGGTTGAAGGCCAGCGCGAGCGTCGAGAAGACACCGAACACCATGTAGTAAAGGCACATGAAGACGGCGATCGCGATGAAGCCGTAGAGCACGCTGTTGAAGCCCTTGGTGATGTTCTCGGCGCCCAGGCTGGGGCCGATGGTGCGCTCTTCGATGATCTCCATCGGTGCCGCCAGGCTGCCGGCGCGCAGCAGCAGCGACACGTCGGCGGCCTCGGTGGTGGTCATGCGGCCGCTGATCTGCACGCGGCCGCCGCCGATTTCGCTGCGGATCACGGGCGCCGTGACGACCTCGCCCTTGCCCTTCTCGAACAGCAGGATCGCCATGCGTTTGCCGATGTTTTCGCGCGTCAGGTCTCGGAACACGCGTGAACCCTTGGCGTCCAGCGTCAGGTGAACCGCCGGCTCCTGCGTCTGGCCGTCGAAGCCGGGCTGCGCGTCGGTCAGGTTCTCACCCGTCAGCTGCACCTGGCGGAAGACGATCAGCGGCGCGCCGCCACGCTCGACAAAGCGGTCGCTGCCGAAAGGCACCGGGCCGTTGCCGCGCAGCGCCTCCTGCGCCTCGGTGCTGTCGTTGACCATGCGCAGCTCGAGCGTTGCCGTGCGGCCGATGATGTCCTTGGCCTTGGCCGTGTCCTGCACGCCGGGCAGCTGCACCACCACGCGATCCACGCCCTGCTGCGCGATCACCGGCTCGGCCACGCCGAGCTCGTTGACGCGGTTGTGCAGCGTGGTGATGTTCTGCTTGAGCGCCTGGTCCTGCACGCGGCGCGCGGCCTCGGGCTTGAGCGTGCCGACCAGCTTGAGCTCGGCGCCGTCGCTGCTCTCTGCCCAGGCCAGATCCGGCATCTGGTCGCTGAGCAGGTTGCGCGCGGTCGTCAGCGTGGCGGCTTCGCGAAAGCGCAGCTCCACCGTGTTGCCATCGCGCCGCACGCCGGCGTGGCGGATGTTCTTCTCGCGCAGCAGGGTGCGGATGTCGCCGGTGAGCGATTCGGCGCGCTTGGTCAGCGCCGACTTCATGTCCACCTGCATCAGGAAGTGCACGCCGCCGCGAAGGTCCAGGCCCAGGTACATCGGCATTGCGTGGGCCCGGCTCAGCCAGGCCGGCGAGCGCGACACCAGGTTCAAGGCGACGATGTAGGACGGGTTGTCCGCCTCGGGGTTGAGCGCCTTGGTGATCGCGTCCTTGGCCTTGATCTGGGTGTCGGTGTCGAAGAAGCGCGCGCGCACCGAGCTGCCCTCGAGCTGCACGAAATCGGGCTTGATGCCGGCGCCGACGAGCACCTGCTCGATGCGCGGCACCAGCGCCGCATCGACCTTCAGCGTCGCCTTGGCGCTGGAGACCTGCACCGCAGGCGCCTCGCCGAAGAAATTGGGCAGCGTGTAAACCAGCCCGACCAGCAGCGTGATGGCCAGGATGGCGTACTTCCACCAGGGGTAGCGGTTCATGCAGTGTTCCTGAGCATCGCCACCCCGCGAAGGGGCCGGCGACGACGCTTACTTGAAGGTGCCCTTGGGCAAAACCTGCAACACGGCGGCGCGCTGCACCTGCAACTCCACGCCACTGGCCACCTCGACATGCAGGTACGAATCTCCGAGCTTGGCGACGCGGCCGAGAAGTCCGCCGCCGATGACCACCTCATCACCCTTGGCCAGCGCCTCGACCATCGCCTTGTGCTCCTTCTGCCGCTTCATCTGCGGGCGGATCATGATGAAGTAAAGGACCACGAACATCAGCACCAGCGGCAGCAGGCTGAGCAGGGTGGACCCGGCGCCGCCGGACGCGGCGGCAGGCGCGGTCTGCGCAAAGGCTTGGGAGATGAACACGGGCGCGGTCCTCAGGGGTGTCGGGCAATGGCAGCCCGTCCGGGCGGCGGCGCGGGGCCGGCCTGGGCGGACGCAGACGAACCGCGAATTCTAGTTCGCCGGCAATCCCGCGCCCGGGGCAGGCCCTGCCGCCGAAATCAACCCCGGGTCGCTGGCGTCGGCGGGCGCGGCAAACCACGCTGCTGGTCGAAGTCGAACGGCACCCTCATCAGCGCCGGGTCGGGCTCGCCGCGCTCGAGGTTCTGCAGCCGATAGCTGACCTCGCCGCTGCGCGGGTCGAAGTCGCGCGTCAGCACCGTGAGCATCAGTTCGGGGATGGTCCAGACCTCGCGCGTGATCAGGATCGGCCGTTCGTTGCCCAGCTTGCCGGCCTCGATGGTCCAGGTGGTGCGCTCGCCGCTGGCGCGCTGGCCCTCGATCTCGCGCGTGCCCAACGAGGCGAGCACCCCCGGGCCGTGCAGCGTCGCCGAGGGCGGCGTGCCGTGGCCGCCGGTGCGGGACACCCGCGTTTCGCTGCGCACCGAGCCTGGCCCGGGCGGCGCCATGACCGGCCCCGGTGCGGTCGGCGCGATCGGTGCGGTCGGCGCGGTCGGCGCCATCGGTGCCGGTGCGATTGGCGCAGGCGGGGCCGGCGGGAAGCCGGGCGCCAACCCTGCGCCGTCGCGGGGGCGGTCGGCCATGCCGCGCGCCCACTCGCGCATGCGCTCGGCATAGTCGCGCCAGGCATTCGGGTCGAGCCCGGTGTCGCGCTCGTCGCTGCTCGCGGCGAGCAGCCGGCGGGCCGTCTTGCGCTCGGGGTCGAGCACCCAGTTCTCGCGCGCCACGGGGTCGCGCAGGTAGACCGTGCGGCGCCCGTCGCGCTCCACCTCCTGCCGCGTGCGGCCTTCACCGTCGCGGCACAGGCGCGTGGTCTGGCGCTTCACGATGCGATTGCCATCGGCCAGCGGTTGTATCGACTCGTTAAAGGCATCGGCGCAGTAAGGCGCACCGCGCACGACGCGCTCACGCTCCAGTTCGCTGGCGACGAAATGCCGGGTGTCACCGAGCCAGGGCTGGGCCAAGACCCAAGGCGATAGAAAGATCAACGCGCAAGTGAGTGTGTGCTTCAGCATGTCAGCAGTCTCCTTGTCAGGCCAACGCAGAAAGCGCGCTGCCCGCAGTGCATGGTGCGCTAGGCCCGCCAGACACGCGCCGATCGGGCCTCGTCGCGGGTCGAGAAGCCCGCTGACTGTATCGGCGCGGGCTGACGAGCAATTTCATGCGCCCCGGGCCATCGCGCCGCGCCGCAGCCTGTCGGCCCGGCGCCGCGGCGCGTCGCGGCATGCTGGCGCAGGCAGGTGCAGGCTGCTTAGAGTCGGTGCCTGTGCAGTCCCGGCTGTGCTGCGCGCCCACCACCGACCCCCACGCCATGACGCCCTCGACCACCGACTCCACCTGGCCCGCTCGCTGGCAGCGCTTCAGCGCCGCCGCGCTGCGCGCTTTCCACAGCTACGCGAGCTGGCTGGTGAGCATCAGCTGGCGGCGCTTCATCATGCTGTCGGTGTTGCTGGTGGTGCTGGCGGCGATCACGCAGTCGCTGCCACCGTTCAGCTGGAGCGTCACCGAGACGATCGAGGACACCGAGCCGCGCCCCGCCGCCAGGCCGGCGCCGCCCAAGCCCCCGTCGACCAGGCCCGCCGCCCCCCCGCCGCCGCAGCCGACGGTGGAAGTCCGCCCTCCGGCCCGCGGCGCCAGCAAGCCCGACGGCATCGACATCTCGATCGACGAGCGCGGCATCCGCATCACCCCTCGAGTGCAGAAACCGGCTGCGGCGTCGGCACCGCCGGCAACCGCGGCCACCGAGCAGCCCGGCCTGACCATCCCGCTGCCGCCCGGCGCCGACCGTGCGGCCGTTCGTGAAGGCCTCGAAGCTGCGCGCGACCTGTTGCAAGAAGCCATCGACAAGCAGCGCGAACTGGCCGAGGCCGAGCGTGACGCGGCCGAGGCATCGCGCGAGGCCACCGAAGCCGCAGCCGCCGCAACCGAGGCGGGCAGCGGCCCGAGGGGCAAGATCAAGCGCACGCGCCACGTCCAGTGGGGCGACTTCCTGGTCGATCTGGCCCTGGTGTGGGTGATCGGCTCGGCGATCGTCAAGGCCACCTACAAGGGCCGCATCCAGGCCGAGGCCAAGGCCGCCGCCGCCACCGAGACGGCCGAGGCCGAATCGCTCAAGCGCCAGGTGGTGGAGGCGCGCATGGCGGCGATGCAGGCGCAGGTGGAGCCGCACTTCCTCTTCAACACGCTGGCCTCGATCGACCACCTGATCGAGACCGACCCGCCGCGCGCCAGCCTGATGCAGAAGAACCTGATCGCACTGCTGCGCGCCAGCATGCCCACGCTGCGCGAGACCGGCGGCAACGCCGGCGGCGTACGGGACCTCGGGCGCGAGCTGGACGTCATCCGGCCGTACCTGGCGATCCTCAAGGTGCGCATGGAAGAGCGGCTGACGACCCTCATCGACGTGCCCGACGGGCTGCTGTCGGCGGCGTTCCCGCCGATGATGATGCAGACGCTGGTCGAAAACGCCATCAAGCACGGGCTGGAGCCCAAGGCCGAGGGGGGCCTGCTCAGCGTGAAGGCCGAGGTCCGCCACGGCAAGCTGGCCGTGAGCGTGGCCGACACCGGCCTGGGCTTCGGCAAGGCCGCGACTGCCGGCACCGGCGTCGGCCTGGCCAACGTGCGCGAGCGGCTGCAGATGCTCTACGGCGGCAAGGCCGCCCTGACCATCACAGACAACCCCGGCGGCGGCACCGTGATCACCATCACCGTGCCCTACCGCAGCGTGACACAGGAAGAGGGAGCCAGCGCATGAACCACCCGCTTGAACTCAGCGCAGCCGCCCCGCGCGCCGTGCTGGCCGACGACGAACGGCTGATGCGCGACCAGTTGCGCGCGCGGCTGGCCGAAACCTGGCCTGAACTGCAGGTGGTGGCCGAAGCGAAGAACGGGCTCGAGGCGGTGCAGCTGGTCGAGCAGCACCGGCCCGAAGTGGTGTTCCTGGACATCCGCATGCCGGGCCTGAGCGGCGTCGAGGCGGCACGCCAGATCGCTCAACTGGCGCCTGCCGAGGGTTCCCGCGAGGAAGACAACTGGCTGCCCGAGTTGGTGTTCATCACCGCCTACGACCAGTACGCCGTCGAGGCCTTCGAGCAGGGCGCCGCCGACTATGTGCTGAAGCCGGCCGAGCGCGAGCGGCTGGCGCTCACCGTGGCGCGCATCCGCAAGCGGCTGCAGGCGCGGCGCGACTCACCCGCCGACGCCGCACCACCGCCGCTGCAGCGGCTGCTGCACGATCTGCAGCAGCGCCTGAACCCGGGCCTCGTGCCGCCGCGGCTGCAGTGGATCCAGGCCAACGTCGGCTCGACGATCCAGATGATCGCCGTGGCCGAGGTGCTGTTCTTCGTCAGCGACGAGAAGTACACCCGCGTGCAGACGGCGCAGGTGGAGGCATTGATCAGGAAGCCGATCAAGGAGTTGCTGGACGAACTCGACCCCGAGGCTTTCTGGCAGATCCACCGCAGCGCGCTGGTCAACGTGAAGGCGATCGACAGCGTTACGCGCGACTTCCGCGGCCGCCAGATCGTGAGCGTGCGCGGCCACCCCGAAAAGCTCGAAGTCAGCCGAAGTTACGCGAGCCTGTTCAAGGGCATGTAGGCGCCGGGGGGGGGGCCGGCCTGGCCTCAGCCCACCGGCAGCTTCGCGGCACCGTCGGCCGCCATCTCGTCGCGCAGCCGCTTGAGACGCGCCCGCGGGTCTTCCTGCGTGCGCTCGGCGTCGAGCTTCATCTCGGCAATGAAGCGGCTCTTCACGCCCGCCACCGTGTCGCGGCCCTTCTTGCGCCGGCGCAACGTGCTCACGGCCAGGGTCTGGCGCGCGCGCGTGATGCCGACGTACATCAGCCGGCGCTCTTCCTGCAGCCGCTCGGGCGTCATCTCGTCGTCGCCGCTCCTGAACGGCAGCAGGCCCTCGTTGACGCCGGCCAGCATCACGTGCAGCCACTCCAGGCCCTTGGCCGCGTGCAGGGTGGAGAGAGTCACCACGTCCTGCTCACCGCCGCGGTCGGCCAGGCTGATGATCACGCTGATGGTCTGCGCCACCTGCAGCACGGTCTGGCGTTCGGTCTCGAAGCTGCCGCCGTCCTGCACCATCTCGCCGCCGCAGCGACGCGCGATCCAGTCGACGAAGTCGAGCACGTTGCTCCAGCGCGCGGCAGACAGCTTCGCGCTGTCTTCGCCGTCGTGCAGATGCTGTTCGTAGCCGATCTCCACGAGCCAGCGCAGCAGCAGCGCGCGCGCGTCTTCGGCGCCGCTGGTGCGGCGGGCGCTGTCGGCCAGTTCGTTGACCTCGCGGCCGAAGCCGTGCAGGGCGTCGATCGCCTTGCCCTTGAGCACGCTGGCCAGCGTGGGTGAGAACAGCGCCTCGAACAGGCTGATCTTCCAGCGCGAGGCGAATTCACCCAGCGTGGTCAGCGTCTGCGCGCCGATGCCGCGCCTGGGCGTGGCCACCGCGCGCAGGAAGGCCGGGTCGTCGTCCTCGTTGACCAACAGGCGCAGCCAGGCGCACAGGTCCTTGATCTCGGCGCGGTCGAAGTAACTCTGGCCGCCCGACACCTTGTAAGGGATCTGCGCCGTGCGCAGCTTCTGCTCGAAGACACGGCTCTGGTGGTTGGCGCGATACAGCACCGCGAAGTCGGAGAACTTGATGCCGCTGCCCGCGCGCAGCGCCTGGATGCGCGACACCGCGCGCTCGGCCTCGTGTTCTTCGCCGTCGCACTCGAGCACGCGCACCGGCTCGCCCTCGCCGAGTTCGCTGAAAAGCGTCTTCTCGAACAGCTTGGGGTTGTTCGCGATCACTGCGTTGGCCGCACGCAGGATGTGCGCGGTGGAACGGTAGTTCTGCTGCAGCGCAATGACCTTCAGCTTCGGGTAGTCCTGCGGCAGCCGGCGCAGGTTGTCCAGCGTCGCCCCGCGCCAGCCGTAGATGCTCTGGTCGTCGTCGCCGACCGCGGTGAAGCGGCCCTGCTCGCCCACCAGTGCCTTGAGCAGCTCGTACTGCGTGGCGTTGGTGTCCTGGTATTCGTCGACCAGCACATGGCCGAAGCGCGCGCGCCAGGCGGCGCGGGCCTCGTCGTCGCGCCCCAGCAGCACCAGCGGCAGCGTGATCAGGTCGTCGAAGTCCACCGCCTGGAAGGCCTGCAGACGTTCCTGGTAGCGGCGCATCACGCGTGCGGCGATGCGCTCGTCGTCGTCGGCCGCGGCGGCCTCGGCGGCGTCGGCGTCCAGGCCCTGGTTCTTCCACAGGCTGATGGTCCATTGCCAGCGACGCGCCAGCGCGGCGTCGGTGGTGCCGCCGGCCTCACGCATCTGGCCGAGCACGTCGTCGCTGTCGAGGATCGAGAAGTTGGGTTTCAGGCCGATGCGTTCGCCGTCGGCCTTGAGCATGCGCACGCCCAGCGCATGGAAGGTGCTGATGGCCAGATCACGCGCGGCGCGCGGGCCGACCAGGGCCTTGGCGCGCTCGCGCATCTCGGCCGCGGCCTTGTTGGTGAAGGTGATGGCGGCGATCTGCTGCGGCGCAAGCCCGCTCTCCATCAGCTTGGCGATCTTGTGCACGATCACCCGCGTCTTGCCCGAGCCCGCGCCGGCCAGCACCAGCGAGGGGCCCGTCAGGTGATGCACGGCCTGCATCTGCGCGGCGTTCAGGATCTCGGGCATCGGATCGACATTGAAGGGCGGCGGATCATACGGGTACGATCTTGGACGATGCCTGTGCCTTCGATCCGCTGCGAGGACGTGCCCGAGCACCCCGACTTCCGCGCCCTGTCGACGCTGGTGGGCATCGACATCGACCTGCGCTATGCGCGCAGCGACAACTTCGCCGGCCGCGTGCTCTACCGCAACGGCATGGACTGTGCTTGGCTGCGCCGCGAGGCCGCGGCCGGGCTCGACGCGGCCGCCGCGTGGCTGGCCGCCGCGCGCCCGCGCTGGCGGCTGCGCGTGCTGGATGCCTTGCGCCCGCAGCGGGTGCAAGAAGCCATCTGGGCCGAGGTGGGCCACACCCCGCTGGCCGAGTATTTCGCCAACCCGGCCCACGGCTCGGTGCACAGCTTCGGCATGGCGGTGGACGTGACGCTGCTCGATGCGCAAGGCGCCGAGGCCGACATGGGCAGCGGCTTCGACGAGATGAGCCGGCTGTCGCATCCGGCGCTCGAAGCCGAGCACCTGGCGCTCGGCACCCTGCGCGCCGAGCAGCTGGCGCACCGCGGCTGGCTGCGCGCGGCGATGCGGCGCGGCGGCTTTCACACCATCACGACCGAGTGGTGGCACTTCGACCACGGCGACCGCTCCCATGTCCGCAGCCGCCTGCCGCGGGTGGACTGAAACGCGCTGCCTTCCACGCATCCACAGACCCTGCCGATGTCCACTGCCCTGCCGCAGCTCAAGCCCGCCCGCCTCGAGCCGGGCGATACCGTGGCACTGGTCAGCCCCGGCCATGCGGTCTTCGAGCGCCAACCCTTCACGGTGGCGCGCGAATCGCTCGAAGCGCTCGGCCTGCAGGTGCGCGAGTCGCCCAATCTTCGCGCGCGCCGCGGCCAGTACGCCGGTACCGCGCGGCAGCGTGCCGACGACCTCAATGCGATGTTCGCCGACGACAGCGTGCACGGCATCCTGGCGATGAACGGCGGCTCGGGCGCCAACCATGTGCTGCCCTTGCTGGACTACGCCGCCATCGCGCGCAAGCCGAAGTTCTTCGGCGGCTACAGCGACATGACCTCGCTCATCAACGCCGTCAATCGCCACACCGGCCTCGTCACCTTCCACTCGCCGATGGGCGTGAGCAGCTGGAACCGCTTCAACGCCGAGCACTGGCGGCGCCTGGTGATGGACGGCGAGGCGCTGACGCTGGCCAACCCCACGGACACCGGCGAGCTGCTCGCGCCGCGCCATCACCGCATCAGTACGCTGCGCGGCGGGCGTGCGCGCGGGCGCATCGTCGGCGGCAACCTGGCCGTGCTGGTCTCGCTGGCCGGCAGCCCCTACTGGCCGGACTTCGACGGCGCGGTGCTGGTGCTCGAAGACATCAACGAGCTGATCTACCGCGTCGACCGCATGTTCACCACGCTCGAGCTCAGCGGCGCGCTGGGCCGCGTGGCTGCGGTGGTGCTGGGCGGCTTCACCAACTGCACACCGGGCGAGGGCTACGGCTCGCTCACGCTCGACGAGGTATTCGACGACTGGCTGCTGCCGCTGGGCGTGCCGGTATTCGCCGGCGCGAGCTTCGGCCACATCGGCCAGCAGCTCACGCTGCCGCTGGGGCTGCCGGTGGAGGTGGATGCCGACGCCGGCACGATCCGGCTGCTGGAGCCGGCGGTCGTCTGAGCCGGCTCGCTCCTGGGCGTCGGCGGCACGGGCCGCAGCCCGCGCTTGCATCGAGGCCCTCGACAGCGAATGAGCCTGCTACTCGCGCCATGGTGCAAACCGCCGCATGACATCGGCCCCGCTTCTGAAGACGGAGAGCAGCCGCCACAGCCGATCGAGAGGGACTGACACCCGTGCCCTACATGCTCGACACCAACATCTGCATCTACCTGATCCGGCGCCATCCGCCTGAAGTGCTGCGGCGCCTGAGTTCGCTGCGCGAGGGTGACGCCTGCATGTCAGTGGTTGTCTATGCGGAACTGCGAGCCGGGCTGGAAATGCAGAACCAGCACCGCGACAGCGACGAGAAGGTCTTGGGCTTGTTGGTCGAGCGCATTCGGGTGCTTCCCTTCACCGCGCTCGCCGCCACTCAATATGGCGTTCTGCGGGCCGCCGTCCGCAATCGCCGACGCGACGCGCTGGACCGCCTGATCGCCGCCCACGCCATAGCGGTCGGTGCCGTGCTGGTCACCAACCACGACGCCGACCTTCGCGACTACCCGGGGCTGCAGGTCGAGAATCGGGTGCCCGGGGCTTGAGCGCGCAGCGCCGCTTCGACACGCTCAGGCCTCGGCCGCGCACCAGCCCCCGGCAAGGTATTGCTCGATGGTGGACTCCTGCGGGTCGATGCGCAGCAGATGCAGCCAGCCGTTGCCGACCCGATAAATCGCGCCTGGTAGGCAATCGGCAGGCCGAAGAAGCCGGCAAAGCCCCGCGTCTGCACCTCGAGGCCACCGGCTTCGAGCGCACGGCGGATGACCTCCGAGCGCACGTCGATGCAGAAGAAGGCCTGCACCTGCGCTGCTGCAGGCTCGGTATTGCCGGCTGAGCGCAGCGCCGCGCACAACGGCTGGCGGTAGGCGAGTTCCAGCGCCTGCTGCAGCGGGCCACGCGCGAAGCCGCTGCTGCAGCCCGGCGCGGCAAGTGGCGCCAGGGCAGGCTGCGGTCGGCTTCGATCTGCCGCCGCCAGCTGCCCAGCAGCCCGCCTTCGCCGACCGCCAGGTGCCAGCGTGCCTGGCCTTCGTCGAGGAAGGCGGCGCAGTGCTGGCTGATCTGGTGCGTCACCGTGTCCGCCCAACCGACCGCCGTCCGGCCCGCAGGCGTCGCGCCGCGCAGTTCGGGCAGCAGCGGCAGCCACAAGGCCGGCGGCGCGCCGCTGAAGCCGAACGCCGGCCCGAACGCCGGCCCGAACACCAGTCCAAACACCGGTCCAAACAGCGCCCCCACCGCCCAGGCCGCCGCGGCCACGCCGAGCAGGCCGAGCGACCCGGCGAACCACCAGCAGCACGGCAGCCTGGGCCGCGGCGGGCAGCGCCGGCGGGGCCGTTGCCGCCACCAGCAGGGAACTCGAAGTGGCCGCGGCTGCGTCTGGCCGAGAGACCGAAGAAAAGTTCATTCTTTGCCACGGAACGTTACCTTCAATGCAACGAAGGGGAGGCTGACCGGGCGCTTGCCCGGGCCGGGTCAGGGGCCCGCGCCTTGGGGCCCCGGCCGGCGTTCGGCCTCACCCGGCAAGGGCGGGTCTTCGAGCGTGCTGCCGCGCCGCGACAGCCAGTCGACCAGCGCAGTGAGCGCCGGGCGCGCACGGACAGCCTCGGGGTGGTTGATCATCGCGGCCACCACCCAGGCACGGCCCTCGGCGTCGCGCGCGTAGCCGGCCAGCGCCACCACGTCGCGCAGCGTGCCGTCCTTCAGCCGCGCCCAGCCGGCGGCCGGGCTGTCGCGCAGCCGGGCGGTGTCGATGCCGAACACCGGCAGGCTCATCGCCAGCTCGCTCGCGTAGCGGCCGCGCCAGGCCACCTGCAGCAACAAGGCCAGTTGGCGCGGCGTGATGCGCTCGCTGCGCGACAGGCCCGAGCCGTTGTCCATCACCAGCCCGCGGCGGTCGATGCGCTGCTCGTCGAACCAGCGGTCGACCTCGCGCGCCGCCATCTCCAATGTGCGCGGTGCTTCCCCCGCCGGCATGTCCTGGCGCGGCGCATGCCGGCCGATCTCCTGGAACAGCATGCGGGTCTCGGGGTTCTCGCTGCGCCGGTTCATGCTGCGCATCACCTCGCCCCAGGGCGGCGCATCGCGGCGCACCAGCACACGCGCTGCCAGCGGGGCCGGGGTCTCGCGCACCTGCCCGTTCCAGCGCCCGCCCAGCCCGGCCCACAGGGTGCGCACCAGCCGCTCGGCCAGCAGTGTGCGGTCGATCAGCTGCACCTGCAGACGCCGCGTGCACTGGCGCGGAAAGCTGCCACGCAGCTCGATGCGCACCGCCTCGCCAGACTGCGTCCCATGCGTCCGATGCGTCAGTTGGGTCGTCTGCGTCACCTGGGCCGGCTGCCACCCCACATCGGCGGCCACGCAGCGTCCGCTGGCCAGCGTCATTGCGCTCACCACGTCAACGCCATGAAGTGCCGGCACGCTGCGCGCGCGCACCGTCTGTTCGTCGGCGCTGATCTCGATCGTCATCAGCCCGCCCGCCAGCTGCAGTGCGTCCGGAATCTGGTTGTAAGGAAACTCGGGCGAGTCGTCGAACGGCGGAAGGCCCTGGTCCACGCGCGGCGGGTTCCAGCGCGTGCGGTCCAGCAGCAGGTCACCGTCGATCTGCTCGATGCCCTGCTCGCGCAGCTCCATCAGCATCGCCCACAGCTGCGGCACACCCAGGTCGGGGTCGGCCCCGCCGCGCAAGACGAGATCGCCGCGCAACACACCGCCCTGCACCGGCGCGTCGGACAGCAGCTCGGTGAAGCCGCGGTGGTTGGGCCCCAGGCGGTCGAGCGCGACGACGCTGGTGACCAGCTTCATCGTCGAGGCCGGCTGCATCGGGCGGTCGGCCTGCACCTTCCAGCTGCCGCCGCCCTGCAAGGGCAGCAGCATCGCGGCGAAAGCCGACTCGGGCACCCCGGCCGCGGCCAGCGCGGCGCTCACCGCCGCCGGCAGCGCCTGAGCCCGCACTTGCGTCGCCAGCATGCCGCAGCACAGGGTGGCGGCCAGGGCACGGCGCAGCGTCAGCATGGGCGCGGATTCTGCCGCTGCCCGCAGAATGGCCCCCACTGATGCAAAGACGACGCCTGCTCACGCTCGCCCCGGCCCTGCTGCCCCTGCCCTGGGCCGCGGGCTGCGCCAGCCTTGACGCACCGGCCCTGGAGGCCACGTCGGGCGGCACGCCGATCATCACCACCGAGGTGGCGCAGGGGCAGGACAGCCGCGTGCTGTTTCTGGTCATCCACTACACCGTCGCCAACTTCGAGGCCTCGCTGCGCATCCTTACGCGCAACCTGGTCTCGGCGCACTACCTGCTCAGCGACGAGACGCCGCCGCGCCTGTTCAGGCTGGTCGACGAGAGTCGCCGCGCCTGGCATTCCGGGCCCAGCGCCTGGGGCGAGAACGGGCGCCTGAACAGCAGCAGCGTGGGCATCGAGATCGTGCACCCGGGCTTTGCGCTGCGGCCCGACGGCGAGCGCCAGTACCTGCCCTTCCCCGAGCGGCAGATCGAGGTGTTGCTGCCGCTGGTGCGCGACATCATGGCGCGCCACCGGATCCGCCCCGAGCGTGTGCTCGGCCATGGCGAGGTCTCGCCGCAGCAGAAAGAGGACCCGGGGCCGACCTTCCCCTGGAAGCGTCTGGCCGACGCCGGCCTGGCGCAACCCTGGCCCGACCCGATGCAGCTGGCTGCGCGGCGCGCGCTGCACGAAGGCACGTTGCCCGACATCGGCTGGTTTCAGCGACAACTCGCGCGGCATGGCTACCGCACGCCGCGAAGCGGCCAGTTCGACGAGGCCACGCGGCGCGTGCTGATGAACTTCCAGATGCGGTGGCGGCCGTCCAACCACAGCGGCCAGCCCGACGCCGAGAGCGCCGCGATCCTCGATGCGCTGACCGCCGCGCCGGCCTGATCGGACGTGCGCCTCAACGCTGCGCGAGCCACCGGTCGTGCAGCAGCATGCCGGCGAGCATCGCTGCAACGAACACCGCCGCCGGCGCCAGACCGCTGGCCAGCGCCACCAGCGCCGGCCCGGGGCAGAAGCCGCCGATGCCCCAGCCGATGCCGAACAGCACGCCCCCGCCCATCAGCCGGGCGTCGATGGCGGTGGCCGGCGGCAGCTCGATCGCATCGCCGCTCCAAGACCGCCGCCGCCGCCGCGCGGCGGCGAAAGCGAACAGCCCCACCGCGATGGCGCCGCCCATCACCAGCGCCAGGCTGGGGTCCCAGGCACCCGCCAGATCGAGGAAGCCCTTGACCTTGGACGGGTCGGTCATGCCGCCGACAATCAGGCCGAGCCCGAAGACCAGGCCGCTGAGCAGCGCGAAAACCCTGCCCATGCCCGAGCTGCTCACAGCAGGTGCCGAAGCACGTAGACGCTGACGAAGCCGGCGCCCATGAAGGCCAGCACGTTGGCCAGCGAACGCAGCGAAAGCCGGCTGAGCCCGCACACGCCGTGGCCGCTGGTGCAGCCGCCACCCATCCTCGTGCCCACGCCCACCAGCAGCCCGGCGGCGACCAGGCCGGCAGTGCCCACATCCACCGTGGCGGCAGGCAGCGGCGCGAACAGCTGCCAGACCCAGGGCGCGGCCAGCAGCCCGGCAATGAACAGCAGCCGCGTGCGCTCGGGCCGCAGACTGGCGCGCGTCAACAGCGCGCGCAGCGGGCTTGCCACGATGCCGCTGATGCCGGCGATGCGGCCATTGCCCAGGATGAAGAGGGCTGAGGCGAGGCCGATCAGCAGGCCGCCGATCAGCGCGCTCCACGGCGTGAACTGGGTCCAGGCGATGGTCATGAGCAGGGGGCTTGCCGCCCGCGGTGGGTGGGACAGGGCGCGAAGATACGCCACTCGGCGACGCCGCTGGTTTGGCGCCTGGTTTGGCGCCTGGTTTGTCGACCGGCGTGCCGGCACACTCGCGGGCCTGCGCTCTGAACTCCCACCTGCTCCGTCCCGAACACCGCCCATGCTTCGCCGCACCCTGATCACGGCCGCCGCCGCGCTGAGTGGCTGCGCCAGCGTGGCGCCACCGGCCCCGGTGCCGCCGCGCGAGCCCGCCGACGGCAGCCTGAGGCCCGAGGACTGGCCCCCCGCGCCAGCACGCGAGTTCCGCGCCGCCTGGGTCGCCACGGTCGCCAACATCGACTGGCCCAGCCGCCCGGGGCTGCCCGGCGCGATGCAACAGCGCGAGGCGCTGGCACTGCTGGACCTGGCGCAGCGCCTGGGCCTGAACGCGCTGGTGCTGCAGGTGCGCCCGGCCGCCGATGCGCTGTACCCCTCGGCGCTGGAGCCGTGGAGCGAGTTCCTCAGCGGCACGCAGGGCGAGCCGCCGGCCCCGGCCTGGGACCCACTGGCTTTCTGGGTTGAGCAGGCGCATCGGCGCGGGCTCGAGCTGCACGCCTGGTTCAACCCTTACCGGGCGCGGCACCCGTCGGCGCGTTCTGCGCTTGCTGCCTCGCACATCGCGCGCCGCCGTCCCGATCTGGTGCGCAGCTACGCCGAGTGGCTGTGGATGGACCCCGGCGAACCCGAAGCCGCCACGCACACGCTGGCGGTGGTGGAGGACGTGCTGCGCCGTTACGACATCGACGGCGTGCACATCGACGATTACTTCTATCCCTACCCGGTCGCCGACCAGCCGTTCCCCGACGACCCGCCCTGGGTGCGCTACCTCAAGGCCGGTGGTGGACTGGCGCGCGACGACTGGCGGCGCGACAACGTCGACCGCCTGGTGCGTGAGCTCTACGCCACCGTGCGCCGCGTGCGCCCTGCCGTGCGCGTGGGCATCAGCCCCTTCGGCATCGGGCGGCCGTCCTTCAGGCCGCCGGGCATCGAGGGCTTCAGCCAGTACGACCGGCTGTACGCCGATGTCGAGCGCTGGCTGGCCGAAGGCTGGCTCGACTACCTGGCGCCGCAGCTGTACTGGCCGATCGAGCGCCGCGCCCAGGCTTTCGCGCCGTTGCTGGACTATTGGCTGGGCCGCAACCCGCAGCGCCGGCATGTCTGGCCGGGCCTGTTCACCAGCGCCATCGGGCGCGAGCGAGACCCCTTCAGCGCCGGGCAGATCACGCGCCAGATCGAGCTGCTGCGCAGCCGCGAGCAAGCCGGCGGGCACCTGCACTTCAGCATCGCCGCGCTGCAGCAAGACCGCGACGGCATCGCCACGCGGTTGGCTGCCGCCGGCGGCGGGCTGTATGCACAGCCGGCCCTGGTGCCGGCGACGCCCTGGCTGGCCGGCAGCACACCGCCACCGGCCGCGCCCACGTTGATCAGCCAGCCCGACGGGCGCCTGGGCTTTGCGGCCAGCAGCACGGAGACGTTCCAGTGGGCGGTCTGGCGCCGCCGCAGCAGCCGCCCGGAGCCCTGGCGGCTGACGCTGCAGCCGCGGCATGATGCGGGCATGACGCAAGACCCGCTGGATGACGCCATCGCCGTGCAGGCGGTGGACCGGCTGGGCCGCCTGAGCCCGCCCGCCACGCGGGGATTCATGTGAGCACGCCCCCTTGAGCACACCTTCGCCGACCGAAGCCCCGCACCCCGGGCACCCGCAGCTCGACCGCTACGACAGCGCCACGCTGATCGCCGCTTTCGTCGAAGACCAGCGCCTGGCCGCCGAGGCCGTGCGCGCCGCCGCCCCGGCGCTGACGGCGGCGCTGGATGCCGCGCACCCGCGCATCGTCGCGGGCGGCCGACTGATCTACGCCGGCGCCGGCACCAGCGGCCGGCTGGGCGTGCTCGACGCGGTGGAGCTGAACCCCACCTTCAGCTGGCCGCGCGAACGCGCACCCGCGCTGCTGGCCGGCGGCGAAGGCGCGATGTTCGCGGCCATCGAAGGCACCGAGGACAACGCCGCGCTGGGCCGGGCCGACATGGCAGCGCTCGAGCCGCAAGCCCACGACGTGGCGCTGCTGGTGGCCGCCAGCGGCACCACGCCCTACACGTTGGGTGCGCTGGCCGCGGCGCGCGCGGCGGGCGCGCTGACCATCGCCATCACCAACAACCCGGCCGGGCCGCTGGCCGCCGGATGCGACATCGCCGTGGTGCTCGACACCGGGCCCGAGGTGATCACCGGCAGCACCCGGCTGAAGGCCGGCACGGCGCAGAAGATCGCGCTGAATACTTTCTCCAGCGCGCTGATGGTGCGGCTGCACAAGGTGCACGGCAACCTGATGGTCGACCTGCGGGCGGGCAACGCCAAGCTGGTCAGGCGTGCGCTGCGTCTGACCATGCTGGCCAGCGGTGCGTCGGAAGAGGCCGCGCGCGCCGCGCTCGCCGCCTGCGGCCAGCGGCCCAAGGTGGCCATCGTGATGCTGCTGGCGCAGGTGGATACCGCCAGCGCCGAGCACCGGCTGCAGGCCAGCGGCGGCGAGGTAGCGGGCGCGTTGCGCCGAGTTTCATGATGCGGGGCAACGCCCCGGAGCACGGAACACTTCCACATGAAGCCCGCCGGATGTTGTGCGGGTTGGGGCTGCGGCTCAATGCCGCCCAGTTTCTGCGCCGGCTTCCGCGTCTGAACCCGCGTCGGCGCGGCCGAAGTCCAGCGGCGGCCGCACGAAGGCCGCCGCAGCGATCGACGGCAACGTGGCCACGCAGGCCCAGATGAAGAACGCCGAGTAGCCCATCTGCTGCTGCAGCCAGCCGGCGGCCATGCCGGGCAGCATCATGCCCAGCGCCATGAAGCCGGTGCCCAGCGCGTAGTGCGCGGTCTTGTGCTCGCCCTGCCCGGCGACCATCATCAGATAGACCATGTAGGCGGTGAAGCCCAGGCCGTAGCCGAACTGCTCGACCGCTACTGCGGCGGCAGGCAACCACAGGCCCGGCGGCTGGGCCACTGCGAGCCCCACGTAGACGAGGTTCGGCAGGTGCATCACCGCCACCAGCGTCCACCACAGCCGGCCCAGGCCGCGGCGCGAGATCCACCAGCCGCCCAGCAGCCCGCCGGCGGTGAGTGCCACCGCGCCCACGGTGCCGTAGACGATGCCCACCTGCGTTGTGCTCATCGCCAGCCCGCCAGCCTCTTGGGGGTCGAGCAGGAAAGGCACGATCAGGCGCAGCATCTGCGCTTCGGCGAAGCGGTACAGCAGCAGGAAGGCGAGCACGCGCAGGATGTCCGGGCGGCTGAAGAAGGCGCCCCAGACGACACCGAAGCCGCGCACCAGGGCCAGCGCGTCGCCCGGGCGTGGGGCGGCGCGGTCCAGCGCGGGGCGCGGCAATGCCCAGGCGTGGTGCAGCGCCAGCAGCAGGAAGAGCCCGCCGAGCAGCCCGAACACCGTCGCCCACGCGGCGGCTGGCGTGCCGGTGGCCTCTTGCAACCGTCCGGCGAGCACCACCAGCCCACCCTGGCCTGCAATGTTGGCCAGCCGGAAACAGGTGCTGCGCACGCCCACGAAGGCCGCCTGCTGCGCCTGCGGCAGCGCCAGCAGATAGAAGCCGTCGGCCGCGATGTCGTGCGTGGCCGAGGCGAAGGCGATCAGCCAGAACAACGCCAGCGTCCACTGCAGGAAGGCCGGCGCAGGCACCGCCAGCGCCAGTGAGGCCAGCGCCGCGCCCAGCGCGAACTGCAAGGCGACGATCCAGCGCCGCTTGGCACCCAGCAGTTCGACCAGCGGCCCCCACAGCGGCTTGATGACCCAGGGCAGGTAGAGCCAGCTTGTGACGAGCGCGATCTCGGCGTTGCCCACGCCGAGGTTCTTGTACATGACGACGGACAGCGCCGTCACCGCCACGAAGGGCAGGCCCTGGGCGAAGTACAGGCTGGGTATCCAGCGCCAGGGGCTGGACGACGTGGAGGGGGCAGGGCGGGGGGCGGCAGGGGCGGCAGGTTCGCTCACCGAAACCAGTGTCGCATGTGCGCAATGCGAAGGTTTTCCCGGATGGGTCCGGACTTTGCATACGGCAACACTCGACCGGTCAACCCTTGCCTGGAGCAATGTTCATGAGTTTGAAGACCTTCGCCGGTGGCTTGACGCTGCTGACCGCCGCCGTGCAGGCACTCGCCCAGGCTCCGGCCGTGCAGCGGGTGGAAATCACCGGCTCGAGCATCAAGCGCATCCAGTCCGAGGGGGCGCTGCCGCTGACCGTGATCACGCGGGCCGAGCTTGCAAGGGACGGCATCAGCAGCACAGAGCAGTTGATGATGGCGCTGACCATCAACGGCAACGGGCTTGACAACCTGGCCTCCAACGCCGACGTGGTGGACGGTGCGCAGCGCGGCAACAACGGGGTCAGCGCGGCCAACCTGCGCGGGCAGGGCAGCAACGCCACGCTGGTGCTGCTCAACGGCCGCCGCGTCGCCGCGCACGGCCTGAACGGCGGCCAGATCGACCTGAACCAGATTCCTTTCGCGGCGCTCGACCGCATCGAGGTGCTGAAGGACGGCGCCTCGGCCATCTACGGCACCGACGCCGTCGGCGGAGTCATCAACTTCATCACCCGCAGCAACTTCACCGGGCTGATCGCCGAGGCCTTCGCCGACGCCACCCAGCAAGGCGGCGGCAACATCATGCGCGGCTCGGTGACCGGCGGCTTCGGCGACATCAACAAGAACGGCTTCAACGTGCTGGCCACGCTGGCCTACAGCAGCAGCCAGGCCCTGCGAGGTGACCAGCGGGGCTTCACCTCGACTTTTCAGCCCAACCGCGGCCTCTCGCCGGACACGCGCGGCGCACCTACCGGCACCATCATGCCGCTGGCCGGCACCATCATCCCGTCGGCTGGCGCCGCACCCTTTGTGCCCGGCTCGACCACACTGCGCGCCAGCGGCGGCATCAACGTGCTCGACCTGCCGGGCGGCCCGGGCTGCGATTCGATTCCCGGCATGGCGCCTTACGACCAGGTGCTCTGGGCGGCGCCCGAGCGCCAGTTCGCCTGCACCTGGGACACCGGCCGCGCAGCCGTGATCCAGCAGCCGGTGCAGAACACCAGCCTGTTGGCGCGCGGCATGGTCAAGTTCGGCGAACACCTGCTGTCGGCCGAGTTCACCGCCTCGCAGGTCGATTCCGAAAAGCGCTTCTCGAACATCCAGCTGCTGCCGAGCGCCGGCCTTACCCCCCTGCGCTACCCGCGCAATGCCACCTCGGCCGTGACCTACGACGGCATCTTCAACCGCCTCGTGGCCACCTTCCCCACGCTTGAAGCGCAGCGCGGCCAGCCGATCTCTTACCGCTGGCGCTGCGTCGAATGCGGCCCGCGCGAAATCGAGACCACGGCCGAAACTCAGCGCGTCTTCGCCGGCCTCGAGGGCCCGCTGCTGGGCTGGGACTACAAAGTCGGCTTCTCGCAGGCCAGCAGCACGGTCAAGTCCACGCTCGGCGGCGGCTACATCTACCGCCGCGACGGCACCTTCGGCGGACAGGCCGTCAAGGGCATCGTCGAGGCGATGAACACCGGCGTAATCAACCCCTTCCAGCTGCCCGGGCAGACGCAGAGCCAGGCCGCACTGGACCTGATCGCCGGCACCTCGGCCGCAGGAACCGTGCTCTACGGCGGCAAGTACACCACCACGCAGACCGACGCCACCGCCTCGGGCACCCTTTTCAAGCTGCCGGCCGGCGACGTGATGGCCGCCGTGGGCGTGGACCTGCGCACCGAGAAGTACCGCTTCAGCGGCGACGAGCGCCCGGCCGGCCCGCGCGCCGACATCATCGGCGCGCCCTTCGACGACGGCAACGCGCTGACGGGCGTGAAGCGCGACATCAAGGCGGTCTACGCCGAACTGCTGCTGCCGGTGACCAGGCAACTGGAAGTCACCCTGGCCGGCCGCCGTGATGACTACACCGGCTTCGGCTCTACCGACAACCCGAAGGTCTCGTTCCGCTTGCAGCCCGCGCCGCAGTTTCTGGTGCGCGGCTCCTACAACACGGCTTTCCGCGTGCCTTCGTTCAACCAGATCTTCAACGCGGTCGGCATCTCGCCCTACCTGGGTTCGGACATCGCCGACCCGGCGGTCTGCCCGGCCGGCCGCCCGGTCGCCGGCGACCCGAACTGCGTGCTGGTGCAGAACCTGAACACCGGCTTCGGCGGCACGCCCGGCCTGGAGCCCGAGACCGCCAAGCAGTACTCGATCGGCTTCGTCTTCGAGCCGACGCCGGCCTTCAGCGTCAGCGTCGACTGGTGGAGCATCGAGCGCGACAACCAGATCCGCGCCTTGAGCGAGCGTGAACTGATCGACAACTTCGGGCTCTTCCAGGGCCGCTTCGTCCGCGACGGCGCGGGCGCGCTGATCGGCATCGACAAGAGCTGGATCAACTCTGGCGGCTCGCAGACCGAAGGGCTCGAGATCGCCCTGCGCAGCGGCGCCAAGGTCAACAACGGCCGCCTGAGCGGCGGCATGGACATCAGCTACCTGCTGAAGAAGCGCTCGCGGCTGACGCAGGCGGCGCCCTGGGGTTCCAGCGAGGTGGGCCGCAACACGTTGTCGGGCGACCTGGGCATCCGCTGGAAGCACAACGCTTTCGTCAGCTGGAACCAGGGCAGCTGGACCAGCACGCTGTCGCAGACCTACCGCGGCGGCGTGCGTGACCGTTCGGCACCGGGCGTGGCCTCGGGCGCGATCGTGCCGCCGGACTTCCGCCCGCGCACCGAGCCCTATGAAGTCTTCAACGCCTCGGTCGCCTACGCCGGCATCAAGAACCTCACGCTCACCGCCGGCATCAAGAACATCTTGAACACCGACCCGCCGTACTCGTACACCTACGACGACGGCACCGGCGCTGGCGGTGCCTGGGACCCGCGCGTGGCCGACCCACGCGGGCGCGCCTACACGCTGCGCGTCGAGTACAAGTTCTTCTGAAGCGACGCCACGTGATGACCGCGGGCCTCTTCGGAGGCCCGTTTTTCCTTGGTGCCTGCAGCAACCTGCGGCCGCCGCCGATGCACTCCACGATGACCGACGACGACCTCGCCACCGGCCTGCTCGAGGCCGTGCGCGCACAGGACTTCGGCGCCACCGCCGACCCACTCGAAGGCGGCCGAGCACTGCGCCACTTCCCGAGCATCGACCTGGCGCTGGTGGTCTTCCCGCCCGGTGCGCCGCTGCGGCGCGCCAACGTGCTGTTCTCGCGCGAGCACCCGCGCGGCGTGGCCGCCGGCATCGACAGTGTGGCCGGACGCGTGAACAACATCCACCAGTTGTGTGATGAGCGCGACGCCGCCGGCGTCTCGATGCTCTGGCAGCCGGGCAGCGACTGGTCGCAACAACGTTTTCGCACGCTCGCCGGCACACCCGGGCAGACACGCTTCGTCTCGCCCTACCCGGCCTCGTTGCTCAAACTGATGGTGGCGGTGGGCATCGGCATGGCAGTGGACGCCGGACGCTGCGTCTGGCCGGCCGATCTGGCGGGCCCGATGATCACCGTCAGCGACAACGACACCACCACGGCGCTGGTCGCGCAATTGCACGCGCTGGACATGATGGCGCCGATGAACGCGCGGCTGGCCGCGCTCGGCCTGGGCACGCTGCAGATCAACGGCAGCACGCGCCAGGGCGGCTGGGGCAATGCGGCGGGCGCGGGCGTCGGGCAGATCCACATGACGGCCTGGGACACGGTGCGCCTCTTGTGGCTGCTCGACGAGGCCGCACCGCCCGCGCCCTGGCTGCCCGCGGGCACCACGCTGCTGCAGCCGGCCACTCGCGAGAAGCTGCGTGTACTGCTTGACGCGCAGGAGCTCAACGAGATCCTGTCGTCCACCTCGCTCACCGCGGTGCCCGGCTGGGTGCCCGGCATCCCGCCGACGGTGGCCTTCGCGCACAAGACCGGCACGACGGAGAACTACGCTTCCGACGGTGGCATCGCGCGCGCGGCGGCACCGGCGCGTCGGCACTATCTGGTCAGCGTGCTGAGCAACCTGGGCTCGCGTTACGCGCCGCACGCGGACTGCGCCACCACCTGGCGACTGCCCGCGCTGGGCGCGGCGCTGGATGCGCTGGCCGCGCGCGCCTGCGCAGACCCGGCGGCCTGATCCGTCTCAGCGCGGCAACCGGCGGCCCACGACCCAGCCCACGGCCAGCAAGCCGGCAATCAGCATCCCCGTGGTGCCGGGCTCGGACACGACCTGCACCACACGGCCGCCGTAGTCGACGATGTAGAGCTCGCCGCCCGCGCCCTCGCCGAAAGAGGCAATGTTGCCCAGGCCGCCGCCGGCACCGGCATTGATGGCATCGGTGATGTCGACCGCGTCGGTGCTGAAGTTCTTCGGCCCCGCGCTGGCCGGGATCGCCCAGATGCGGCCCTGGATGAAGTCGCCGAATACGTACTGGCCGTCCAGCGGGGATGTTGCCTCACGCACCACGTAGCCGCCGGTGATCGACTGGCCCTGGCTGTGGTCGTAGACGAACAGCGGGTCCGTCAGCGCCGGCAGCGGCGCCGGCTGCCCGACACCCGGCGTGGCGATGTCGCCTTCGCGCAGCCGCCAGCCGAAGTTCTGGCCGCCGGTGCTGACAGCGGCCACAAGGTTGACCTCTTCACGCTGGCCCTGGCCGACATCGGCGATCCACAGGTCGCCGCTGGCGCGGTCGAAGCTGTTGCGCCAGGGGTTGCGCAGGCCGAAGCCGAAAATCTCGCCGCGCGCGCCGGGCGTGCTGACGAAAGGGTTGTCGGTGGGCACGCCGTAGTTGATGCTGGCGCTGTCGAAATCGTCGCGGTTGATGTCGATGCGCAGCATCTTGCCGAGCACGGTGTTCAGGCGCTGGCCACTGTCAAGCGGGTCGTTGCCGCTGCCGCCGTCGCCGGTGGCGATGAACAGGTGGTTGCTGTCACCGGGCTTGAAGCCGATCCAGCCGGCCTTGTGATTGCTGAAGGAATCGGGCTGGTCCCAACGCATCACCTCGACGCGGCTGGCGGCGTCGCCCAGGGTGCCGGCCACGTTGGCGCGGTAGCTGGCGACCACGCTATCGCGGTTGAGGCTGTCGATGTAGTTGACGAAGAAGCGTCGGTAGCCGGGGGCGGCCGGATTGGCATAACCAGGGTCGAACGCCAGCCCGAGCAGGCCCTGCTCGCCGCTGGCGGCGACCGGGATGCTGAGGAAGGAGTTGACCACCCCGCCCTGCGCCCACCGGATGCTGCCGCCCTTCTCGACCACGAACACCCGGCCGTCGGCCAGCGGCGCGGTGGCAAAGACCGGTGCGGCGAATCCGCTGGCCACCAGACGGGTGTCGATGGCGGCCAGATCAAGCGCCTGGGCGGTGCCCGCAGCGGCCGACAGCATGACCAGCGCGAACGCCGGTCGGGCGAGAAAAATCGGATACAGCATGGCGAGACTCCACGACGATTTTGATCAACCGCAAGTTAGTGCACCACGCATGACAAAGAAACCGCGCGCCGGGGCTGGACTGAAACGTTCGTCGCCAAGTGTTGCAGCCGGCACTTCATTCGTGGGGGAAGGACGCGCCTGCGATGATCCGGTCCCCTGCTTTTGGGCCTCGCCGCCGTGATCCGATGCCGTCGTTGAGCCCGCGCTACCGTCACCCGTACCACCGTCACCCTGTGCGCCGGGCCGAGTTCGTCGCGGGTGCACGGGCGGTGCTCTCGGCACTGCCCGGCATCGCGGCGTGGGGTCTGGTCACCGGCGTGGCGATGGTCAAGGTGGGGCTGGAGCTGGCGCCCGCACTGGGCATGACCTTCATCGTCTACTCCGGCACCTCGCAGCTGGCGGTGCTGCCGATGCTGGACGGCTCGGCCGGGCTGCTGGCGATGACGGCCGCCGCTGCGGTAGCCAACCTGCGCTTCGTGGTCTACAGCGCGGTGCTGTCGCGCCACCTGCGCCGGGTGCCGCTGGGCTTGCGCCTGGGGACCGGCTTCTGGACCATCGATGCCCCGCTGGCGGCCTTCATGCAGCGCCAGCAGGCCGGGCCACTGCGCCAGCGCGTGGCCTTCCTGAACGGGGCCAACGCCATCGTCGCGCTGACCTGGTGCACGAGCTCGGTGCTGGGCATCGCGCTGGCGGCGGTGCTGCCGATGGGGCCCGAGCTGGCCTACATCGGGCTGCTGGCGCTGTTCGCACTGGCCGTGCCGCTGGTACAAGGCCGGCCCGGCTGGGCCGCAGCGGCGGCCAGCGCGGGCGTGGCGCTGCTGGCCGCCGACTGGCCGCACCGGCTGGGCACCTTTGCTGCCGTGCTGGCCGGTGTAGCCGCCGCCTTGTGGGCCGGGCGCAGGGGCGTGCGATGACGCAGTCGCCGGCCGAACTGTGGGTGCTGATCGCGCTGCTGACGCTCGTCACGCTGCTGGCGCGCAACCTGTTCCTGCTGCTGCCCCCGGCCTGGCAGCCGCGCGGCCGCGTGGCCGATGCGCTGCGCGTTGCGCCGCTGGCGGCGCTGCTGGCGATCACCGTGCCGGAGATCGCACTGAACCTGCGCGCGGCGCCGATATCGCCCTCGATGCTGGCCGACCCGCGGCTGGTGGCGGCGGTGGTGCTGGCGCTGGTGCTGCGCGCCACGAAGCGGCCGTTGCTGGCGCTGGTGCTGGGCAGCGCTGCCTTCTTTGCGCTCGGCGCCTGGGCGGCGTGAGATGAGGCTCAGGCGCGTGCGGCTGCGCGCGACTCGCGCCGCGCAATCCACAGCGTGGCGGCGCAGATCACCACGCCGCCGGCCAGCGTCGAGGCGCTGGGCAGGTCGGCGAACACCAGCCAGCCCAGCAGCCCGGCCCAGACCAGATCGAGGAACTTGACCGACTGCGTGGCCGAGATGTCGGCGACGACGAAAGAGCGCGTCAGGCAGTAATGCGCCGAGCTGCCGAGCGCGCCGCACAGCGCGAAGCCCGCCCACTGCCAGGCGCTCGGGGCCTGCCAGACCGGCAGCGCCAGCGGCAGGCTCAGGAGGGTGACGGTGATCGCCTGCCAGATCAGGATCACGCTGGTGTCTTCGTAGCGCGTCATGGCCTTGGTAAGCAGGAACGAGGCAGCGAACACCGGCGCCGAGGCCAGCATCACCAGGTGGTACAGCCCGCCGCTGCCCGAGAGCTGCGGCATCACCACCACCAGCACGCCGACGAAGCCCAGCATCGCGGCCAGCCAGCGGTCCCACTGCATCGTCTCGCGGAAGAACAGGCCGGCGCCGATCATGATGAAGATCGGCGTGGTGAAGCCGATCGCCGTCATGTCGGCCAGCGGGATCTTCGGCAGCGCGCTGAACCACAAGACCAGCCCCAGCGTGTGCACCGCGCCGCGCGTGAACTGCCCGCGCACGTTGCGCGGCCAGCAGGCCGCCAGCCCGCGATGCCACACCAGCGGCAGCAGCACGAGAAAGCCGAACAGGTAGCGCAGAAACTGCGCCTGCATCGGCTCGAGCTGCAGCGTCAGCGTACGCATCAGCGCATTGAGCAGGCTGAAGGCGAGGCCGGCCGCGCTGGCCCACAACAGGCCGCGCACGTTCGGCGGCAACTGCGCCAGCTGCCAGCGCCACCGCGCGACACGGCCCGAGGTGCCCGGCAGCGGGGCGGGCCCTGTGGCGATGGCCCTGTCGGGGCCGCCGCCCGCCTGCTCTGTCTCCATCGAGCCGAGTCTACCGGGCTGACAAAGCGGGGGGCTCCGCCCGAACTAGACTTCGCCCATGCAAGGCACCGACATCCTCCAGGCCCACCGCTTCATCGCCCTCGGCCCCGGGCCGCGGTTGATCATCACCGGCGCCGTGCACGGCAACGAGACCGCCGGCACACGCGCCATCGAACAGCTGCTGGGCGAACTGCAGCGCGGCGAGATCCGCCTGCTGCGCGGCGAACTCACGCTGCTGCCGGTGTGCAACCCGCTGGCCTACGCGCGCGGCCAGCGCATGGGCGAGCGCAACCTCAACCGCCGCCTGCAGCCGAACCCGGCGCCGCAGGACAACGAGGACCGCATCGCCAACCGGCTGTGCCCGCTGCTGGCGGCGCACGACGTGCTGCTGGACCTGCACTCCTTCCGCGGCCAGGGGCAGTCGTTCTCGCTGCGCGGCCCGGCCGACAACGGCGGCGCGCTCGAACCCTTCGCCCACGCCGCGGCCGAGGCCCGGCTGGCCGCGCACGCCGGCCCGGCACGCGTGGTCGATGGCTGGATGGATGTCTATGCCAGCGGCGTCGAGCGCCGTCGTGCGCGCGCGCTGGCCGCCGGGCGCCGCGCCGACGAGATCAACGAGGACGTGGCCTACGGCGTGGGCACCACCGAGTACATGCGCTCGGTGGGCGGCTACGGCATCACGCTGGAGTGCGGCCAGCATGAAGACCCGGCCGGCCCGCAGGTCGGCTATCACGCCATCTGCCAGACGCTGGCGCTGCTGGGCCTGGCCGAGCTGCCGCTGGCGCCACCGGCTGAGCGCTTCGAGTGCCTGAGCCTCGTCGATGTGATCGACCGCCTGCACGAGGACGACGCTTTCGTGCGGCCCTGGCAGAGCTTCGATGCGCTGCACGAAGGTGAGCCGATCGCCCGCCGCGCCGACGGCACGTTGTTGACCGCAGCGCATGACGGCCGCATCGTCTTCCCCGATGTCAGCGCACGGCCGGGCCACGAATGGTTCTACCTCGCGCGACCGAGCGAGCGGCCGTTGTGAACCTTCTGGCCGGCCGGCTGCTGACGCCGCAAGGCTGGCAGCAGGGCCGGCTGCGGGTGGATGCGCAAGGCCGCATCAGCGCCATCGAAGGCCGGCCGATCACCGAGGCGCAGGCGCGTGACGGCGACGGCGCGCTGCTGATCCCCGGCTTCATCGACCTGCATGTGCATGGCGGCGGTGGTGCCGACGTGATGGACGGCGGCGCGGCCATCGACGTGCTGGCCCGCCTGCACGCACGCCACGGCACCACCGCGCTGCTGGCGACCACGATGAGCGCGCCGCTGGCCGAGATCGAAGCCGCGCTGCACGCGCTGGCGCCGGCCTGCCGCGAGCGCAGCGCAGGCGCTGCCCGCGTGCTGGGCGTGCACCTGGAAGGCCCATGCATCAGCCCGCGCCGGCTGGGCGCGCAGCCCGACTGCAGCGCGGCACTCGACGCACCGCAGGTGCAGGCGCTGCATCGCATCGCGCCGCTGCGCGTCTTCACGCTCGCGCCCGAGGTGCCGGCTTACCTTGCGCTGCTGCCCACGCTGCTGGCGCTGGGCTGCAGGGTGCAGATCGGCCACAGCGACGGAACTTATGAGGACGCCTGCGCAGCGCTGGACGCGGGTGCCAGCGGCTTCACGCACCTGTTCAACGCCATGAGCCCGCTGCACCAGCGCGCCCCGGGCGTCGCCGGTGCGGCGCTGGCGCACGCCGAGTACGCCGAGCTGATCCCCGACCTGCTGCACGTGCACCCGGGCGCCATCCGCGCGGCGCTGCGCGCGGTACCGCGCCTGTACTGCGTCAGCGACGCCACCGCGGCGTCGGGCATGCCCGACGGCGACTACGCGCTGGGCCGCCAGCGCGTGCACAAGTGCGCCGGCGGCGTGCGCCTGGCCGACGGCACGCTGGCCGGCAGCGCCCTGACGCTGGACGTCGCGCTGCGCAATCTGGTGCAGATCGGACTCACGCTGCAGGAAGCTTCGGCGCGGCTGTCCACCCACGCCGCGGCCTACCTGGGGCTGCCGGACCGCGGTGCGCTGCGTGTCGGCGCCCGGGCCGACCTGGTGATGCTCGATGCAGCGCTGGCCGTCTCAGGCGTGTTCATCGACGGCGAGGCGCTGGTCTAGGCGCTGTCTGCCCACCAGGCGTGACTACCAGACATGACTACCAGACGTGCCCTCCAGGCGTGCCCACCAGGCTTTACTACCAGGCTTGACTACCAGGCCGGATCGCACAGGCAGTGTGCGTAAGCCGCGTAAGGCTGGCGGCGTTCAGCCACCTGGGCCAGCCAGGCCAGGTCGCGCTTGAAAGCGACGGCGGCGGCGGCCGCCGGCAGCGGCGCCATGTCGAGCCCCAGGGCCGCGGCCAGCCCGCCGGGCAGCGCGGCGTCGCCGAAACGCTCGATCAGCCCGGCCAGCCGCCCCGGGCTGCGCTCGATGTAGCGCAGCGTCGGCTCGCCTTCGATCTTCGCCCGCGTGGCCGCTGACTTCAGTGCATCGCCAAAGCTGCCGGTGCGGTCGATCAGCCCGCGCTCGAGCGCCTGGGTGCCGGTCCAGACGCGCCCGCCGGCCACCGCCTCGAGCTTCTCGGGAGTGGTCTTGCGGGCAGCCGCCGCCTGGCCGACGAAATCCTTGTAGATGTGGCCGATGACCGACCGCACCACCTCTTCGAAGCGCGGGTCGAGCGCCTTGCGCGGGTCGTAGGCATTGGCCAGCCAGGTGGTGCTGTAGCCGCCGCTGCGCAGCGACAGCTTGTCCATCAGGCCTTCGCCGGTGGGCAGCATGGCGATCACGCCGATCGAGCCGGTGATCGTCATGGGGTCGGCAATCACCTCGTCGGCCGCCATGCTGATCCAGTAGCCGCCCGAAGCCGCCACGTCGCCCATTGACACCACCACCGGCTTGCCGGCACTTCGCGTGAGCTCGAGCTCGCGCCGCACCAGTTCGCTGGCGAAGGCGCTGCCGCCGGGGGAATCCACGCGCAGCACCACGGCCTTGACCTTGTCGTCCTCGCGCGCCTGGCGCAACAGCTTGGCGGTCGAGTCGCCGCCGACCTGCCCGGGCGGCGCGTCGCCGTCGCTGATCGGGCCTTCGGCCACCACCACGCCGATCACGTCGCCGCCGGTCTTGGGCCTGTTCAGCGCGAGATAGGCGCCCAGGCCGATCTGGCGGAAGGACTTGTTCTCCTCGTCGCGGGCGCCGCGCTCGATGAGCAGCGCACGCAGCGTGTCGCGCGTCATCAGCTTGTCGACCAACTTCCCCTGCAGCGCCAGCTGCGCAGGGTTGCCGTCCACCGCCGCCAGGCGCTCGGGCAGTTGCTCGATGCCCTGCGCGATGCTGCCGGCAGGCAGCTTGCGTGCGCGCTCCACGCCCTGCGTCCAGCCGGCCCACAGTGCGTCGTAGATCAGCGCGTCGGACTCGAGCGTCTCTTTCGATGGTTCGTTCGCCGAGAAGGTCTCGAAGGCGTTCTTGAACGCGCCGGTGCGGATGACGTTGGCGCGCACGCCCAGACGATCGAAGGCATCGGCGTAATAGGTGCGCAGGCGGCCGTAGCCCTGGATCGCCAGCGTGCCCATCGGGTGCAGATAGACCTCGCTGGCATGCGCGGCCAGGTAGTAGCTGCGCTGGTCGAAGTTCTCACCGAAGGCCACCACGGTCTTGCCGGCCGCGCGGGTGCGCTCGATCGCCGCCGCCACCTCGCGCAACGTGGGCAGGCCGGCACCGCCGAAGTCGTCGGTCAGCAGCAGCACGCTCGACACACCCGCGTCCTTGGCCGCCAGCTCGAGCGCGCGAAGCACGTCGCGCAGTACCGTCTGGTTGCCCGCGTCGCCGCTGATCTGCTGCTGAGCGCGTTCACGCGCGCTGCCGTGGCGCTGCTCGACCAGCGGGCCGGCCAGATCGAGCACCAGCACGGTCTTGTCCTGCATCGCCTTGGGCCCGCCGGCCAGCCACAGCCAGAGCAGGCCGGCGATCAGGCCGATGAAGATCAGGTTCAGCAGCAGGCGGCGGCTGCCGTCGACCAGCCACCACAGCCCGGAGAAGAAGCGCCGGATCAGTCCGGGGCGAGATTCGGTGTTCATCAAGACCGCCTTCAGGGGTGCAGGGCTGAAATGCCAACGGGAAGGCTACCAGCACGGCGATACTGAAGCCCGCGCATGCAGGCCATCCTCGCCGTCACCGTCCCCTTCTTCGCCCTCGTGCTGTGCGGCTGGCTGGCAGCGCGCCACCATGTGCTGCCAGAGAGCGCAATCCCGGGGCTCAACGCCTTCGTGCTGTACTTTGCGCTGCCGTGTCTGCTGTTTCGCTTCGGTGCCGGCACGCCGATCTTCGAGCTGCTCAATCCGGTGGTGCTGCTGGTCTGGCTGAGCGCCGCGCTGCTGATCGTCTTCTTCTCGGTGGCGCTGACGCTGTCGGCGCGTGTGCAGCTCAAGGACGCCGCCTTCGGCGCGCTTGTGGCCGCCTTCCCCAACACCGGCTTCATGGGCGTGCCGCTGCTGGTGGCGCTGCTCGGGCCGGCGGCCGCCGGCCCGGTGATGTGCGTGGTACTGGCCGACCTGTTCGTCACCAGCAGCCTGTGCATCGCGCTGGCCGAGGCACACGGCGCGGCGGCGCATGGTGCACGCACGGCCGCGTTGCGCGCCTTGCGCGGGGCGCTGGCCAACCCGCTGCCATGGTCGATCGCGCTCGGCCTGGTCTTCTCGCTCAGCGGGATGACGCTGGCCGGGCCGGTGGAGGTGGTGGTGCGCATGCTGGCCGACGCCGCCACCCCTGTTGCGCTGTTCACCATCGGCGCCGTGCTGTACCGGGCCGGCCAGCACGCGCACTCGCGCACGGCGCCGCGCGACTACCTGCCGCTGGCCGCCATCAAGCTGCTGTTGCATCCGCTGCTGGTGTTTTCGCTCGGCGCCGCGGCGCGCGCCCTGGGCGCGCCGATCAGCGGCTTCACGCTGACCGCGCTGACGCTGGCCGCCGCCCTGCCCAGCGCGAGCAATGTCTCGCTGCTGGCCGAGCGCTACCAGGCCGACAACGGCCGCATCGCGCGCATCATCATGAGCAGCACCGTGGCCGCCTTCGTCAGCTTCACGCTGCTGGCCTGGGCGATGGGGGCGGCGCCGCGCGGATGAGTGCCGCACAGGCGTGTCATATCCCCAGCGGGTCCACGTCGATCGCCCAGCGCCGCAGGCCGCGGTGCGCTGCTCGGGCGGCGTGCAGCCCCGGCGCCCAGGCCGCCAGGAAGCGCTGCAGCGCCGGCCTGGAGACCGACTCGGCCAGCATCTGCAGCCGCTCGACACCGGCCACGCGGGCCACCGGCGGCGGCACCGGGGGGTACAGCGTCACCGCGGCGGCCTCGGGCAGCGCAGCCGCGGCGTCGGTGGCGGCCTCGAGGAAGGCCTGCGCCTCGGCGGCCGTGCGGGCCTCGGCGCGCAGCAGCGCCAGATGGCTGTACGGCGGCAGCCCCAGGCGCTCGCGCTCTTGCAGCTGCGCCTGCGCGAAGGCGCGGAAGTCGTGCGCAGCCAGCGCCGCGTACACCGGATGGCGCGGCGCCCAGGTCTGCACCCACATCTCGCTGCCGCCGCCCTGCGCGGCATCGCGCCCGGCGCGGCCGGCCGCCTGCAGCAGCAGCGAAAACAACCTCTCGGCGGCGCGGAAGTCGCTGGCAAACAGCGCACCGTCGGGGTTGACCGCCGCCACCAGCGTCATGCGGCGAAAGTCGTGCCCCTTGGCCACCATCTGCGTGCCCACCAGCACGTCCACCTCGCCGGCATGCACCGCTGCCAGTTGCGCCTGCAGGGCACCCTCGGCACGCGTGCTGTCGGCGTCGATGCGCGCGATGCGGGCGCCGGGCAGCAGCACGCCCAACTGCTCTTCGAGTTTCTCGGTGCCGCGGCCCAGCGGCGCGATGTCCAGGTTGCCGCAGGCCGGGCAGGCGCGCGGCACGCGTTCGGCGAAGCCGCAGTGGTGACAGCGCAGCGACCGGTCGGACTTGTGAAAGACACGCCAGGCGCTGCAGTGCGGGCAATCGCTCTTCCAGTCGCAGGCGCCGCAGTGCAGCACCGGCGCGTAGCCGCGGCGGTTCAGCAGCAGCAGGCTCTGCTCGCCGCGCGCGCGGCGTTCTTCGATGGCCGCCAGCAGGGCCGGCGCCAGCACCGGCGGGGCGACGCCGGCGCGCGGCTTGGGCAGCGCGCCGAGATCGACGAAGCGCACCCGCGGCATCGCGCTGTCGCCGATGCGGCGGGCCATCGTCAGCAGCCGGTAGCGCCCGGCCTGCGCCTGCGACCAGCTTTCCAGCGACGGCGTGGCCGAGCCCAGCAGCACCGGCACGGCCTCGTGGCGTCCGCGCCAGACGGCCAGGTCGCGCGCCGAGTAGCGCGCGCCTTCCTGCTGCTTGAACGAGGGGTCGTGCTCTTCGTCGACGACGATCAGCGCCAGCCGCGGCAGCGGTGTGAAGACCGCCATGCGCGTGCCCAGCACCAGATCGGCGCCGCCCTGCAGCGCCAGCAGCCAGTGGCGCAGCCGCTGCGCCGGTGTCAGGCCGCTGTGCAGACTGACCAGGCGCCGACCCGGAAAGCGCGCGCGCACACGCGCTTCGAGCTGCGGCGTGAGGTTGATCTCGGGCACCAGCAGCAGCGCCTGCCCGCCGGTGTCGAGCGCGCGCTCGACGGCACGCAGGTAGACCTCCGTCTTGCCGCTGCCGGTGACGCCGAACAGCAGCGCGGTCAGCGCGCCCTCGGCCGGCAGCGCATCCAGCGCGGCGGCTTGTTCATCGGTGAGCGCGGGACGTTCGGGCAGCGGGTGGACACCGTCCGGCTCGGCGCGCGGCAGCCGGGCCAGGCGCCGGCCGAGCTTGAGGGCATCGAGCGTGCGCAGTTCGGGCGGCAGCACCGCCAGCGCCAGCTCACCCGTGCCGCGCTGGTAGTAGCCGGCGGCAAAGCCGACCAGCGCCAGCCAGGACGGCGGCAGCGGCGTCAGCGCCGTAAGCACCTCGGCCACTGGCCGCAGTGAATCGGCCGGCGCCGGCTCGGCCGCCGGTTGCGGCCAGACCACCCCGGTGACGGTGCGCCGGCCCAGCGGCACGCGCACCAGCGTGCCCGCGGCCAGCGGGGTTGTGTGCAGGTATTCGAGCACCCCGCCGAGCGCGGCGTGCAGCGGCGTGTCGACCGCCACCGACACCGTCACGCCGCCGGGCGCGGGCTCGGCAGACTGTGCACTTGCACACGAAAGCTCGGTTTCGCCTGAGGGAATCAAGCCAAGCTCATGATTCGAAAAGACTTTTCGAGATGTCCACCGAATCTGTGGATAACTTTGTGGGCAAGCTGAGTCCAGCAACGCCAAGTGCTTGATTCTGTGCCGCGGTGCGGCCCCTGCCGCATTTGGCAGCAGCGCTGAAAAATATAACTAAATCAATGACTTGACACGAAAATCCGCGATCTTCAGCGGCCTCTCGGGGCGGTCCTCAGCACGCTGCACCGCAGCACCGAAACTGGGGATAAGTCAACCCCTGAGCGCTCACTTACCTGCCCGCATGCGCCGCGAGTGGCTGTGCACGGCCTGCACCAGCGCCCCGACATGGTCCGGCGGTGTGTACTGACTGATGCCGTGGCCGAGGTTGAAGATGTGCCCGTCCCAGCCACCATCGGCGCGCTGCGGCGCACCGAAGCTGTCGAGCACCGCCACCGCCTCGCGCGCCACCACCTCGGGCGGCGCAAAGAGCACGTTCGGGTCGAGGTTGCCTTGCAGCGCGACGCGACCGCCGACCATCGCGCGGGCGCGGCCGAGGTTGACCGTCCAGTCCAGCCCCACCACGTCGGCGCCGATGGCGGCGATCTGCTCCAGCCACGGCCCGCCGCCCTTGGTGAACACGATCACGGGCACCTGCGCGCCGTCGGACTCGCGCTTCAGCCCGGCCACCACCCGGCGGGTGTACTCCAGACTGAAGTTCTGGAAGGCCCCGTCAGCCAGCACGCCACCCCAGGAATCGAACACCATCACCGCCTGCGCGCCGGCGTCGATCTGCGCGTTCAGATAGGCCGTCACCGCGCGCGCGTTGATGTCCAGCATGCGGTGCATCAGGTCGGGCCGGCTGTAAAGCATGCTCTTGACCAGCCGGTAGTCGTCGGAACCGGCGCCTTCGACCATGTAGCAGGCGAGCGTCCAGGGGCTGCCGGAAAAGCCGATCAGCGGCACGCGGCCGTTGAGCGCGCGGCGGATGCTGCCGACGGCATCGAAGACGTAGCGCAGCTTGTCCATGTCGGGCACCTGCAGCGCGGCCACCGCGGCCTCGTCGCGCACCGGGTGCGCGAAGCGCGGACCCTCGCCCAGCGCGAACGACAGGCCCAGCCCCATCGCGTCGGGCACCGTGAGGATGTCGGAGAACAGGATCGACGCATCGAGCGGCCAGCGCTCGAGCGGCTGCAGCGTCACCTCGGTGGCGTAGTCCACGTTGGTCGCCAGCCCCATGAAGCTGCCGGCCTTGGCGCGCGTGGCGACGTACTCGGGCAGGTAGCGCCCGGCCTGGCGCATCAGCCAGACGGGCGTGTGCGTGGTGGGCTGGCGCAGGCAGGCGCGCAAGAAGGTGTCGTTGAGCAGGGTTTGAGGCATGGCGCGGATTATCGGGGGCGCGCTGCAGCCCCCTTGACGGCAGCGCGCCGGCCCCCATCTTGGGTCGGGGCGTACCATCACCTCCCCCTTGGAGGAGGATCCGTCTCATGAAGAAGTTTCTGACCTGGCTGGCTGCGCTGGGCGCGGTCTTGGCGCTCAGCGGCTGCGGCTACAACGACTTCCAGCGGCTGGACGAGCAGACCAAGTCGGCCTGGTCCGAGGTTCTCAACCAGTACCAGCGGCGCGCCGACCTGATCCCCAACATCGTCGCCACCGTCAAGGGCGAGGCCAACTTCGAGCAGGAGACGCTGACCCGGGTGATCGAGGCGCGCGCCAAAGCCACCTCGATCCAGGTCACGCCCGAGACGCTGAACAACCCCGAGGCCTTCAGCAAGTTCCAGCAGGCGCAGGGCGAGCTGTCGGGCGCGCTGTCGCGCCTGCTGGTGGTAACCGAGAACTACCCCAACCTGAAGGCCAACCAGGGCTTCCAGGACCTGCGGGTGCAGCTCGAAGGCACCGAGAACCGCATCACCGTGGCGCGCAACCGCTACATCAAGACCGTGCAGGAATACAACGTGCTGACGCGCAGCTTCCCGAACAACCTGACGGCGATGATCTTCGGCTACGCCGTCAAGCCCAGCTTCACCGTCGCCAACGAGGCGCAGATCTCGGCCCCGCCGGCCGTCAACTTCGACAAGCCGGCGCCGAAGTGATGCCTGCGCGCGGCGGATGATGCTGCACCCGATGCGCCGCACGCTGTCTCTGCTGGCCTGGCTGGCGCTGATGCTGGCCGGGCTGGCCGCGCACGCACAAGACGTGCTGCCGGTGCCGGCGTTGAGCGCGCGCGTGATCGATCAGACCGGCACGCTCGATGCCGCGAAGTTGCAGGCCCTGGAGACGCGGCTGGCCGCCTTCGAGGCGGAAGCGGGGCCGCAGATCGTCGTGCTGATGGTGGCCAGTACCTTGCCCGAAGACATCAGCGCCTACGCCCAGCGGGTGGCCGAGGCGTGGAAGATCGGCCGCCGCGAGGTGGGCGACGGCCTGCTGGTCGTGGTTGCCAAGGGCGACCGACGGGTGCGCATCGAAGTGGCCAAGGCACTCGAAGGCGCAGTGCCCGACCTGGCCGCCCGGCAGGTGATCGACAACGCGATGCGACCGGCCTTCCGCACCGACGACTACGCCGGCGGCATCGACGCCGGGTTGACGCAGCTGATGGCGCGCATCAAGGGTGAGGCGCTGCCTGCGCCGGCCGCGCGCAAGCAGGCCCGGCCCGGCTTTCAGCTCGACGAACTGGGCATGTTCTTCCTGGTCGCGGTGCCGATCATCGGCACCGTGCTGACCCGGGTCTTCGGTCGCAAGCTGGGCTCGCTCGTCACCGCTGGTGCGGCCGGCGGCATCGGCTGGTGGTTGACCGCCAGCCTGCTGATGGCCGCGGGCGCCGGCGTGGTGGCGCTGGTGCTGGTGGGCCTGTTCGGCGTGGGCAGCGCGCTGCGCGGCGCCACGCGCGGGCGCGGCAGCCTGCCGCACATCGGTGGCTGGAGCGGCGGCGGTGGCGGCTTCGGCGGGGGCGGCGGGGGCTTCGGCGGCGGGGGCTTCTCGTCCGGCGGCGGCGGCACTTACGGCGGCGGCGGTGCGTCGGGGGGCTGGTAGATGAACCGACTGGCACGCATCCTCAGACATCGTTGGATGGACGAGACCGACACCCGGCGCGCGCTGGACGACGCGGCGCTGGCGCGGCTCGAGCAGCGCGTGGCCGGCAGCGAACACCGGCACAGCGGCGAGATCCGGCTGTGTGTGGAGGCCGGGCTGCCGCTGTCCTACCTGTGGCGCGGCGCGACGACGCGTGAGCGCGCGGTGACGATGTTCGGCAAGCTGCGCGTGTGGGACACCGAGGCCAACAACGGCGTGCTGATCTATCTTCTGCTGGCCGAGCGCGCGATCGAGATCGTGGCCGACCGCGGCGTGGTGCGCCGGGTGCCGCAGGCGCATTGGGATCAGCTGATCGGCGGCATGCGCGAGGCCTTCCGCGCCGGCCGCTTCGAGGCCGGTCTGGCCGCGGCGATCGACGCCGTGGATGCCACGCTTGCGCAGCACTTTGAGCTGGCCCCCGGCGAGACCAACCCGAACGAACTGCCGGACCGCGCCGACCTGCGCTAACCGCGCAGGCGCCTGACGCCGGCGATCCAGCCCTCGAAGGCCAGCATCTGCGCACTGATGAACTTGCGCGTCGCCTCGTCGGTGCACTCGCCGCTGGCGGCATCGAACTTGCCCGCCGCGCTGCCGATGAAGACCTCGGGTTTGGCCAGCACCATCGCGTTGAGGAACAGCATCACGCGGCGCAGGTCGTACTGCACGCGCGCGCCGCCCAGCGGACCGGGCGAGGCGCTGAGGATGGCCACCGGCTTCAGCGCGAAAGGCTGCGTGGCGTCTCGGCTGATCCAGTCGATCAGGTTCTTCAGCCCGCCGGGCAGCGAGAAGTTGTACTCGGGCGTGGCGATCAGCACCGCGTCGGCGCGGCGGATGCGTTCGGTCAGCGCGGTCACGGCCGCGGGCACCCCCTGCGCCATCACGTCGCCGTCGAAGAGCGGCAAGCCGCGCCAGTCGAGCACCTCGAGCTGCATGCCCGCAGGCATGCTGGCGCCGGCCAGGTTCAGCGCCATGCGGTTGAGCGACGCGGCGCGCAGGCTGCCGCAGAGGCCGACGATGTCGAGTGCCGGGGTCAAGGGAAGTCCTCGATGAGGTTGGGGATGGGGGTCGCCGTGCTCAGGGCGTCGCCGCCACCCGGCAGGCGGTAAGCGAGCCGCTCCAGTCGGCCAGCGTCCCGTCCAGCGGCACGCCGCGGCGGATGGCGGTCATCTCGGCGACGATCGAGAGCGCGATCTCCGGCGGTGTGCGCCCGCCCAGGTTCAGCCCCACCGGGCCACGCAGCGCGGCCACCTCGGTGGCGCTGACGTCGAATTCGCGCAGGCGCTGGCGGCGCGCGTCGTTGTTGCGCCGCGAACCGAGCGCGCCGACGTAGAAGGCCGGCGTCTTCAGCGCCTCCATCAGCGCCAGATCGTCGAGCTTGGGGTCGTGCGTGACGGCGACGACGGCGCTGTGCGCGTCCAGGTTCATCGCCAGCACCAGGTCATCGGGCATCTGGCGCGAGAGCGTGACCCCTTCCAGGCCCGCCCAGCCCTCGTGGTACTCCTCGCGCGGCTCGCCGATGGTGACGCGGTAGTCGAGCATCACCGCAAAGCCGGCCAGATAGCGCGAGAGCTGCCCACCGCCGATGATCAAGAGGCGCAGCCGCGGGCCATGCACTGTGGTCAGCGTGCGCTCGTCGAAGCGCACCGTGTCGCCCTCGTCGGCGGGCTCCAGCGCCACCAGACCCGTCGCCATGTCCAGGCGGCGGCGTACACGCCGGTGCTGTTCGATCGCCGCCAGCAGTTCACGCAGCAACGACTGCACCGACAGCGGCTCCAGCACCACCAGCACCGTGCCGCCGCAGGGCAGGCCGAAGCGCTGCGCCTCCTCGGCGCTGGCGCCGTAGGTGGTGGTCTGCGGCAGCCGGCTGGCCAGTTCACCACGCGCCACGCGGCCGATCAGGTCGTCCTCGATGCAGCCGCCCGAGACGCTGCCGGCCACCTGCCCGTCGTCGCGGATGATCATCAGGCTGCCTGGCGGGCGCGGGCTGCTGCCCCAGGTGCGCACCACCGTGCCCATCACGACGCGGTGGCCTCGGTTCATCCAGTCCATCGCGGTGCGGATGACTTCGACGTCGATGCTGTTCATGGCGGGCCTGGGAAAGCTCTCGTTGGTCCACGAGTATGCGCTGGCGTCGCCGTGGTGCAATCCTCAGGTGCGAGCCCGCAAAGGATGGTCATGAGCCCGACGGAACCTCAACCGCTGCCTCGATTGCTGATCTCGCTGCTGCCGGCGGATGGCAGCGCAGTGGGCAACGGCCGGCTCCTCGAACGCTTCACGCAGGCGGCGGCGGCAGATGGGCTGCCGATGGCGGAGGGTGACTTCGAACTTTTGCGCCAGACCTTGCTGGCCGCTGGACTGGTGGTGAAGGGGCGGGGCCGCGGCGGCTCGACCGTACGTGCCGCGGGCGCGGCACCGGCCAGTCAGAGCTTTGCCCTTGACGGTGGTTCGGGCGCAGCCGAGCCCGCAGCCAGTGCGCCCGCAGCGACGCCCGCGAAGGCCCGGCCGCGTGCCGCCGATGCCGACCAGCCCGCCCAGGTGCTGAGCTACCGCCACGCCGACCGGCGCAAGAACAACCCCGAGGTGGGCCTGGTCAACGAGGCCAGCGACCCGCAGCAGCCGAAGAAGGAATGGGCCTACAACCCGCACCTGGACCCGGTGCTGAACTTCGACGGCGCGCGCGCCGAGTTGGAGAACCTCGTGGACGACGCCCTGGCGTCGGGCGACGAAGCCGCCATGCGCGCCGCGCTGGCCGAGATGAAGCGCCGCGGCGCGCCTTACCTGCAGTGGGCGGGCAAGGCCGAGCGCACCAGCTTCGAGGTGGACACGGTCAATCTGCATGTGCACGAGCGCATCGACCCGATGAGCATTCTTTCGGCGGTGCGCAATCAGCTGGAAGAGGCCAAGGCGAAGAAGGCGAGCAAGTCCGATGACGCCTCGGCGCTCGGTCGTCAGGCCAGCCTGTTCGAAGCACCTTTCGAGAGCTTGCCCGTGCGCTCTGCAGTGGACTTCTACCGCCACGACAAGCGCTGGGCCAACCGGCTGATCGCGGGCGACAGCCTGCAGGTGAAGGAGGGCATGGCGGGGCAGGTGCAGATGATCTACATCGACCCGCCGTATGGCAACAAATTCGGATCGAACTTTCAGCCTTTCGTTGTCCGGCGGCAAAGCCAAGATCGCCATGTGGAGCCTGGACACCGACTACGACGGGCGCAGCCTGTTCCCGCACCAGGTGTTCTTCCCCATGGCCGACAAGGACGAAGGCTGGCGCAAGCTGAAGAAAAACATCCGCGCCGAGCTGGACGAGTCGCTGCTGGACCAGTTTCACGGCACCGTATCGCTGCCCTTCGAGGCCGGCAAGCACCACAAGGCGGCGGTGAAGATCGTGGACGATCGGGGCCTCGAGTCGCTGAAGATCCTGCCCTTGACTCCGCGCCAACCGGGTTGAAGCCATGCAAATCGAATCCATTCGCCTCAAGAATTTCCGTGCGTTTCAGGACGTGACGCTGAAGGACATTCCGCGCTTCTGCGTTCTGGTGGGGGCCAATGGCACCGGCAAAAGCACACTGTTTTCGGTGTTCGCTTTTCTGCGGGATGCGATGGCGGGCAACGTCACGTCAGCGCTGGCCAAGCTGGGCGGCAGCCGCGGGTTCGGCGAGGTGCGCAGCCGCGGCAGCAGTGGGCCGATAGAGATCGAGCTGAAGGTTCGCACCGAGCTGGCCGACGGCAGGTCACGGCGCATCACCTACGAACTGCACATCGACGAGCAGGCCGGGCGCGCGGTCGTGGCGCGCGAGGTGCTGCGCTACAACCGCGGCAACAAGGGCGGCCGGCCGTGGAAGTTCCTGAACTTCGCGTTCGGCTCGGGCGAGGCCGTGACCAACGAACTGGACAAGGTGGACGACGAGAGCCAGCTCACCCGGGAACACCAAACGCTCAAAAGCTCCGACATTCTGGCCATCAAGGGGCTGGCGCAGTTCGAGCGCTTTCCCGCCGTTGTGGCGCTGGGCGACCTGATCGAGCGTTGGCATTTGTCAGACTTCCACATCAGCCGTGCGCGGCCTGAGGCCGAGGCCGGCTATGCCGATCAGTTGTCTACG
>Ga0105046_10000539_pt1 | contig 53608 bp, 42 predicted proteins | sample MAT03_FD_78385 | JGI IMG/M metagenome (GOLD analysis project Ga0105046, IMG submission 78385) | Freshwater microbial communities from Lake Fryxell liftoff mats and glacier meltwater in Antarctica - MAT-03 (megahit assembly) | ecosystem: Environmental > Aquatic > Freshwater > Ice > Liftoff... | reverse complement strand
GACCTCCCGGCTGGCGGGCCTGCTGGGAAAGATCGTCAGCATGAGCCTGCGCACCTCCGTCAAGGTGCTGGAATGGCGCACCATCCAGGCGCCACCGGATGTGGCGCAGGCGCTTCAGATTCCGATCGGTGCCAAGGTCAAGAAGGGCGTGCGCCGGCGCAGCCTGCCGGAAGGGCCGGTGTCGCACATCACCACCTACGTTCCGGAAGACCTGGCCAGCCAGTTCGGCCGCAGTGCGCTGACACGCAAGCCGATCCTGCGTCTGATCGAGGAATCGGGCGTTGAGCTGGGCCGCGCGCACCAGACCGTCACGGCCCGCCAGGCCGACGCTGCCGTGGCCGCCGAGCTGGACGTGGCGGTGGGCACGGCCCTGCTGGCCGTTCGCCGACTGGTGTTCGACGCCAACGGCAAGCCGGTGCAATGGCTGCATGGCCTCTACCGGCCCGATCGGTATGAATACCAGATGGAGATCTCGCAGGTCGGCAGCAGCGATGCCACGATCTCGGTCAAGGAGAACCTGTCCGGCTGACCCGCCGGCACCGTCGCACAAAGTCCCCCACGCATTCGCATGACAACCCCACTTGCCTCCCTTGCTGCCAGCACGCTGGCCCAGAAGCTGATCGCCCGCGCGAGCGGCCGTGCACAGGTGCAAGCTGGCGAGATCGTCAACTGCCGGGTCGACATGGCCATGTTCCACGACTCCTCGGGCCCACGCAGGCTCAAGCCCATGCTGGAGGAACTCGGTGCGCAGATCTGGGACAAATCGCGCGTGGTGCTGGTCATGGACCATTACGTACCTGAAACCAACGAGGAGTCGCGCCGTATCGTGCGCATCGCGCGTGACTGGGCGCGCGAGCAGGCACTGCCCCATGTCTATGACAGCCAGGGCATCTGCCATGTGGTGGTGCCGCAGGGCGGCCATATCCGACCGGGCATGTTCTGCGTGGGCGGCGATTCGCACTCGCCCACCGGCGGGGCTTTTGGCGCCTACATGTTCGGCATCGGAGCCACCGAGATGCTGGGCGTGGTGGTGACTGGCGAGATCTGGCTGCGGGTTCCCGAGACCATCGCCATGCACTGGTCGGGGCAGCTCGGCGCCGGGGTATGCGCCAAGGACATGATGCTGGCGATGATTGCGCGCTTCGGCATGAACGGCGCCAACTACCAGGCGGTCGAGTTCACCGGTGCGGCGGTGCGCGCGCTGCCAATGCAGGAGCGCATGACCCTGTGCAACATGAGCGCTGAACTCGGCGCCCAGACCGGGCTGGTGGCGCCAGACGCCACCACACGCGCATGGCTGGCGCAGCGACCCGGTGGCGATCGACACGTCGAGCCCGCAGGCCTGGCATCGGACCCTGGCAGCGTCGATGTGCAGCACAACTTCGACGCCGACACACTCAGCCCGCAGCTCGCGGCACCGCACAGCCCAGCCCACGGTGTGGCGATTGCCGACCATGCAGACACCCGCATCGACATCGCCTACATCGGCGCCTGCACGGGCGCCAAGCTCGACGACCTGCGCTTTGCCGCCCGGGTGCTGCGCGGGCGCAAAGTGGCGGCAGGCGTGCAACTGCTGGTCGCGCCGGCCAGCCTGCAGGACCGCGCGCAGGCCGAACTGGAGGGCACGCTGCAGGCCCTGACCGATGCCGGAGCGTCGATCCTGCCCAGCGCCTGCGGCGCCTGCGCCGGGTATGGCACGAGTTTCGGCGAAGGGCAGACCGTGATCTCCAGCACCGCGCGCAACTTCAAGGGCCGCATGGGCCCGGTCAGCACGCGCGTCTTCCTGGGTTCGGCCTATACCGTGGCCGCGGCAGCGCTTTGCGGACGCATCACCGACCCGCGCGAGGTGGTGCAATGACCGTGGCCCAGGCCCCCGGTGCTGCAACCCTATGGCACACGATCTGGCATGTCGGCGCCGACGTCGACACCGACGCGCTGGCGCCAGGCGCCTACATGCACCACGGCATCGAGACCATCGCGCAACACTGCCTGGAAAACCTGGCGCCGCGCTTTGCCTCACAAGTACGCCGCGGCGACGTGCTCGTGGCAGGGCCCAATTTCGGCATCGGCTCCTCGCGCGAGCAGGCCGCCTCGGCTTTGGTGCACCTGGGCGTTGCAGCGGTCATCGCGCCCAGCTATGGCGGCCTGTTCTTCCGCAATGCCTTCAACCTGGGCCTGCTGCTGCTGACCTGCCCGCAGGCCGAGGCGCTGCGCGACCAGACCCGTCTGGCGATCGAGGAGCCGCTCCTGGCCCTGCGCCTGCCCGACGGCATCCGCCTGCCCTGTGCACCGGTACCCGAATTCCTGCTGCAGATGGCCCGCGCCGGCGGCCTGCTGCCCCAGCTCAAGCAGCGCCTGGCTGCGCTGCGACCCTGACATCCACCCGGAACTCCGACCATGACCCCTTCCCTGGCCCCTTCTTCCTCGCTGCCGGCAGGCACGCTGCATGTGCCGGTTGCAATCGTGGGCGCAGGCGCCTGTGGGCTGGTGACCGCGCTGTCGCTGCGCAACGCCGGCATCGACTGCGTGGTGCTCGAACGCGACGCCCAGCCCAGCGGCTCCACTGCCCTGTCCTCCGGCCTGATCCCCGCCTGCGGTACCCGGATGCAGCGCGCCTTGGGCATATCCGACAGCGTCGAGCTGTTGTCCAGCGATATCGCCGCCAAGTCGCACGGAACGGCCGCACCCCATCTGGTGCAGGCCTATGCCCGCGCAGTCGGCCCGGCGATCGACATGCTGGCCAGCCAACATGGCGTGGACTTCCATGTGCAGCAGGGTTTCCTGTATCCAGCTCACAGCGTCTTGCGCATGCACTCGGTGCGCGAGAAAACCGGCGCCGCTCTGGTGGCCAGCCTCGATCGCGCAGCGCAGGCGGCGGGCGCAGACCTCATCACCCAGGCCACGGTGCGCACCCTGTGGGTCGACGATGCCGGTCGCGTTTCGGGCGTGTCGTTCGAACGGCCCGACGGCAGCGTCGAACACCTGGCCTGCGACGCGCTGATACTGGCCTGCAACGGCTTCGGCGGCAATGCAGAGATGGTGCGCGATATGCTGCCCGAGATGCGCGATGCGCCTTTCGCGGGTCACACCGGCAACGATGGCAGTGCCATCGCCTGGGGTCGGGCACTGGGCGCACGGCTGGCCGACCTGGGGGCGTATCAGGGACACGGCTCCTGGGCTACGCCGCATGGCGCTCTCATCAGCTGGGCCATGGTGATGGAAGGCGCCATCCAGATCAACCGGCTGGGCGAGCGGTTTCACCGCGAGACCGACGGCTATTCCGAAGCCGCCGTGAAGGTGCTGGCCCAGCCCGGTGGGGTGGCCTGGTATGTCATGGACGCGCCCTTGCTGGCGTTGGCGCGCAGCTTTCCCGACTTCGTGGCAGCCGAGGCCGCCGGTGCGCTCAAGACCTGCACCGACGCCGCTGCGCTGGCCGCTCTGATCGGCGACGCCGACCCCGCCGTGGTGGCGCACAGCTGTGCCACAGCCCCCCGGCGGCCTCTGGAGGCGCCGTTGCATGTGGTCAAGGTGACCGGCGCGTTGTTCCACACCCAGGGCGGGCTCGACATCGACGAACACTGTCGCGTGCTGCGCGAGGACGGCAGCCCCTTCCCCAACCTGCTGGCCGCCGGCGGTGCCGCACGCGGTGTGTCGGGCAACGCCGTCTGGGGCTACCTGTCGGGCAACGGCCTGCTGAGCGCGGTGGGCGGTGGCGCGATCGCAGCGCAAACCGTCACGCAGATGCTGAAGCCATGAGTGCCCAGACATCACCCGATGGCGCAAGCCTACCCACCTCGCTGCCGCAACGGCTGGCCGAGAATCGCCCGCTGCTGGCACCTGGCATCTATGACGCACTCACGGCACTGATAGCCGAGCAGGCCGGCTTCGAGGCGCTGTACCTGTCCGGGGCCTCGATCGCCTACACCCGGCTGGGCCGCTCGGATGTCGGCCTGACCACCTTCACCGAAGTCGAGGACACGCTGGCGCGCATCACCGAGCGCGTTCGCACACCCGTCATCGCCGATGCCGACACCGGATTCGGCAACGCGCTCAACCTGCAGCGCACCGTGCGCGGCATGGAGCGCGCAGGCGCGGCCATGATCCAGCTCGAAGACCAGGGCTTTCCCAAGCGCTGCGGCCACCTCGACGGCAAGACTGTGGTCAGCACAGCCGAGATGTGCGGCAAGCTGCGGGCGGCACTCGACGCGCGGCGCAGCGCCGAGACACTGATCCTCGCCCGCACCGATGCGCTGGCCATCGAAGGCCTGGACGCCGCGCTCGACCGCGCCGAGGCTTACCTCGCCTGTGGCGTCGACGCCCTGTTCATCGAAGCGCTGCGCACCCCCGAACAGATGGACACCGCCTGCCAGCGTTTTGCCCACCGCATTCCGCTGCTGGCCAACATGGTCGAAGGCGGCAAGACGCCCATACAAAGCGCTGCGGACCTGGGCCAGCGGGGCTTTCGCATCGTGATCTTTCCCGGCGGCACGGCGCGCGCGGTGGCGCACCGGCTGCAGCGCTACTACGGCTCGCTGCGGCAGCACCAGACCACGGCGCCGATGCGCGGCGAGATGCTCGATTTCGACCAGCTCAACGCGTTGATCGGAACACCGGAGCTGATGGCGCTCGGGCAGTCCTACGACGCATCCAAGCCCGCCTGATGCACCCGTCGGCCGCTGCGCAGGCAGCGCTGTCGGTCAGGCGCGCGGCTGAACGTGGCGCGACACCCATAACCCCAGCAGCACCAGGGCGCCTGCGCAGAAAGAGAAACTGGTGGCCAGCGCGCCCTGGTCCAGGCTGAGGCCCACTATCCAGACGCCGATCGATTGGGTCAGAAACAACACACACGCAAACAGCGTGACCGCCGCGCCGCGCGCCTCGGGTGCCATCTGGGTAGCCTGGGTCTGCAGCGTGTTGTGCAGCATGTACAGCCCGACCCCGGTCAGGAAGCAGGCCAGTGCACCCACCGCGGCACCGCTGCCCCAGGCCAGGAGCAGGAATCCGGATGCCAGCAGACTGGCGTTGCAAAGCGCCAGGCCGCGCTCGCCCAGCAACCCGAGCCAACGGCGCGCGAACTGGCTGTAGGCCAGCCCGCCCACGGCCCACAACACCATCGCGGTGCCGGCCTCTGACAGCGAGAAACCAAAGGCGTCCACCAGGCGGCTCGGTACAAAAGCCAGCGCGCCATAGGCCAGCGCGCCTTCGAAGGCGGTGACCGCCAACACCCAGCGCACGCGTGGCAGTTGCAGCAGGCGGCGGTTGTTGCGCAGGTAATCGGCCAGCGACCCGCTCGCCGCCGCCGCCGCACCGGCCTGGCGCACATGCCACAGCAGCACGGTGCCTGCCACCAGAAAAATGCCGGCCAGTACCAGGAACGCAGGGCGCCAGCCGAAGTTCTGCGCCGCGAAGCCGCCAAACCACTGCCCGGCCATCATGCCCAGCAAGGTCGCGCCCGAGAAACGCGCCAGAGTTTCCTGGCGTCGCTCGTAGGCCACGCGGTCACCGATCCAGGCGATCGCCAGCGGCACGATGCCGGCTGCCGACGCCCCCATCAGCGTACGGCCCAGCACCAGCCCTGGCAGCGAGGTGGCGAAGGCGGTCAACAGGCTGAATGCCGCACAGGCGAAGGTGGCGCCCACGACCACGCGCAATTTGCCGACCCGGTCGCCCATGGGGCCATAAAAGAATTGCATCACGCCATAGGCAATCGCAAAAGCCGAGATCACGGCTGACGCATCGCCGGTGCTGACCTCGAATTCGCGGCCCAGCGCGATCAGCATCGGATCGCAGATCCGCATCGACGCCGTGCTGCCGAAAGCGGCCAGCGCAACCGGCCACAGGGTCATGGTGCTGTTGAAAGGCCGAAGTCTGCGGCCAGAGCGGCACCGGGGTAATGAAACCCGACCGGACCATCGGGCAGTGCGTGTATGTACTGGTGCACCAGCGGATCCGTGCTGCGGCGGATCTCGTCGACTGTGCCCTGCTGCACCACACGACCGCTGTCCAGCACGATCACATGGTCGGCGATGGCCAGCGTCTCGGTGATCTCGTGCGACACGAGGATACAGGTCAGACCCATCGAATCGGTCAGCTGGCGGATCAACCCGGCGATGGTGCGCAGCGAAATCGGGTCGAGGCCGGAAAAAGGTTCATCGACCATGACCAGCTCGGGGTCCAGCGCGATCGCGCGTGCCAGCGCGATGCGCCGCGCCATTCCGCCCGACACTTCGCTGGGCATCAGATCGCGCGCTCCACGCAGGCCCACCGCATGCAACTTCATCAGCACGATGGTGCGGATCAGTGCCTCGGGCAGTTTCGAGTGCTCGCGCAGCGGAAAGGCCACGTTGTCGAAGACATTGAGGTCGGCAAACAGCGCGCCGAACTGGAACATCACGCCCATGCGCCGGCGTACGGCATACAACTGCGCGCGGTCCATCGGCGTGATGTCCTGGCCATCGAAGCGCATTTCGCCCGCGCGGGCACGGTACTCACCACCGATGATGCGCAGGGTCGTGGTCTTGCCGCCGCCCATTGGCCCGATAAGGGCCGTGACCTTGCCGCGCGGCACCGTCAGCGACAGGCGGTCGAGCGTCAGGGCGTCGCCGTAGCCGAAGCTCAGGTGGCGAATCTCGACAAGAGGAGGTGGTGACGCGGCGCGCATGGAGGACATCTGCGGGCCTGGCCCGGCACCGCCATCATAGGCCATGCCATTCCTCCACGCGGTCAACGCCTGCGCGCGATCGCCCGTGACTAGAACATCCCCAAGGCCAGACCGGTCGCGAGCGCCTCGCCGAGTTCTTCGCAGGTGTGCAACTGCTGCGCATCCATCTGCTTCGGCGCGAGGATCGCTTGCGGCGTCTGGGCATGGGTGCACACGATCAGTGGCTCGGCCACCTTGCGCAGGCGCCAGCCGGTGGCAATACGCTCGACTTGGCGCACGGCGTTGCTGCCGTCGCTGCCGGCACACACCATCAGTGCGTACGGCCGGGCCTGGATGCGGTCCAGAACCGCGTAGTAGCTGCGGTCGAAGAAGTCCTTCATCAGGCCCGCGATTGCGGCGAGCGTCTCCGGGGTGGCCCACAGGTAGGCCTGCGCGGCCAGCACATCGGCCGGCCCGGCTTCGTGGGCCGGCAACAGCCGCACCCCCACACCCGAGGCACGCCGGGCGCCGCGCTCGGCGGCCAGCGCCATCTGCCTGGTGCCACCTGTCGTCGAGTGGTACACAATCAGCAAGGTTGGGAGAGCGGAATCTGTCACGTCGCGAACGGATGCGGGAAGATTTTCAGCATACCACTGCACCCGCGCTACGCGCCTTTCACTTGCCCTGCCCTGCCACGATGCAACTCCTTCCCGCTCTGCGCACGCTGATCGAAGCGCACCTGCGCCGGTTCGAGGTGCAAACAGCCACGCCCGCCGGTCACCGGCGGGCCGCAGTCGCACTGGCCGTGGTGCACGAGGGCATGGGCGCCGGCCTGGCCGGCCTGCCTGAACCCGCCACCTGGAGCACGCAGGCCGCACTGATCCTCACCCGTCGCCACGTGTCGCTGGCCAGCCATGGCGGGCAATGGGCCCTGCCGGGCGGCCGGATGGACGACGGCGAGACGCCCGAGCAGACCGCCCTGCGCGAGCTGGCCGAAGAAGTCGGTCTGGTGCTGGAGCCCAACACGGTCCTGGGCCGGCTGGATGACTTCGTCACCCGCTCCGGCTACGCCATCACCCCGGTCGTGGTCTGGGGTGGTGAGGGACGCGGGCTGCTAGCCAATCCGGGCGAGGTCGACCGCATTCACCGCATACCGGTTGGCGAATTCATGCGCACCGATGCCCCGTGGCTGGATCCGATCGAGGACAGCATCCACCCGGTGCTGCGCATGCCGGTCGGCGACAGCTGGATCGCGGCGCCTACCGCGGCCATGCTCTACCAGTTTCGCGAGTGGTGCATCGGCGGGCGTCCCACCCGGGTGGCGCATTTCGAGCAACCGCTGTTCGCCCGGAAATAAGACCCAGGTTGACGCCAGACCCTTGAATCGGCCGCTGCGCGCACCATCTGTTCAGCCTGCACCCATCCATTGAAGCCTGCGCTTCCTGATCCTTTCCATGCCCGTTCTGACCGTCCTTTTGCTTTCCCTGGGTCTGCATGCCGCCATCGGCTGGAGCCTTGCCGCCGACCTGTCTGCCTTCGGCGCGGGCTGGGGCCGTGGCGTGTGGGCCTTGTTGCTGCTGTCTGCCGTGCTGTTGCCTGCCGGCTTCCTGATGCGTCGGCGCGCCGGGGTGTTGCTGGGCCGCGTGCTCAACGGCATCGGTTTTGCGTTCATGGGGCTTTTTTCGTCGTTGTTCGTTTTCACGATGCTGCGCGAGCTGGTGTTGTTGCCGGCAATGGCCTGGTCATGGATCCGGCCGGCCGCGCTGGACCTGGCCGCGTGGCGCAGCGACAGTGCAGCGGCCGTGGCCATGCTGGCATTGGCGGTGACTGCCTGGGGCTACCTGAACGCCCGCCGCACGGCGACAGTGGTGCGCATCGACATTCCGGTGCCCGGCCTGCCCGAGGCCTTGCACGGCTTCAGCATGGCGCAGATCAGCGACATCCACGTCGGACCGACCATCCGCACCCGCTACCTGCAGCGCATCGTGGCGCGCGTGAATCAGCTGGATGCCGACCTGGTGGCCATCACCGGCGACCTGGTCGACGGCAGCGTGCGCGACCTGGCAGGGCATGTGGAACCGCTGCGGGGCTTGAGTTCCACGCATGGCACCTTCTTTGTCACCGGCAACCACGAGTACTACTCGGGCGTCGAGCCCTGGCTGGCGGTGCTGCGCGGCCTGGGGGTGCAGGTGCTGCTGAACGAGCATGTGGTGATTCACCACCATAACGGCAACCAGGACACCGAGCATGCGATGGTCGTGGTGGCGGGTGTCACCGACTTCGGCGCCCACCATTTCGACGAAAGCCACCGCAGCGATCCGCACCGGGCCATCGCCGATGCGCCACTGCAAGCCGTATTCAAGCTGCTGCTGGCGCACCAGCCACGCAGCGCGCCCATGGCGGCCGCGGCGGGCTTTGATCTGCAGCTGTCCGGCCATACCCACGGTGGGCAGTTCTGGCCCTGGAACCACTTTGTGCGGCTGCAGCAGCCCTTCACGGCGGGCCTGCACCGGCTGCAGACGCTGTGGGTGTATACCAGCCGCGGAACCGGCTACTGGGGTCCACCGAAGCGCTTCGGCGCGCCGTCCGAGATCACGCACCTGCGGCTGGTACCGGCACCCTCCTGACATCGGCCTGCAGGCAACTGCGGGCTCAGGCAGACCCGGAAGCGTCACCCCGTCGCTGGCGGGCCCGCTGCGCGGCCGGAACCCCCAGTTGCGGGTGCAGCTTTCCAGCCACGGCCCAGGCACCCAGCAGCCCCAAACCCGCCGCCGCAAAAACGCCCGCCACCGGCGAAAACTGCAGAACCACCCAGGCGACGGCAGGCCCGACGATGCCCGATACATCGCGAAACGTGGAATACACCGCCGACATCTCCGTGCGCTGCGACGGTTTCACGGACATCATGAACGGCAGGCCGCCGCAGATGTCGAGCAGCACCATGAAGTAGGCACCGAGCACCAGCAGCACGATCGCCACCCAGGGCCAGGGCGACAGCAGGGTCGCCAGCACAAACAGCAGGCCCGACATCAGAAAACCGGTGCGCACGGCATGGCGCACCGAATGGCGCTGTATCCAGACGAGCATCACGGGTGCGAAGAATGCGCCCACGCTGACCAGCGAGGTCGTCGTGCCGCCCACCTGGTCGCCCAGGCCTTGCTGCACCGCGAAGATGCCGATGTACACCACGAACACCCACCAGCCGCAGGAGCGCATCAGCGCAAAGTACCAGCCCGACACCAGGCGAGGCTGGGCCAGAAAGCGGCCCAGATAGGCGAGCGGAAACGGGGACGCCTGCCGACCTGCCATGCTGACAGGGGTGCGGCTCACTCCGGTCCACCAGAACGCGGCCAGCATCGTCAACGCAGCGGCAGCCACCAGCACAAATGGTGCACCGTGCCACAGCGGCAGCAGCCAGACACCGAGCACTGGCCCGACAGTCCAGCCAATGCCGCCGTAAAACAGGCGCCGTGACTCCAGCCGACCCAGATCCGTCTTGGGAATGCTGTCGAGCACGTAGGCGTTGAAGCACACGAAGATGCCCGCCATGGCGACGGCGTGGCACAGCAGCGCCAGTGTGGTGGCCTTGCCGCCGACGATGCCGAACAGTGCCGCCAGCACGTAGAAGCCCACCCCCATCGCGTACACCCAGCGCCGCGGGATATGGCGCACCATGGCCGGTACCGACAGCGCGGTGAGGAGCGACAGGACGCCAATGCCCAGGTACCACTGCGACACGACGACCGCGTCGCCCCAGGCGCGGTACATCAGCAGCGGATAGACCGACAGCATGGTGCCCCGCACCATCGCGTCAAACGCCGAGATGAATGCAAAGGCGCGGATTCCTGGCGCTTCGCTGCGGCGCCGCACCAGCGAGCGGAGTTGCAAATGCATCACCCTCAGCACTGCAGCCTGCCCTTCAGGCAGCGAAGCCGGCCGGCATGTGCTGCTGCAGCCGGTTGACCGACAGGCGCCGGATGGTGGCGCCAACGGCCGGGTACTGCGCAGCCAGCACATCGGCCAGTCCGGCCTCGAAGCACGCTCCGGTGAAGCCGGGCGCCATGGTGCAGCCGAACAGCGCATGGCGCCCGCCCGGCAGCAGGCATCCGGCCTGCCAGACGCCGGCCGGCACCACCTGCTGCACGCGCTGACCCGCCAGCGGATCGGACCCCATCAAGACCTCCTCTGCGCGGCCATCCGGATGCAGCAGATACAGCACGAAGGGGTCGCCGCCATAGACATGCCAGACCTCGTCGTGGCGCAGCCGATGGAAACACGACACGCTGCGCGGGCTGTCGGCATACAGGCCCAGCATGGCCGTGCCTGCCGGCGGCCGTACGTCTGCGGCGGCGCCCGAACGCCAGGTGCTGCGGTACAGGGTGCCTTCGACCGGCAGGCGCGCAAAGCGGTAGTGGCGCAGCAGCGCGGCCGTATCCGGATGCACCGCGCAGCCGTCGAACTGGTCCACGGCGATGACATCCAGAACCGCCTGCGCATCCAGCGGCCCGTACAGGTGCGGAAAGGTTTGCGCTGCATCGGGCGCCGGCGCCTGCCCGACCACCGGCAGGCTGGCCGGTGCCTCGTAACGAAGCGGCGCTGTCAGCAAGGTGGGATCGACGACCAGCAGCACCAGGGCGCTCTGGTCCGGATAAAAGGCATCGAGGACAGGCCGGACCTGGTGCGCACACGACAGGTGGATGAAACCTTCGGTGTCCAGGCTCGGCGCACGGTAAACGCCCGCCGCCAGGGCTGCATCGGCGTCGGCACGGGTACAGATATGAAAGATACAAGCGTCAGGGGCAGGGCTGGATGGCATGGTCGGGCTGCAGGGCAGACGGATGCAAAAAGAGGTTCAGTGACTGTACAGCCAGGGCACATCGATCAAACGGCGGCCCAGCACCCGCAGGGCGAGGTCGCGGCCGAACTCGACCAGACCGCGCGCATGGAAGATCTGCCCGTTGCGGATCGCCCGCGCCTGGACACGGCGGTTGCGCTGCCAGCGCCGGTTGGCATAGCGGTACAGCACGGCGCCCACATCGGCATCCGCACCGGCCAACAGGTGGCCGAGCTCTGCGGCGTCCTCGATCGCCATGCCGGCACCCTGCGCCAGGTAGGGGCGCATGGGATGGGCTGCATCGCCCAGCAGGGCCACCCGGCCGCGGGCCTGCTGGCGGGGCCCGGTCATGGGCGGGCGATCGCACAGCACCCACATGCGCCAGTGGTCGATGGCATGCACCAGCTCCTGCAGGGGGCTGGCCATGCCGGTCAGCGCAGCGCGCAAGGTTGCGGCATCGGCGCCATGGTCCCAGCCATCGAGCGGCAGCGCACTGCTGTCAGGTGCTGCCGGCAAGGACGCATGAAGGATGCCCACCACATTGAGCCACTGGCCCTGGCGCACCGGATACTGCACCACATGCAGGCGGTGCCCCATCCAGACCGTAACGTGTTGGCTGCGCAGTGGCTGGGGCAGCGTGGCCTGCGGCACCATCGCGCGGTACGCCACATGCCCGGTGACCCGCGGCATGCCGTCATCCAGCAGCCACTGGCGAACCGCACTCCACAGGCCGTCTGCGCCGATCAGCGCGTCGGCCTCGTGCCAGTCACCGGCGCGGGTCCGGGCGCGCACCTGGGCCTGGCTCTGGCTGAAGCCACGCAGTTCGCTGTGCAACTGCAGGCTGGCACCCGCCTGCGCCTGCACGGCGGCCAGCAACAGGCTGTGCAGATCGGCCCGGTGGATGGTCGCATAGGGCGCACCGTAGCGCGCAACCGCCGTGGAGCCGAGTGGCAACCTGCCGAGCTCGTTGCCCGTCACGGCACTGCGAATCTGCAGATGGGTGGGAAATGCGGCCACCTGCGCGAGTGCATCCGACAGACCCCAGCGCGTCAGGATACGGCTGACATTCGGCCCGATCTGGATTCCGACGCCCACCTCGCCGAACCCGTCGGCGCGCTCGAACAACTGCACCTGGGCCCCGGAACGGGCACAGGCCAGTGCCGCCGCCAGGCCGCCAATGCCGCCACCCGCCACCAGAATGCGCAGGTTCATCGGCGAGCCTGGATGGCGCTAACGGGCGCCACGATAGTGCCCGGGCGCGGGTCACGGATCCACTGTTCATACCGCATGCCGCTGTCCCCTCAGGTTGCGGCCAATGATACGGTCAGCCGACACCGCCTGCGCCAACCGCCCGGGCGGCCGCTTCGGCACCGAGCAGCACGTTGTCCAGCAGGGGCACCCCCACCTGCAGCTGCAACTGCGCTGCCACCCCGGCGAGCCCGGCACCACCCAGCACGATGTGCTGTGCGCCATCGGCGATGGCGCGGTAGCAGGCCTGGGCCAATGCATCCAGCGCCCGGGCCGGTGCTTCGGCAATCTGAGCGCCGGTCATCTCGACGGTGTGGATGCCGCAAAGTCGGGCATCGAGCTGGTGCATGCGGGCGAATCGCTGCAGCATCGGCCCCCAGGCGGCACCCCCTGTAACAACCCCGAACGGACCGCGTGCACCCGCCGCCTCCAGGCTGGCCAGCGCCAGCCCGATCACCGGCCGTTGCGCGACCTCGCGCAGCGCCAGCAGGCCCGGTTCGCCAAAACACGCGATCAGCACCGCATCGTAGGGCCCGGGCGTGGCCGCAAAGGCATCGAGCACCGCATGGGCGCCGACCACGTAGCTGGCTTCGCTGGCGATGTAGGGTGCACCAAAGCGCGCAGTCACTGCATCCCACTGCAGGGCCGGATGGGCTTGGCGGCAAGCAGCCAGCACCCGCACTGTCACGGACTCGGAGGTATTGGGGTTGACGATCAGGATGCGGGGCATGGGTCAAGGCCTGCCGGGCCTACATCTGGCCCGGCAACCAGGTCACGATGGCCGGAAATGCCATCAGCAGAAAAGTGAACAGCAGCATGATGCCCACGTAAGGCAAGGAGCCCCGGATCACGTCGCCGATGCCGCCCTTGTCGGGCCGGATGCCCTGGACCACGAACAGGTTCATGCCCACCGGCGGAGTGATGAGGGCCAACTCGCACATCAGGATGATGAAGATGCCAAACCAGATCGGATCCACACCCAGCGCCTTGACGATCGGGTAGGTGATCGGCACGGTGGCCACCAGCATGGACATCACATCCATGAACATGCCAAGCACCATGTAGAAAGCCATCAGCACCAGCAGCATGGCGGTGGCCGACAGGCCCAGCGAGGTGACCGACTTGGTCATGGTCTCGGCAACGCCCGACAGGCTGATCAGCAGGTTCAGCACGAAGGCGGCCGCCAGAATGAGCATGATCATGCCAGTGGTGCGGGCGGTCTGCAGGAAACAGGTTTCCAGCATCTGCCAGCTGAGCCGGCCAGCGGTCCAGGTAAAGAACAGTGCGACCACCACGCCCAGTGCCGCCGACTCGGTGGCGGTGGCGAAGCCGGTGTACAGGCTCCCCATCACGATACCGAAGATCGCCAGCGGCGGCAGCAGATGCACCGACAGCGCCAGCCGCTCGCGCATCGGCGGCAAGGCTTCGCGCGGGACGTCGCCCCGGGCCACGCTGTTGATCCAGACATACGCCATGAACAAGCCGGTCAGCAGCAGGCCCGGTATCACGCCGGCAATGAAAAGCTTGCCGATCGAGTTTTCTGTCAGGGAACCGTAGACGATCATGTTGATGCTGGGCGGAATCAGAATACCCAGCGTCCCGCCGGCCGCCAGACTGCCCAGCGCCTGGGGCATCGGGTACTTGCGGGCCTGCAATGAGGGCAGCGCCACCGTGCCGACAGTCGCTGCCGTCGCGACCGAGGACCCCGAGGTGGCGGCAAACAGCGCACAGCATGCGATGTTGGTATGCAGCAAGCCACCTGGCAGCCGCGACAGCCAGGCCGCCATGGCGCCATACATGCGGTCCGCCATGCCGCTACGCAGCAGCAACTCGCCCAGCAGGATGAACAGCGGCGCCGCCGTGAGCAGGTTGTCGTTGAGCACCCCCCACAACATCGCGCCCGTGGACGACAGGAAAGGAGCACCGAACAGGAGCACACCCGCCCCCGCCCCCACCAGCACCATCGACACGGCGATGGGCAGGCCCAACAGCATGAGTACGATCATCAGCAGAAAGACCAGCGAAAAGGCGGTTGTGCTCATCGTGCAACCTCGCTGCGCTGCGCCAGGTCGTCGAGCTCGTCCTTGAGCTCTTCCTTGGCACTCTTGGGGTGAAATTCGTCCAGTACCTTTTGGCGCTGGCCGCTGAAATACAGGTGGGTGGCGCGCCAGCCATACACCAGGGCATACAAGGCAAAGACAATCAGCGCGCCGTACCACACCGACTGCGGATACACCAGCGGCGTGGCCCAGGGTGTCTGAGCCGCGCTGCCGTACTCGATAGTCTTGACGATCACGCGGTAACACACACCCACGAGAAATAGCGCCAAAGCCGCGATCAGGACCGCCGAGAGCCAGTTCAGGAACGCCTGCAAGGCGGGCGAAAATCGATCGTGGAATACGTCCACACGGATATGGCTGCGGCTGGCCACCGCCAGGCTGAAGCCCAGCGCAGACCCCACCGCCAACGCGTATCCACCGAGTTCGGCCGAACCCTGGATCGAGACGTTGAAGACCTTGCGGACCACCGTCTCGACCGCGACCAGGAATGACAAGCCCAAAAAGACCAGGCCGAACAGGTTGGCCATCAGGCGTTCCAGCGAGCGCTTCATGGTGCCAGGCTCACTTCATGCCAATGGCAGCTCCGATGGTCTTGCGCCATTCGGCAGCGCAACCAGGTGCGGTTTTCTCGCAGGTCTCGGTCCAGGTGGGCAGCGACACATCGCGCATCGCGTTTTGCACCAGGGCGATGTCGCCGGCCGTGACCGGCACACTGACCATCTTGAACTTCTTCAGCGTGCACGGCTCCTTGCCCGTGTTGCAGTTGGCGGCGTCCACGGCCAGCTCCTCCGAGTATTTCCAGATGTCATTTTCCAGCGCCGTGAAGGCGGCCTGCATCTGCGTCTGCTGGGCCGGCGTGAGCTTCTTCCAGGCCGTCAGGCCGATCGCATACCCGTTCATCGCAAACTGCAGCCCGATCGGCAACAGGTGTGTGCTGACCTCGGGCCAGCTGGCGGAATTGGCCGACAGGTTGCTGGTGATCGCGCAATCGACGACACCCAGCGACAGGCTCTGGTGCACTTCGCCAAAGCTCAAGGGGATCGGCGTGGCGCCAAGCTTTTCGAAGAACTTGGCCGAATTCTGGTCGAAAACCCGCACCTTGAGGCCTTTCACGTCGGCCAGCTTGGCGATCGGCTTCTTGCAGAACAGCACCTGCGGACCGGCCGGCCAGACACTCAGGAGCTTGCCGCCAAAGCGCGCTTGCAGTCGCTTGTCCAGCACGTCGTAATAGGCCTTGGTGGTGGCACGCGCGGTCTTGAAGTCCGGGTTCAGGCCCACCAGATCGAAGCCCATGGTGAGCGGTTCGTCGCGCGAGATCTGCGCCATGCGCAGCGACACGATGTCGAACAGGCCGGACTCCAGGATGCGCAGCAACTCGGTGTCCTTGATACCGGTGGTGTCCTGTGGCTTGTACTCGATCTCGACTGGCAGGCCGGTCTTTGCGGCGAACGTCTCAAAGAACGGTTGCTCGCGGTTCTTCTGGATCATGCCGCCCGCCAGCGGCTGGCCGATGACCTTGTACTTGATCTTGTCCTGCGCAAAGGCAGGCGATGCGGCGACCATCAGGGCGCATAGGGCGGTGGAAAGAAAGGTCTTCATGGGATCTCCTGGGGTTGAAAAGCGATTGAAACAAGGGATGATCAGAGGCCGGTCTGCTCTGGCGGCAAACGGCGGTGCATGGGCACGGGCACCTGCGCGGCGCGCTGGAGCATGGCGCGGTAGGCGGGCTCGAGCAGCGCCGCCTGGGCGGCTGCTTCGGCACGCTGCGCCTGAAACGGCGCCACCAGCGCACGGGCCTCGGCACGCAAGGCGCGTTCGTCGACGGTGATGACGCGCCCGCCGTCGAACACGATGTGACCGTTGACGATGGTGGTGCGCACCGAGCTGCCATCCTCGCAATAAACGAGCTGGCGGACAAGATCGTTCAGGGGCGTGAAGGCATGGGTGTCCAGGTCGAGCAGGATCAGGTCTGCTGCAGCACCGGGCGTCAGCTGGCCCAGGTCTGCGGCTCGACGCATCGCCCGCGCGCCGCCGCGGGTAGCCGCCTGCAGAAACTCCCCGGCGCGCGGCCAGAGCCGGTCATCCTCACCGTCGAGCGTCTGTAGCAAGGCAGCCGTCTTGGCCACCTGCCACAGGTTGGTGGTGTCGTCGGTGTTCATCTCGTCGGTGCCCAGGCACAGGGGCACACCGGCCGCGCGCAGGGCACGCCAAGGCATCACACCGCTGCCCAGGCGCAGATTGCACACCGGGTTGTGGGCCACGGTGCAGCCGGCGCGGGCCAGCAGGTCGATGTCGGTTGCATCGACCCAGATCGCGTGGATGACCATCATGCGTTCATCCAGCAGGCCCAGATCGTGCACATGGCGCACCAGCGAGCGGCCGAAGTGCACGTCGCCCAGCACGCGCTGCAGGCGTGTCTCGAGGATGTGGATGTTGAACGGCAGGTCGTGGGTGTGCGACAGGTCTGACAGAGCGGCAAAGTAGTCCGGTGTGACACGTTGCGGGGCCGAGCAGGACACCGCCGCCGCCAGCCGGCCGTCTGCCGCGCCATGCCAGCGCCCGATGAGGTGCCGGTACAGGTCGAGCAATTCAGGGCCGCTTTGGCGGGGCGCAGTGTCCATGGCAGAACACTGCGCGGGTGTGAGCAGTTCGCGCAGGAACGGGTACTTGGCATACTCCACCACATTGGGCTGGTCGATGGCCACGGTGGCACGTATGCCGGAGTCTGCATAGGCTTGCAGGATGGAGTCGATGCCCTCGGCGCTGGCAACCGGCACATGGTAGGCATCGTCGTGCACGCTGGTGATGCCCCGACGCAGCATCTCGACAGCCGCCATCTGGGTACGCACGTAGGCCAGGCGGGCGGCGTCGCCCTCGCGCGCCAGCGGTGGCACCTCGTGCAGCATGAACAGCTCCAGCGGCATGCTGTCCAGACAACCCTTCATGAGATTGCCCGGCGAATGAAAATGGGCATTGATGAGGCCGGGCATCGCGAGCATGCCTTGGGCGTCGATGCTGCGCACGACCTCCCCCGTCCACTGCGCCGCTACGCCCGGACCGATGGCCGCGATGCGGTGCTGCGCGATCACGATGTCGGCCTCGGGCCAGTCGTGGCCAGCGTCGTCCAGCGCCAGCACACGGGCACCGCGGATGAGCAGGTCCGCCCTCATGCCGGCTCCCGGAACAGCGAGCCCCACAGGGGTGCCGCCAGACGGGTATCCACGCCGCACAGCGCCATTGAATGCCATACGCCCAGGGCGGTGGAATCGTAGATCGGCAGGCCGAGCTCGGCCTCCAGCGGCGCCGCCAGGACGGCTGCCGGAAAGTTGGTGCACAGGCAGACGATGGCGTCGGGTTTCGCGGGCGCTACCGCGCGCAGCATCGCGGCGATGTCGGCCGTGGGGATGCCGGCATAGGACAGGTTGTCGCTGAGTCCGCCGCAGGCGTCTGCGACGCATATGTAGCCCTCGCGCCTGAGGCATTCGAGGGTCTTGTGGTGGCCCGCCTCCGAATATGGCGTGACCACGGCAATACGCCGGATGCGGCGGGTCTGCAAGAGGTGGTGCATGCCCAGAATCGACGTGGTGGCCGGGATGCCTGTTGCAGTCTGCAATGCCTCGACCAGCCGGCGGTCATGGTCGAAACCGATGCCGGCGCCCTTGCTTCCGTTCCAGAGCAGGACCTGCGGAGCGGCGTGGGCCAGCAACTGCGCAGCGCCGACAAGACCTTCTGTGGCGTAGGCGTCAGGCGAAGGGTCGGAGCTGCCGAACACCGCGGTCCTGGAGAAATGCACCGATACCTGCGGCAGCTCGCGAACGATGCCCAGAGTGATGCGCTCGACCACGGTATTGCCCGACGGCGTGATGGTGCCGAACCGGTGGCTTTGGGCCTCGAAGCGGGCGGCGGCTGTCAAAGGGTCGGTCATGACTGCGGGCCTTGGCTGTAGCTCGTCCGGGGGCTACCTTGGCGTTGACCCGCGGCGCAGCACGCCGGAGCGTAATAACGGCTCGAGCATCCACCGCTCCACCCGCCACCAAAAGCTCGTCGCCCAAGGCGTGGGGGCGCCGGGAGCGGCGCGCCTCTGGGGCGCTGAGGAGCGCAGGGCTTGCGGCCAGCGCGCAGCGCGTTCGTAATCCGACTCGTCGCGGCTGTCTGAGGGGAGCGCCCGCAGGGCGCGCAGCGAGTTCCGCGACGGGCCGCAAGACCGAGCACCGCAAGGCAGTCGGCGCGCTCAGCGCCCGACCGCCCCAGTGAAGCGCCGCACCCGGCCCCCATACGCCTTGGGCGACGCAACAGCCGGCAATCGCGGCAAATGGCAACCGATGTCACGGCTCAGTACCCCATCATGCGCGGGACGGTCAGCACCACCTGGGGCACGAACATGCACAGGATCAACAGCGCGTACATGATGGCGATAAAGGGCCAGACATGCCGGGTCAGTTCGCCCAGCGAAATGCGCGCGATGCCGCACACGACGAACAGCACCACGCCGACGGGCGGGGTGAGCATGCCGATCACCAGGTTGAAGACGAACAGGAAACCGAAATGCAGCGGGTCGATGCCAAACTTCAGAGCGATCGGGTGCAGCAGGGGAACCAGCATGATGTAGGCAGCGTTGGACTCCAGGAACATGCCCACCACGAACAGGATCAATGCGACCACGATCAGAAACACCATCGGGTCGGTCGTGAATGCCTGTATGGCCTGCAACAGCTTCTGGGGCACCATGTCGATGGTGAGCATGTAGGTCACGACCGATGCAAAGGCGATCATGGCGCCCACCACGGCCGAGGTGATGGCTGTCTGGACCAGGGCGCCTGGCAGGTCGCTCAGCGTCAGGCGGCGGGTGACGAAAAAACCGATTGCCAAAGCGTAGACGACCGCCACCGCAGAGCCTTCTGTTGCAGTGAAGGCACCGCCGACAATGCCGCCGATCACCACCACCGGCATCATGAATATCAGAATCGAACGCCTCAATTCGGCAGCGATCTTGCGCAGCGAGAAAGCCTCACCGGACAGCGGGTAGTTGCGCCGGATCGCGATCACCGAGCACATGGCCATCATGCAGACCACGAGAATCAGGCCGGGAACGACGCCCGCCATGAACAAGCCGCCGACCGAGACCGAGGGGCCAGCCATGAAGGCATACACGATCATGGCGCCCGACGGAGGGATGATCGGCCCCAGATTCGCCGCCGCAGCGCAGACCGCCGCCGAAAAACCGGTTCCATAGACTTTCTTGAGCGAGGGGATCAGCGTGCTGCCCAGCGCGCTGGCATCGGCCACGGCGGCGCCCGACACGGTCGACAGGCCCAGGCCGGCGATCATGGTGGCGTGGGCCAGGCCGCCGCGCACCCGCCCGACCGCAGCGTTGGCCAGATCGATGAGACGCTCCATCATGCCGGCCTTGAGCATCAGCTCACCGGCCAGAATGAAGAACGGGATCGACATCAGCGGGAAAGCGTTGATCGCGCTCATCATGCGCGAGGGCAGCAGATTGAAGTCCACATCGCTGATTGCCAGTGCCACCACGCCGGCCGCACCCAACCCGAAAGCCAGCGGCATGCCCAGCAGCGACACCAGAAAAAAAACACCGATCACAGCCCAGCTCATGCCAGACTCCCCTCGTCGGTCAGGCTGTGGCTGCGGTGCGGCCCGGTCAACACAATCCACAGCAGGTGCAGCAGGGAGTGCGCGGCGCCGAACGCAACCGCCAGAATGAACCAGCCGGAACTCATGTTGACCGTGCCCATGAGCTCATCCCACTGGTCGAAGGCGATGCTGGCCGATTGCCATGCCACCAGCGCCATCAGACCAGCACCGAGTAGCGCCATGGTGCGCGCCAACAGGTCTCGTGGCACTGCTGGCAGCTGCGCCGTCAGGAACTCGATGCCAATGTGCGAGCCCCGGCGGATGCCCAGCGGAATTCCCAGAAAGATGGCCCACACGAAAGCCAGCCGGGAGGTCTCGTCGGTCCAGCCCAAGGAAGTGTTGAAGGCGTAGCGCAGCAATACCTGCAAGGCCACCAGACCTACCATCACCGAGATGGCGACGACGATGGTCCAGGCAGCCAGCAGGTCGACCGAGGCAATCAGCAACGCCAGGGGCCGCAATGGCCTGCTGCTGCCCATGGGGCGGAACGCGACAAGATCCTCGTACATGGCGGCCCCGCCCGATAACGCCGGCTCAGCCGCCGGCCTTCTTCACTTCGGCCAGCACTTGGTCTACCAGGGTGCCACCGATGCGCTTGCGCACATCGTCGACGATGCCGGCCGTGGCCTTGCGCATGGCATCGCGCTCGCTGGCAGGCATTTCGGTGTAGATCATGCCCTTCTTCTGCAATTCGGCCAGCGACTCCGCATCGGCCTTGGTGGCCGCCGTGCGCTGTGCGGCGACAGCAGCTGCCATGGCTGTGCGCAGGATCTTCTGGTGCTCGGCCGAGAGGGATTCGATCTTCTTCTTGTTGCCAACCACCGAGATGAAGTCGAAGAAGTGTCCGGTGTTGGACAGATGCTTTTGCACCTCGTTGAAGCGGCTGGTCAGGATCAGAGCATAGGGGTTCTCGTGGCCATCGATGACCTTCTGCTCCAGTGCCGAGTAGACCTCCTTGATATCCATGGCCAGCGGGTTGGCGCCCAATGCGCGAAAGGTCGCCAGATGGGTCTCGTTGGGCTGCATGCGAATCTTCAGACCCTTCAGGTCGGCCAAGGTCTTGATCGGGCGCACGCTGTTGGTGACCTGGCGCGAGCCAAGCTCCATGAAGCCCAACGCGGTGAAACCCTTGTCGGCCATCTTGGCTTCGATCAGGTCGACCGCCGGGCCGTCCATGACCTTGTAGGCAATCTCGCGGGTCGGAAACATGAATGGCAGGCTGACTGCCTCCAGTTCAGGCACGGTGCGTGACAGAAAAGCCATTCCGACCCAGGTCATGTGGATCGTGCCGGCCCTCGTCTGAGTGACATTTTCCTGGGCGCCGCCAAGCTGCATGTTGTCAAATACCTCGATCACGAGCGTGCCCCTGGACGCCGCCTCGACTTCCTTCTTGAATTGCTGCATGGCGATCGAGGAGGAATGTTCTGCTGCGAAATTACCTGCGATCCGCAACCGTTCCTGGGCCCATGCACCAGTACTGCCCATCACCATCACCACCGTTGTGCAAATTAGTTTGTGCCATGTCGTGCGCATCATGAAATCCTCTCAATGAACAAAAAAAATGGAACTTCGAGTCCAGATTGCATGCAATCGCTGCTGGCAGGCACCATGAACAGAAGGCACATGAAGTTCTTTATCAATCAACAGTTTGCAGTCAACTAAAGGCAAGCAAGGCGACTCTGGTACCGGCGATTCGGACGCCACGCCTTCGTTGACTCTGCTGCTTTGCATACTTTCGGTGCATAGATCTTCAACAATTCTGTATGCATAAAATGTGCCAGTCCGAGTCAAGCGCTGATTTCATTGAGCATCCGGCATCGGGCATGAATTTCGCTCAAGTACCATCGCGTTATCTATGGCACATGAATCGGGAAGCGACAGCGTGGAACAAACACCGCCAACTGCAACAAGACCCGCACCACTGCGCGCGAGCGTGGCGCGGCGTAGCCGTGCCCTGAGCTCCGACGAGATCTTCGAGCGGCTGCTCGTCGCGATCATGGAGCACCGCCTGCCACCCGGCACACAGCTCGTCGAGGCCCGACTGGCGTCCATCTTTCAGGTCAGCCGCACCAAGGTGCGCGAAGCCATCGGCCGCCTGGTCCACGACTGCATCGCCATCAGCATTCCGAATCGGGGCGCCTTCGTCAGCAGCCCTACCGTGACACAGGCTCGCGAGGTATTCGCCGCGCGGCGGCTCATCGAGCCCTCCCTGGTACGCGAGGTCGCGCGCAGGGCCCGTCCGGCCGAAGTGGCGGCACTGCGCGCCCATCTGGGCAAGGAAAGCGCAGCGCAGCGCGCCGGCGACAAGCGCCAGATCATCATGCTGTCGGGCGAGTTCCACTTCCTGATTGCCGATATGGCCGGCAACAGCTTTCTGTCCCGCACATTGCGCGAGCTGGAAACGCTCTCGGCGTTGATCATCATCCTGTTCGGGACACCCCACCACGAAGTCTGCCCGGGGGACCATCCGGCGATCGTGGATGCGATCGAGGCCGGCAACGAAGCCCGTGCGGCCGAGCTGATGGTGCACCACCTGTCGCATGTCGAGCGCTCTGTGCGCCTCGAAGCCCCGCTGCAGACGGCAGAACCGCTCGAAGTCGTGTTCGCCTGACGGCCACCCACCGATGCGCCTGCTCGTCGTCAATCCCAACACCTCCGACTCCGTGACGCAGCGGGTGGCGGCCCAGGCGGGCCGGGTGGCGCGGCCCGGTACCGAGATCATCGCGGTGACCGGGTCCTTCGGTGCCCGGGTCATCACCACCCGCTCCGAGCAGGCGGTGGCCGAACACGCCACGCTCGATGCGCTGGCACAGCATGCAGACGGCTGCGACGCTGTGGTACTGGCCGTCTCGTTCGACACCGCACTGCGCGCGGCGCGCGAGATGCTGCCGATACCGGTTGTCGGCATCACCGAGGCGGCTCTGCTGACCGCCTGCATGCTCGGCACACGCATCGGCGTCGTGGTGTTCGGGCGCCGAATGCTACCGATGTACCAGGAAGTCGCCCAGCTGCACGGCCTGGGCGCACGGATCGGCGGCTGGCGCGCACTCACGGATACGTCGCCCTACAACCTCGGTGCAGACCAGAATGCGGTGGAGGAGTCGATCATCGGCGCGGTTGCCGACCTCGTCGATCTCGACCAATGCGAAGCAGTGGTACTGGCCGGCGCCGTCATGGCCGGGGTGCCGGAGCGCCTGCAGGCGCGTGTGACCGTGCCGCTGCTCGACGGCGTTGCCTGCGCGGTCGCGCAAGCCGAGTTGCTGGTCCGGCTGGGCCGCCCCAAGGCCACGTCCGGCAGCCTCGCTGCGCTGCCCCGACGAGACGTCGTTGCTCTCAGCGCCGCGCTACAGGCGCGGTTCGACCCACAACCGTCCCTTCCGCCGCCACCATGACTCCGCTGCATTTCCCCCTGCGCCAGCATGGCCGCTATGCCTACCAACCGATCACGCAGCGCCCCGACTTCCACTGGCCCGGGCAGCGCCGCCTTGCCATGTTCGTGGCGATCAATCTAGAGCACTATGCCTTTGGCGAAGGCCTGGTCGAAGACCTGGTGCCGCACATGCCACCGCCCGATGTGCTCAACAACTCCTGGCGCGACTATGGCAACCGGGTGGGCGCCTGGCGCATGCGAGACCTGTTTCGCACACTGGACATGCCGGTGTCGCTGCTGATCAATTCGGAGCTGTACGCCGCCTGCCCCGAGCTGATCGCGGCCTACCGTGACGCGGGCGCAGAAATCGCCGCGCACGGCCGCACCAATTCCGAGCACCAGGGCCAACTCGACGAAGCCACCGAACGCGCGCTGATCGACCAGGTGACGCGCACCATCGCCGCGCACGAGGGCCGCCCGCCCGCCGGCTGGCTAAGCCCCTGGATCGCAGAAACCCTGCACACGCCCGACCTGCTGCAAGAGGCCGGTTACCGCTACCTGCTGGACTGGTGCATGGACGACCAGCCGGTCTGGCTGCGCACGCGCAGTGGCCACATCCTGAACCTTCCCTACCCGCAGGAAATCAACGACAGCGCAGCCATCATGGGGCGCCAGGTCGGCGCAGCGGAGTTTGCCGACATGGTGATCGACCAGTTCGACGAATTGCTGCGGCAGTCGCGCGAGCAGCCCCTGTGCATGGGTATCGCGCTGCACGCGATGGTGATCGGGCAACCGTTTCGCATGAAACACCTGCGCCGCGCCATGGAACATATCCAGCGCCACCGGGACGCGTGCTGGGTCGCCACGGCGGGCGACATCGCCTGTTACACCGAGACCGTGATTCCCCGCCCGGGCGCAGACTCGCCCGAGGCAGCATAAACACCGCCCAACCCCGGTAGCCACACCATGCCCCCTGCCTTTGACCTGGTCCTGCGCAATGCCCACGCGGTGACCGCCTCCGACGAAATGGACTGCGACATCGGCGTGGTCGATGGCCGCATCGCCGCATTGGGCAACCGGCTGGGTGCTGGCGCGCGCGAGATCGACGCCGCCGGGCGCGTGGTGACCCCGGGTGGGGTCAGTGCCCACTGCCACCTCGACCAGCCCATGCCACCGCCGGCCCGCATGGCCGACAACTTCGACACTGGCACCCGCTCTGCGGCCTGCGGCGGCACCACCACCGTGATCCCGTTCGCGGCACAGGCCAAGGGCCAGTCGCTGCGCGCGGCCGTGGCCGACTACCACGATCGCTCGCGGGGGTGCGCCCATGTCGACTATGCCTTTCACCTGATCGTGAGCGACCCCACGCCCGACGTGCTGCAGAACGAATTGCCGGAGCTGATCCGCGAGGGATACACCTCGTTCAAGATCTGTATGACCTACGACGACCTGAAGCTTGACGACGGTCAGATCCTCGATGTGCTCGAGGTGGCCCGCGTGCATGGCGCCATGGCCATGGTCCACGCCGAGAACGCTGACTGCATCGAATGGCTGACACGGCGCCGCGTTACCACGCGCATGCACGCCCGATACTGGTCGAGCGCGAGGCCACACACCGGGCGATCGCGCTGTCCGAACTGGTGGACGTGCGATCCTGATAGTGCATGTGTCTGGCCGCGATGCCGTCGAGCAGATCCGCTGGGCCCGCGCGCACGGCCTGCAGGTGTTTGCCGAGACCTGCCCGCAATGCCTCTTCCTGACCGCCGAAGACCTCGGCATTGACGACAGCTACCAAGGCGCGCGCTGTACATGCAGCCCGCCCCCGCGCGACAAGAGCAACCAACAGGTCATCTGGAACGGCCTGGCCGACGGCCTTTTCACGGTCTTCTCCAGCGACCATGCGCCGTTCCGGTACGACGCACCCGAAGGCAAGAAGCCGGACGGCGAAGAGGTGGCTTTCAGGCATATCCCCAACGGCATTCCAGGCATCGAGACCCGCGTGGCACTGCTGTACTCCGGGGGCGTGCTGGGCGGGCGCATGACCGCCAACCGCTTCGTCGAGCTTACCGCGACACAACCGGCCAAGGCCTATGGCCTGCATCCGCGCAAGGGGGCATCGCCATCGGCAGCGATGCCGACCTGGTGGTGTGGGACGAACGCGCGCTGGTGTTGCACAACGACATGCTGCACCACGCGGTGGACTACACGCCCTATGCCGGCATGGCCCTGCGAGCCTGACCGGGGCTCACGCTGAGCCGCGGCGAAGTGCTGTGGGACGGCGGGCAGTTTTGGGCCGCGGCGGACACGGGCAGTTCCTGCTCTGCGGACAGCCCACCCTGTTGCCGCGCCGGCGCGACTGACCCGTGCCGCGCCGCCGTTGCCGTCCATGCGCCTGCTGATTCTCAACCCCAATATCTCGCACGGGGTGACCCGCCTGATCGACCAGGAGGCGCGGCTCAGCGCATCCGCCGGCACCACCATCACCCTGCAGACTGCCGCATTCGGGGTTGCCTACATCGAGATCCGGTTCGAAGCCCTGATCGGCGCCTATGCCGCGGCCGAACTCGCCGCGCAGCAGCATGCGGCCATGATGCAGTGATCATCGCTGCCTTCGGCGACCCGGGCCTGGGCGGGCTGAGCCAAGCCCTGCCGGTGCCGGAGCCGGTGCCGGTGCTCGGCCTCACCGAGTCTGCATTGGCCAGTGACTGCCTGCTGGGCAACCGCTTCTCGATCATTGCGATCTCGCAGCGCATCCAGGCCTGGTACCGCGAGGTAGTGCATGCCAACGGGCTCGGTGCCCGCCTGGCCAGCATCCGCGCGCTCGACCGGCCGCTGGCACGCATCGATGGCGTGCAGGCAGACCATGCGCAGGCGCTGCGCGCCCTGTGCGAGCGCGCGGTGAACGACGATGGTGCAGAGGTGATCATCCTGGCCGGGGCACCCCTGGCCGGCCTGGCGCGCAGCTTGCGGGGCCAGTTGCCCGTGCCGGTGGTCGACGGTGTCTCCAGCGCGGTGCGCCACGCCGAAACGCTGGTGGCCCTGGCCCCCGGCAAGGCGACCTGTGGCAGCTTTGCACCGCCACCCGTAAAGCCGAATCAAGGCCTGTCGGACGCGATGCGCCACCTGCTGGGCGGCTGATGCACCGCCCCTGCCGGGCGACGGTTTCGACCGTTCAGAAACGCGCCGTCAGGTTGACATGGAACTTGTTGTCGCCGGTCTTGGGCAGGGTCGGATTGGCCGCGCCGGACAACACGCTGCCGTTCACGATGCGCCCCCAGTCGGCGGAGACTTCGACCATGCCGAGCGAGTACCGCAGGCCGAAGCCGGCGCCCGCCAACTGGTCGCTGGCTGGCTTGTTCACCGCATTCGGGTTGTTGTTGCGCAGCCAGCCCATCTCCAGGAACCCGACCATGCGCAGGCCGGGCGCCAGGGCCGGTGTGGTGACCTCCAGCGCCGCCAGCAGGCCTTTGTCTCCTGCGATCGGCCGCTCGCTGGTGCCCCGGATGCTGCTGGCGCCACCGATTCCAAACTGCTCGCCGGAAATCAGTGCGTCCGGGCTGATCTGCAACTGCCCGCGCACTGACCACAACCAGCCCCCGCCCAGCGTGGACAGGTAGTTGGCATGGGCCCGCAGAACCCGGAAAGCGGCCGTGCGAATGCGCGGGTCCTCGCTCTGATAGGCACTCAGGTTGTTGCCGCCCCCTGCCACCAGGTTGGCCGAAAGGGAGGTGCCATAGCCCCAGGTCGACGTGTCGGACTCGACGCGGGCGGTGTACTCGACCATCACCGGCCGGCTACGCCGCACCTGCTGCAACGGCACCGGGACGCCGCCGATTTTGGTGATGTCGAAACGCTTGTCGTCCAGCCCCAGCGTGATGGTGCTGCGGTAGCCCCCCTCCGGTGCCAGGTAGTGGCTGTAGTTGAGGCCCATCGTCTGTCCGGCACCGGTGCTCTTGAGGGCGCCGAAATCGCCGACCACCGTGGATCGGGTAAAGCTGGCCCCCACCACACCGCCCAGCCGGTACAGCGGTATCCGGTAGTTGGCACCGAGTTGCTGCACATCGGACGTGCGCTCGATCGATGTGGTGTAGGCGCCGGTAAACTGGTGGTCGAGGTTGAACACATTCGCATGCGAGCCCGAGAGCGTCAGGCGGTCGCGACCCGTGGTACGGGCGCCGGTATTGGCCAGACCGACCGCGAAGTTCCAGGGTTTGGCCTCGGTGACCACGATACGCGCATCGATCTGGTCCGCCGCGTCGGATTCTTTCAAGGCGATCTGCACATTCTTGCCCTGGCTCTCGTTGGCGATAGTGGTCTGCACAGCCAGAGTACGGAAATTGGGCGCACTGCCCTCGGTCAACTCGGGCAAGCTGGCCCGGATGTTGGCGGCATCGTAGTTTTTCAGGCCCTCGACCGTGATCTTGCCGACGACGAACTTGACGATCTCCAGCTGGACCAGGTCGGTGACCGACTGCGGCGGCAGCACCACGCGATGCAATGCGAATCCGCGGGCTTTGAGGGCCGCTTCCAGGGCCGCAGTGGCTTTCTGCAGGGTATCGATGGTGGCGTCGGAACGTAGAAAGGGCGCCAGGATGCGAGTGGTCTCGGAGCCTGGCAAGGGGTTGTCGCCCGTGATGTCGAAACCGCGGATCGCGAACACCGGCTTGGTGGGGGCGCCCATGGCCGGCAAAGGCGATGCAGGCGCGCCTTGCGCCAGCGTGGCACCTGCAGATACAGCCAACACCAGAGCCAGCGCAGAGGGCAAAGGCACGGACTTCAACAGGGTCGCGCGCAGAGTGGACATCGTGGGTTTCATCGGTTCAGGCTTCATCGGCATTGGTTCGCCGGCCGGTTGACCGTCTCGTTCAGCAGGGTTTGCAACATCGGGTTGCCGCTGTCTGGACGCGGCGTACGGTCGAACTCCAGGAACAGCGGCATCAGCAGCGGGCGCAGGGTCTGCCCGGTCTGGCTGGCAAAGCCGGTCTCGCCCTTGCCCAGGTGCAGCACCTCGCTGGCGGTGGTGACCTCGATATGGCCATCACGCACAAACACATACAGGCCTTCCTGATCCTGCGGCATCGCGCTGGCGGAGAAGAGTTGCTTGGTGTCCACCTGGATGGTGTCGGGCCGCGGCAGGTCCTGGATCTCTGGCGGCGGGGCCGGCAGGGCCCGGATGCCGGTGGCGCTGACAAACAGCCCCTGGCCCGCACTCAACACCTGCAATGCGCTGAGGCCGCCGCCCTGTCCCGGATTGCTCGGCGTCACCTCGATCGTGCCCAGCCAGGTGAAGAAGCTGCACGCCTCGTCGCATTGAATGTCCAGCCCGGTGCCGCGGATGCCCACGGTGGCGGTGGCGGTGGTGAAGCCGACGTTGCGGTTGTTGGCCTTGCCGATCAGGCCGGTCAGGGCACGCATCGATCCGCGCAGCAGCGACACCAGAAACTGGCCGTCGCCCGGATTCTTGTCGTCGAAGACAAAGCTGTCGACCCGAAAGCGCGTGGCAGCACCGAGTGTCAGCCGGCTGTCGTCGCGAAAGGCCAGCACACCCCGCGCGGTCGGCCCGGTCTCGACCGTCTCACCCGGATAAATTGCGCCCCCGTCGACCACCCGGCGGCGGCTGCCGTTGCTGTCGACCGCATGGATCTCGCCCTGGGTCGAGACCAGCTTGGCACTGGCCTGCACGGCGTTGGCCTTCGGCGCTTCGGCCACGCGCGAGGACTCGGCGGCACAGTCGCGCTGGCACAACCGGGCATCGAAATCGGTCCCCCGGATGCCGATGGTGGCGGTCTTGGTCTGCAATTTGGCGGCATCCGGCGCATTTTTGGAAATGAGCCCGGTGATGGCGCGCAGACCCCCCGAGAACAGCTGCATGATCATGCTGTTGTCGCTGGCACCCTCGCGGTACTGGAAGCGCTGCACCACCAGGTCGGTGCCCGGGCGCAAGGTCATGCGCGTGCCGTCCTGCATGCGGATGATGGCCGACGAGCCCTCGGAAGTGCTCAGCGTGTCGCCCTCCCGCAATTCCAGGCCCTTGCCCAGAATGCGTGCGCCTTGCCCCGGCGTCTGCGCATAACCTACGCCACGCGCGAACTCCACCTGGCCGACCGCCTGGGCCTGGACGGCCAGCGGCACCAGCAAGCCGGCCGCCAATGCGGCCAGGCCTGTCCATTTGCGGGCGCGGGTCACTTGCATACTTCCCCCTCGGTGACGATGGTGTCGTCGGTCTTGTCCTTGCGTTTGCCGTCGGCAGCGAAATCATCTGCCGACGGTGGCGGGTCCACCAACGCGCTGAGAAACTCAACAAACTGGATGACCGTCTTTTCCTGGGCTGCCTCCTGGGCGAGTGTCAGCTCGGTGGGGGGAGATGCCGACACAATGCCGCCAACGCGGTACACCACGGGGCTGTAATTGGCCGTCGCAAAGAGGCCGAAAACCAGCGCCAGACCGGCATCGGCCGTTACGCCATTGGTACCGATGACGGCCGCATCCTGCGTCAGCGTGTCTGCCGCCGACAGTACCACCTGGTCCCCGGCCGTGATGTCCGCAAAGATGCCAAGGCTGCTGCCTGCACCCGTCGCGGCCAGATTGACGATTCCGCTGGCCGACGTCACCGGCCCGAAGGTCGCCATGGAGCCGGTATTTGCCAGCATGACGTTGCCGCCGGCATTGTCCAGGCCCAGCACGTTGAGCGACACGCTGTTCACGACATCGATGGTGCCGCTGCCCAGGTTCTCGGCATACAGGTTGCTGATCTGGTTGCCCCCATTGGAGAGCGCGGTACCGCTCTGCGACGAGGTCGTCAGGGTGTTGGCAACCACGGGGCCGGTCTGGCTGATCGCCCCGGTCGGCGCCAGCAGCACCACCGAGTTGCCACTCAGGCTGCTGAACACCAGATTGCCGCTGCTCTGCACGATGGTGAGGTTGCCCATCGCGATGCTGCCGGCGGTCTGGCTGAAGCTGTTGAACACCACCAGCTCGCCGGCACCTGCCAGGCTGCCGCCACTCTGGCTGAAATCCTCGGTCTCCAAGCTACCGCTGACGGACAGGTTGCCGCTGACCATTGCCAGCGGCCGCAGGCTGGAGATGGTCTGCAGGCTGGTTGCCACCACCGCACTGTTGAAGGTCACGCTGCCGCTGCCCGCTGGAATGGAGACCGATGCCACATTCGATGCATCCGGCAGCGCGTCCCAGTTCAGCGGGTTGGCCCACAAGCCGTCGCCGCCAGAGCCGGTCCAGGTCGACAGCGGGCGCTGGGTAATGGTGCCGGTGCCAGTCGCCGTCGCCACACCAAAGCTGTAGTTGCCGGCATCGGTGCCGCCCAGCATCAGACCGGAGGCCGTAAATACCTTGCCGGTGCCGACATTGCGGTCACTGTAACTCGCACTGGATGCGCCCACCGTGAGGTTGTCGCCGGCAATGGCTCCGGTGAAGGTCGCTCCGGTCGCCACGACCGTGGCACTGATGTTGCCATCGTAGACCTTGTTCGCCGTGACACCGCCAACCGCGCTGATGGTGGCCTGCGTGATGGCGGCAGCCGTCGTCGCCGTCGTGGTGCTCAGGGTGTAGTTGCCCGCATCCGCTCCCCCCAGAGACAGGCCGGTGATGTTGACGGTCTTCGGGTTGGCGACGTTCTTGTCGGTGAAGTTGCCGGTGGCGGTGCCCACGGTCAACAAATCTGAACCCAGCCTGCCCGTGAATGCCGCGCCGCTGGTGCTCAGCACCGCCGCGGAGCTGCCGTCATACACCTTGTTGGCGGCGGTAATGCCGGTGACCGTGCTGATGCTGACCGCCGAAATGCTTGCAGTGGCGGTTGCTGTCGAACTGGCCAGCGTGTAATTGGTCGAATCCGCCCCGGACAGGGTCAAACCGGTGATGTCGACAATTTTTCCGATGCCGACGTTCTTGGTGTCAAAAGTGCCGGTGGCCGCGCCGACCAGTAGGGTGTCACTCGCCGCCTTGCCGGCAAATACCGCACCGCTGGTCGTCAGCGTGGCCGTCTGCGTGGTGTCGTAGACCTTGCTGGCTGCCATGATGCCGTTGATCGCGGTGATGGTGGCGATATCGATCGTACCGATGGCCGCCGATGCCGGCGCCACGACCGGGTTGTAGCCAAACACCGGCGCCAGACCATCCACGGCACTGACCACGGTCAGGCCACCCGCGATAACAAGTTTGCCGGTACCGACATTCTTGTTGTCATAAGTGCCAAACGCCGGGTTGTTCAGGGTGATCACATCACCGTCGATGCCGGTGGCGGTGTAATTGGCCGGGGCGAGCAGGGCCACATTGGTACCGTTGTAGGTCTTGCTGACCGCGCCGACCAGCGAAGCGGTCACGGACGGAGCCAAGCTGTACAGGAATCCGTTGCCGGCTCCCAGCACGGCGTCCACTGGTAGTGCGTCGTACTGCTTGAAGCCGTAGACCAACCCGCCCCGGGTGTCGAGCGCCGGGTTGAGCGAGTACACCAGCCAGCGCCCACCTGCGGCTGCCGACAACGCAACCGCACCAGCCGAATTGACAAACGCGCCACTTCCGACCACCGCCTCGATGGTGTTACCGGTGGTGGCGCTAGCTGTTATCGAGGCACCGCTGGTGAGGCTGATGCCGGTCGTGCCGCGCAGATCGACATTGGCGCCGACAACGCTGCCACCAATAGTGAGCGCATTGCCATTCATCGTCACGTCGCCGAGGGAGCGCATCGTCGCAATACCGGCCCCGCCACTACTGTTCAGCGTGATGTTGCCTGTCGCCGTGACCGACACACCGCCGGTCTGGGGCGCGGCGGCCGAATGGCCGATGCGCACGCCCTGCGTCGCGCTGGGGGTGAGCACCACGTTGCCGCCAGCGACAATTGCGATCGCACTGTTCAACCCGACCGCGGCGCTGGAGGCCCCCACAGCAACTCCGGCGTCAGCGCCGGCTGTCAGTTGCAAGGTTCCCCCCACGCCAAGGTTCAGGCTGGTGTTGCTCGCAGGGCGCCCACCAATTCGGGAACCGCTGTCGCCGTCGCCACCGGTGCTGCCAATCAGGGTCAGGCTGGCGTCAAAGGTAAGCGCCTGGGTTGGAGCGCGGAGCAAGGCACTGTTCGAAAGGCCACCATTTCCCCCCTGCAGCAACACCGCACCAGTGCTGGAAATGATTTGTGTTCCAGTGGTACCACCAACACCGATCGAAGCGATGTTTTCGATGCCGCCCGCGCCGCCGATCAGTGTCATGGACGATGCCGCAATATTCTGCGAACCGGAGTTGGTCACGATGACCGCATCGTTACCTTCTCCCGCCACACCACCGCTGGCACCACCCACCAGTGTGATCGATGGTCTACCGGTAATCGCGGTAGTACCCGTACCGTTTGCAAAAATGCCCGCCCGATTGCGCGATCCGACCGACCCACCGGTAGCACTGATGGCGCCCCCGGGCGTGGTGAAGTTGATGGTCTGCGAGTCGCCGCTACTCTCCAACGCTGCAAAACTGCCGCGGCCTAACCCGCCTACGTTGGTAAGCGCCGACGATCCCCCCTGCAGGGTGATGGACCCGCCATTCACAGTAACCAACTGGCTGGTACCCGCCGCGCCACCCTGGAAGATATGGGCACGGTTGTCGGTCAGGGCACCACCACCGCCGGTGAGCTGGATGCCACCGACGCCAACAGTAATCGTCTGCGAACCGCTGTTGGTCGTCAGGCGCGAACGGTTCCCGTCGTTCAGCCCACCACCGCCGGCGCCACCGGTCACGCTGATCCCACTGGCAGTAACGCTCTGGTTGCCCGCTGCGATCAATTCCGCGTTGTTCTCGATGCCCGCGCCGCCCGCCTGCAACTGGATCGCGCCGGTGGTCGATATCGTCTGCGTACCGAGATTGGTATAGAAGCCGGCGTAATTGCCTTCCAGGTTAAAACCACCACTTGCACCACCCGCAATCGTGATGGCTGATGCACCACTGACGGTCTGATTGCCCACATCCGCATAAATCTGCGCATAGGCGCGACTTCCGTTGGTGCCGCCGGTGAGGCTGATGGTGCCACCACCGGACAAGGTTACTTGTTGCGAGTCCCCCTTACCTTCGATCAGGGCACGGCTGCCGTGCCCTGACCCGCCAACGTTGGTCTGCGCGGACGAACCGCCTTGCATGACGATAGAGCCGCCGCCCGTAATACTGATGATTTGCGACGTACCGGTAGTGCCATTTTGCAACAGCATCGCCGCGTTGTCGGTCAAGGCGCCGCCACCAGCGGTGATCGTCAGGCCGCCGCTGCCGAGGGTGACACTTTGGCTCGCATTGCCCCGCACAATTGCAGAATTGCCGGTGTCGAAGCCCCCCCCACCCGCGCCTGCCGTCAGGAGCATGCCAGTGACACCGGTAATCGATTGAAGGCCCGTCGAATTGCTCATGAGCACCATCGCGCTCTGCCGCGTGCCTGCGCCTCCGGCTACCAGCGTCAAGTCGCCGCCTGCTACAAAATTGACCGCCTGACTTGCGCCTGCCACCTGCACCACAGCCCTATTGCCGTCGCCACTGCCGCCGCCGCCAACCAGGTTCAGATCCCCGCCACCGGTCAATTCGATCAGTTGCGAGCCGGCCGTATCGAGATTTCCGATCACCGCGAGGTTGAGGCTGCCAGAGCTCCCCCCGAACAGGCTGATCGAGCCGGCCGACACCGTCTGCAGCGCTGCTCCCTCCGAACCGATGAAACCACAGTTGCCGCCGTACACCCCGCCGGTCGACACGCAATCGGGCCCGGCCAAGCCTGGCGCAGAACCGCCATGGATCGCAATGCTGCCGGTGGTGCGAATGACCTGGGTGCCACTGTCGTTTTGAATACCGGCGCCCAGGCTGTCCACCGCGCCGGCACGAATCACGATACTCCCGGCCTGGCCTGGCTGCCCCGCGGTGATGGACTGGCTGTTGCCCTGGATCCACGTGTCGCCAGTGCTGCCCGCCAGGCCCACCTCCAGCACATTCCCGCTCGATGCACCCTGAATGACGATCGTCTGGCCACCGCCACTCTCGATGAAGGCCTCGCCGCTTTGCCCGGAAACGCGCACCGAGCCGGCGTTGTTCACCGTGATGGTCTGCACGCCGGCCGCGTTGTAGATGTCAGCCGTGTCGGCGCCGGTGCCGCTGTTGTTGACGCGAATGCCTTGGCCCGCACCGTTCTGGCCGTTCGTGGTGATCTGTTGCGGCCCGGATACGTTGTAGATTTCAGAGGTTCCGCTGCCGGTGACATCGATCTCGATGTAGTTCGCCACGATCGTCTGCCCGGTACCCGCGCCGAGTCGGACGGTCTGATTGACGGCCGGCATCAGCAGCCCGCCGGCGGCGGTGACGGCCATGGTCCCGCCAGCAATCACATTGGCAGTCAGGCGGACATCGCCTGCGCCGGTGAGGACGATACTGCCGCTGCTGGCATTCACTGGCGAGTTGACGACAACGGAATTACAGACAAGGTCGCAACTGTCGGCGCGCAGCGTGATCGTCCCACCGTTGCTGTTGATGGCGGCATTGACATACACCGAATTGCTGTCCGAAGTGCCGGTTCCGGTTGCGCCTGGTGCGGCCGAGTACAGCGTGATGTCGCCACCGGTGGTGGTAATCGGGGCATCCACACGGATCATGTTGCCCGCCTGTGCGGTCAGGCTCTTGCCAGGGGCCGTCAGATTGACCGCGCTGCTGAAAGTGATGTCGCCGTTCGACTGTAAAGAGACGTTGCCCACCACGGCGTTGAGCGCCGCCGGTGAGATATTGACGGAGCCTTGCGGGTCGGCGAACGCGTCTCCCGCCGTGACCGGGTCGCTGCCCCCATTGACGATGTTGATGAAGTCGGGGTCGAGCAACAAGGTGCCGATGGCGCCAGCGGGCGCACGCAGATCCACGTGCGCTTCGAACACCAGATGGTACTTGCCTGACACTTCCGCGAAGCCGCCCTGCCCACCCGTCAGACCGCCGCGCGCGCTGATGGTGCCGTAGGCCCTTGCAGTGTCATCGGCCCACACGATCACTCGTCCGCCGTCGCCGCTTTGCGCTGCATCAGCCCGCAGCACGGCGTCCGGCCCCAGGAAGGTGCGATAGGCATTGGGCACGTCCGGATTCTTGCCCTGGTAATCGCCGCCAACGCGGATCGACCCGCCACCCTGCAGGCCCGACACGTCGATGACCGCATGGTCCGTCACGGCCACGCGCTGGCCCAGCACATCCACACTGCCACCGCGCGCTCCGGTGGCCGTGACCGTGCCGATACCTTCGACAAAGGCGTCGCCACTGGCCTTGAGCACCACCCTGCCACCCTCCAGCGCGGCGGTCGTGGCCTGGATCTCCCCGCTGTGGCGCAGCGTGCCGGCAAAAATGCCGACCGCACTGCCTTCGATGCGCCCCAGGTTGCGGGCTTCATGGGCCGGCGCCTGCACCAGCATCGTGATGCCCTCCAGCCCGCGCCCGGTGATTTCGACCTGTTGCCCGGCCGCCAGGATCGCACTGCCACTGGGCGCCTGCAGCAAGGCACTGGCGCCGAGTTCGATGCTCGGTGCCACCAGCACCACGTCGCCGTCGCGCGCGGTGATGCGCCCGCCCACGGTCAGGCTGGCCGCGCCACCCATGCTCGCGCCTGGTTCGCCAAACCGCAACCGACCGGCCAGCGCATCGGCATCGCTCATGCGCAGTGCCGAGGCCGTGAAACCCGCAGTGTCGATGACGGCCCCCGCTCCCACGGCAATGCCGGATTGGTTGACCAGCACCAGCCGGCCATTCGAGGACAGGTTGCCGAAGATCACCGACGGCGTGTTGGTGACGACCCGGTTGATCGACAGGCTGGCCGCACTCGGCTGCACGATGGCGGCGGTGCTGCCAGCCGAGATCGAGAAACTCTGCCAGTTGACAGCCGAATGCCGGGTGCCTGCGCCGTTCTGCGTGACCACGCGCAGCTGGTTCGCCGCCGGCTGTGTAATTACCGCCTGGCCATGGACAGCCACCCCACCACTGGGCAGCGTCTGCGCGCAGGCGGCCGAGGACACTGCACCATAGGCGGTTGCCAGGGCCACCGCCAAAGCTGCCGGCTGCAGGCCGCCATGCGGTCCGAAGTGCCGCCGGGGAGGGCTGTTGCGATCAGGCATGTTTCATTTCTCCAGGGTCCGGGTGGCGGACGAAAAGGCCAGCGCCTGTGCGAGTGGGTGGCACGCCAGAAAGGGCCACATTGTGGATGGCGAAGGGCACTGCGCACTGCAACCTTTGAATGTACTCCCACCTTTATCGTGAGCCAGGCCCAAAGACTACCGCGTGCGCTGTTGTGTTGCATTGCGCCAACAGGGGACTTGAAGCGGGCAATGAGGCAATCGCCCGAGTAACGGCAGGTGCCCTTCCGTTTGCGTGTTTGCGTGTTTGCGTGTTTGCGTGTTTGCGTGCGGTGCAATACAACGGGCGTATAGTCCCTCCATCCACAGTTGTGCTACCGCCCATTCCCCGCGGCGGATATTGCCAGAGAGACCCCCCATGACATTGATACCACCGCCTGCCCCAGGTCGCGCGTGCTGGGCGTTGACCTGGCGATGCACCCTCACGACGGCAGTGATTGCCGCAGCGCTGTCTGCCTGTAGCGGCAAGGACAGCGCACCCGCCGCAGATGCTCCGCGTGCCATGCCTCCCCCCGAGGTGGGCGTGCTGGTCGTTGCGCCCCAGTCCGTGGCCTTGCAAACCGAGTTGCCCGGCCGCGTCAGTGCTTTGCGGGTGGCGCAAGTACGCGCCCGCGTGAACGGTGTGGTGCTCCAACGCCTGTTTCGGGAAGGCAGCGAGGTCAAGGCGGGGGAGCCGCTCTACCAGATCGATGCCGCCAGCTACCAGGCCACCCTCGACAGCGCGCTGGCCAGCGCGGCCAAGGCCCAGGCCAACCTGACGCAGGCCAGCACCCAGGCAGAGCGCTACCAGCCACTCGTCGAGGCCAACGCCGTCAGCAAACAGGAGTACGTGAACGTGGTGGCCAGCCAGAAGCAGGCCGAGGCCGACCTGGCCTCCGCGCGCGCCGCCGTGCAGATGGCCCGCATCAACCTGGACTACGCCACGGTACGCGCGCCGATCGCGGGGCGTATCGGGCAGTCGCTGGTTACCGAAGGGGCATTGGTCAGCCAGGCCGAGGCGACGCCATTGGCGGTGGTCCAGCAGATCAGCACCGTCTACGTCAACTTCACGCAGTCCACCGCCGAGGTGCTGCGGTTGCGCAAGGCCCTGGCGGCCGGGCAGTTGCGCAGCGCCGGCAATGGCGCGGCGGCCGTGCGGGTCGTGCTGGAGGACGGCAGCGAGCTGCCACGCGCCGGCCGGCTGCTGTTCTCGGACCTCACGGTCGACGCCGGTACCGGCCAGATCACTTTGCGGGCCGAGGTGGCCAACCCCGATGGCTTGCTGCTGCCGGGGCAGTTTGTGCGGGTGCGGTTGTCGCAGGCCGAGTTGCCCTCGGGGATCCTGCTTCCCCAGCAGGCAGTCACGCGCACCAGCCAGGGGGACACGGTCCTGGTCGTCGGCGCCGACGGCAAACCCCTGCCGCGGCCAGTCAAGGTGGGCGGCAGCCAGAACAACCAGTGGGTCATCCTGTCCGGACTGCAGTCTGGCGAGCAGGTGATCGTGGAAGGCTTCCAGAAGATGATGGTGCCGGGCGCGCCCGTCAAACCCGTGCCATGGAGCGGCGGCGCGCCCGCTGCGCAGGCACCGGCCTCGGCCGCCTCGCGGTAAGGGACGCAATCGATGGCCCAGTTTTTCATCCACCGCCCGGTCTTTGCCTGGGTCATCGCGTTGTTCATCATGGTGCTGGGAGGCGCGGCGCTCACGCAGTTGCCGGTAGCCCAGTATCCCAAGGTGGCTCCACCAGCAATAGTCATCTCGGCGGCCTATCCCGGCGCGTCCGCCCAGACTCTGGAAGACAGCGTGATCAGCGTCATCGAGCGCGAAATGAACGGTTCGCCGGGTCTGATCTACATGGAATCGGTCAGCCAGGCCGACGGCAGCGGCCAGCTCACCTTGAGTTTTGAGCCCGGCACCAACGCAGAACTGGCCCAGGTCGATGTGCAAAACCGGCTGGGGCGTGCCACACCCCGCCTGCCGGCCGCGGTCACCCAGCAGGGAGTGCGCGTCGACAAGGCCAATGCCAACTTCCTGCTGTTCGCGGTGTTGTCCTCCGACGACCCGAAACTCGATCCAGTGGCGCTGGGCGACTATGCCGCGCGCAGTGTCGTGCCCGAGATCCAGCGCCTGCCCGGCGTCGGCCAGGCCCAGTTGTTCGGCACCGAGCGTGCGATGCGGATCTGGATCGACCCGGCCAAGCTGACCGGCTTCAACCTGGCGTCGGCCGACGTCACTGCCGCCATCCGCAGCCAGAATGCGCAGGTGTCCTCCGGCACGATCGGCGACCTGCCCAATGTCGCGGGGCAGGGTATTTTTGCCTCGGTGGTGGTCAAGGGGCAACTGAGCTCACCAGAACAGTTCGGCAACATCGTGCTGCGGGCCAATGCCGATGGATCCACCGTGCGCCTGCGCGACGTCGCGCGCATTGAGCTGGGTGCGCAGGCCTACGCCACCTCGGCGCGCATCAACGGCAAGCCTGCCACCGCCATCGGCGTGCAGCTATCGCCCAGCGGCAACGCGCTGGCCACGGCCAAGGCGGTGCGCCTGCGCATGGAGGAACTGTCGAAATTCTTCCCCGCTGGCGTACAGTGGGCCATCCCCTACGACAGCTCGCGCTTCGTGGATATCTCGATCCGCCAGGTCGCAGTGACGCTGCTGGAGGCGGTGGCCCTGGTGTTCCTGGTGATGTTGCTGTTCCTGCAGAACCTGCGCTACACCATGATTCCCACCATCGTGGTGCCGGTCACGCTGATGGGCACGTTCGCCGTGCTGCTCGCGCTGGGGTTCTCGATCAACGTGCTGACCATGTTCGGCATGGTGCTGGTGATTGGCATTGTGGTCGACGACGCGATCGTGGTGGTCGAAAATGTCGAGCGCATCATGAGCGAGGAAGGCCTGCACCCGCTGGCTGCCACCAAGAAGGCCATGGGGCAGATCTCTGGTGCCATCATCGGCGTCACCGTGGTGCTGATCTCGGTGGTCGTGCCGCTGGCGTTTTTCAGCGGTTCGGTGGGCAATATCTACCGCCAGTTTTCTGCGGTCATGGTGGCGTCGATCGCGTTGTCGGCCTTTCTTGCCCTGTCGCTCACGCCCGCGCTGTGCGCGACCCTGCTCAAGCCGGTCGAAGCCGGCCACCACCTGGCCAGGAGAGGGTTCTTCGGCTGGTTCAACCGCGGCTTTGCACGCACCGCCAAGACCTACGAGAGCCTGGTAGCCCGCATGCTGCGCCGCGCGGCGCGTTACCTGTTGATCTATGCTGCCATCATCGGCGTTGTGGTCTATCTGTACGGCCGCCTGCCGACCGCGTTCGTGCCGTCCGAAGACCAGGGCTTCATCATCGTAAACGTACAGCTTCCCCCGGGCGCGACCCAGAACCGGACCCTGGCCGTGATGGAGCAGGCCGAGGGCTATCTGCTCAAGCAGCCCGAGGTGCAGAACATGGTCAGCGTGCTGGGCTTCAGCTTCTCGGGCTCGGGCCAGAACGCGGCATTGGCCTTCGTCACGCTCAAGGACTGGTCAGAGCGCAAGGACCCGGCGCAGTCTGCGGCGGCTGTCGCCGGTCGCGCATTCGGCGCGCTGATGGGCGTGCGTGACGCCTTCATCTTTGCACTCAGCCCGCCGGCGATTCCAGAGCTGGGCTCCAGCTCCGGGTTCAGTTTCCGCCTGCAGGACCGTGGCGGCAATGGGCATGCGGCCCTGCTGGCTGCGCGCAACCAGATGCTCGGCATGGCCAGCCAGAGCAAGCTGCTGGCCGGCGTGCGGCCAGAGGGACTGGAGGACGCGCCACAACTGCAGATCGACATCGACCGCGACAAGGCCAATGCCAATGGTGTGAGCTTCGATGCGATCAACAGCGCGTTGTCCACATCGCTGGGTTCCAGCTACGCGAACGACTTCCCGAATGCCGGGCGGCTGCAACGCGTGGTGGTGCAGGCCGACGCGCCGTCCCGCATGCAGGGGGAGGACCTGCTGCGCATCAGCGTGCCCAACAACAAGGGGCAGGCGGTACCGCTGTCTTCCTTTGCCACGACACAGTGGGTGGTCGGACCGATGCAGACGGTGCGCTACAACGGGTATCCGACGATGCGCATCTCGGGCCAGGCGGCACCGGGCTACAGCAGCGGCGACGCGATGGCCGAGATGGAGCGCATGGCCGCGCGCCTGCCCGGTGGCTTCGCTTTCGAGTGGACCGGCCAATCGCGCGAGGAGCGGCTGGCCGGCGCCCAGGCCTTCATCCTCTTCGGCTTTGCGCTACTGGCGGTTTTCCTGGCACTGGCGGCCTTGTACGAGAGCTGGACGATCCCGGTGGCGGTGCTGCTGGTGGTGCCGCTGGGGGTGCTGGGGGTGCTGATCGGCGCCAATCTGCGCGGGCTGTCCAACGACGTCTACTTCAATGTCGGCCTGATCACCATCATCGGTCTGGCGGCCAAGAATGCGGTGCTGATCATCGAGTTTGCCAAGGATGTGCAGGCCCATGGAAAAACGGCTGCACAGGCCGTGCTGGAGGCGGCGCACCTGCGCTTTAGGCCGATCCTGATGACCTCGCTGGCCTTTATCCTGGGCGTGTTGCCGCTGGTGCTGGCCAACGGCGCGGGTTCGGCCGGTCAACGGGCTATCGGCACCGGCGTGATGGGCGGCATGATCAGTGCCACGCTGCTGGCAGTCTTCTTTGTGCCGGTGTTCTATGTGCTGGTTCGCTCGGCTTTCAAGGACAGCGAACGGCAACGTCGCCACTACGCCCATGAGCCTGACGAGGACGAGCTGCCACCGGTACCGCCATCGGCACCCAGCGGGAGCGTGCCATGAAGGCTGCCCTGCCAACCCGCTGCACCGCGCTGGCGCTCGGCCTGGTGCTGGCCGGCTGTGGTTCGATGGCCCCTCCCTACGAACAACCCGCTGCCCCGGTGGCGGCACGGTTTCCCTTTGCCACGCCAGCGCCGACAGGCAGCCAGCCCCTGGCCAGCGAGATCGCCTGGCAGCAGTTTTTCCAGGACGCCCGGCTGCGGCAGCTGGTCGCAATGGCCCTGGACCACAACCGCGACCTGCGCGTTGCCATTCTGGCGATCACGCAGGCACGTGCGCAGTTGCAGTTGCGCCGGGCCGACCAATTGCCGACGGTCAATGTCGGTGCGACAGCCAGTCGACTGCCCGCCTCGACTGGCGGGATCAGCAGCAGCTACACCGCCGGCTTCAGCATCACCGGCTACGAGCTCGACCTGTTCGGCCGGGTGCAGAACCTGGGCGATGCCGCGCTGGCCCAGTTGCTGGCCACCGAGGAAGCCCGCAAGACAGTCCAGATCGGTCTGGTCGCTACCGTGGCCAACACCTATTTGAGCCTGCTGGCCGACGACGAACTGCTGCGTATCACCCGCGAGACCCTGCGCACCCGCGAAGAATCGCTGCGCCTGACCCGTCTGAAGTTCGACCAGGGCGTAAGTTCCGAGCTCGACTGGCGCCAGGCCCAGTCGCTGCTGGAAGCCGCGCGCGTAGCCCTGGCGCAGCTGACACGGCAACGGGCACTGTACGACAACGCCCTGAGCCTGCTGGTGGGGCAGCCACTGCCACCTGACATGCTGGCCAGCGGGATTGCGGGGCTGCCGCTGGCCGGCCAAACGCTGGCGCTGGCGCTGCCCAACGCCCTGCCCTCCGAGTTGCTAGCGCGCCGCCCCGACGTGCGGCAGGCCGAACAACTGCTGCGCGCCGCCCATGCCAACATCGGTGCAGCACGGGCCGCCTTCTTCCCGCGGATTGCGCTGACCACCAGCATCGGTACGGCCAGTTCCGACCTGGGCCGGCTGTTCCATGGCGGCACCTATGGCTGGAGCTTGGCACCGCAAATCACCCTGCCCCTGTTCGATGCGGGGCGCAACCAGGCCAACCTCGAGGTGACCCGACTCGGGCGCGAGATCGCGGTGGCGCAGTACGAGAAAGCCATCCAGACCGCCTTTCGCGAGGTGGCCGACGTGCTGGCAGCGCGCGCCACGCTGGACGAGCAGCTGCGTGCGCAGACCGCCCAGGCAAGCGCCGAGGACGCGCGCTTGCGCCTGATCGACCTGCGTTACCGTAACGGTGCCGCCAACTATTTCGAGGTGCTCGACGCCCAGCGCGCGGCGTTCGCAGCGCGCCAGGCGGTGGTACAGCTGCAGCTGCAGCAGGCCCAGAGTCTGGTGAACCTGTACAAGGTGCTGGGTGGTGGCTGGACGGACCCGGCGCCCGCAACCTCGTGATGCCAGGTGGCCCGCTTACAGCACCCGCAGGATGCCGGTCGGCTTGAATCCCAGATCGGCCGCCTTGCCCTTGCGGGCCCGACCGGCGATCGCGTTGTTCAGGCTGCGGATCTCCAGGGTCTCGTCGCGCGGCTTGCCGCCGCGCCCAATGCCGTCGATGCGCACACTGCGCGTGTAGGCCGCCGCGCCAGCCAGAGTGTCCTTGGCCTCGAGGTCGATCAGCTTGAGGCCGCGACCCCCGTTGGCCATGACGTTGAGTTCACCGATCTCGAAGCAGAGGATGCGCCCGCCGGTCGAGGCACAGGCCACGTGCGTGGCCGGCGGCAACGGCGTGGCACCCGAGCCACCGGCCACCACCGAGGGCCGTGTCATGGTCTCGCCCTCGGCGCAGCTGATGAAGGCCTTGCCGGCCCTCAGGCGCGAGCCGATCTGTTCCACCGTGGCCAGGAAGCCGTAACCACCCGATCCGGCCAGCAGCAGTGTGCCACTGGCGGGGCCGGCGAAATACCAGGACAGTTGTGTGCCCGGCTCCAGGTCAATCAGGGTCGTCACCGGTTGCCCGTCGCCGCGTGCGCCCGGAAGTAGGGCCACCGCGACCGAATACACCCGGCCCTTGTTGCCGAATACCAGCAGGGTGTCGACCGTACGGCACTCGAAAGTGCCGTGCAGGCCATCGCCCGACTTGAAGGCGAAACTGGCCGGGTCATGGCCATGGCCGGTGCGCACACGCACCCAGCCCTTGTCGCTGACCACCACCGTGACCGGTTCGTCGACCACCCGCACCTCGAGCACGGCGCGCTTGTCGGCCAGGATCAGCGTGCGGCGCTCGTCACCGAACTGCCGGGCATCGGCCTCGATCTCGCGCACCATCAGCCGGCGCAAGGCCGGGGTGCTGCCCAGGATCTCGTCGAGCTTTTTCTGCTCGTCGCGCAGGGTCTTGAGCTCCTGCTCGATCTTGATGGCTTCCAGGCGTGCCAGCTGGCGCAAGCGGATGTCGAGAATATCTTCGGCTTGCCGCTCCGACAGCGCAAAACGGGCCATCAGGGCCTGGCGCGGCTCGTCGGCCTGGCGGATGATGGCGATCACCTCGTCGATGTTGAGCAGCACCAGCTGCCGGCCTTCGAGGATGTGGATGCGGTCCAGCACCCTGGCCAGCCGGTGCCGCGAGCGGCGCTCGATGGTCTGCTGGCGAAAGTCGATCCACTCCTGCAGCATCTGGCGCAGCGACTTCTGCGTGGGGCGACCGTCCAGCCCGACCATCGTGAGGTTGATCGGTGCCGACGTCTCCAGGCTGGTGTGGGCCAGCAAGGTGGTGATGAGTTCCTGCTGCCCGATGCGGCTGGTCTTGGGTTCGAACACCAGGCGCACGGCGGCATCCTTGGAGGATTCGTCGCGCACGACATCGAGCACGGCCAGCACGCTGGCCTTGAGCTGCGTCTGATCCTGCGACAAGGCCTTCTTGCCGGCCTTGATCCTGGGGTTGGTGAGCTCCTCGATTTCTTCCAGCACGCGCTGGGTGCTGACACCGGGCGGCAGCTCGGTCACGACCAGCTGCCACTGGCCACGCGCCAGGTCTTCGATCTTCCAGCGCGCGCGCACCTTGAGCGACCCACGGCCGGTGCGGTAGGCATCGGCAATGTCGGCCGCCGGGCTGATGATCTGGCCTCCGCCGGGGTAATCAGGGCCCGGCACCAGGCCCGCGAGCTCGTCGTCGCCCAGCTGCGGTGTACGGATCAGCGCCACACAGGCTGCGGCAATCTCGCGCAAGTTGTGGCTGGGAATCTCGGTTGCCAGGCCCACGGCGATGCCGCTGGCGCCGTTGAGCAAGGCAAACGGAAGGCGTGAGGGCAGTTGCGTCGGCTCTTCGGTCGAGCCGTCGTAATTGGGGATGAAGGACACCGTGCCTTCGTCGATCTCGTCGAGCAGCAAGCTGGTGATACGGGCCAGGCGGGCCTCGGTGTAGCGCATGGCAGCAGCGCCGTCGCCGTCGCGGCTGCCGAAATTGCCCTGGCCGTCGATCAGCGGGTAGCGCTGCGAGAAATCCTGCGCCATGCGGACCAGGGCCTCGTAGGCGGCCTGGTCGCCATGCGGGTGGAAGCGGCCGAGCACGTCGCCCACGACGCGCGCGGATTTGACCGGCCTGGCGCCCACATTGCCGTTGGCCCCGCCAAAGCCCAGGCCCATGCGGGACATGGAGTACAGGATGCGCCGCTGCACCGGTTTTTGCCCGTCGCAGACATCGGGCAGTGCCCGACCCTTGACCACGCTCAGGGCGTACTCAAGGTAGGCGCGTTGCGCATAACTGGCCAGATTGGGGTTGTCGTCGCCGGGTTTGCCGGGGGAGAAGTCGAGCGTAGGTGGGTCGCTGGAGGGCATCAGTTGTCGGATTCGATCTGGGGGGGCGCCGCAGGCTGCATGCCGGAGGGCATGTTGCCGCGGTTCACGGCGCCGCCACGGATAGCCGGGCGCGCAGGAGCTGTCGGACGCACGCGCGACAGCGAGGGCCGGAAAACCACCTCCGGCACGGGCGGCTTGAGCACGGAATACAGCGCCATCACGGTCTTGACGTAAGCCTGTGTTTCTTTGTAGTTGGGGATCTTGTTACCGGCGCGTTGTACGGCGCCCTCACCCGCGTTGTAAGCTGCGAGGGCCAGTTCGAGCTGGCCCGGAAACATGTTGATGAGGTCGCGCAGATAGCGCGTGCCGGTACGGATGTTGGTCTTGGGGTCGACCAGCTTGCGCTCGATGGCCATCTTGCGGTCGCCGTCGACACCGTAGCGCCGCGCAGTGGCCGGCATGATCTGCATCAGGCCGATGGCTCCCTTGGGCGACACCGCGGTGGCGTTGAAGCCCGACTCGGCGGCGATCAGGGCCTGCAACAGCTCGAAGTCGATGTTGTGGTCGGCCGAGGCGTCGCGCAGGTGCTGGCGCACCTGCTGGAAAGACGGCGACACCTGGAAAAACGCGATCAGCTTGTTGGGCGCCATCGGCTCGGGCGCCACCGCCTGCGCCGGCTCGGCCTCTGGCTCTGCGGGCGGTGGGTCACGCGTGGTATCGAAGGTTTCGGTATTGCGAAAGAACAGCTCGTAGCGATCGTCGAGGCGCTCGGAGGCGAAATGCGGCACGCCCTTGTCGTCCACATAGCCCCAGACGTCGGCCCAGGCCGGAACCCCGGCCAACAGGGCCAGCGCCACGCCTGCGAGCAGGCGCCACAGTGGGGTGAACACAGGCCAGTGCATCAGACGTCCACCTCGACCGAGTCGCCATGCAACTCCATCAGCTCGCGCCGCGCCGCCGCCTCGCCCTTGCCCATGAGCTTGGTGATCAGGGCCTCGGTCTGGCTAAAGTCGACTGTGCCCAGGTGCACCGGCAGCAGGCGCCGGGTGTCGGGGTTGAGGGTGGTGTCCCACAGCTGCTCGGCGTTCATCTCGCCCAGGCCCTTGAATCGGCTGATGGTCCAGGCGTTGTCGCGCACGCCCTCTTTGCGCAGTTTGTCCAGAATGGCCGCCAGCTCGCCGTCGTCCAGGGCATAGGCCTTGGAGGCGGGCTTCTTGCCGCGCGCCGGCGCGTCAACGCGGAACAGCGGCGGACGCGCCACATACACATGGCCGGTCTCGATCAGCTTGGGGAAATGGCGAAAGAACAGCGTGAGCAACAGCACCTGGATGTGTGAGCCATCGACGTCTGCGTCGCTGAGGATGCAGACCTTGCCGTAGCGCAGGCCCGAGAGGTCGGGGGTATCGCTGGGGCCATGCGGGTCGACACCGATCGCAACAGCAATGTCATGGATCTCGGTGTTGGCAAACAGGCGGTCGCGCTCGACCTCCCAGGTGTTGAGCACCTTGCCACGCAGCGGCAGGATGGCCTGGCATTCCTTGTCGCGGCCCATCTTGGCGCTGCCACCCGCGGAGTCGCCTTCGACCAGGAAGACCTCGTTGTGGGCCAGGTCGCGGCTCTCGCAATCGGTGAGCTTGCCGGGCAGTACCGCCACGCCGGAGCCCTTGCGCTTCTCGACCTTCTGGCCCGCCTTCTGGCGCGTCTGCGCTGCCTTGATGGCCAATTCGGCCAGCTTGCGACCGTATTCGACATGCTGGTTCAGCCATAGCTCGAGCGCGGGGCGCACGAAGCCGGACACCAGACGCACCGCATCGCGCGAATTCAGGCGTTCCTTGATCTGGCCCTGGAACTGCGGGTCGAGCACCTTGGCTGACAGCACATAACTGGCACGGGCAAATACGTCTTCGGGCAACAGCTTGACGCCCTTGGGGGCCAGCGCGTGCAGTTCGATGAAGCCCTTGACGGCGTTGTACAGGCCGTCGCGCAGGCCGCTTTCGTGCGTGCCGCCGGCGCTGGTGGGGATCAGGTTGACGTAACTCTCGCGCACCGGGTTGCCGTCTTCGGTGAAGGCGACGCACCACTGCGCACCCTCGCCGTCGGCAAAGCTTTCGCTCGATGCGTCGGCGAAACCCTCGGCTTCGAACAGCGGGATGACCGGGTCGCCAGAGAGCGACTGCATCAGGTAGTCGCGCAAGCCGGCCTTGTACAGCCAGGCCTGGGTGTCGCGGGTCTTTTCGACGTTCAGCGTGACCGACACGCCGGGCATGAGCACCGCCTTGCTGCGCAGCAGATGCACCAGCTCGGGCATGGGCAAGGCGGGTGACTCGAAGTACTTTGCATCGGGCCAGACCCGCACCGAGGTGCCGGACTTGCGGTCGCCCTCGGCGGCCTTGCGCACGGCCAGTGGCTCGGTCACGTCGCCGGCCGAGAACACCATGCGCGCCACCATGCCATCGCGGTAGGAGGTGGCCTCGAGGCGGGTGGACAGCGCATTGGTGACGCTCACGCCCACGCCGTGCAGGCCACCGGAAAAGCTGTAGGCACCGCCGCTGCCCTTGTCGAACTTGCCACCGGCATGCAGCCGGGTGAAAACCAGCTCGATGACCGGTGCATTTTCCTGCGGATGCAGGCCATAGGGAATGCCACGGCCGTCGTCCTCGACGGATACCGAGCCATCCTGGTGCAGGGTAACGCGGATCTTTTTGCCGTGGCCGGCGAGCGCCTCGTCGGCCGAGTTGTCGAGCACCTCCTGGATCACATGCAGGGGGTTGTCGGTGCGCGTGTACATGCCGGGCCGTTGCTTGACCGGCTCCAGGCCCTTGAGCACTCGGATCGAGGCTTCGGAATAGTCGGACGGGGGTTTCACAGCCATAAGCGGCGCATTGTAGTGCGCCCCCGGGAAACAACTGTTTTTTTATCCAGCCAATGGATGACGGCCGTCTGATCGAACGCACGCCGCGTGACGCATCAGCGGTCTGGCAACGGCCGTCGCCTTTGCCGGCCCCCGGGCCAATGTGGATATATTCGCCAGATGCACCGTATGCCCAAGCCGATGTCGACCGTACAGGTATTGCTGTTCGGCGCGGCCATCGTCACCCTGTCCATGGGCATCCGCCACGGCTTCGGCTTGTGGCTGCAGCCGATCACCCAGGCGAGGGACTGGACCCGGGAGACCTTTTCGTTTGCGCTGGCGATCCAGAACATCTCCTGGGGCCTGGCCGGCATTTTTGCCGGCATGGTGGCCGACAAGTTCGGCGCACTGCGCGTGATCATGGCGGGCGCCGTCCTGTACGCGCTGGGTCTGATTGGCATGGCCTATGCCCCGACGCCCCTGCTGTTCTCGGCCAGCGCCGGCGTACTGATCGGAGTGGCCCAGGCGGGCACCACCTACGCAGTCGTGTACGGCGTGATCGGGCGCAACATACCGGCTGACCGGCGCTCCTGGGCGATGGGTATCACCGCGGCGGCCGGTTCGTTCGGCCAGTTTCTGATGGTGCCGGTCGAGGGCATGCTGATCAGCCATTACGGCTGGCAAACCGGCCTGGCATGGCTGGCCCTGGCGGCGCTGCTGATGGCGCCGCTCGCCCTGGGCCTGCGCGAACCGGGTTTTGCCGTTGGCAGCCCGATCATCGAGCGCGACCAGACCATCCTGCAGGCGCTCGGCGAGGCATTTCGCTATCCGAGCTTCCAGATGCTGATGGCGGGCTATTTCGTCTGTGGCTTCCAACTGGCTTTCATCGGGGTGCACATGCCCAGCTACCTGAAGGACCACGGGCTGCAGCCGCAGGTGGCCAGCTACGCACTGGCGCTCATCGGCCTGTTCAACGTGGTCGGCACCTATGCCTCCGGCAGCCTGGGCCAGCGCATGCGCAAAACCACCATCCTGTCCTTTATCTATATGGCGCGTGCACTCGCCATTGCCGTTTTTCTGATCGTGCCACTTACTCCGGCAAGCGTCTACGTGTTTGCCAGCGTGATGGGAATGTTGTGGTTGTCCACCGTGCCGGTCACCAGCGCCACCGTGGCGCAGATCTTCGGCGTGGCGCATCTGTCGATGCTGGGCGGCTTCGTTTTCCTGAGCCACCAGGTCGGGTCCTTTATGGGGGTGTGGCTCGGTGGCCTGCTCTACGACCGCAGCGGCAACTACGACCTGGTGTGGTATGGCGCGATCGCGCTGGGCGTGTTCGCCGCGCTGATCAACCTGCCGATCAAGGAGGCCGCCATTGACCGCCACCCACTGCCCCGATCGGCAGCCAGCAGCGCATGAGACGGTCCGCCTGGATGCCCTTCGGACGCAGATTGGCGTATGCCGTTGCGGCCGCGGCCGCCTTGCTGGGCGTCTTCGCGCTGTACCTGCAACCCGATTTCATGGTGACCCTGGCGCAGCAGGTATGGGCCTGTTTCTGAGTCCGCACGGCGCAGGCAGCGCCTCGCCCTGGATCCAGCGCTGGTCGCATCTGGTGGCGCCGGGTGCGACCGTGCTCGACGTGGCTTGCGGCCATGGCCGCCATGTTCGCTGGTTTGCCGCACGGGGCCACCCGGTCACCGGTGTCGACCGTGCGCCAGACGCCCTGCACGCCCTCGCAGACCTGAACGCATCGGGTCTGGTGGAGTTGGTGCAGGCGGACATCGAGAACAGCCCCTGGCCCCTGCAGGACGCCGGTGAGCGCCGCCGTTTCGGGGCGGTCGTGGTGACCCACTACCTGTGGCGCCCGCTGCTGCCGGTATTGCTCGACAGTCTCGCGTCGGGCGCGGTGCTGCTGTACGAAACCTTTGCCCATGGTAATGCCAGCGTCGGCAAGCCCTCCCGGCCGGACTTTCTGCTGCAACCGCAGGAACTGCTCGACCATTGCCGCGGCCTGCACATCGTGGCTTTCGAAGATGGTTTTGCCGAGGACCCACCGCGCTTCATCCAGCGCATTGCCGCCGTGCGCGCCCCGCTGCTGCCCGCATCCGGGGTTGCCGAAGCAGTCGCCGTGGCACGTTACCTTCTGCCTTCCTGAGGGCGCAGACCATCACGCGCCCGGTATGAAGCAGCGCAGCGACTGGGTAGAATCGGCTGTAACCCCATCCTTATTGCGATATGACTCCTATCACCGGCAGCATCGTGGCGCTGGTCACGCCCATGCACGACGACGGCAGCGTGGACTACCCCACCCTGCGCAAACTTATCGACTGGCATATCGCCGAAGGCACGGACTGCATTGGCGTGGTCGGTACCACCGGCGAGTCGCCCACAGTCAGCGTGCAAGAACACTGCGAGATCATCCGGGTCTCGGTCGAACAGGCCGCACGGCGGGTTCCGATCATGGCCGGATGTGGCGCAAACTCCACCGCCGAGGCGATCGAACTCACGCGCTTTGCCAAGGAGGTCGGCGCCGACTGCCACTTGCAGGTCGTGCCGTACTACAACAAGCCAACCCAGGAAGGCCAGTTCCAGCACTTCAAGGCGATCGCCGAGGCGGTCGATCTGCCCATGGTGCTGTACAACGTGCCCGCACGCACTGTCGCCGATATGGCGCACGATACGGTGTTGCGGCTGGCGTGCGTGCCCGGCATCATTGGCATCAAGGAAGCCACCGGCAACATCGAGCGTGCCCAGTGGCTGATCCGCGAAGCGCCCGCGGGCTTTGCGGTCTACTCCGGTGACGACCCGACCGCCGTGGCGCTGATGCTCTGCGGTGGCCAAGGCAACGTGAGCGTCACCGCCAACATCGCCCCGCGCCGAATGCACGATTTGTGTGTCGCCGCCATCGCCGGTGACGCGCGTCGTGCCATGGAAATCCAGCGTGTACTCTTGCCAGTGCACAAGAGCCTGTTCGTGCAGGCCAATCCGATACCCCTCAAGTGGGCCATGCAGCGCATGGGCCTGTGCAATGGCATGATGCGCCTGCCCATGACGCGCCTGGAACCCGAATTCCAGCCCCAGGTCGAGCACGCATTGCGTGGTTCGGGCCTGATCTGACAATCCCTATCCGAAGGACTCCTGGTGAAATACTGTTCCAGAATGGCGGCCGTGGGCCTGAGCATGGCCCTGGCCTCCTGCTCCATGCTCGAAACCGACAAGATCGACTACAAGAGTGCCACCAAGGCACCTTCGCTGGCGGTGCCACCCGACCTGAGCCAACTGTCGCGTGACAACCGCTATGCGATACCGGGCGGCGCAGTGACGGCGTCCTCGTTCCAGTTGGGCCAGGCCACGCAAGCACTGCCGGTCGCCCTGAACGCCGTGTCGGATGTGCGCATCGAGCGCGCTGGCACGCAGCGCTGGCTGGTGGTCAAGCGGCCAGCGGAACAGTTGTGGGATCCGGTACGCGACTTCTGGCAGGAAAACGGTTTCCTGCTGGCGCTGGACCAGAGCAACCTGGGCATCATGGAAACCGACTGGGCCGAGAACCGTGCCAAGATCCCGCAGGACTTCATCCGCGCCTCGCTGGGCAAACTGTTCGACTCGCTGTACTCGACCTCGGAGCGCGACAAATTCCGCACCCGCCTGGAGCGCACGCCCAGCGGTGAGACCGAGATCTACATCAGCCACCGTGGAATGATCGAGGTCTTCCCCTCCGGCGGAACCGTGGCGACCGGGCGCGAAAACACCACCTTGTGGCAGCCGCGTGCCACCGACCCCGAACTCGAAGCCGAGTTCCTGCGGCGCCTGATGGTCCGCCTGGGTGTCACCCAGGAGCAGAGCAAGGCGATCCTTGCGGCGGGTACTGGCAAGGCGACATCGCGCGCGTCGAACATGAACGGGCAACCGGTGGTGCTGATCGACGAAGGCTTCGACCGCGCCTGGCGGCGTGTCGGCCTGACCCTGGATCGCACCGGCTTCACGGTCGAAGACCGTGACCGCGCCCAGGGAACCTACTTTGTGCGTTATGTCGAGCCGAATATGGACAAGTCCGAGCCGGGCTTCCTGTCCAAGCTCTTCGGCAGTTCACCCAAGACCAACGCCCCGATGAAGTACCGCGTCGTCGTCCGCAGCCAGAACGAATCCACCGTGGTATCGGTGCTCAACGCCAACGGCGCGCCCGAGGCCTCTACCACCACGCAGCGCATCGTCAACGTGATCGTGGATGACCTGAAGTAGGCTGATCACCAGGTGTTGCGGTTCCGCAGCCTCGGAAGCGGCAGTTCCGGCAACGCCACCCTGGTCGAAGCCGCCGGAGGGCTCGGCAGCACACGTCTGCTGGTCGACTGCGGGTTGGGCATCCGCCAGCTAGAGCAGCGCATGGCACGCTGCGACTTGTCTGTCTTCGACATCGACGCGATCTTCATCACGCACGAACATGCCGACCACATTGGCTGTGCCCGAGCGCTGGCGCTGCGTGGGCGCATACCGGTCTGGATGAGTTCCGGTACGTATGCGGCCATTGGCAGCCCGGACATGGAAGGCCTGCTGCGCGAAGCCAGCGACTGCAATGGCATCGATCTGGACAACCTGCATCTGATGCCATTCACGGTGCCGCACGATGCCCGTGAACCCCTGCAGTTGCGCTGCACCGACGGAAACCGCTCCCTTGGCATACTGACCGACCTGGGTCACGCCACGGCCCATGTGCTGCAAAATCTTGCGCATTGCCACGCGCTGTTGCTCGAGTTCAACCACGACCCTGAGTTGCTGGCGCAGTCTTCCTATCACCCTGCTCTCAAGAAGCGTGTCGGCGGCAAGTATGGTCACCTGTCCAATGCCGATGCCGGGCATATCGCCAGCGCCGTATGCCACCCAGGTCTTGCCACGGTGGTAGCGGCCCACCTGAGTCGCCAGAACAACCTGCCCGGCCTGGCCCGCGCCGCGCTGGGCCAGGCGATCAATCGCGACCCGGCCGCCATCCCGGTGGCGGATCCTGTGCTGGGTACCGATTGGATTGAAGTCTGAATCCGACCTGCGCACGCGCGGCGGGCCTGGCAATATCGGCATAGGGGGCAGCCATTATCGGCTGCGCCCCTGCCACACCACCCGGCATGCGGGTCCGCACCGGGCGGTTCGAGAAGTTGAGGTCATGAGAGCCGGGGTACTCCGAGTCGGTCGTAATACGCAATGGTCAAGACGCTGTTGAGCAGCATGGCGCTGTTGCGCCACCAACGCCGGGAGTTTGCAGCCACGCGCTGCGCAACCCCTTGAGGGGCGCCCAGCGCCCG
>Ga0105046_10000538_pt1 | contig 53715 bp, 44 predicted proteins | sample MAT03_FD_78385 | JGI IMG/M metagenome (GOLD analysis project Ga0105046, IMG submission 78385) | Freshwater microbial communities from Lake Fryxell liftoff mats and glacier meltwater in Antarctica - MAT-03 (megahit assembly) | ecosystem: Environmental > Aquatic > Freshwater > Ice > Liftoff... | reverse complement strand
CGAACTTCCGCCGAAGCGCGCGGCCGTTGTGCGAACGAACAACTCCGTGAACTCAGGCGCACTGATATCCCCAGTGATCTCATCCGTTCCGCCCTTGCGCAAGTTGCGGCGATGGCTCTTCGAGTATCCAACACGCAGCGCATCGGCATGCTTATCGAGCAGCAGGGTCTGCTGCGTGTTCTCCGAGACGCGTTCGTCCGCCTCGGCTAGGATCCGCATCGCCTCGTTGAGGTAGATGTCCCAATACGCGAAACGGCGGGGAACAGCCGCCAAGAACTCCCTCGACATCTCCCCCTCGAGCTGCGGTGCGAAAACGCCCTGCTGCTGCAACCCATAGGGTTGGTACAGGTAGCTCACGCCCAGTTTGCGTCTCCATAAGAGCGGCATGATCGCGCCGGAGACATCGTCCACCAGCGCCTCCCAGCCTGGACTTGCGATATCCAGCACCCAGCTCTGCATGTACCAAAGCCGGTTGGAGCAGCGCAGCAGCCGCGCATCCCAAGCCGCCTTGTCGATCTCCGCGTGGCGCAGGTATCGGATCATGCGCGCGCGTGTTGGACCAGCTTCCGCATCACCTCAGGCCAGGGTCCGAACGTGCGGTGCCCGCTCAGGTAACGATCGTGCCATACGTTAACGAACGTACCGTTCACCGCGCGCACAGCATCGGACATTGCGCAGAGTTCCTGCAGCGCCTGTTGCGGGGCGAGGCACATCCGCTCGTGCAATGCACTGTCCATTGCGGCGAAAGGCCATAGCATCAAGATGGTCTCCTGTTCGCGCTCCAGATCGTACCAAGGGAAAGGCGTACAGGTGCCAGCCCGGAAACCGATACGATCGCTGAAGCCGAGCGAGTGCTCCTCGGTGAAACCAAGTTCATTCAGTACACGCAGTGTGTCAGGGATCCTCCAGCGAAGGAAGTGCTGTCGGGAGATCCGCACGTCGCGACCGGCGATCGCGCTCAACCGGAGGCGTTCGGCAGGAAAGAGCTCAGCGCGATCGCTACTCTCATAGGAGGGGTGTAGACCGATCGCCGCTCGCTCCGAAATACGGGAGATCAACTCGCGGTACGCAGGATCCGACACGTCGGCAGCATGATCGAAGCGGCCACCACCCCGGACCAGGAAGAAGGCCCGCATCAGATCCGTGGATCCTGCGGCCTCCGCAAGGCGATCAACGACACGGGCATAGGGATCGCGCCTTCCACCGGAGCGAACCTGCCAGCGCTCGCGCATTGTTGCAAAGTCACCCCGCAGGAGGTCTTTCGCCGAAGCTCCGATCGCACGGTGCAGCGGACGGCCCGCGAACTTCAGTCCATTGTCAACGTCCACGGTGAGCACATGCCGGTACTTGCGGTCGGGTTCCGGCAACTGGGGGCATCGATCGCGCAAGGCGTGTGCGAGTTGCAGCACCCAGTGATCAGCGATGGGGATCCGTTCCGCGCCGTGCCGGACGATGAAGAGATCGTTCGAGGGCAGGCGATCATGCGCGTCCCGCTCGACTGAGGCGTATTCTTCCCAAAGGCCGAGAAGGAAGAAACATGCGGCGAAGACATCGAAGCCCTCACCTTCCGGAAAGAGCACGAGACCGGAACCCGAACCCCTGTTCGCAGGCTTCAACTGTTGCGTGCCCGAAGTACTCAGCCACCCGCTCGATGCGACGTGGAACGCCCCACCGATCGCAACGCGACCGTAACTCATCTTCGGCCGATGTGAAGTGCGGAACTCCTCCACGGAAGCCGCAAAGTCAACAGGCCACCCGAGCATGCGCTCGAACACATGGCGCACGATGTACCGCGCCCTGGGCGATGGATGCTCAAGGTTTACCAGCAGCATGATCAGGCGCGGTAGGTGGCACGACGCCCCTCAACTTAAGCATGAGGTAGCGCAAGTTGTCCCGTATCCACCAGTACCAACGGAACTGATGCACGCCGTCCGCGCCACCGGCATGAAGGTTCGTCGCGATGACCGGGTACGCGGCGGCGAGATCAATGCGGATCCAGCGCGTGCCGTCCACTGTACCGCGCCGCAAGGCACCGGCCCGCTCCAACGCTGTTTCCATCGGCGTGAAATCCATGTGGTGACCTGGTTTCTTCGTGAAGATGGTGAACTCACGTGGCGAGGTCCCACCGGTCGCGTCGGTGTAGTGAAAGCGCATCGTCTGGTCGTAGCGGTACGCGACGCGCTCCTGTTCCTCAACGAAGTGGCCGAAGGTGAGCGCATTGTTCACCGGCAGGTCTAAAGTGACGAGGACACCGCGATGGCGGTATAGATAAGCGAACGGTGATCCGGGGCCGAAACTGCCACGCTCACTGGGGGTAACGAGTTCCGCGGCCGCCGGACCAGTAACCGCGAACGAATGCAACGGATGGGGCGTGCGTGCGAACGCAGGATGCGCGAGCGCAGCGTTGCCCAGCGCCCCGCTCGTGGAAGCGGTTCGACGAACATCGAAGTACGCGCCATCCGGCAGATCGAAGTTGTATGTCGGCACGAGCACGCTGCCCTCCTCCCCCACCGCGTCACGAAAAGCATCGATCAACGCAGCAGCATCGAACTGCCCACCCTCACGCTTCGCCCGCCAGGCGATACGCGTCAAGTCCGCCATCAGCATCACCGTGTCGCCGCGAACGATCCCTGCTGAGGTGGGCCATGACCGATGGTCCATGATCACTTCTTGAACAATTGGTGCAGGGCCACATCATAGCCGCACGCGGTCCAGAACGCACGACCCGCACTGTTGCCGGAGACCACGGTGAGTTCGATGCGGGATACGTTCCTTGCCCGGAACCATTCCTCGAGCGTGTTCAACAGCATACGCGCCGCGCCCAAGCGCCGTGCGGGCGCATCGACATAGATGTGCGTCACCGACCCGACGGCGCCACCGCCGATATAGTCGGGCAGGAGCCGCACTGCTCCGTGCGCGAACCCGACAACGCGTCCGTCCACTTCGACGACACAGAGCCTGGCGAATCGTTCGAGCCCAGCGGTCGCCCCTTTCAGCCAGATCGCGGCGCCACCCGGAGCTAGCAAGGCGAGCGAGCCATAGGTGGCCTCTTCGCGGTACATCGCTTCGAACAACTCCGTGATCCCTGCGCAACGCGGGTCGTCGGCCTTTTCCAGAATATGCACGACCGTGGCTGCCATCGCTCTATCGGAAGAGTTCGTAAAGCCCGTTCATTGTAGTTGCGTCGGCGCTCTCCAAGGCTTTCTCCAGATCCACTTGCTGGCCTGCCGCCTGCTCCAAGATCGCAACAAGATCGATGAACCCGAGCGAATCGAGCAAACCGGAGCGAACGAGATCGAAGCCCTTGTCCAATTCACGCTCGTGCACGCCCAGGCGGATCATGCGATCGGCGAGATGCCGGACGATCAATGTGCGCAACTGCTTACTGTCCATCTTGTGCCATGCGGATCAATTGAGACCGGTCCCATTTTCCATTCGGTGTGCGCGGCAGTTCATTCAATACAACAATGCGTTCCGGTATGAAGGGCGCCGGCAATTCCTTACGCAAGTGCTCGAGCAAGGTGCTTACATCCGCCGGAACGTCCACGAAAGTGATCAACCGGGTAACGCCGTTCAGAACGACGGGGACCGTCACCGCATTGCCACCACCCAAAAAAGGCGCGAGTGTTTCGTCCACTTCACCCGGTTCGATCCGGTGCCCGAGCACCTTCAATTGATGGTCCACGCGGCCGATGAAATGAAGGGTGCCATCCTCGCCCATACGGACGCGATCACCGGTGCGGTACCATGTTCCCGCAGTGTCTGGCAGCTGGACGAAAGCCTTGGCAGTGGCTTCCGGAGCACTGATATAGCCAGCCGCCACCTGTGGCCCGCCCAGCAGCAGTTCGCCTTCGTGCGTATCCATCCCCTCCATGGGCGCGATCATCACCAGGTTGGATCCGAACGGACGACCGATGGGAACAAGCCCACCATCGGGGGAAGCCGGACCATCGACCTCGTATGCTGTGATGGCAATGGTGGCCTCCGTTGGACCGTACAGGTTGATGACCCGCGCATTGGGCGCAGCGAGACGCCAGTCGGTGATCAGGTCCCAGAGCAACGCCTCTCCGCAGAAGAACGCGTAGCGCAAGTCCGGCAATGAACCGGGTGACAACGCGCGCGTGCGGCGCATTACGGCGGCCAGCGAAGGGACCGAGAACCAGACGGTGATCCGCTCCTTGCGCGCCCAGGCCGCCGCCCGCAGCCCGCCGGGATCATCCGGCACGCATAGGCAAGCACCATTGCTCCAGGTCACGAAGAGATCATGTACACTCAGATCGAACGGCAGTGCGAAATGCTGGGTGAAGCGATCCTCGGGAGCGAAGGTGTAGGCCGTCATGAACTGACGCAGATACGCTGCGACGTTCCCGCGTGTCACCGAAACTCCCTTTGGGCCACCCGTGCTACCCGAGGTGAACATCACATACGCTTCATCGTTCGCGGTGGTCTCCTTCGGAAGGTAGTGCGTTGCCTGCACATCGACCGATCCTGGATGGCACCACGACAGCCCCGGCTGTGTGGCACGGAATGCCATTTCCATCGCGGACGGCTCCAGGGAGCCGATCACGAACCGCGCCCCGCACCGTTCCACCATCATGTTCCAACGCTGGATGGGGCCTTCGGGCAACAGCGGCACACAGCTTCCCCCGGCCTTTAGGATCGCCAGTATCGCGGTATACGTCCAAGGTCCGTCACGACGGGCAGGGAAAGCCACACGCTGCCTTTCGGCCCCTGCTTCGACCAGCAGGTTCGCCAGTTCGTTCGATCGCTCGTGCAACTGTCGATAGGACCAGCGCTCGCCAGCTACTTCCAGCGCGATGCGTTCCGGCCAGCGCTCGATAGCGCGCAAGAAGAGGTGGATGGGGTCGGACGGTTCCAGTGGCATCAGAACGCGGGAAGCTGGCCTTCGGCGCAAAGCAACGCATCCGCGAAGTACTTCGCGGCCCAGTTCGGACAGGCGAACTTCTCATAGCGCCCCCAAAGCGGGACTGAACCCGGCAATGCACCGCGCGCACCCTCCGGCCCGTTCATTAATGAACGCTGGACGCCGATAAGCCATGCGACCATGCGGTCACGGCCTTCGGCATACCGGGCTTCACCGGTGATCAAAAACAGCCGCTGCCATATGATCGCCATCTGGGCGCATCCCGTGGTGATGCTCGCCTCACTGCCACGCCACTGTGCATCATAACGTCCCGCGATCCGGCCATCGCGAACAAAAGCGTCCAGCAAACCATCCACAGCCAGTTGTGCGGCGTGAAGGAGACGTTCATCACGAACAAAGCCATAGCTCTCGATCATGCCATCGATCGTGTAAGCGATGGTGTGTGTGATGGGCCGGTCGTTGTGGCGCAGGGTGTTGTCGGCATCGGAGAACCAGCCGTTCGGTCGTTGCCGGGTGAGCACCCATTCCAATTGACGTAGTGCCGCATCGCGGTAACGGCCATCACCGGTGATCGCGTGCATGCGCAACAAGGGCGCCGCTACATATGCATCGTACACGCGCGCCGCCCCCAGGAAGTTGTGTCGCGCCCAGGAGCCGTCAGCTTCCTGCACTCGAATGATCCAATCGCAGCATTTGAGCGCGGCATCCAGATAGACTTGATCACCTGTGCGCGTGTGCGTGGCCATGAACCCGCGTACCACCTGGGCCGAATTGAAGACTACTGAAGGGCGTCCCTCGCCGATGCGTCCACCTTGCCACCCGCCGTCCGAGCGCTGAATGGTCAAGAGCCAAATGGCGGCGCGCTGGGCACGTTGCCCTAGATCTGGACGGTGAAGGCGATCGGACAAGGCGTACAGCGTTGGGATGATGTAGCCCGTTGTTTCCGGGTACGGCGCGCTCCAGCCATCGAGCAGGTGATAGCTACCAAGGCCAGGCTCTGGCGAGGCAACGAAGTGATCCGCTGCAGCGTTCATCGCTTCCTCCAACCTGATGGGAGACATGTTCCTTTCAGGAACGACGCCCTGCGCATGTGCGAGCAACGCTCGTCGTGGCCCGCTCCGCGTAAGCGAAAGGGTGAACAAGCGTGCATATTGGAGCAGCGAGCGGACCAAGGGATCAGCGGTGCGAACGAAGGAGTTCTTCGATGATCCGTTCCGCAGCGCGCCCATCGCCGAAGAGCGGCGGGCAAGCGGGCATACTGTTCTTTAGAAAAGAAGCAGCAGCGGTGCGGATCCGATCCGGGTCGGCGTCCGCGAGCACCGCTTGTCCATGCTCCACCAGTTCCACCCATTCGGTCTCCGGACGAAGGATCACGCAGGGCCTCGCGAAGAAGTACGCCTCTTTCTGCACTCCACCGGAGTCGGTCACTACAAGTCGTGCGTGCCGTTCCAACGCGATCATGTCCAGGAATCCGACCGGCGGGATGATCCGAATACCCTCGTTCACAAGAACACGATGACGCAGATCGGCTGATACCAATTCGTCCAAGCGCTTGCGCGTGCGCGGATGCAATGGCAGAACCACCGGAAGACCATGTGCAGCATGCATGTCCAGCAAGCCGGCGAGGATCGCGGTCAAGCGGACCGCATCATCGGTGTTGTTGTCGCGATGCACGGTGGCCAGCAGGAAGCCTTCGGATGTAAGGCCCAGATCCCGCAGGATGGTCGACCGCTGTTCGGCCAGTCGCGCGAAGTGCGTGCTGTTGTCATACATCACATCACCGCTGAGCAACACGCTCGGTCGATCGGCGGTCGGTTGCTGAATGGGATCACTGCTAAAGCCTTCGCGCTCTAAATTGGCGACAGCCGTTGAGGTTGGACAGAAGAGCCAGGTGCTGCAATGGTCGCAAACGATCCGGTTGATCTCCTCGGGCATGGACTTGGTGAAAGAACGCAGACCTGCCTCGACATGTGCGACCGGCACATGCAGTTTGGCCGCTGCCACCGAGCCGGCCAGCGTGCTGTTGGTGTCCCCATAGAGCAAAACAACATCCGGCTTGTGCTCCAATAGCGCCCGTTCGATGCCTTCGATCATGCGTGCGGTCTGCACGCCATGGGGCCCGGAACCAACACCCAGTTCAATGTCCGCACGCGGAATGCCCAGTTCGTCGAAGAACACCTGCGACATGTTCGCATCGTAGTGCTGGCCAGTATGCAGAAGGGTTTCGATGACCTCACCGGCCGCTCGAGCAGCGACCGCCCTGCTGATGGCAGCGGCCTTGATGATCTGGGGACGCGCACCGATCACGGTGAGCAGGCGCAACGGTCGCATCAAAGCATGCCATTATCGGCGAAGCTGTAATAGCCCGCTGCGGTTACGATGAGGTGATCGTGAACGGAGATATCGAGGATCCGCCCACCTTCCACCAGCTTCCGGGTCAGCAGGATATCCTCCTCGCTCGGCCGCAGTTGGCCGCTGGGGTGGTTGTGGCAGAGCACAACGGACGACGCCCTGCGGTCAAGGGCCTCTTTGAAGATGATCTTTGGGTCAGCCACGGTCCCGTGCATGCCCCCCTGGCTTATACGGCACTTGTCCAGTAGACGATTGCCACGGTCCAGAAAGATCAACCAGAACTCTTCGTGCGGCTTATCGGCCAGCATCGGGCGCACCAACTCGTATGCCGTTGCGCTCGTGGTCACGCTCGCCCTCTCACGAGGCTCCAAAGCCCGTCGACGCCGACCCAGTTCCAGGGCGGCAACGATGGCGATGGCCTTGGCCTCCCCCATGCCATTGAATTTGGTCAGCTCGGCTACACCGAGCTGGCTCAGGCGGTTCAGGTCGTTCGCAGCACTGCCCATGATGAGTTTTGCCAGATCGAGCGCGCTGTCCTTCGTACTTCCGGAACGGATCAGGATAGCCAGCAATTCCGCATCGGAAAGCGCCCCTGCACCTTGTGCCATGAGCTTCTCCCGGGGCCGATCGTCTCGGGCCCACTCACGTATGCTCAGTTTGCCGTCGGTCTTGCCGTCCGTGGTTCCCATCGGGGTGGAAAAAGAACAGGTCCCCGGAAGGAGGACCTGTACAAGATAGGGTTCGGGGGCTGGTTACTTCAGCGCGTTGACGTGACGCTTGACCGAGGACTTCAGGTTGGCTGCTTTGTTCTTGTGGATCACGTTGGTCTTGGCCAGCTTGTCCAGCATCGCGGTCACTTCGGGAAGCAGCTTCTCAGCCTCCTTCTTGTCGGTGCTATCGCGCAAGGCCCGCACCGCGTTCCGGGTGGTCTTATGCTGGTAACGGTTACGCTCGTTGCGGGTCTCGGTCTGGCGGACGCGCTTCAGGGATGACTTATGATTGGCCATGGTTTGTTCCTGTTCCAGGAAAGGGGTCGCAAATATAGAGGACTTTCCTACTCCGGTAGGGTGCTGACCAACAAAAAGGCCCCTGCATACGGGGCCCTTCGTGCGAAAAGCTGCTTGTTCAATAGGCGTTGGCGTCCTTGCCGAACATATTGGTCACGGTCTTCACCACGATCCGTAGATCGGACCAGAACGACCAGTTCTCCAGGTACCATACATCCAATTCCACGCGGCGTTCCATGAGTTCCGGGGTCCGGGTTTCCCCGCGGAACCCATTGACTTGGGCCCAGCCGGTGATCCCGGGCCGCACGAAATGCCGCACCATGTACTTGTCGATGATGTCCCGATACTGATCGTTCAGCCGCAGCGGGTGTGGCCTGGGGCCAACGATGCTCATCTGCCCGAAGAACACATTGATGAACTGGGGCATCTCGTCCAGGTTGCTCTTGCGCAGGAAGCGGCCCACGGCGGTAACTCGCGGATCGTTCTTGGTAGCCTGTCGCATATCGGCCTCCATGTTGATGCGCATGCTCCGGAACTTCCAGCAGACGAACTCCTTGTTGTCCTTGCCCAAGCGCATTTGCTTGAAGAACACTGGACCCTTGCTCGACAGTTTGACAAGGAGCGCCAGGATCGGGAAGAGCCACGTGAAGACGAACAGTATGACCCCCAAGGAGAAGAAGATGTCGAAAGCACGCTTGATGCCCCGGTTAAAGGTCCGGTCCATGGGTTCGCGCCGCAGCTTGCTCACGGGCACAGCTCCATGGAACTCGAGGTCAGAAGTATTGACGACCGGAATGAAGCTCTCGGCACTGGGGATCACGCGGAAGCGGATGGTGTTGCGCTCACAGAATTCCATCAGGTCTGTGATCTCCTGGCGGCGGGTGCCTGGAAGGGCACAATAAAGTATGTCAATGCGATTCTCGAGGGCGAACGCCTTTGCTGCTTCCACCTCACCCACGCGGCGCTGACCCAAGGGGCCCTCGATCGGAGCGTCATTGAAGATCCCGCAGAAACGATAGCCGCGTACGGTCTGGTCCTCGCAGTAATGGAAGATCTCCTCGGCCGCAGGTCCTTCACCCACGAGGATAAGGTCCTTGACCGTGGTCAACGGATCCAGCGTAAGCACTCTGTTCAATCCTGTCTGCACGTTTTGAAAGGAAAACCGCCCGGAACGGAGCAAGGTAGAGAGTTCGCCTGCGAGTTCGGCACCCGCGATCGTGCGGCCGCCAAGACCGATCTCCCCTTTCGATGTGAATGTTCTTTCCATAATTTCCTTGCCGACCGGTCGTTGCGATGTTCAACGAACGGGGTCAAAACTACCCTCGGTCTCTCATTTTGTCAAGTTCGTCGAAGATATTTAATGTTTCGTCGAAGATTTGTTATCAACATTTCCTAGAATCGCCACGGTTCATCGGGAACGAAGTTCAGGGTTTTCCTGCCGATCCAACCATCGATAGGCCTGTCTTCGACGCACTATTTGATCGAACGTTCGATCCATGCCTTTAGAAAAAGACCCAAGAAGACGGAATTCGTGAGCAGATAGCGCTTCCACAGACGGGCTGGTTCCAGATAGAGTCGATAGGCCCACTCCAAGGAGAGGTCCCGCATCCACTTTGGTGCACGGGTATCCAAACCACCATAGAGGAGAAAGGCACCTCCCAAGCCGAGCATGATCGCTCGCACCCGGCCTTTCATCGCGGCCATCCAGCGTTCCTGCTTGGGGCACCCTAGCGAGACCAGTACAATGTGGGCCCCGCTCGCATTGATCCGCTCCGCCTCTCGATCAAGATCCATGGACTCCAACGGCGCGAACGGTGGTGCGAATGATCCCGCGAACCGGAGATCCGGTAGCTCGGTGGCCGCCCTCGACATGATGTGCGTATGGGTCGTAGGTGTGCCTCCGTACAGATAGACCGTAAGTCCGGAATCAGCGGCTTTGGCGAGGAGCGCTGGCATGATGTCATTGCCTGCAACGCGTTCCTGCGAGACGCTGTGGAACCCGTTCAGTATCCGCAGCACCGGCATGCCATCAGCCGTAGCGAAGTCGGCCTCGTTAACCACCTGCGCGAATCGAGGGTCACGTGCCTCAACGGTCATGTGCGCATTGACGCAGCAGACGTATGCGGAACGCCGCTCGGCGCCGAAGGCGACGAAAGCGGCAATGTGCTCATCGAACGAGCCCAATGAAATATCCGTAGTCAGCACCCGGCGTTTGGGGAACACGGGTATGGTGCTCATGATGAGGTAGCTGCCGTTGCACGCACATCCTTGAGCGTGGGAGCGACAATGCGCTCGCTACCACTGTCGTACCAACGGACCATCTCGTTCACGCCTGCCTCCAACGTGAACGGAGCTTCTCCGAGGGTGGCGATGGTCTTGTCCATCGGTGTGATGTAATCGCTGGTCATGCTGCTAAAGCGGCCACTGGTGATCGGGAATGGCAGGTGCAGGACCTTGAGTGCATCACCGAAAAGCGCGATCGCGCGGATGAAACCGGTCGGGATGTAGCGCACAGGCTTCCCCACCAATTCGCGGGAGATCGCTTGCACCCAGGTTTTCAGATCGAACGGACGATCGCCGACATAGAATACCTGCCCGTTCACTTTCTCGCGCGGCGCCGAAAGCATGCGATCGATCTGCCACACGACATTGCCAACGTACCCATAGGACCGCACCACGCGCCCCTTGCCGGGATGGAAGTACAGTCCCTTGCGCATGATGCGGAACAACACGTCGCGGTAACGCAGGGACCACGGACCCCAAATGGTGGTTGGCCGAATGATGGTCCAGGCACAAACGAGGCCGGCCTCGCGTGTGATCATCTCTGTGCGCCGCTTCGACTCTCCATAGACCGTGAATGGCTTGAAATCGAGATCATGGGCCGGTTGGTAACCGGCTTCGCAAACGAATTGTGTGCTGGTGACAATAATGTGCTCAATTTCCGGAGACCGTTTCACCACATCGAGCAGGATCCGCGTACCCTCGTGGTTCTGGCGATAAGCCTCCACGTCGACCTTCTCCTCCGTATCAGTTCGAGCCGCCAGATGCACCACATGCGTGGGTTTGAATTCCAGGAACATCGCATCCAACGCTTGAAGGTCCATGAGGTCCACTTTCCTCCACCAAGTATTCTGGCCGGGATCCAAGGGTGGATTCCAATCCAGGTTAAGCAGCGGGATCCCGCGTTCGATGTAGAACGCCATCAGGTTGGTCCCAATGAACCCCGAACCGCCAGTTACCAAAAGACGCATGCCGGTCAATGCTTTTCAAAAAGGTCCACGAGTTCGCGCTCCATGCAACGGTGAAAGGCTTCCAACGTGAACTGCTGCTCAAAGATGCGTCTCCCCTCCGCTCCCATTTTTCGGCGCAAGTGAGGATCGCGGGCAAGCAGGAGCAGTTTGTCCGCGACCGCAATGGGGTCCTCGATCGGAACGAGGAAGCCGCTTTGCCCATCGGCGACCACAGAAGGGATGCCCCGCCATAGCGAACTCACCACGGGCTTCGCGAATTGCATCGCCTCCACCAGCACGAGCCCAAAACTCTCCGCTTCGAAGAAGGACGGAAAGCAAAAAACATCGCAAGCCGCGAAGTGTGCGAACTTCTCCCGGTCGCGCTTCACGCCCAGGTACTCCACACGCCCATCAAGGCCGCGGTCCTTCACATAGGCCCGGCACTCTTCTTCGAACCCCCTGTCGCCCCATTTGCCCATTAGCTGGAGCCGCGCATCGACTCCCTGATCCACGACCGCGTCGAACGCTTGTAGCAGCACTTTGACACCCTTGCTGCGAATGAGCACGCCGGTGAAGAGTACCACCAGTGGTTGTCCGGGCGTGGCGGTCGTTTCCTCCACCGTCCCGCGCATATCCTCGATCCCATTGGGCACCACCGCATCCCTCAAAGCGCCGAACATCCTGCCATCATCCGGGTTCTGCGACGCGGTGCGGATGGCAAGCGCCGGCTTGCGGTAGGCAAAGCGAAAGAAAGGACGCAGCACCGCCGGTAATCGTGTTTCGAATCCGGACACGCCACCGGCATGGAAGTGGAACACGACTTTCCTGAACAGCCACCGTGTGCAGCAGAGCAATATGATGTCGCGCAACACAGGAACCGTGTTCGGCCCGCTGGGCGGATAATACAGAACAGGTGTGCGGAAGCAAAAACGGGCCCACCAGATCCGCAGGATCGTGGTGAAAAGCGCCCACACCTTTCCGATTGCGAATTTGCCCACGCTCTCCATATCCTCGGAGAACGCGAGACGGACATGGTACAAGGCGATACGGTCGGACCGCAGCTCCAACAGTCGGGCGATCATGATGGCCTGCCCACCGAACGGCGGCGGGGTTTGTCCAACGACCAGAATGCGGTACGGGGTTGTGGCAGCAGGCACCGGCCAAATGTATCGGGATGGGTTCGTGGTCTGCCTGGGGAAGAAGATGATGCATCAACAGGAAGCCGTGTACGCCCGCACCACGTGGCCATGGCTCCATCGATCCAGGACGATCATTTGTCGGATCGCTGCAACCATAGCGTAAGGAACAAAGTTGAACGGGCCAGAAACGCCTCCCATGAGCACTTCGACGCACCAGATCCTACTCGCGATCACCTTCACGATCGCTCGGTCCTTGGCCTTTGCGGCGACCTACTATGTCTCGCCCACAGGCAATGACAGCAACAACGGCACGAGCCAGGGGACCTCGTGGCGTTCCATCGCTCGTGTACAGCAGTTGGAGTACAACTTCCAACCCGGCGACCAGGTCCTGTTCCAGCGAGGCGGCTTCTATCCGGGCCAGCTCAACATCGGTGCCTCGGGCACGGCCGCCCAACCGATCGTGATCGGTGCTTATGGTACCGGCGCGCTACCGGAGATCTCCGGCGCCAACCTCGTAACCGGATGGACGGTGCACCAAGGCAATATCTGGCGGGCCAACGTGGCCCAAGGTGTGAAGCACGTTCGTGTGAACGGAGGCTTGATGACCCTGGCCCGTTTTCCGAACACAGGCTGGCTGCGCGTCAACACGTCTTCCAATACCACGTTGAACAGCGCCGGCCTCACCCAATCCAATGGACATTGGAACGGCGCACGCCTGGTGATACGCAGCACGAACTGGTGCTACGAGAACGCCGAGATCAGCGGTTTCAACAACGGCACGCTCACGTTCCCGGCCATCGTGTACAACCCCGGCAACTACGATTGGGGCTTCTTCGTGTGCAACAAACTGAGTGAACTCGATGCCCCGGGCGAATGGTACCACGATGCTACCTCCGGTGTGCTCTACCTCTGGGCACCCGCCAGTGCCGATCCGAACGGGACCCAAGTGCTCGCCTCCGTTCACGAGAACGGCATTAACGTGGGCTGGGAACGCAGCCGCATACGCATCCAGGACTTGGCCTTTCGCGGGCAGAACTACGCGGGCATCAACAATGGCGGCGGTTCCTACGTGACCATTACGGGCTGCACGTTCGAGTACCTCAACCACGGGGTGCGCAGCTACGGCAGCTATGGCGACTACAGCAACAACACCGTTCGCAACACCTTCGCCACCGGCCTCGCGCTGATCGACCACCACTCGACCATCGAGAACAACACGATCACCGATATAGCGCTGTACCCCGGCTTGGGCGAGAGCTTTTGGGGCTACTACGGGATGTACGCCATGGGCGAAGCCAATACCGTGCGACGCAACACGATCACACGCGCCGGCAACTCAGGCCTCTTCCTCGCGGGCAGCCCCTTGGTCGAGAAGAACATCATCCGCGAATGCCTGGCCACGGTCAACGACGGCGGTGGCATCTACTGGGACAACTCCGATGGGATGATCATCCAGGACAACATCGTCGAAGACCTCGATGGCAACATGGAGAGCATCGCGATGGACTACTTCGTGAACTACAAGATCGGCCATGGCATCTACTTCGGTAACGCGGTGATCAACAACACCATCGTACGGCGCAATACGGTCTCGAACTGCCGGGGCGCTGGGATCCATGTGGACCACACGATGGTCTCCAGCGGTATCCAGGTGCGCGACAACGTGCTCTACGACAATGACATCCAGTTGAGCCTTTCCGATTATTCGAACTACAACGGACCAGGAGCCGCACCACCCTACCATGTTCCCAGCTACAACTCGGTGTACTCCGGCAATACGCTCTACTGCATGAACAAGGACCAACTGTGCGTGCAGCAGTACCATGTGTACAACACGAACCTGGTCGACTTTGGCACGTTCTCCAACAACCGGCATTTCAACCCGTTCAATGAGTTGAGCACCTTCATTCTCAACCTGACGAACGGCACCTACAAGTACCACTCGTTGCAACGCTGGCAAGCCGACCGTAACGAAGAGACAGGCAGCACCAGCAGCCCGCACCGGCAGAACACCGAAGAGGTTACCAGCACCTTGAGCGCCAACCTCGTGGCCAATGGGCTGTTCGAATACAACACCAATGGATGGACCGGCTGGCCCACACAGGGTGTTATCCTGCGCGATAACACGATGCTGGACAACGGTGCCATGAAGATCGTTTACGGCACGAACAGTGGCTCGCCGGAGTTCTACCTGCGCGCCGATGCCACCTCGCCGGTACAAGCCGGGCAGTGGTACGAGATGCGCTTCAGTCTGCAGAGCACCATGCAAGGGGTGGTACGTGCGGAGTTCAAGGGCCAATCGCAGGTAACGGGTCCCAATGCCATCCACTCCAAGAGCATCCCCTTCGACGGTCAACGGCGTGACATGTCCATCATATTCCAAAGCGACCTTTCCGAACCGGGCCTTTTGATGTTCGCCAACCACTTCACCGAAAGCACCTATTGGCTGGACAACATCGAACTGTACCGGGTCGCGGTGCAGCCGGTCGATCCCTACGAGCGGCATATCCTGCTCACCAACGCGACAGACGCAGGTGTCGACGTACCACTCACGGGTTGCTGGCGCGATGTTCTTGGTGTCCTGCATACGGAGACCATTGCGCTCCCGGCATGGGGTTCCGTCGTGCTGGCGAAAGAACCGGACGACGTATGCGGCTTGACCACCGGTGTGGAGGACGATCGTGATGAACACCCGGCCATCCGTGCCTACCCAAACCCGTTACGCAGCGGTGCCCAACTTTTCCTCTCTGAAGCCGTGACGATCGATACCGATGTCGAAGTGCTGGACGCCGCAGGCCGAAGTGTGAGCCGCGCGCGCATGTCAGCCGGGACGGTAGAGGTCCCGTTGGGGCACCAACTCACCGGCGGGCAATACCTAGTGCTGCTGCGCGACCACAACGGTTTAACACGCCATCGCCTGATCGTGCAGTAAGCGATGGATCAGTCCAGGAACCGGCCATCCAACGATCGTTGCCTGCGCGTAATGAAGCGCGGATCCATCACCACAACGGACAGCAGGCAGAAGATGAGCGGGTTGCCGAAATCGATACCGTAGCAGATGATGTCGATCTGCCAGATGAACAAGAGGTAGACCACGGCGGCGAACAGTGGTGCTTCCAAGGTGCCGGCCAGGTACTGCTTGCGGTAGTAGCTGAATGCGTACCACATGAGCGCTACGAACAGGAGGTAGCCCACCACGCCCTGGCTGATCACGATCTGCAGGAAGGTGCTGTGCATGTGAACGTCGCGCGGATCCTTCGCCATGAAGATCCTGCCGATGGCTTCCCAGCCTGATAGCAGGTACTGACCTTGATAACCGTTCCCGAAAAGCAGGCCACGGCGGTCGTCCAGCAACCAGTTCCATGCCTCCTCCCACACGTATGTGCGGTTGTTGAATGTGGTGACGTCCTCCTTATCCACACGCGAAAAGATCGCGGCGAACACCGGCAATGTGATGAACCAATAGACCAGCAGTGCTCCATTCACCAGGATGGGCATGGTGAGCAGGGAGATCGGGAAGACCAGGCGCACCGTGCGCATGAGCCGGAACATGAACAGCAGGGTGAGGATCAGGAACATGAGGAAGGACAGGCGGCTGTTCACGTTCAGCATCACCGCCATGTTCACCAGGTATAGTGTGAGGGAAACGAGGAAGGCGACCGGTTTCCGCACGAAATCCTTGAGATAGAAAAGCAGCATCAGGTTGATCACCGACATCAGGTGGGCGGCGTCATAAATGCCGCGGAGGAACGGCATGTTGAGCCGGCCTTCGAACTTGTGGACCACGTTCTGCATACCCGCTGCCAGGCCCAGCAGGTTCACCACCACGAGCAGGGACAACCCGTTCAGCAGCAAGCGTGCGAAATCGAAATCTTCCTGGTCCCGATTCCTGATCTGCACCACGATCGCCGCATGGAAGGGTGCCAGAAACAGGATCGTATAGCAGATCGTGTTCAGCAAGTTCAGCCCCGGAAAGCCCTCGGAGAAGGCCTTCCACATGGAACCGACGAGCGAAAGGAGGTAGAGCAGACCGACCCAATAGACGCGGCCCACCATATTGCTCGCCGTTCTCCGGTAAACTAGATCCAAGCTGTGGATGAACAGGATGAGCAGGAACGGCAGTACCGCCACGATGAGCCCTTCGGAGAAATTCCCCTTATAGCCCCGGTACATGCCGATCCCATAGAATGGGAAAGCCAGCAGGAAAAGGTTGTTGATCAGCTTCCGCTTGGAAAGAACCACCGGCCTGGGGAAATGGTTGGCATAAAGATGCGCTGATCAGTTCAGGCCAAGGCGCCGTTGCAATCGGGAAAGTGCCGGGGTGATGGCCTTGTTAAGGGAGGCGGGCAGCAGACTCTTCAATGCGTTCTTGAACCGACGGTAGGCCGGGGTGCGGACGAACGTGTTGAAGTAAGCGAGGTTCCGTTGTGGATCCACGGTAATGGCGGCCGGATGCTCCAACGGCCACGCCGCTTCGTGCAGGTGCAACTGGTTGCGTGGATCGCGCAGGCTCACTGAATGCGTGGCATCATCGCCGAACCCCACGTTGCGGCACAAGTTCACATTCGGGATGATGTTCACCGCGCGGGCTTTCATCTTGGCATAGTCGAACTGGTAATCCCATGCGCCAGAGATGGTCCCGTTCCAGGTGTACTCGAAGAGTTTCGTCACCTCCTGCCGTTCGGAATGGCTGAGAAAATAGTCCTTGAACCAGCGTTGAGAGCGCACCTCCGGCCAGTCCTTCATGTCCATGTCGAAACGCTCCCACGATCGCCGCCATCCGGCCCAGCCTGAATAGGCACCATAACCATGGGCCATGAACCAATAACCTTGCGGGTCGGTCCGCAGGCCGCCCGTGGCGAGGTTGTTCCCGATGATGGCCCAGATCCGTTCGTCATCCCGGTATTTCTCCAGCAGCTCCTGTGCGAACCAGAAGAAGCTCTGCGCCGGTACGATGTCGTCCTCCAGCACGATGCCTTCAGGTTCATGGTCGAAGAACCAGTTCATGTTCTCCACCATGCCGTATTTGGTGCCCTTGTTCTTCTCGTGGAAAAGCGTGTGCAGCTCACATGGCCAATCAACCAGTTCCACCAGTGTGCGCACCCTTTCGGTCCGTTCGCGTTCGGCCTCGTTGCGCGGCCCATCACAGGCCATGTAAAGCCGGGGTGGTCGCGCTTCGCGGATGGCCTCCATCACCAGGCGGGCCGTGTCATAGCGTTTGAACGCTGTGAGCAGTACCGGAAGCCGCAAGGGCTCGTGGGGGGTGAACGTGCTCATCGGTCGCGTGGGGACGCAGCGGTCATTTCACACTGCGTATTCTCCAGAACGTGAGTATTCCCAATGTCATCATACGGAAGTTGACCCGTGTACGGGCGTGGAAGAGATCCACCAGATAAACACTCACGAAGAACGAGATCAACGTGGCCCAAATGGCACCATTGGAACGCATGGTAGGGATGAGCAGATAATTGAGCCCGATGTTGATGGCCGCGCCCAGCACCGCCGTCACCAAGGAGAACTTGAAAAGGCCTTCGTTAGTGATGAAGCTACCCTTGGCCACGCCGATATACGAGAAGACCAGCCGCGCGGCGAAGATCGCCAGCAAATGGCCCGCCAGGCGGAACTCCTCCCCGTAGAGCCAGACGATCAGCGGTTCTGCCACGAAATAGAGCGGTACTGAAGTGGTGATGTACAACAGGAACATGAGCCGGTATTGGTTCGTCACCCGCTCACGATAAAGGCCGAGATCCTGAACGCGCGCACGGGCAATCGCCGGTGACAGGGCCATCTGGATGATCACCGGCAGGAAAGCCGTGGCCTCGATCATCTTTACCGCCACGGAATACTGGCCCACTTCGATGTTGGCTTCCGACTCGCCGATGGTGTTCTTCAGGATGTCGAAGATCATTACCTGGTCGATCTTCAACTGCGCCTGAAGCGCGAAACCATAGACGAGCATGGGCCATGATTGCTGCAGTAGGTAACGCACCATGCGCCAGGTGGGCCGCCAGTTGCGAACACGCATGTCATGGTGGTGGTAGGCGATGTACATGCTGATGGCGAACACCACGCATTCCAGGCAGTATGCGGCCGCGAACCACAAGAGGGGGGCGTCCATGGCCACCAACGCCAGCTTGTAACCTGAACCCACCGCGGTGGCCAGGATGTTCACCTGTGCCGAGATCCGCCCCTGCACCCGTGAGAGGAACAGGTACTCGATCACCGTGGACCACTTGAACAACTCGCCCGTGGCGGTGATCACGATCAAGAGAACAGTGAGCGTGTCCAGGTCCTTCAACAAAGCGAACACCAGCACCGCGATGTTCAGCAGGACACCGCCGGTGAGCTTCACGGCGAAGCCACTGCCGAGCATTTCGTCCCTCCGTTCAGGATGCCGCACGAGGTCGCGCGCGATGATATCGTTCAACCCCATGGAGGTGAGCGCAAGGCCAATGCTCACAACGGCCATCGCGTAGTTGAGCTTGCCGAACTGCTCGGCCCCCAGATAACGCGTAACGATGATGCCCGTGAGGATCACCAGCACCAGACGGACCACCCTGTCCGCGAAGAGCCACGAGAAATTCTTGAAGTACTTCCTAAAGCCTTCGGATCCGATCATGATGGGAGGGGCTACTTCGTATAGTAGCCGTAGCCTTCGGCGTGCGAGGCCTTCACATCGTTCATAAGCAGGTCCACGTGCCCGATCTTCTTCTCCTCAACCATTTCATTGATGGTGCGCAAGGCGCTGCGGCGCGTGTTGCGTTCGCGCACCACGAACAGGGTCACATCGATGTGCCGCATCAGCACCACGTACTCGCTCACCAGGCCGATCGGCGAAGCATCGACCACGATCTGGTCGTAGCGCTCGCGCATGGCCAGGAACAGGTCCGCCAGGCGCGGGCCTTCGGCGAGTTCGAGCGGATTGGGCGGTATGGGCCCCGCACCGATCACGTCCAGTCCAGGTATGTCGCTTTTGTGGATCATCTGTTCCAGCACGGCCTCACCGATCAACCAGCTGGAAAGGCCGATACCGTCCGGAATATCCATTGTCTTCAACACGTTGGGGCGGCGCATGTCGGCGTCGATCAAGAGGGTGCGTTTGCCCGATAGTGCCATCACCGAGGCGAGGTTCACCGCGCAAAAGGTTTTGCCCTCACCACTTGTTGAGGAGGTGAAGCCGATCACCTGGCGATCCACGTTCGCATTGAGGTATTGCAGGTTGATGCGCGCTGTGCGGAAGGCTTCGGCGAGCATGCTCTTCGGTTCTTCTGGCGACACCCGCTTGCGCTTGCTCGTTGGTATGAGGCCGAGCAGGGGCAACTTCGTGGCGCGCTTCAGTTCCTCCACATCGGCGATGCGGTCATTGAAGAAATCCTTGATCACCAGGATCACGATCGGAAGCAGGAGACCCAGCAGTAAGGCCCCGCCCAGGATGGTTTTTTTGTTCGGTGAGACATGCTTGAGTCCTTCCATGCGCGCCTCGTCCACCACGGCTTGATCCACCTGGTCCGAAGCGATGGCGATGCCGGCCTCGGCGCGTTTCTCCATCAGGTAGTTGTACAGGTTGTCGCTCAGCTTGAACTTGCGTTCGATGTTCACCAGGTTGCGCTCGTTCTCCGGGATCTGGGCGAATTGGTAGTTGATCCGGCCAAGGCGCGCGTTCACGTCAGCCAGACTTATCTCGGCCTGCTGCACCAGGCTCGCTGCGGTCTGCTCCAACGAACCGGTGAGGTTCTTGATCTTGCGCTCCATGGCGATCACCGTGGGGTTGCTCTTCACCGTGGTCAGGTTCAACGCCGCCAGTTCCGCGCTCAGGCGAGTGATCTCGATCACCAGGTTGTTCAACACCGGATCGTCGATGCCTGAAGAGGATGGTGCCGGCACGTTGCGCAGGTCTGAGGAGGAGCGGATCTTCTCCAGGACGGAAGAGCAGTAGGCCCTTCTTCGCACATGCAGCGAACGCTCGTCCTCCAGGCGGCTGCGTTCCTGGAACAGGGCGTCCGAGGTACTGGCCGCGCTCATCATGCCCTGGCTCGCTCCCCTGAAGCCCTCCATGGAACTCTCCACCTCACGCAGTGTGTCCGCAACGGTACCGATCTGTCCGTCGATGAAGCTGATCGTTTTGAACCCCTTCTGCTGCTGCTTGTATAGTTCGCCGTCGATGTAGCTCTTCATGAGCTTGTTCAGGAAAACCCTCTCCTTGCTCACCACTTCACCGGTGATGTGCAGCACAACGATGTTGCTCTCCTTGCTCAACGGCGATGCGAAGCACTTGTGCAGATATTCCACCACGATGTCATCGAGGGCGTTCAACACGAAGTGGTATTTGGAGCGCGAGCGATAATCGCGATCCGCCGGGAAATCGATCGTGAAGCTCAGGTGGTCGCCCACGAAGGGCTTTCCGATGGGCGTGATCTGGTCCACCTCGTACTCCGGGATGAAATCGTCCACCACTTCCTGCTTCTGCACATTGTACAGCCGCACATTGCTGCCTTTGGACCGGACGCGGTAGGTCCCCGCCGCACGGTCCACACTCACATAAACCGGTACGCCCACAACTTGTATCGCCACGGTATCCAGTTTCACCATGAACGGCGGATACTCGTACTTCTCGGTGGTGAGGAAGTTGGTGGTCTCGTAATAGCGGATGCCGAAGTCGAGGCGTTCCAGGGTGCGCTTGATGTTGGTGCGCGACGTGAGTACGCTCACCTTGTCCTCCAGTCCGGCACTTCCGCTCAGGTATGACGCACCCTTGATGAACTCCTCAGGTGCGCTGTAATTGTTCCGGCTCTTCTCACCCATCAACATCACGGCTTGCACGAGGTACTGCTTGGGGGTCGTCTTGATGTAGGCTACGCCCAACGCCAGACTGAGCGTAATAGTGATCATGAACCACCACCACTTCGCGAGTATCTTCTTGAAGATCGCCCGCAGGTCGATGGTATCGTTCGGCGTGGTGGTGCTCATCAATTGTTCATGTTCTGGATCACGGAGAGCACCACCGCTGCCGTGCTCACTGTGACCAGCAGAATGGAGAACAGTTCCAGGTTCAGGCGAGCCGGACGCGCCTTGAGCGCTGGCACATAGACCACATCATTGGGCAGCAGGTAGTAATACTCGGAACTCAGCACGCTCGTCGAGGAAAGGTCCACGTAAAGCGCCTGTACACCCCGATCACTCTGTCGCATCAACGTCACATGGCTTTTGTCGGCGAACTCATTGGGGCCACCGGCCATGGCCAAGGCGTCGAGGATGGTGATCTGGTTGTTGTACACGAAGTAAGCGCCGGGGCGGCTCACGTCGCCCAGCACGCTGATCCGCCAGTTGATCATTTTCAGTATAACGGTGGCGTTGGTGAAATACTCGTTGATCTTGCGCTGCACCAGTTCCTGGCTCTCGCCCATGGTGAGTCCTTGCAGTTTGATCTTCCCCACGGTCGGCAGTTGAACGAATCCGTTCTTATCCACAGAATAGCCATTGACGTAGAGGGAGGCGTCGGTGGTACCGGAAAAGGAGTTCTGGCCTTCCACATTGAAGAACCGGTGCGTGGCATCATCCAGGCCCATGACCCGGATGGACATAACGTCGTTCACCTGGATGCGGTATTCGAACTTGCGGTTCTCGAACAATTTGCTGGCACCTGCGCTCAACGACGGGTCGTTGAGGTAATTGACATCGCGGCGCCCGACACACGATGCGAGGAGCAGCATCAAGCACGTCCCGAACAACAACCCATTGCTTGAGCTCATTCCGTTGGATTTTGATGCCCGGGTAGTCTTCTGAACGGATGACCCTTCGCGGCAGCGGCCAAAGATAGGCGGGGCCACTGAGCGGGATGTTCGCCACGCTTTCGGCGTTCCACGGAAGGTACTCAACGAAAAAGCCCCGGCGTTCGCCGAGGCTTTCGTGTGTAGCCCGTAGGGGAATCGAACCCCTGTTTCATCCGTGAAAGGGACGCGTCCTAACCCCTAGACGAACGGGCCATCATGTCAACAACCCATTGTGGGTTCCCGTAAAGGGACGGCAAATGTAACCAGTGCGTGGAAAACCGCAACAGATCAGGTCATCTCCCCGCCGTCGGACTGGAAGCGGAAGCCCAGCCGCTTGCCTGTGCTCAACTGCAGGTTGGCGTTCAGTTCGTTCATCTCGCTAACCGTCACCTGGTTCACCTGATCGTACGGCGGTGCGAGCAGATCGAACTCAAGCACGTATATGATCACCGAATAGAGCACCTCTTTGATCCGTGCCCGATCAATGACATTGCCGGGCAGGTCGTCGTAGAGGAAGCTGAGCTGCCGCTTGCCCTGCACGAAGAAATGCTTCTCCCGGTTCAGGAAGAGCCGCGCTACGAGGTAGCCCAGATCGCGCTCCCGGTTGTACTTGAAGGAGTCACTGAGGAAGTTGTACATGTTCACCACCCCGAAGTAGCCGCGCAGTTCATCCTCCTCGAGGTAGCTGCTCTTCCACAGGCTGTGGCTCTGGTCCAGCTTGAACACATTGGTGTGCATATGGAAAATGATGACATCCCCCGCCACCTTGAGCTCGCACGCTGTGGTTCCCTTGTCCACATAGGCGACGCTCAGGCGCTTGTCCTGGGTTTGCACCTCCTTGTCAAGGTCCGTGGCGAGTTCCTGTAGCACGCTCTTCAAGTCCTCGAACATTCCCACGGTGTGGTAGTACACGTCCTGCTTCATGCAGGACTTAGTGCGCAGCACGTTCAATATGAGATCGCGTGGTGCGGGTGGAGGCGGCTTCTTGCTCATCAGTAGGCGCGGGCGAAGATGACTCGTTGCGCACTGGGCTTACCGGTGACCATGCATGCGCCCGGCACCCGTCCGCCCTGTAAAGGAATGCATCGGATCGTCGCCTTGGTCTCCTCCTTCACACGTTCTTCGGTCTCCGCGGTACCATCCCAGTGGGCCATGATGAAGCCGCCTTCCTCAATGACCGTCTTGAACTCGTCATAGGTATCCACCGCGCGGGTGTAGCGTTCCCGCAAGGCCAGGGCTTTCTGGTAGAGGTTCTCCTGGATCGCCTGCAGCAAGTGCTCCACCTTCTCCGCGATATCGGTCACCTGCATCACCTGCTTCTCCATGGTGTCCCGGCGGGCCACCTCAACGGTACCGTGCTCCATATCGCGCGGGCCGATGGCAATGCGTACTGGGCAGCCTTTGAACTCGTACTCGGCGAACTTCCAACCGGGCTTCTTCTGGTCGTCGTCATCGAACTTCACGATGATGCCCCTGGCACGCAGCGACGTGATCACGGGGGCCACGTAAGCGCGGATCGATTCGAGTTGTTCCGGGTTCTTCGCGATGGGCACAATGGCCACGTGGATCGGGGCCAGCTTTGGCGGAAGTACCAGTCCGTGATCATCACTGTGCGTCATGATGAGCGCACCGACGAGCCGCGTACTCACGCCCCAGCTAGTGGCCCACACATGCTCCTGCTTGTTCTCCTTGTTGGTGAAAACGACGTCGAAGGCTTTGGCGAAATTCTGCCCGAGGAAGTGCGAGGTGCCCGCTTGCAACGCCTTACCGTCCTGCATCATCGCCTCGATGCAATAGGTCTCCTCGGCGCCCGCGAAGCGCTCACTCGCGGTTTTGATGCCCTTGATCACTGGAATGGCGAGCCATTCCTCGGCGAACGTGGCGTACACGTCCAGCATGCGCTCGGTCTCCGCGAGGGCTTCGGCTTTTGTCGCATGAGCGGTGTGCCCCTCTTGCCACAGGAACTCGGCGGTGCGCAGGAACAATCGTGTGCGCATCTCCCAGCGCACCACGTTCGCCCACTGGTTGATCAGCAACGGCAGATCCCGGTAACTCTTCACCCAACCGCGATAGGTGTTCCAAATGATGGTCTCGCTCGTCGGGCGGATGATCAACTCCTCCTCGAGCTTCGCCGAGGGGTCCACAATAATTCCATGTACGGGATCGCTCTTCAGCCGGTAATGCGTCACCACCGCGCATTCCTTGGCGAAGCCTTCCACATGGCTGGCCTCTTTGGCGAGGTAGCTCTTCGGTATGAACAGGGGGAAGTAGGCGTTGACATGACCGGTAGCCTTGAACATGGCGTCCAGCGCGGCCTGCATCTTCTCCCAGATGGCGTAACCATGCGGTTTGATCACCATGCAACCGCGCACGTCGCTGTGCTCGGCAAGGTCGGCTTTCAACACCAGGTCGTTGTACCATTGTGCATAATCGTCCGCACGCTTCGTCAGCATATCTGCCATGGCCGTAGAACCGGTATTATTTTTGTACTTGAGTGAGCGGCTAAAGTAGTCAACCCCATCAGGGCGCCTCCCGGCGTTCATATGGTAACACCGAAAGCGGATGAGAACCATGCTCCGATCCATTCCCGGCTTGTTTACGGCGACGCTGTTCCTCGTTTCATGTGGCAGCATGCAACAGGCCACACATGTGCGGGACGATGTCTACTTCATGCCGTCCGATGCTCCTCCTCCCTTCACGGTAGTGGAGACACCTACCGAGGCGCCCGCCCAGCCGACCGACGATTACTATGATGCCAATGGCGCGAGCCAGACTGTTGAGTCGCGGGACTTCTATGACATGACCTACAACGATCCGTACTACTACAACTACGGGCGGTTCGGCTTCGGTTCGGGGATGGGGATGGGGATGGGGATGGGGATGGGGATGGGTTGGCAAAGTGGATGGGGCGGTCCCGGCTGGGGCATGGGCATGGGTTGGAATAGTGGCATGGGTTGGGGCAACCCTTGGTACAACGTGAGCATCGGATGGGGCAGCCCGTACTATGGAGGCTATGGTGGCTGGGGATATCCGTATTACGGCTGGAACGACCCATGGTACGGTGGTATTGGATACGGTTACGGCGGCTACAACAGTCCTTTTGGAAATTGCTACTGCTGCTACACCCCGGTCATCATCGGAGGGTCCAGCGGTGTGGTCGTTGGCCACCGGCCATCGATGAACAGTGGTGGAAGTGGCGTGGTCGCTACCGGGGGCACGCTTCAGTCACGGGGCGCGTTCCGCGACCCGGTGCGACTGGCACCGACATTCTCGGATCGGGGGGATCTCATCAGGAGTTCCGATCGAGGGGTGATGCAAGAACACACACGACAGACGAACCGCTTGAACTACAACCTCGGACGGCCAGCGGGTCGTCCTGCCGGAACGCCGCTCGAGGTGGGCAGCGAGCGCCCAGTGAAGCAGCGCGGTGCGACCATCGAGCGCTCCCGCAACAATTCGGGCAGCGGTTCTGATCGCAATGGAGTTTCCAGCCCTTCGCGCTCTGGTAACGGCGGGAACAACGGTGGTGGGAATAACGGCGGTGGGTCGCGTTCCGGTGGTGGTGGCCGCCCGCGCTGATCCGATCCACGTACGATGTACCTGAAGGTGCCCTACCGCACGGCGAGCGTGGTGCTCTGCTTGGTATTTGGCTCATACGTGCTGGCCCAGAGCGAAGAGGACGCCTTGCGGATCAGTTCGTTGATGCCAGGAGGAACATCAAGAAGCAATGGACTCGCGAACGCTTTCGGTGCAGTAGGCGCCGATCCGGTCTGTATCAGTATCAACCCGGCGGGGTTCGGATTGTACCGGACAAGTGAGTTCTCCATGACCCCGTCGTTCGAAGTGAACGATGCGGAGAGCGGATACTACGGCACACGTGCCTCTGATACCCGGAACCGCTTCTACGTCGGCAACATCGCCCTGATCCTGAACACTCCGTCCAAGAAAGGGGACTGGCGCAGTGGTACGTTCGGTGTGGTCTATGACCGCCAGCAGAGCCTGCACTGGCTGCAACTGGCCCAAGGCGACCGCGTGCCGAGCACGCAACTACAAGGTTTCGCGAACGAGGCGACCGGGACCAACATCGAAGCTTTGAACGCTGATGCGTTCCCGTTCACTTCGAGCCTTGCGTGGTACACGTACGGGATCAACGACGCCTACCCAACAACACCGGAAGGCGACACGATCCCGAACCAATACGCCAGCGCCATTCCTTTCGGCTCCGACACACGCCAGACGCACACGATCGATGCGCACGGCGCCTCCACCAGTACCGCCTTCTTCTACTCCGGCAACTATTTGGACCGGCTGTACGTGGGCATGTCCATCGGCATCGCAGGGCATCGGTACGTACGGAGCACCAAGCACACAGAGACCAACTTGAACGACGATCCGGAGGGTTTGGAAACCTTCACCTACACGGAGGATCTGACCACCACCGGCAATGGCTTCGATGTGAAAGTGGGCGTTGTGGGGCGGATCACCGAGCGTTTCCGGATGGGTGCCGCCTTCCACAGCCCACAATGGTTCCGCTTGAGCGATGCGTATACGACCGCGTTGCGCACCTCTTTCCGAACGCCCGACGGCAACGGTCAAAGCGCATACAGCGAGAACTCACCGGACGGCGTGTTCCGCTATCGCCTCAATACTCCTTGGCGGGCGGTTCTCAGTGCGGCGTACATCGCCAGTGCGAACGGACTGGTGAGCGTGGACTATGAATACGCCGACTACAGCCAGATGTCCTTCAAGCCCGATGACCGCCTGGTGGACGACTATGATTTCTCTGTGGAGAACGACGCGATCCGCGACAGCTATCGCGCGGTCCACAGTTTCCGGGTGGGCACGGAGTGGAGGGCAGGCAACTGGTACTACCGCGTTGGCTGGGGCTTTGTGCCCAACGCATACGTGAACGATGATCCACGACATGGTCTGGCGCTGAAAACCTATGCGGGCGGCATTGGCTACCGTACGGACCACGTCGGCGTGGACTTCGGGCTGAACTACGCGGACCGCGGCACGAACTATTTCCAGTACAGCCCCGATCTGGTGGAAGCGACACGCGAGGACCGCCAGAGTTACCGGGCGATGCTCACCCTGAGCTTCAGGCCTTGATCGCGTGCGTACTGCAACATTGAAAAGGCCCCCGATCCGTCGGGGGCCTTTCGATGTCCGGTGATCGGGTCGCTTACTTGTCCGCTTTCACGCGGTCCACGACATACTCGTCCACGAGGATGCGGCCGCAGTGCTCGCACACGATGATCTTCTTATGGCTGCTGATGTCCAACTGGCGCTGGGGCGGGATCGCGTTAAAGCAGCCTCCGCAACTTGCGCGCTCCACCGGCACAACCGCAAGTCCGTTACGTGCGTTCCCGCGGATGCGGTGATACGCGCTCAGCAACCGCTCTTCGATGTGCTTGGCCGCCACTTCGCTCTTCTTGGCCAGGTCCTTCTCCTCCTTCTCGGTCTCGGCCACGATGGCGTCCAACTCCTTCTTCTTGATCTCCAGGTCCTTCAAACGATCATCGTACAGGCCCTTACTCTCCTCCACCACGGACTTCTTCATGTCGATCTGCGCCTTCGCCTCCTTGATGCGCTTCTCGGCCAGCTGGATCTCCAGGTTCTGGAACTCGACCTCCTTGGTCAGTGAGTCGTACTCACGGTTGTTGCGCACTTTGGCCTGCTGGCCCTCGTACTTCTTGATCTGCGCCTTAGCGTCCTTGATCAAGTTGTTCTTTTCGCTCACCTGACCTTCCATTTCGGCCAGCTCGTCCTGGATCTTCTTCAAACGGGTCTCCAATCCGGCCACTTCGTCCTCCAAGTCCTGAACTTCCAAGGGCAACTCACCGCGCTGGATGCGGATTTTGTCCACTTGGGAATCGAAGTGCTGGAGGCGGAAAAGCTCAACGAGCTTCTCGGCGATGGTGATCTCGGCCTTGGTCGCAGCAGGGGGGGCCTTCGCCGCAGGGGCGGCTTTGGTGGTGGTACCGTTGTCCGCAGCACCCTTCGCCGCTTTCGCCGGGGCCTTCACGTCACTCTTCGCCATGGGTCAATAATGGTATATGGGGTCCGTGACGATCTCCGTCAAACGGACGGCAAATGTAGGGAAAACTTCCCCTAATCGGCGCTGGATCAGCCCCATGGTGAACTGCTCGCTGCCGTAGTGCCCGATGTCGGCCAGTAGCAACCGCCGGTCCGCGTCGAAGAACTGGTGGTATTTGAGGTCGCCTGTGATGTAGGCGTCGGCGCCCGAAGCGATGGCTTTCTCCAGGAGGAAAGCCCCCGAGCCACCGCAAAGGGCCACACGTCGGATCGGCTTGCCCAATAGCGCGCTGTGTCGGACCGAATGGAGGCCGAACACCTGTTTCACCTTGGCCAGGAAGTCCTTCTCGGACAGTGCTGTCTCCCACTCGCCAAGGAGCCCGCTGCCAACAAAAGGATGATCGTTCAAAAGGGGGTACAAGTCGAATGCCACTTCCTCGTATGGATGCGCGACATGCACGGCCGAGAGGATGGCCTGTTGCCTGAGGGTATGAAAAATGACCTCGACACGCACCTCTGGCTCGTTCTGGCGCTTGCCCCGCTCACCCACGAACGGGTTTGTCCCCACGCCCGCGCGGAAAGACCCACTGCCGTCCACGTTGAAGCTGCATTCATCATAGGCCCCGATCTGCCCAGCCCCTGCGGCGAACAGGGCATTGCGCACCCCGTCCGCATGGTCCTTCGGGACGAACACCACCAGTTTGCGCAACTGCGCCGACTTGGGTTCCAGCACGCGGAGGGGTTTCAATCCGAGCCGGGCGGCGATCTCCCCGTTCACGCCATCCAACACGTTGTCCAAGTTGGTGTGGATGACATAGATGGCCACGTCGTTCCGCAACGCGGCCAGCACGGTGCGTTCCACGTAGGTCTTGCCGGTCAGGCTTTTCAAACCCGTGAAGATGACCGGATGGTGGGCGATGATCAGCCCACATCCCTTCGCCGCCGCTTCCGCCACAACTGCTTCGGTACAGTCCAGGCAGATCAGGGCGGAGGTCACCTCCGCCTCGAGGTCCCCCACCTGGAGGCCGCTGTTGTCATAGTCTTCTTGAAGGCTGCGCGGAGCCCATTGTTCCAGCGCGCTGGCGATGTCCTTTATCTTCATCTTTGGCCGTGTACGCGGCCCTTTCGCCGCGCGAAGCCCGGCAAAGTAACCATGTCCGTCCTACGTTCCCTGCTTCTGCCGCTCGCTTGGCTATACGGTGGTGTGCTCGCCTTGCGACACGCCCTTTACGATGGTGGAATGTGGGCCAGCGAACGACCCAACGTACCAACGGTCGTGGTGGGCAACCTGGCCCTCGGCGGCACGGGCAAGACCCCGCACGTGGAACTCGTCCTGCGCGCGATGGAAGGGATCGCGCCGCTGGCCACGTTGAGCCGGGGCTATGGAAGAAAGAGTACGGAGTTCCTCGAAGTACAGCCGCATCACCCGGCGAGCGACGTCGGCGACGAACCGCTCCAACTCAAACGGAAGTTTCCGATGGCGCATGTTTTCGTGGGGGCCGACCGGATCAAGGCGATCCGATCCATCGTACAACGTGTGCCCGAACTGAAAGCGGTGGTGCTCGACGATGCCTTCCAACACCGGCGGCTGAAGGCGAGCTTGAATATCCTACTGACCACCTGGCAGCGACCTTGGTGTGGCGATGCCCTTCTCCCAGCTGGACGTTTGCGGGATCTGCCATCCCGTTCCAAGGCCGCCCAGATCGTGATCGTGACGAAATGCCCGGCGTTGCCTTCGGCGGAAGAACGAAAACGTTGGCGCGAACGGCTCGAGCTGCTTCCAGAACAAGACCTGTTCTTCAGCGGCATCCAATATGAGGATCCTCAAATCGCGCCCGACAGGGCGGTATTGCTGTTCACGGGCATCGCCGATCCACAACCACTTCTCGAACACGTCCACTCTTGGGGTGGAGTTGTTGAACACATCCCCTTTCCGGACCATCACGCGTTCACCTCGGCGGACGTGGAACGGCTGGCGGAGCGATACACTAAATTCGCGCCCGGCCCGAAAACGCTGCTCACCACGGAAAAGGACGCGATGCGTCTGCGTTCCGTTGTCGATGGAAGTCCGCTCTCCGCACTTCCGCTCGCGGTGATCGCCATGCGGGCCGTGATCCTGAACGAACCCGAGCGCTTCATCGCCCTCCTCCGCGACCATGTTGCAACGCATCCAGCGCATCGCTGACCACCTGAAGAAGACCACCGGTGCTTCACCGGAGACCGGCATCATCCTGGGGACGGGGCTGAGCGGGCTGGGCAAGGAGATCCAGGTGACCCATGCGATCGCCTACAAGGACATCCCTGAATTCCCGGTGAGCACGGTGGAGGGCCATCCTGGCAAATTGCTCTTCGGCACGCTCGGTGGAAAACCGGTGGTCGCGATGCAGGGCCGTTTCCACTACTACGAAGGCTGGACCATGCCAGAAGTGGTGCTGCCCGTGCGCGTGATGAAATTCCTCGGCATCAAGCGGCTCTTCGTGAGCAATGCGTGTGGCGGTGTGAACCCGGCCTTCGAGACCGGCGACCTGATGATCCTGAACGACCACATCAACCTCTTTCCCAATGCGCTCCTCGGACAGAACATCGATGCGCTCGGACCACGCTTCCCGGATATGAGCGAGCCGTACGACCACGGCTTTATCGCCACGGCAAAGGCCATCGCATCGAAGAACGGGATCAAGGTCCAGGTGGGTACGTATGTCGGTCTCACCGGCCCCACGCTGGAAACACCGGCCGAGTACCGCTACGTGCGGATCATCGGAGGCGATGCCGTTGGCATGAGCACTGTGCCGGAGGTGATCGCCGCGCGCCATATGGGCCTCCCCTGCTTCGCGATGAGCGTGATCACCGATATGGGTGTGGAAGGCCGGATCGAGAAGACCACCCACGAAATGGTGCAGCGCGTCGCCGAGAAAGCGGAGCCCAAACTCACACTGATCATGCGCGAACTGATAGCCTCATGTTGAACCTACGCTTGCTCTTGCTCCTGCCCGCTCTGTGCGGAGTTGTTACGCTTCATGCCCAGGACAGCCTGAACGTGCGCGCGCTCTTCCATTGGGACGACCCCAACATCCCGGAAGGTGTCGAGGACTACTTCAACCAATACAACGATGTATGGGGCCACGCGGCGGAAGGCCGTGAGTACGCCTTCCTCGGCAGCACGCTGGGCCTGCATGTCTTCGATGTGACCGACCCAGTGAACTCCGTGCTCGTGGACCATGTGCCAGGGCAGTTCAGTGGAGCAGGCGTGATCCACCGCGATTACAAAGTCTACGCCGGTCACCTCTTCGCCACCTGCGATCAGGGCGCGAGCACGTTGCAAGTGATGGACCTGCAGTATCTGCCGGACTCCGTGCATGTGGTGTACGACAGCGATGCGTTGCTGGTGAGGGCGCACAACATCCAGATCGACACCTTACATGCGCGCTTGTACACCTGCGGCGGCAGCACCCAGTTCAGCGTTTACTCCATCGCCGATCCGGCGAACCCGGTGCTGCTTTCCGATCTCGAAGCGGACGTCCCGTGGTGGGGCGATGGGATCGGTTACGTGCATGATTGTTTCGTGCGCGACAACATCGTGTGGTGCAACGATCAGGACGGAATGCATGTGGTGGACTTCACCGATGTGGACAACCCGGTGTTGCTCGGTTCGCTGGAGGACTATCCCAATGCCGGTTACAACCACAGCGGCTGGTTGAACGGAGACGGCACCCTGTACGCCATGGCCGATGAGACGCATGGATCGCCGCTCAAGTTCGTTGATGCCACGGACCTGAGCGACCTGGAGGTGATCTCCACGGCCACCACCGGTGTGGATCCCACCTCGGTGCTGCACAACCCTTTCTTCAACGGCGACCTCGTCCATGTTGCATACTACTACGATGGCTATTACCTATGGAACCTCGCCGATCCCCTGCAACCGGTACTGCTCGGCTTTTACGACACCTCCCTGGAGCCCAATACCAATAGCTTCAGCGGAGCCTGGGGCACCTATCCTTTCCTGCCCAGTGGCCATGTGCTCGTGAGCGATATGCAAACGGGATTGTGGGTACTGGACATCGGCGTGGCCACTGGCACCGCTGGAGCGACCACGCCGCCAGCCTTCCGCATTTCGCCAACGATCACACCGGGGCCGATCAGCATCATCGACCTGCGCCATACCGCTTCACCAGTAAGGATCGAAGTGGTCGATGCTTCCGGCGCGATCGTGAGGAGCACAAGCGTGATCGGCTCTTCGTACGACATGGATCTCACCCCGCTGTCCGATGGCCTCTACCTGGTGCGCGTAACCACGGATGATGCCCGGCACACGCAGCGGATCGTGAAGAGCAGCAACCGATGAGCCATTGGAGCGAACGCTGGGACCTGGTGGTCGGTCTTGAGGTGCATGCGCAGCTCATTACAGCGAGCAAGGCTTACAGCAATGATCCGAACGCGTACGGCGATCATCCGAACACGAACGTGAGCGTCGTTACGCTCGGCCATCCGGGCACCCTGCCCGTGGTGAACAAGCGCGTGGTGGAACATGCCCTCCGACTCGGCCTCGCAACGAACTGCACGATCGCGCCATGGATGCACTTCGCGCGGAAGAACTACTTCTACCCCGACCTGCCGAAGGGTTACCAGATCACACAGGACAACACACCGATCTGTACCAAGGGGTTCATCATGATCCCCGTTTCCGGTGAGGACGCCACACCCTTCGACTCCGCTCAAGGTGGAGCGCGCCAGGAGAAACGGATCGGTGTCACGCGGATCCACATGGAGGAGGACGCTGGCAAGAGCATCCACGACGTGGACCCGTTCAATACACTGGTGGACCTGAACCGTGCGGGCGTGCCGTTGCTCGAGATCGTGAGTGAACCGGACATCCGCACGGGGCAGGAGGCCTACGACTACCTCGTGGAAGTGCGCCGGTTGGTGCGCTACCTCGACATCTGCGACGGCAACATGGAAGAAGGCAGCCTGCGCTGCGACGCGAACATCAGCGTGAAGCCGAAGGGGACGGCGACGCTGGGCACACGCTGCGAGGTGAAGAACATGAACAGTTTCCGCAACGTGGTGCGCGCGATCGAGTTCGAAGCCGCACGCCAGGTGGAGATCCTGGAGACCGGCGGAACGATCCACATGGAGACGCGCAGTTTCGACGCCGGGAAGGGAGCAACGCTGGGCATGCGCAGCAAGGAACTGGCGCACGACTACCGCTACTTCCCCGAACCCGACCTGCAACCGCTCACCGTCACCGCGGAACAGAAGGAGGCTGTGCGCAAGGCGATGCCACCACTTCCGCGCGAGCTGCGCGAGAAGTACACCGCCACCCTCGGCCTCAGCGAATACGACGCCGGCATCCTCACCGACGACAAGGCCACCGCGTTGTACTACGAAGCGGTGATCAGCCACACGAACAACTTCAAGGGTGCGGCCAATTGGGTGATGGGCGACGTGCGCAGCTGGATGAACGAACACGGCCTCACCATGGAGCAGTTCCCGATCAGCGCGGAACGCATGGCGGGCTTGATCATGTTGATCGATGCCGGGAAAGTGAGCCACACCATCGCCAGCCAGAAGCTTTTCCCATTTATGATCGAGGAGACCATGCTGAGCGCCGCCGATCTGGCCGCGAAGCACGATCTCGTGCAGGATACCAGGGAGGACCTCATCGAGGGCATCATGCAACAGGTGATGGAACGCTACCCGGACAAAGTGGAGGCCTACCGCAAAGGGAACAAAGGATTGCTGGGCCTCTTCATGGGCGAAGTGATGAAAGCAACACAAGGCAAAGCCGACCCAAAGCGCGCCAATGAGGTGGTGCGCCGATCACTTGAACAAGACACCGTTCGATGAAGAACCAATCACTATTCCTACTTGCCGTCGCGTCCGTTGCCCTCGCCTCCTGCACCGGCGGGAATGGCGCGCGTTCCGTTGCACTCTCGGTCGAAGGCGCCGGTGGAAAGACCGCGTACTTCGATCGCTTCGAGAACAACCTGCCCTACCGCGTGGATTCCGTCAAGCTCGACGCCAGCGGGAACGGAACGCTCCATTTGAAGGCACTGCCGCTGGACTTCTACCGCATCGCGATCGGCAACGAACAGCTGATCGTTGCCCTGGACAGCGCCGAAAGCCTTGTAGTGGAAGCGAAGACCGGTGCGCTCGGCACCCCGGTGAAGATCGAAGGCTCCGAACACACCACTGCCCTGCACGGCTTTTACGGGGACGTCCGCGCGTTCGATGAGCAGGTGGGCAAACTGCGCGCAGCGCTCGCAGCGGACCAGGCCAATACCGCTGCATTGGACCAGCTCAACGCGGCGAACACCGCGTTCTACGACCAATGCAAGGCGTTCGTCAACACGAACAGCGGGTCCCCCGCCGCGCTCACCGCGGTTAGCAAATTGAACATGCAACAGGAGATGCCCCTCTTCAAGAAGGTTCGCGATGACCTCCGCAAGGTGATGCCAGGCTCAGGCTTCTTCGCCATGTACCGCGACCAGGTCGATCGTCTCGAACAGCAGGAGATCGCCATGAAGATGCAGGAGGAGGAGATGAAGCGCCTGAGCAATCTGCTCCCACTGGGCAGCATGGCGCCTGAGATCCGCCAAAACACGCCTGAAGGCGGCACCTTCGCCCTGAGCGAACTGCGTGGCAAGGTGGTGCTCATCGATTTCTGGGCCAGTTGGTGCCGCCCCTGCCGCATGGAGAACCCGAACGTGAAACGGGTCTATGACAAATTCCACAACAAGGGCTTCGAGATCCTCGGTGTCTCCCTCGATCGTGCGCAGGAGGCCTGGACCGCGGCGATCCAGCAGGATGGGCTCCCATGGAAGCATGTGAGCGATCTCGGCTTTTGGAACAATGCCGCCGCGCAGGAATACGGGGTGAGCAGCATTCCCTTCACCGTACTTGTGGATCGCGAAGGCAAGATCATCGACAAGGGGCTGCGCGGCGACCAGCTCGAAGGCAGGTTGGCCGAGCTGTTGGGCAAGTGAGGCATAGCCCTGCGCGGTCGGCTCGCCGCACGCTAGCGGTAATTACCTTTCCCGTGATCACCACACGCTCGATGTAGCCATCGCAAATCCCGCTGCGTCGTATGACCATGAAGTTCAGCCTGCCCACGCTACTGGCGCTCCCTTCCTTCGCTTTCGCACAGCCCTACTTTCAACAGCAGGTCGACTACACGATCGACGTGCGGCTGGACGACGTGGGCCATATGCTCCACGCCCAGGAGCGGTTCACCTATACCAACAACAGCACCACCACGTTGGACACGCTGTGGATACACCTGTGGCCGAATGCTTACCGCGACCGCACCACAGCGCTCTGCGAGCAATTGGACCGCATGGGTGATCTGGACCTGCACTTCGCGACCGAGGCGGAGCGCGGCTGGATCGACAGCCTGGACTTCCAGTCCAATGATGTGAAACTGGCCTGGGGATATCACCCGGAGCATCCTGACATCGGTTGGATAAAGCTCCCAACTCCACTGGTGCCCGGCACATCGGTCACCATCACCACACCCTTCCGTGTGAAGATCCCCGACGGGAAATTCTCGCGCCTCGGCCATACCGAACAGGCCTACTACATCACGCAGTGGTACCCGAAACCAGCGGTGTTCGATGCGCAGGGTTGGCACGCGATGCCCTACCTCACGTTAGGTGAGTTCTACAGCGAGTTCGGCAGTTTCGACGTGAGCATCACGTTGCCCGCCAACTATGTGGTCGGCGCAACCGGTGAGTTGCAGAACGCCGAAGAACGCGCATGGATGGACTCACTCGCAATGGACCGCAGCGCGCAGCGCGGCTCCCTGCCGATGGCGAAAGCGAACGACTTCCCACCCTCGGATGCGGCGACGAAAACGCTACGGTACCGGCAGGACCGCGTACACGATTTCGCATGGTTCGCGGACAAACGTTTCCTCGTGCGCAGGAGTTCCGTCTTCCTTCCGCGCAGCGAGCGCACGGTGAACACGTGGGTGCTTTTCACACCCAGGAACAGGTTGGTGTGGGAGGAAGCGGTGAACTATGTGAACGAAGCGGTGAAGCATTACAGCGAATGGGTGGGCGACTATCCGTACAGCGCTTGCACCGCCGTTGATGGCACCATTAGCGCGGGTGGTGGCATGGAGTATCCGATGATCACCGTGATCGGAAACACGGACGACGCGATGGCGCTGGACGAGGTGATCACGCACGAAGTGGGGCACAACTGGTTCTACGGCATCCTCGGGAGCAATGAGCGTGATCACGCCTGGATGGACGAGGGCATGAACAGCTTCGTCGAGCTGCGCTACATGCGCAAGCGTTATCCGGGTCAACCGGCCGTGCTAGCCCAGGGCATTCCGCAGTTCTTTCTCGGCCAGGACGTTGTTGGGCACCGCGACATGAGTGAACAGGCCTTTCGCTTGAACGCACGACGCAACCTGGACCAGCCGCCGAACCTTACCTCGGATGACTTCACCCCGACCAACTACGGCCTGGATGTATACATGAAGACCGCGCTGGTGATGGACCACCTCTTCGCCTACCTCGGCGATGAGACCTTCGACCGCTGCATGCACGCTTACTACGACGAGTGGAAATTCAAGCACCCGCAGCCAGGGGATATGCGGACGATCTTTGAGCGGGAAAGTGGCAAGGACCTTAGTTGGGTGTTCGATGAGTTCATTGGGGGCGATCGCAAAGTGGACGTCCGCGCTTCAAGACTGAAGGGTAACCGACTTTCCTATAAGAGTTCAGCCAACGGACTACTTCCAATGCCGATCACGGCATGGAACGGTACCGATTCGATCGGAACGACATGGCTCACCACCGGAGAGATCATCCGCGGTCATTCCTCTGATCGCAATTCCGGCTACTCGCGACCGGTGCGCAGCCACCACAGGATGGAACTTGAACTCCCCTGGCCCAATGCCGATCGCGTCCGCATCGATGCCGGGAACCGCACAATGGACATCGACCGTCGCAACAACACTGTTCGAAGCAATGGTCTCTTCAAGCGTTGCACCACACCGAAGTTCGTGCCCTTCTTCGGCTTGGAGCAGCAGGACCGCCACTCGATCTACTACAGCGTGGTCCCCGCATGGAATGGGCATGACGGCTTCCAAGCCGGCCTCGTGTTACGCAATACCACCTTCCCTCCCCAACGCACCGAATGGGTCTTCGCACCGCTCTATGCGTTCGGAAGTGAGCGGTTGGTCGGTGGCGCGCGGATCGACCATCACTTCGATCGGATACGCAGCAATGTGTTCCAGAACATCCACGTGGGCTTGAGCGGACGTACGGCCGGAACCTTGCATGATCACGATGTGACGGCCTGGTATGAGAAGCTCTCCCCTTCTGTGCTGTTCGACTTGAAGCGCGATCCGCTGAGCAAGCCCTGGCAGCACCGCATTGGGCTTCGTGGAGTGTACCTGCGGAACAGCGTTGAATACCAACCTGAGGGTACCTACGCATACATCTCGCGCTCGGACGAATACTACGGTGAGTTGTTCTACCGTGCCGAGGACAGCCGCAAGCTGCACCCTTCCGTGGTCCAACCGACGATCACATCCACCTACGACTGGGTGCGCGCCTCCTTGGAACTGAAGCAGGCCTTCGCGTACAACGCGCGGAGCAAGCAGCTACGCCTCCGCGGATTTGTTGGATCCTTCCTTTGGGAACGCGGAGGAGGGCGGATCAGCAGCTTGCAAGCCTGGGGCCTCACGTGGGGTCCGGAAGACATGCTTTACGACCAGGCGTACTTCGAGCGCGGCGCGGCGGAGGGCTTCACCGGCCGGCAGTTCAACAAGCAACAAGGGGCGTTCAAAACACCGTTCGCACAAGGCGGATCGGATTCCTGGATCGCTTCGGCGAACATGGAACTGGACCTGCCCTTCTCGTTGCCGATCGCGCTCTTCGCCAGCGCAGGGATCGTGCCCCGGACGACGATCACCGTGGATGGCAGCACGGAGGGTACCGCAACCTACTTCGAGGCCGGGGTCGGTATTGCGGCCATTCGCGATGTGCTGGAGATCTGGTTCCCGTTCTATGTTTCCGAACGGATAGTTGAAGAGGAGGACTTCGCTGAGCGGACAGTGACCGATCGCATACGTTTCGTCTTCGCGTTGGAGAAGATGGACCCGACCAAACTGCTGCGCAACCTCAAACCTTGATGAGCCCCGGCAAACGTATCCACTTCCTCAGCGACTTCCACTTGGGGGTTCCGGATGCGGCGAGCAGCCTGGCACGGGAGAAACGGATCGTCGCCTTTCTGGACGAAGCGGCGAAGGACGCTGAGGAGATCATGTTGCTCGGCGACCTGTTCGACTTCTGGTTCGAGTATGCGCGCGCCGTGCCGCGCGGTCATGTGCGCCTGTTGGGCAAGCTCGCCGAACTCACCGATCGAGGCATTCCGGTACACCTCTTCATCGGCAACCACGATATGTGGATCTTCGATTACGTGCCAGCGGAGACCGGCGTGATAGTACACCGCGAGCCCATCGTGCGCGAATGGAACGGCCAGCGTTTCCTGATCGGCCATGGCGACGGGCTGGGACCTGGGGACCACGGCTACAAATTCATGAAGTCCATCTTCCGCAACCCGGTGTGTCAGTGGATGTTCGCCCGGCTGCACCCCAACTTCGGCCTTTGGCTTGGTGATTTCTGGAGTGGCCGCAGCCGGAAGAAGAGCTACGCCAACGATCGCAAGTGGCTGGGTGCGGACAAGGAATGGCTTGTGCGGTATTGTGATGAGCGCTTGAAGACGGAGCACTTCGACTACCTCATCTTCGGTCACCGCCATCTGCCAGTGGACATGGAGGTCGGCGCTGGTTCCCTGCCTGGCAGGCAGGCGCGCTACGTGAACCTTGGCGATTGGATCACCTGGTTCACCTATGCCACCTTCAACGGAAGCGAGTTAAAACTGATGAAGCGTACGAGTGACGGACCGCTGAGCGGTGATGTGCGCATCACCGGAGGGCCTGCGGCTTGATCTTCATCAGGAGCAGGGGCAGGAAAAGGAGCATATCCTCGGGTCAGGCTTCGCGATTTCCCTCGAAGCCGCAGGTACTTGTGGGGGCGATAGAACTACTTCCGCCTACCCTTGCTCCTACTTCTTCCCCAGCAACGCCACCAAGTCCACCAGCCTCGAACTGTAGCCGTACTCGTTGTCGTACCAGCCCATCACCTTCACGCTGTTGCCCACCACACTGGTGAGCAGTGCATCGAAGATGCAACTGTGGGGATCGCCGATGATGTCCACACTGACGATGGGATCTTCGGTGTAGCGCAGGATACCCTTCAACGGCCCTTCAGCCCGTTCCTTGAACCGCGCATTGATCGCTTCGGCGCTGACCACGTTGCGCACATGACAGGTGATATCGGTGATGGATCCATCGGGCACCGGAACACGAATGCCACAACCACCCAGCTTGCCCTCCAGTTCAGGGAAGATGCGTGTGATGGCCTTGGCCGCACCGGTGGTGGTGGGCACCATCGATACGGCTGCCGCGCGAGCGCGACGCAGGTCCTTGTGCGGTGCATCGTGCAAGCGCTGGTCGCCGGTGTAGCTGTGTACCGTGGTGATGTATCCGCTCTCGATCCCGCAGAGTTCGTGTACCACCTGGATCATGGGTGCTGCGGAGTTCGTGGTACAGGAAGCGTTGGAGATCATGTCTTCCGTTCCGTCCAGGATGTGCTCGTTCACACCCATCACCACGCTCTTGATATCAGCGCCCTTGGCCGGGGCCGACAGGACGACCTTCTTCGCTCCGGCACGCAGGTGTCCCGAGGCCGCCTCACGGGTCAGGAACAGCCCAGTGCTCTCGATCACAACGTCGATGCCGAGCTCGCCCCAGGGCAACTTCGATGGGTCCTTCTCCGCGAACGCCTTGATCGATCGCCCGCCGAAATGAAGGTGCTGCGCATCATGGCTCACCTCACCGTGAAAGCGACCGTGTACCGAATCGTACTTGAAGAGGTGCGCCAGCGTGAGGGTGTCCGTGAGGTCGTTCACCGCGACGAGTTCGATATCGTTCCGTTGCAACAGCAAGCGTGCGGTAACACGGCCGATGCGGCCAAACCCGTTGATGGCTACTCGTGTGGACATGCTCTTGGTCAGGGATTAGAATGGATCTCCAGTTCGTTGGTTGTCATAGCCCGGTTGTCAGTTGCCAGGCTGGGCCTGTCTAAGCCTGGATAACGGACAATGATCACAAGCAGATCAGAACAAGTGCTTCTCCGCATGGTAGCTGCTACGTACCAAAGGGCCGCTTTCCACGTAGCGGAAACCCTTCTCCATCCCGACGGTCTTGAACCGTGCGAAGCGGTCGGGGTGAATGAATTCCTTCACCGGCAGGTGTGCCTTGGTGGGTTGCAGGTACTGGCCGAGAGTGAGGATGTCGACGCCTGCGCTGCGCAGATCATCCATGCTCTCCTCCACCTCCTGATCGCTTTCCCCAAGTCCGAGCATGATGCCGCTCTTGGTGCGCAGGCCTGCCCGTTTGGACCGCATCAGCACTTCGAGACTACGGTCGTACTTGGCCTGCACACGCACCTGCTTGGTCAGGCGGCGCACGGTCTCCACATTGTGCGAGAGGATGTCCGGTGCCGCTTCGGTGACTAGGGCGAGGTTCTCCCATTTTCCTTGGAAATCGGGGATCAGCGTCTCCATGGTGGTGGCGGGTGTCCGGCGCCGTATGGCACGGATCGTCCGCGCCCAGATGTCGCTACCCCCGTCCTTCAGGTCGTCGCGGTCCACGCTGGTGATCACGCAATGCTTCAGGCCCATCAGTTCAACACTGCGCGCAACGCGGGCCGGTTCGAACGGATCGACAGCATCGGGCCTGCCTGTAGCGACGGAACAGAAACCGCAACTGCGGGTGCATACGTTACCCAGGATCATGAAGGTGGCCGTGCCAGCACCCCAGCATTCGCCCATGTTCGGGCAGTTGCCGCTCTGGCAGATGGTGTGCAGTTTGTGCTCACCGACGATCTCACGCACCTTGCGGTAGCTCTCGCCGGTGGGCAGTTTCACACGCAGCCAATCGGGGCGCCGCACGCGCTCCGGTACTTCCACCACCACGGTCTCGCTCATTGGATGTACTTCTTGCCGAATTGCACGGCCAGGTAGAGTTCGAGGAAGAACTGTTTGTTGGTCACCCCTTCCAGCGGGGCCATGATCGGCACCTCGGTGAAGTAGGCATCAATGCTGGCACCAACCTCGATGGCCTTGATGCCCGTGGTCTGCCCGGAGTATTCGAAGTTGAGGCCGAAGCGACCGAAGGCTCCAGGATACAACTTCATTTCACCAAAGCCCCTGAAATAGGACGCCCGGCCATAAATGTTCTGTACGTCGTGAATGGCGGGGTCGTACCGCTCGATCACGAACTCCGCGTACGGGATATTGTCCGGCTTGCCGATCTGCAGGTACACGGGCTTGGCCAATCCCAGCGAAGGACCAATGCCCCAGACGTAGTTCAGCTCCACCCCACTGCGCCGGATCTTGTCGGTGATCTGGTGCTTGCGGCCATAGGTGGGACGCACGATGAGCATCGCGTTGGACTTCCCGTAGAAGTAACCGCGCGAATCCTCGTAGTACGGGTTGAAGCTCTTGATCTCCTTCGGATGCTTCATCCCTACGATCTCGATACCGATCATGCGGCGATCGACAGCCGTGCGGTGTTTGCCGTGAAAGAAGTGCAGGCCCCACCCATCGCCGTGAATGATGATGCCGCCTAGGAGCTCCTTGCGGAACGGCACCCGCGACTCCTCATAGATCGTCTGCTGGGCCAGGGCGGATCCCCCCAGGAACAGAAGCAGGATGGAAGTCAACAGCTCGCGCATGGGCGCCAAAACAGTTCCAAAGCTACGCTACCCCAACGTTACCTTGCCCGGCCTTCGTACCCCATCCATGGACACCGCATCCGTTACCTACCTCGGTGAATTGCGCACCGAGGCCACCCACCTGCGCAGCGGCGAACAGCTGATCACCGATGCCCCGCCGGACAACCAGGGCCGGGGTGAGGCGTTCTCCCCGTCGGACCTGTTGTCCACCTCGCTGGCTTGCTGCATGATGACGATCATGGGCATCGCCGCGCGCGACAAAGGCATACCGATGAACGGGTTGAAGGCCCGGGTGGTGAAGCACATGACCCCGGCACCACGCAAGGTGGAACGCATCGAGGTGCATCTGGAGCTGAACGGGGAAGGGTTGGGCGATCGCGAACGCGGCATCCTTGAGAACGCCGCCCGCAACTGTCCGGTGGCCAGAAGCCTGCGGGAGGACCTTGTCCAGGACATACACTTCAGCTACACGGCTGGATAGTGAACAGGGAAGCCCGGACCAACGGCCCGGGCTTGAGGTTAGTTCAGAAGTCTAAGTCCTATGCCTGCTTCTCGGCGGGGACTTTCATCACCTTGCCGTAAGCCGGGCAGGAGTGGGTACCTCCACAGGAGGTCAGCACGATGCTCGAAAGCACCACAGCGGCCAGTACCAGGATCACCTTTTTCATCGTTCGATCGTTTGTGTCCGTTCTTGTGGACCTTGAACGCGCTATGCGCCGTCAAAGTTAGCCCTCGGAACGGACAAGACTTCAAATTGTTTCAACACGCCCATTGTCGATCTTTCGGAACGCCCCGCCAACATGGCTGAACAACTGAACGCGGAGACCCGCCCGGATATTGGCGAAGGCTGGTACGAGGCCTTGGAGCACGAGTTCCGGTCCGTGTATTTCCAGCAACTGAAAACCTTCCTGGTGCAGGAAAGGGCCCAGCACGCGGTTTTCCCGCGCGGACGGGACATCTTCTCCGCCTTTCAGCATACCCCCTTCGATGCGGTGAAGGTGGTGCTCCTGGGCCAGGACCCTTATCACGGGCCGGGTCAGGCTCACGGGCTGTGTTTCTCCGTCCCGGAAGGCGTGCCGTTCCCTCCGTCCCTCCAGAATATCTTCGCTGAACTGGCCCGCGATACCGCCATGCCCAAACCCCTGAGCGGGAACCTCACCCCTTGGGCCCGGCAGGGAGTGCTCCTGCTCAATACCACCCTCACTGTACGGGCGCACGAGGCCGGCTCACATCAAGGCAAGGGCTGGGAGCGATTCACAGATGCCATCATCAAGCGGCTTTCGAACACGCACACCGGTCTGGTCTTCCTACTCTGGGGTCGTTTCGCACAGCAGAAGGAAACGTTGATCGATACCGAACGGCATTACGTGCTGAAGGCACCGCACCCTTCACCCCTTTCCGCGCATCGCGGGTTCATCGGTTGCGGTCATTTCTCCACCACCAATGAATTGCTGGTGGCACAAGGCCGAACCCCGATCGACTGGGTGCTGTGATGCGCAAGAACACCATAGTCCGTGCGGCCTGCTGCGCGCTCGCCATGGCAACGACCGCCAGTGCGTTCGCCCAACGTCATCGCGTGGAATTCACCCACGATGGTGAGTTGCCGTCACGTTGGGTGCGCCCGGTGGATGTGGGCTCGGTGGACCAGTTGCCTTCCGCAGTGACGGCCCAACTGGCCTATCTCTACGGGCAGGGATACCTGGAAGCCTCCATCGATAGCTGCGTTCAGGACAGCGGCGTAAGCAAGTGTCATATCACTACGGGCAGGTCCTATCGCTGGGCACGCCTGTCCGGTGCTGGCATCGTACCGGAGATCGCGAGCGAAGCACGTTTCCGCGAGAAGCTCTTCGCTGACCGCCCGATTACACCGGGTGCCGTGGAACAATTGTTCGAGGACCTGCTGCGGCAGAGTGAGGACAATGGCTATCCGTTCGCGCGGGTCTCGCTGGACAGCATCCGGCACAGCGACGCTGGACTCTACGCCACCGTCCGGCTGGACCAGGGAAGATTGGTGCGCTTCGACAGCGTGGTGGTTCGTGGCACGGCGCGCACGAACATGCGCTACCTGCAAGCGCACATCGGCGTACGGCCAGGCGACGTGTACAATGAGTCGCTCGTGGCCGGGGTGGAGCGTCGTGTGCGGGAATTGCCCTTTGTTTCGCAACGGCAGCGGCCTTACGTGCAGTTCACGGCTGAAAAGACCAAGCTCTTCCTCTTCTTGGACAGCAAGAAGGCGAGTTCGATCAATGGAATTCTCGGGGTGCAGCCCGATCCCGAAACTGGCAAAGTCCAGTTGACCGGCGATCTGGACCTGCGCCTGCGCAACGCGCTGAAGCGTGGCGAGGCCATCGAACTGAACTGGCGCAGCCTACAGGACCAGACGCAGGACCTGCGCATCCATTTCAACCTGCCGTTCGTGTTCAATACGCCCTTCGGTGCGGACGCCAGCTTGAAGCTCTTCAAGCGGGACACCACCTTCCTGGAGATCAACGCGCGTGCCGGGCTGGAATACCTATTGGCCCGTGGCGACAAGCTGAGCGTGTTCGTGAACAGCAAGAGCAGCGACCGACTCGGGCGAACCGCCGCTACTGCGCCCGGCCTGGCGGATGTGAACGTGTTCAGCTACGGCCTGGGCCTGCAACGCGAGCGCTTCGACTACCGCTACAATCCACGCCGCGGCCACAGCGCGCGGATCGAAGGCTCGGCGGGTCTCAAACGCACCTCCACGGCAGTTCTCAGTGATGATGTGCAGCCGCCGGACATCGAGACCGTGCAGTATGAACTCGACGGCAACGCGGTGCTGCATATTCCCATCAAGCGGCGCAGCACGGTACGGCTCGCCGGACAGGGCGGATGGATGGTGAACGACGACCTCTACCGCAATGAACTATACCGCATCGGTGGATTGAAGACCCTGCGAGGCGCGGACGAAGCCTCGATCTTCTGTTCAGCCTATGCCATCGGCACATTGGAGTACCGCTTCGTGTACGAGGAGAACGCCAACTTCCTCCTCTTCGTGGACCAGGGTTGGTGGGAGGACGGCGCGCAGGATGTGCTCGTCACGGACACACCGCTCGGCTTCGGTGTTGGCACCACCTTCGAGACCAAGGCCGGGCTCTTCAGCCTCACCTACGCACTGGGCCGGCAGTTCAATAACCCCATCCTGCTCAGTGGCGGCAAGATCCACTTCGGTTTCGTCAGCTTGTTCTGAGCGGTACTTTGCGATGACGATGCGCTTCGATGTACTCTTCCTGTGGGCGTTTCTTTCGTCGGCCATTCCCGCTGCCTCCTTCGCCCAGCAGCCCAAGCAAGGCCTGATCGACCTGCTGATGGAATACATGGAGGCGCGCTACGCCGAACAGGATGCGCGAAGAGACTTGCTCTACATCTCCGTACAGCGACAATCGCTCTTCCATGTCCGAGGTGGCCAGTTGCTCGCGGAATATCCCATCGCAACGGCGAGCGCTGGCCTAGGCAGCAAGGTGGACAGCTACCGCACACCCACCGGGTTGCATCGCGTGAGCGAGAAGATCGGTGACTCGTTGCCGCCGCTGGGCATCCTGCGCGACCGCGCGTTCACCGGCGCTTTCGCCGATCCGGATTTCGCTGGCGTGGACAAAGATTGGATCACCTCACGGATACTCTGGCTCAGCGGCCTGGAACCCGGCGTGAACCAGGGCGGTACAGTGGATAGCCACGAACGTTTCATCTACATCCACGGCACGGCGAACGAGAAGTCCGTGGGGACACCAAGCTCGATGGGCTGCGTGCGCATGCGCAACAGCGACATCATCGCGTTGTTCGAGCAGCTCCCTGTAGGCGCCTTGGTGGTGATCCTGGACAATTGAGGCAGCGGGGCTGGCTACCTTCGCACTGAGTATGGAAATGACAAGTCTTCTCATCGGCCTCTTGGCGGGCATCCTGCTCGGTGCTGTCGGCTTCGCGTGGTGGAGCCGCGGCCGGGATGGCGGCGCGACAAGCCTGTTGCGCGAGCAGCATGCCGTGGAACGCGCGGATGTGGAACGACGCTTGGGCGAGCAGACGCGTGAGACCAGCGAGCGCACCCGTGAGGTCATGGACCTGAACGCTCAGCTTGCGGCGGAGGCCGAACGCAACCGAGGCTTGCAAGAGAAGCTCAATAACCAGAAAGCCGATCTCGAGCAGGCACAGGCCCGCATGACCACCGAGTTCGAGGTGATCGCCAACAAGTTGCTCACCGCTCGCGGCAAAGAGTTGAACGAGCAGCAGCAGGAAAAGCTGGGCACGATCCTACAACCGCTCCACGACAAGATCAAGGACTTCGAGAAGCAGGTGCGTGACGCCTATGAAAGCGAAGGCAAGGAGCGCTTCCTCCTGAAGAACGAAGTGGCCAAGTTGGTGGAGCAGAACCAACGGCTGAGCAAGGACGCCGACAACCTGACCAAAGCACTGAAGGGCGACTCGCAGGCGCAGGGTGCGTGGGGTGAGATGCTCCTGGAGAAGTTGCTCGACAGTTCAGGGCTGGTGAAGGGCCAGGAGTACAGCATGCAGGAGAGCACCACGCTCGAGGACCGCTCGCGGCTGCGGCCCGATGCCGTGATCTTCCTACCTGATGGGAAACACCTGATCATCGATGCCAAGGTGTCGCTTCTCCATTACGAGCGCTTCACCGCCAACACGGACGAGGCCGAACGCGATCGCCTGCTGAAGCAGCATGTCGACAGCCTGCGTGCGCATGCGAAGGGGCTGGGTGAGAAGGATTACACCAAACTGTACGGTGTTCAAAGCGTGGACTTCGTTATGATGTTCGTGCCCATCGAGCCTGCGTTCCTGCTGGCGCTGCGTGAGCGACCGGAGATCTTCCAGGAAGCGTACGACCGCCAGGTAGTGATGGTGACGCACAGCACCTTGATGGCCACCCTGCGCACGGTGCATGGCATCTGGAAGAACGAGCGCGTCGCCCGCAACCACATGGAGATCGCCGAGCGCGCGGGTGCGCTATACGAGAAGTTCGACGGGTTCACAAAGGACCTGGGCCAGGTGGGGAAACAACTGAACGCTGCCCAGGACAGCTATGAGGAAGCCGTGAAGAAATTGAGCACAGGGCCGGGGAACCTCGTGCGTCAGGTGGAGATGTTGAAGGCACTGGGCGCGAAGACCAACAAGAGCATCCACGAGAAGCTGCTCCAGCGCTCGTTGGAGGAACAGAACGACATGGTCCCATGAGCGCACGATCCGTCATTGCGATCGCCCTACTGATCACGGCCATGATCCCCATGGGTTGTGGTTCCGCGGCGCCCAGCTTGAAGCGCGACAACATGGTGGGCCTCTATGGCAAGGGCAGTGTGCAGCTGCGCCTGCAAGCCCGTGTACACCACACCGGGCCTGAACGCACCACGGTCTATTACAAGCTGAACACGCGCGACCTGCTCTACAAGAGCGATGGCAGTGGCGGTCCGTTCCGCTGTGCGGTGCGGATCGCGTATGAGTCGTACGCTGATCAGGGTTCGAAGCTGCTGCTCGATAGCGCAAGTACGCTGATCCAGGACAAGAGCACGGACACCGACGAGGACCGCGAGCTGATCGGCAGCATGGACCTGCGGCGCAACGAGCAGCGCACCTTCGTGATCCGGGTGACCGCGCGCGACTTGAACCGCGATGTGTCGAATTCCGTGATGGTGTTGGTCGAACGCGATGACGCAGGTTCGCGCCAGTACTTCCTTCCCACCGATACGATCAATGGTCTTCCCCTTTTCGATGATCATCTCCTCCCCTGGCAGGCGATCAGTGTGCGTAGCGAAACCTTCGCCGGGCGGGTTCTTTTCGGGACCCACCATCCGGTGAAGCCCGACCTCCCCGCGCCAGCCTTTGCGGCCGTGGAAACGAAACGCGAGGATCCCGCGCCGGACAGCACTTTCACCCTCGCCGTGGGAGCCGATGGCCTCTTCAATTTCGGGCCGGCCCGTTCCGGCATCTACCACCTCCGGCCGGACACCTCGAGCGACAAGGGCTTCACCCTGTTCGTACTCACGGAGAGCTATCCTTACGTGGGCAGTGGTGCCGACATGCTCAAGCCCTTGCGCTACATTACTTCCTTGCAGGAGTTCGACCGGCTCTCCAAGTCGCCGAACCTGCGACAAGCCATCGAGCGCTTCTGGCAGGACGCCGCCGGTGATCGCGAGCGGGCGCGGGAAGCGATCCGCATTTACTATTCGCGTGTGGAGAACGCCAACCGCCACTTCTCCTCCCTGGTGGAAGGCTGGCGCACGGACCGCGGCCTGGTACACATCATCTTCGGCACACCCACCACGATCTACAAGAGCGAACTGAGCGAGAGTTGGATCTACGGAGAGGAGAACAACCTGATGAGCCTCACCTTCACCTTCGTGAAACGGACGAGCGCGTTCTCTGAGAACGACTTGGTGCTGGAGCGCGACCCCGCCACCAAAGGAGCCTGGTACCGCAACGTGGAAAGCTGGCGCAACGGAAGGGTCTATCAGAATTGAAGGAAGTCGCGTTGGTCGTTGTCCGATGAACGGCCAACTACCGACGGCTCTGGAAGCCCGAACTTCGCCGCATGGCAGACAAGGACCTGGTATGCGGCGTATGGCCGGTGATCGAAGCGTTGCGCGCGGGTAAGAACATCGAGCGGCTATTGCTGCGCCGTGATGCCGGGGGGGATGGGATCCGCGAGATCCGCACGCTGGCCGTGGAACGCGGCGTTCCCTGGCAGCCCGTGCCCCTGGAGAAGCTGGACCGGCTGACGCAGACCGAACACCAGGGCGTGATCGCCTTCCTGAGCCAGGTGGAAGAACAGGACCTGGACGAGGTGATCACCATGGCCTATGAACGTGGCGAGACCCCCTTGATCGTCGCCTTGGACAGCGTGACCGACGTGCGGAACATGGGTGCAATCGCGCGGAGCGCCGAGTGCTTCGGCGCGCATGCATTGCTGGTGCCCAAACAGGGCACCGCCCGCTTGGGACCGGATGCCGTGAAGAGCTCGGCCGGGGCCTTGTTGCGCAAACCCGTTTGCCGGGTAACTCGCCTTACCGACGGCCTGAAACGTGCCCGCGACCACGGTGCGCGCATAGTGGCTTGCACCGAGAAGGGCACCACCCTGCTGGACGCCGCCGACCTGAAAGGGCCCCTGGTGCTGGTGATGGGCTCTGAGGATGAAGGCATTTCCGATGCGGTGCTCCGCATGGCCGACGAGTTGGTCAAGATCCCCATGGCCGGGTCGATCGGCTCGCTCAACGTGAGCGTGGCCACCGGCATCGCACTGCACGCCGTGCTGCGGCAGCGGCTAGGCTAGGTTTCAGCCTTCCTATTCTTCCTCGTCGATGTCTGGTTCTCCTCGATGGGGACCTGGGCATGATCCGTCGATCCGCGCCCGGAACCTTTCCACCTGCCCACGGGTATAAGCGGCCAACTCAGCGAGGGAGTGCATGCCGGACCACTCATCCGGACACCGCCTTCTGAACGAAAAGGACCATGAAGAACGCTCCGCTCTTCCGCTTCGCCACTATGCTCGTCGTGGCCTTCCTGCTCGGCCACTCCGGGCTCCATGCACAAGCCAGTTCCGCGGATTCCGGCCGCCTCACGGTGCGCATAGCCGGTCTCACCTCCGCGACGCGCGACGCGATCGCCCGCGACCTCAACACGGGAGGCCATGTGCGCCTGTCGTTCGCCTGTGTGCCAGCTGGCCTGCTCGTCTTCGAACAGGTCGATGCCTCTTCCCGCGAACAGATCCGGGAGTATGCGCTCCAACAGCTTCAGCAACGCGTCGATGCGACGGCTATCACCGAGATCCCCTCGGGATCGGAGGCGGCCGAAGCCGAATGCGCTCAATTCCGCAACCGCTGATGCTGCCGATCATGAAGAAGTTCCACGCAATGAAGCAACAGTTCCGCACCGGCCTATCCGCCGGACTTGTGCTTTTCAGCGCATCGGCGTCGGCGCAACTCGTTGTAAGCCCGCAGACCAACTTGCAACAACTGGCCGAGGCCATTACCGGGCCCGGTGTGCAGATCGCCAACCCGGTGATCAACTGCCATGCCGAGGGTTACGGGGAATTCACCTACACCGGAACACTCCTGGGCGTGGACGAAGGAGTGCTCCTCACTTCGGGTCGTACCACCGAAGCGATCGGGCCGAACAACGTGGCGAACAAGACTTTCCAGCAAGGCACACCGGGCAATGCCATCCTGGACGTGGTTACCGGCCGGACCACATACGACGCCTGCCGCTTCGAGTTCGACATCATCCCCAGCGGCGATAGCCTGCGCTTCAACTTCGTTCTAGGCAGCGAGGAATACAACGAGTGGGTGGGTTCGCAGTACAACGACGTCTTCGGTTTCTTCATCAGCGGGCCGGGCATCACCGGTGATGCGGGGATCGGTAGCGACCACAACATCGCCTTGATCCCGGGCACCGCGCAGGCCGTGACGATCAACAATGTGAACAACGGATCCAACCAGGCCTACTACTACGACAACGCCGGGGGCTCACAGATCCAGTACGACGGCTTCACGCGTGACCTGAGCGCGTTCTCGGTGGTGCAGCCGTGCCAGACCTACCACCTTAAGCTCATCGTGGCCGATGCGTCCGATCGCAAATTCGATAGCGGTGTGTTCATTGAGAAGATCGTGAGCAACGATGTGACGATGACCAGCCACACCGTGAGCGGTAGCGCCGACATGGTGGAAGGATGCAATGCAGGTTGGGTCCGATTCACGCGCAGTAGCGCAACGGCCAGCCCGCTCACCTTGCAGTACTACTTGCAGGGCACCGCCACCAACGGTACCGACTACACTGCGATCGGCAATGTGAACCCCGCCGTCCCCAAGACCATCGTGATCCCCGCCAACCAGGCATCGGTGGACCTTCCCATAGATCCGTTCGCGGACGGGTTGGACGAGAACACTGAATACTTGCGCTTCATCCTGGGCAACCCCTATTGCCCGGGTGCCGTGACCGACTCGCTCCTTTTCAGCATCCTCGACACGCTCAACACCACCGTGACACCCGGTCCAACCACCATCTGCGTGGGATCCTCGGTGCAATTCCAGGTGACCGGTGGTGCGAGCTACGCGTGGAGCCCTGCTACCGGACTGAATTCGACCACCAGCGCGAACCCGATCGCCACACCGGGCGTGAACACCAACTACACGGTGGTGATCAGCGAGGGCACCTGCACCCGGACCGCACACCGCCTGATCCGTGTAAGCGATCCGGTGCTTACCGCAGTGATCACGCGACCGCTTTGCTCAGGCCAGTCCAATGGCGCAGTGAACGTTACCGTGAGCGGTGCCTATGCGCCGTTCGGTTTCGCTTGGACCGGGCCCGGTGGTTTCACCGCCGTCACGGAAGACCTGGTGAACGTACCGACGGGCACCTACGTGCTCACCTTCTCCGACGCCGGTGGATGTGTGTACACGCAGAGCTTCAATGTGGGAACTCCTGCCCCACTCACCACCGGTCTTACGCCATCGATACTCCCCTTCGGTCAGAACATAGCGTGCGCAGGCGCTGGCACCGGCATCCTCACACTGTCGATCAACGGCGGCACAGGGCCTTACACACAGATCTGGAGCGGCCCCAGCGGATTCTCCTCCACCGCGCAGAACATCAGTGGGCTGATCGCCGGACCCTATTCGGTGACCGTGACCGACGCCAATGGATGTCCGTCCACTGCAGCCTACACCTTGACGGAAAGCACGCCCTTGGTCCCTTCCATCAGTGGCGTGGCGCCTGTCCTATGCGCGGGCAACAACATCGGATCGGCGACCGCATCGGTGTCTGGCGGCATGCCTCCTTACGCCTACAGTTGGAACAGCGTACCCGTACAGACCGGTGCCACTGCCAGTGGACTTGCGGCAGGAACCTACACGGTGACCGTGACCGATGGATACGGGTGCATCACAACAGCGACAGCAGCGATACCTGGACCCACAATGGCCCTCGGGAGCAGCATCAGTTCGCAAACCAATGTGATCTGCTTCGGTGCCGCCACCGGTAGTGCGACCGCGAACACAACAGGAGGGACCGCCCCCTACACCTTCAACTGGAACACGGTGCCCGCGCAAAGTGGCGCAACTGCCACCAACCTCTCCGCTGGAACCTGGACCTGCACCATCACTGATGGCAACGGGTGCGCCACCACCCGCACTGTCACCATCACCCAGCCGGTGGCAGCACTGAGCAGCAGCACCAGTGGACAAGCGAACGTGAACTGCTTTGGTGCCAACACCGGCAGTGCGACCGTCAACGCCACCGGGGGAACTGCTCCCTACTCCTTCAGTTGGAACACCGTGCCCGCACAGAGCGGCGTCACCGCGAGCAACCTCGCCGCCGGACCTTGGACCTGCACGATCACCGACGCCAACGGATGTGCCACCACCCGCACTGTCACCATCACCCAACCACTGGCCGCATTGAGCAGCAGCATCAGCGCACAAGCCAACGTGGGCTGCTTCGGTGCCAGCACGGGCAGCGCGACGATGGGCGCAACAGGCGGAACCGCTCCCTACTCCTTCACATGGAACACGGTGCCCGCGCAAAGCGGAGCAACTGCCAGCAACCTCTCCGCTGGAACCTGGACGTGTACCATCACTGATGCCAACGGCTGCACTACGACGAACACAGCCACCATTACTGGCCCTGTCGCTGGGCTCAGCAGCAGCATCAATGTCCAGACCAACGTGAACTGCTTCGGGGGGAACACCGGCAGTGCGACCGTCAACGCCACCGGGGGAACCCCTCCGTACTCTTTCAGTTGGAACACCGTGCCCGCACAAAGCGGTGCCACCGCGAGCAACCTCGCCGCCGGTCCTTGGACCTGCACGATCACCGACGCCAACGGATGTGCCACCACCCGCACTGTCACCATCACTCAACCACTGGCCGCATTGAGCAGCAGCATCAGCGCACAAGCCAACGTGAACTGCTTCGGTGCCAACACGGGAAGCGCGACGTTAAGCGCAACTGGAGGCACTACGCCCTACTCCTTCAATTGGAACACCGTGCCAGCACAAAGCGGGGCGTCGGCCAGCAACCTCATCGCCGGTACATGGACCTGCACGATCACCGATGCGAACGGGTGTACAGCGACGCGCACGGTCTCCATCTCGCAGCCCGCCGCATCACTCAACAGCAGCGTAAGCGCACAGGCGGGCGTGCTATGCTTTGGTGCATCCACTGGCAGTGCCGCCGTGAGCGCGACCGGTGGAACCGCACCCTATGCATACAACTGGAACACACTGCCCGCACAAAGCGGTGCCACTGCGAGCAACCTCGCCGCCGGTACATGGTCCTGTACCATCACCGATGCGAATGGATGTGTGACGACAAGTAGCGTCACCATCACACAGCCCGCTGTCGCGCTTAGCAGTAGCATCAGCGCGCAAACCAACGTTGGTTGCTTCGGTGCCAACACCGGCAGTGCCACCGTAACGGCCACCGGTGGAACAGCTCCTTATGCGTTCAGCTGGAACACCGT
>Ga0105046_10000536_pt1 | contig 53764 bp, 39 predicted proteins | sample MAT03_FD_78385 | JGI IMG/M metagenome (GOLD analysis project Ga0105046, IMG submission 78385) | Freshwater microbial communities from Lake Fryxell liftoff mats and glacier meltwater in Antarctica - MAT-03 (megahit assembly) | ecosystem: Environmental > Aquatic > Freshwater > Ice > Liftoff... | reverse complement strand
CGGGGGACCGAGGACGGGGGACGGAGGACGGGGGACCGAGGGCGGAGGACCGAGGACGGGGGACCGAGGGCGGAGGACCGAGGACGGGGGACCGAGGGCGGAGGACGGGAGGGCGGAGGGCCGGCAGAACGGGAGCCCATGGGGTGAGCATGGGTTGGGGCGTCGTACGCTCCGGAGCTCAGGATGGGGCGGCGAGAAACGCGTTTATACCAGTTGCTGCCGTCCGCCGTCGTGACCCTGGCCGTCGAGGTCGATCATGATCTCCCGGGGTTCGGCGCCGCGCGCGGGGCCGATGATCCCGCGATCTTCCAGGATATCCATCATCCGCGCCGCCCGGCCGTAACCGATCTTGAGCCGGCGCTGGAGCAGGGACGTGCTGGCCTTGCCTTCGCTTCGAATGACCTCGATGCAGTTCTCCACCAATTCCTCGTCCTCCTCGTTGTCCTCGTCGTCCGAGTCGCGCACGGGCCGTTGCAACTGCTGGGTGATCTCGAGTTCGTAGCTGGGCTTGCCCTGCTTCGCGATGAAATCGACGATCGACTGGATTTCCTGGTCGGTGACCAGGGCGCCTTGGGCCCGAATCAACCGTCCGGAGCCAGGCGGCAGGTAGAGCATGTCCCCCTTGCCAAGCAGTTTGTCGGCACCCATTTGGTCCAGAATGGTGCGCGAATCGACCTTTGAGGCGACTTGGAAGGCGATGCGCGCAGGGATGTTGGCCTTGATGACGCCGGTGATGACGTCGACGGAGGGCCGTTGGGTCGCAACAATGCAATGAATGCCGGCGGCGCGGGCCATCTGGGTGATGCGCGCGATTGACATTTCGACGTCGGCCGGCGCGACCAGCATGAGGTCGGCAAGCTCGTCGATGATCACCACGATGTAGGAGAGTTTCTCGGGAATGATGATGTCACTGTTGTCGATGGTGACCATTTCCTCGTCGAGCTGGACGGCGAACCCTTCCTGGCTGGCCTCGAGCTTTTCCTTGGTGCCGGCCAGGGGAAGCTCCGGTTGATTGGTCGGCTTGGGCGGCGGCGGGGGCGTCTTGGGGCGTTCGTTGAACGCCTTGATGTTCCGAACGCCAACTTTGGCGAAGATCTGGTAGCGCTTCTCCATCTCGGTGACGACCCAGCGCAGGGCGAGCACGACCTTCTTGGGGTCGGTGACGACCGGAACGACAAGGTGGGGAAGGACGTTGTACTGCTGAAGTTCCACCACCTTGGGGTCGATCATCACGAATCGAAGCTGGTCGGGAGCGAAGCGGTAGAGCAGCGAGGCGATGATGGAATTGATGCAGACCGATTTGCCTGAACCGGTGCTGCCGGCGATTAGCAAGTGGGGAGCTTCGGCGAGGTCGGCGATCATCGGATGCCCGTAAACGTCCTTGCCCAAGGCGAGCGGGATGCGGGCTCGGGTCTTGTTCCATTCCTCGGACTCCAGCAGGTCCCGCATGATGACCTTGGTCTTGATGGCGTTGGGAACTTCGACGCCGACGGAACTCTTGCCGGGGACGGGGGCGAGAATGTTGATGCGCTCGGCCTTGAGGGCGGCGGCCATGTTGTTGGTGAGAGCCGAAATACGTTCGAGCTTAACCCCGGGGGCGGGATTGAGTTCGTACCGGGTGATGGTGGGGCCCTTGGTGATGTCGCCGCAGGTGACCTCAATGCCGAATTGGGCGAGGGTTTGCTGCATCAGACGGGCATTTGCGATCAGTTCCTCCTTGGACTCGGTGGGTTGAATGGTCAGGTCCGGCTGTTGGAGGAGGTCGATCGGCGGGAGCTTGTAGTTGCCGATGGTGGGCCCTTGAGCAACGACGAGGCGCCGACGGGGGACCATGCGGCCGCGGGCGGGCACCGGGAGATTCGGGGCTTCGTCGTCGATGTCGGTGGCGGGGGATCGGGGTGAGTCGGGGGCGCCTTCACGGTTGGAAGGTACGGTCGTCGACTCGGTGGACACGCCGGACGCCTGGCCTTTGGTGTCGGTGGGCAGGGGCGTGCCGGTGGCGGCGGCGATTTCGCGGGCGCTGATCACCTCACCTTCCTGAACCGCGGGTGGGGTGGTGGGGGCGCCCTTTCGGGCAGCGGCGGCGGGTTTGGCTTGGGGGACTGAGAGGTCCCGGACGACGGGTTCCGGGCCGGGGGTGGGTTCGAGGGCGGCTGAACCTGTCGGGTTGGAGCCGCTGGAGGTACCGGTAGCGGCGGCTTTCGCTGCGGCGCTGAGATTGGGCGCTGGGAGGGCGGTGTTACGTTCCTGGTCGACCAGTTCCTGGAGGCGCCGGGCTTCCTTTTCAAGCACTCGGGCTTTTCGATCGAGTCGGAGTTCCTCGTCGAGGGCGGCTTCGGCGCGTTTCTGTCGATCTGCCCAGGCGATGCGGATCCACTCGAAGAGCAGGAAATCAGAAAGTCCGAGCAGGCTGAGCAGGTAGAGGAGGACGCACGCGGCCATGGCGCCGGCGTAGCCGATGTAAGGGGACGGGTTCAGGAAATTCCCGACCCAGCCGCCCGGGAGTTCGGTGCTGGCGAAGCGCCCGACCAAGCCGGGGTTGAGGGCAAAGAACGCGGCGGAAACCAGGGAAAGGAGGACGAGCCACAACCAGCGTCGGCGGGCGAAACTGAAAATCTCGGCGAGGCAACCGAGGCCGAAGGCGAGCAGTCCGAGAGGTAGGGCGAATCCGGCGGCGCCAAAAACGAAGAAGGACAACTCGCTCCACCAGGCGCCGACTGGGCCGATCCAATTATGGGCGGGGTCGTTGGGGCGGGCGGTGTTCACCTTCAGGTCGAGGCGGTCGTAGGAGAAAAGGGCAACGAGCCAGACTAGTGCGACTGCAACGAGAATGGCCCCCACCAGATCGAGGCGGCCACGGTGGGCTGCGGGATCGGGGTTGGACGTCTTTGCCATGTGGAGCGGACGGTAGGCCGCGTCGGCGACCCTTCCAAGTTTCAAGTTCGATGGCTGGTTTTCAGCGGCGGGTTCCGGTAGAGGCAGGGGCAATGCTGCGACGATGGCAGGTGGCGATCCGGGCCCTGATGCTCGACGAGGACCTTCCCGAGGGGATGGTCGCGCCTTGGCTGGTGGGATTTCTGCGATTCTGGGTTCGTGCAGGCCAGGGGTTTGCGCGGAACCGCTGTCCGGTTCGGGCCTCGGCATTAGCGTACACGTCGTTGCTGGCATTGATTCCACTCTTGGCGGTGGTGATCGGCATCGCGTCGAGCGTGTTGAAAGGGGAGAAGCAGCGGATTGAGAACTACATCAAGACGGGCCTGAACAGCCTGATGCCCCAGCTCGAATCTCAGCCCAAACTGGTGGAGATGCGGGAGACCGTCATCGGGACCGTGATGTCCTCGATCGATAATGTGAACAGCGGCGCAATCGGGACCACGGGCATGGTGGCGCTGATCTCAATGATCATCTTCATGCTGGCGCGCATCGAAGAGACGATGAACGACATCTGGGGGGTGTCGGTGAGCCGGACCTGGTACGCGCGGGTGGTGAATTACTGGGCGACCATCAGCCTGGGCCCGATCGTGGTGCTGACAGCGGTGAGTTTTTCGGCCGTGCTGAAGATGGAAAGCGTGCGTGAATTTTTGGCCACCTTGCCCTTCATCGGATCGTTCCTGATCGGATTGGCGCCGATCCCGATCCTGGGGGGGGCTTGCGCGTTGTTTTATGCGCTCGTACCGAACACCAAGGTGCAGTGGAGAGCGGCCATGTTGGGGGGGCTGACGGCGGGTATTTTCTGGCATATCAACAACACCTTGAGCGTGTTGACCGTCTCGCGCGTGGTCCGGGACAGCAAGATCCTCGGCGCAGCGTTGGCGCCGTTGCCCGTGTTGATGGTGGGACTTTATTTCTTCTGGCTGCTCCTGCTCTTCGGAGCCCAGGTCGCCTACGTCTACCAGAATCGCCACACCTACCTGGCCCTGCGCCAAACGGGCCGTGTGCATCAGCAGGGCCGTGAACTCGTGGCGCTCCGGGTGATGATCGAAGCGGCGCGGGCCTTTCGGGAGGGGGCCACCGCTCCCTCGAAGGTACTGCTCGCCGAGCGGCTGGAAGTGCCCGGGGAATTGTTGAATCAAGTGGTTGGAACGCTCCTCAAGACCCGCTTGCTTGTCGAGGCCTCGACGGGGGAGAACGGCCTGATGCCCGGTCGTCCTTTGGAGGCCATCCGAGTGGCCGACATTCTCGCCGCGATGCGCCGGGGCGTGGGGACCGGGTTGCCCACCCGCAAGGACCCGGCACAGGTGCAGGCGGAGACCGAGATTGGGCGGGTGGTGGAGGCTGAGGATCAAGCCGGGTCGAAGACGCTGGCGGAGTTCGTGGTGCAGGCGTGAATTCCACGCAGAAGTGCGTGAAAATGGCGCCATACGGGTACCCGGAATGCGGAATGCCAATGATTCTGAGATGGCATTGCTTTTGCTCGTATGTGTTCCGGTAAAATCCGTTGACACCTGGAAGGGTGTCTCTTACAATCACGCGCACCCCTAACCCACACAGCACACATGAAATCATTCTCACAACGCGCCAAGCGCGCATTCACCTTGATCGAGTTGCTCGTCGTCATCGCGATTATCGCAATTCTGGCGAGCATGCTGCTCCCCGCGTTGGCTAAGGCCAAGGCGAAGGCCGTCCGTATCAAGTGCGTGAACGGTCTGAAGCAACTCGGCATCGCCTTCCGCGTCTTCTCGACCGACAACGGCGACCGCTACCCGATGAACGTTTCGACGAACGAAGGCGGCTCGTCGGAATGGTTGGGTTTGAATTTGATGTCCGGTGCAGATCAGGTTTGGCGTCACTTCTGGGTGATGTCGAACGAACTGACCACGCCCAGGATTATCCTCTGCGCCGCGGACAGCGGCCGCTATGAAGCGACCAACTGGAACGACATGGCGATGAAGGCGACCGCCAAGAACGCGTCCATCAGCTATGGCCTCGGACCTGAAGCTGACGAAACCCGTCCGGGCATGATCCTGGCGATGGACCGCTCGGTGGTCGGCAGCGCGATCAATTTCGAGTTCAACAACAAGGCCCAACGCGGCAATTTCGGGACGAACAACGCCCAACTGAAGAACCTCCGGTGGGACGAAAGGGGCATGCACCAGAACGCCGGCAATGCGGCGCTGTCCGACGGCTCCGTTCAGCAACTCACCGGCGCCCGGCTTCGCGAGACCATTCAGAACTCGCTTGACGACCGCAACAACTACATGCAGCCGGGCAAGGGTCCCCTCCTGTAGTCGAATCGTCTGAAAGATTTTGCCAGCGCCCCGGCGAAAGCCGGGGCGTTTTTTTGTGTCCTTCCCTCTTTCGGATTCGCCGATCACCGCGTGGTTCCGCCGCACGTACGGGGAACCCACTCAGGCCCAGTCGGAGGCGTGGCCAAGGATCGCTGCCGGGCACCATGTGTTGGTGGTCTCGCCCACCGGCACCGGCAAGACGCTCGCCGCATTTCTGGCGATCCTGCACGAACTGGCCCTTCGACACGCCGCAGGAACGCTCGCCGATACGATCTACGCCCTCTACGTCTCGCCCCTGCGAGCGCTTGGGTATGACTTGGAGAAGAACCTCCAGGATCCCCTGCGCGGAGCCTATGGCGATGCACCGCCCATCCGGGTCGCGTTGAGGTCCGGCGACACCTCGGCCGGGGAACGGCGCCGTCAGGCGGTGAAGCCGCCGCATGTTCTCCTGACCACTCCGGAGAGCCTCCTGATCCTGCTCAGCCAATCCAAGTGGCTCGAACCACTGGGCTCGGTGCGGTGGGTGGTCATGGATGAGGTGCATGCCCTGGCCGAGAACAAACGCGGCGCTCACCTGAGCCTCAGCCTGGAGCGGTTGCAGGAGTGGATCGCCCATCGACCCACACGGTCGGGGCCGGGTGTCTTTCAACGGATCGGCCTGTCGGCGACGGTGGCGCCGGTCGATGAGGTGGCGCGATTCCTGGTCGGGGTCGGGCGCGACTGCGAGGTGGTCGACGTGGGAGCTTCGAAGCGCATCGAGATGTCGGTCCATTCACCCCTGGGATCCGATCCCTATCCGGTCGCGGGATTCACCGGGGTTCGGTTGGTGGGTGAACTGGGGGAGTTGGTGCGGCGGCACCGGACGACCTTGGTCTTCACGAATACGCGCTCGGGTGCGGAGGCGACGACGTTCTGGTTGAAATCGGCGATGCCGGAGCTGGCCGAACAGATCGAATGCCATCACGCCTCGTTGGATCGGGATATTCGGCTGGATGTTGAAGACCGATTGAAGCGGGGCGAACTGCGCGCGGTGGTGTGCAGCACGAGTTTGGAGTTAGGAATCGACATTGGGTCGATCGATTTGGTGGTGATGATCGCGACGCCGAAGGGTGTAAGTCGGGCGGTGCAACGGACGGGACGGGCGGGGCACAGCGTGCATGCGGTGAGCCGCGGCATCCTGATGGCGACCAACCTGAATGACCTGGTCGAATGCTGTGCCACGGTCCTGCTGGCGCGGAAACGGGGACTAGATGCGGTTCGGGTTCCGCAGGCGCCGTTGGATGTGCTGGCGCAGCACCTGGTGGGGATGGGTTGCACGCGTTCGTGGACGGTGGCCGAAGCGCTGGCGATGGTGCGGAAGTCCCATGTGTATCGGAACCTGGCTGAATCGGACCTGGGCGACGTTTTGGACTATCTCGCAGGAGGTGGTCGATCATTGAGGGCCCAATACCGGGAGATGTTCGGGCGGATCCTCTTAAGCGACGAAGGATTCGAGACGCCGCTGGGGAGGATCCGGCGAGACTTTCTTCAGAACGCAGGAACGATCCCCAGCGAGGGCATGGTCAATGTGCGCCTGCACATGCGGAGCCTGGGAGCGGTGGAGGAGAGCTTCATGCGGATGCTGCGGCCCGGGGACATCTTCATGCTGGGCGGGCGCCCCGTCCGGTTGGTGCGGGTGAGTGCCATGGAAGCGTTCGTGGAACGGGCGGACCACGCCTCGCCGACGGTACCCCGGTGGAATGCCAACAAGATGCCGTTGTCGAACCGGGTGGCCTCCGAGATTGCCACATTCCGTGCGGAACTGCGTCGGCGCTTCGAACGGTCGGATGCCCGGGATCTCCAGCATGCGGCGTGGATTGCGACCCGGCTCGACTGCGGCGTGGCGAATGCGGGACTGATTCATCGGATGTACCGGGCGCAGCATGAGCTCTCGGAGATCCCGACGGCGGAGGCTGTGTTGGTGGAGGAGATGGTGACCACCGGTGACGACTCGTCGGCGCTGGCGGGAGTGGCGATTGAGGCCGGTTCACCGGGAAGCGGGAAGGACCCTAAGGCGCGACGGCGGAAGGGCTGGGTGGAAACGGCCCGTGCGACGCAGCCTGCGCGGCATTACTTTGTGCATGCGTTGATCGGTCGATCGGCGAACGACGCTCTCTCCCGGGTGATGGCAGCTCGGTTGGGGTCGATGGGTGGCGGCAATGTGGTGGTCACGCCGGACGACTATGGCTTTGTACTGACGGTGGCGGCGGAGCACGTGGTGCCGGAAGAGGGGATGCGGGCCTTGCTGGCTCCGGCGGGTTTCGCGGCGGACCTGGAGCGAAGCCTTTCCCGTTCGGCTTTGTTGAAACACCACTTCCGGAATGCCGCGCAGACCGGGCTGATGGTGTACCGCAACCATTTTGGAGACCGGAAACCGGTCCGAAAACTGCAGTTCTCGGCGGAAGTGATCTTCAACGTGCTGGCGGAGCATGAGCCCGATCACGTGTTGATGCGGGAGGCTCGCCGCGATGCGATGCATACCTTTCTGGATTTGCCGGGGGCGTTGGCGTTTGCACAGCAATCGAGCGAGATGCCGATCCGGTTTCGCAAGGTAGAGCGCGTGCCGCCGCTGTCGTTTTCGTTGTATGCGACGAAGATCCGGGAGGCCTTGTTGGTGGAAGATCCGAGGGAGGCGCTGGAACGGTTGTATCACCTTTGGTGGACCAAAATCGAAGGGGGGCTTTCCGAAGCCTGAGCGATGGATGGGAACACGCACCGCCGGTTTCGGAGGGTTGAGTTGGGGTTCACAGGAATGGGATTTGACGGCTCGGACGGTCGGGCTCCTGCGAGGAGTTCGCCTGGTTCACCTAATCCGTTGGGATTTCGGGAGGTCATGCCGACGCCTGACATGAGGGACATCGAGCGGCATCATCGCCCCCATGACGCGTGAGGAAGCCCAGGCCCGGCATTGCGAATTGGCGGACAGGATTCGCCGCCATGATCGGCTCTATTATGTCGAGGCGCGGCCGGAGGTGTCAGATCGGGAGTACGACCAGTTGTTTCAGGCGCTGGTGGACATCGAGCGGACGCATCCGGACTTGGGGACTCCGGAGTCGCCGACGCAGCGGGTGGGTGGGGCGCCGACCGATGGTTTTGTGCGGGTGACCCATGCGTTGCCGATGCTTTCGCTCGAGAAGATCGCGGCGTCGGATCAACCGACATCCGAGGAAGAGCCGGATCGGGACCGGCGCAGCCGCGCGCAGGATGAGCGCACGCTGATGGGGTTTCGGACGTTCGACGAAACCTTACGTGGCCAGTTGGGGGGAGATTCGATTTGCTACCTGATGGAACCGAAGGTGGATGGCGTCTCGATCACGGTTCACTACCGGTACGGCAAGCTGGTGTTGGGTGCGACTCGGGGGGACGGACGGCAGGGGGACGACATCACCACCAACCTGCGAACGGTACGTTCCATCCCATTGGAACTTGATCTCAAGGATCCTCCGGCGCTGTTGGAAGTGCGCGGCGAGGCCTATATGGCGACGGTTGATTTCGAGCGGCACAATGCGCGGCTGGTGGAGGCGGGGGAGGAACCGTTGCCGAATGCGCGCAACGCGACGGCGGGGACACTGAAACAACTGGACCCCAAGGTCGTGGCCCAGCGTCCCGTGCGCGCGGTTTTTTATGCGGTGGGATCGTTGGACGGGATCCAGTTTGAGAGCCACTCGCACATGATCGAGCAGTTGAGGCGATTCGGACTTCCGGTGCAGGCGGAGTCCTGGGTATGCGAGGGGATCGAGGAGGTGCTTCGCCGCTATCGTGAGGAGGTGGTGAACGGGTACGACGTGGGGCGGGATCTTCGGCGCCGTCTCCCTTACGAGATCGATGGTGTGGTGGTGAAGGTAAACGATTTCGCCGAGGCGGCTCGGATTCCAGCGAAGCGGCGGGCGCCAGGATATGCCACCGTGCACAAGCCCGTGCCCTGGATTCTGCCGGCGGAAACCGTGTTGCGAGCGATCACGGTGCAGGTGGGCCGGACGGGGGTCCTGACACCGGTGGCGGAGTTGGACCCGGTGTTCGTACAGGGATCGACGGTGGCTCGGGCGACCTTGCACAACGAGGACGAGATCCGACGGAAAGGCATTCACATCGGTGACACGGTGGTGGTGCGGAAAGCGGGCATGGTGATACCGGAAGTGGCGGAGGTGGTGTTGTCGAAACGTCCGCCCGGGGCGGTGGCTTTCGATTTTTTGGGCCAGGTGGGAAACCGTTGTCCCGCGTGTGGCGGGCCGATCGCGAAGGAGACGGTTTCGGGTGGCAGGAAGTCGGAAGTGGCTTGGCGTTGTCAGAACGTAGCGGGATGTCCGGCGCAGAAGACGCGGCGGGTGGAGTACTTCGCGCAGAGGAAGGCATTGGACATCGAATCGCTTGGGGGGGTGGCGGCGGAGAAGCTCGTGGACTCAGGGTTGGTGAGCGAACCGCTCGATCTATTCACCGTGCCGGTCGACAAGCTGGCGACCTTGAACCTGGGAACGGCGGAGGAACCTCGGGTCTTCGGGCCTAAGCACGCGGCGAAGCTGAAGGAAGCATTGGATCGGGCGCGGACCTTGCCGTTGCATCGATGGATCCACGCCCTGGGCATCCCCGATATCGGAGAGCAAACCGCGTACGATCTCGCGGGATGGTTTGAGAACCTGGAGGCGGTGGCGGTGTCGTCGGAGGTCCGGGACATCGCAGTACTGGGGCGGCTGCGGGATCGAATTCGCGAGTGCAGCCCGAATGCGGAGGTGAATCGCGAAAAGCCCGAATCCGAGCGGGAAGCGCTGCGAACGGAGTGGGAAAGACTCAAGGAGGAGGCGACAGGATTGGCGAAACGTTTGGTGTCGGCTGGGTTCGCTTCGATGCCGAAGGGGGGAGCGTCGAAAGCTCAGCCTTGGGATGTGCTCACGGTGATGGGCCCGGTGGCGGCGGGGCGGTTGGCGGCGTTTTTTGAGTCGCCGACCGGACTGGCCCTGCGCGGTCGATTGAAGGAGCTGGAGATTGAGCCGCGAAGCGAGCGGGTGGTTAAGGGAGCGGTCGCGCCGTCGGGTGGATTGTCGGGAAAGACATTCGTGCTGACCGGGACATTGCCGACACTTTCTCGGGACGAGGCGGCGCGGCGCATCCGCGAAGCGGGCGGGGATGTCGCGGGAGCGGTGAGTCGCAACACCGATTACGTGGTGGCGGGCGAAAGTGCCGGGTCGAAGCTGGAAAAGGCGCGTGCGCTGGGAGTCACGGTGATGGATGAGGCGGCGTTGGTGGCTCTGCTGGCGGAGTGAGGGGCTCGGTGAAAAACCCGAGTCTCAATTTGCCGATGGTTCCTGGGAAACGCCCTGTTCAAAATTGCCCTGCCCACGGGCGATAGACCTGCGTTTATGCGGCCGGTGTCGGTGGCGCTTGAATGAGCCGGTTGCCTTGAACCTGGAGCCGACCTTCGGACTCCAGACGGGCGATCTGGGCTTCAACGAGTGTGCGCAGGGCGGGTGGGGTGCTCTTGAACCCGAGCAACCGCGCGACGGCGGTGGGAAGTTCCCGGTGCCCGACACCGTGGGCGACTTCGATGAGCTGCAGGATGGCGGCCCGGATCTCCGAGGGCGGCAGGAAGTCCGGCTTGCGGAGGTTGGTCGACGCGAGTCCGTCACGGGAGCGCACCCGAACGGGGCGAAGGGGCAGATCGAGACAACCGTCTTCGCGGATGCATCGCCGGGCGACGAGCAAGAAGCGGATGGCTCGGGCCACGGCATCCTGGAGCCGGGCGCCGGCTCGGGGGAGGTCCCACAGATCGCGAACCCGCACGACCAGTTCGTCCTCATGGATGGGGCCTTCCACTTCGACGATCTGGAAGAGGACGTCGGTCAACTGCTGGGGAGGAAGGCTGAGGGGCTCGGACTTCGCGGGAGGGGCGAATGATGCGACGGCGTAGGGTTCGGCGATAGCGGCGGTGCTGACGTTTGCAGAATCTTCAGGATCATCCCGGACGATGTCGCCGCCGGGGATCGCCGTGGGCGGCATCTTGGGTGGATCGGCGGCCGCCGCGGCTGTCTTCGCTCGCTCAATGGCGGCGAGGACCACCTTCAATTGGAGGTCAGGATTCTGGAACCAGTCGGAGATCCAGACCCGATGAAGGGACCAGCCATGATCCTGAAGGACGGCATGGCGGAGCCGGTCGCGGTCCCGGGCACTGCGGGAGGCGAGATAGGAGGGACCGTCAGACTCGATTCCAAGAAGGAAACGGCCAGGCTGTTGAGGATCGGCGATGGCGAGGTCGATGAAGAATCCGGCGAGCCCGAACCGCGGCTGGATCTGATGGCCGTGGCTGGCGAGGGATTCGAGAAGGGTTTGCTCGAAGGGCGACGGGGCGGGGCGGTCGGCGGCCTGGGTGGGTTCGAGGCGGCCGGATTCGGCGAACTGCAGAAAGGTCTTGAGCGACTGGACGCCGCGGCCGGAAGCGCGCGCGAGGTCGATGTCGTCGGCGCGGATGGAGGAGAAGACGACGCACCGGCGGCGGGCGCGTGAGATGAGCACGTTGAGTCGGCGCTCGCCACCTTCGGCACCGAGTGGGCCGAAGTTCATGCGGAGGAAGCCATCGGGATCGCGACCATAGCCGATGGAGATGAAGACGATGTCCCGTTCGTCGCCTTGGACGTTTTCGAGATTCTTGACGAAGAACGGTTCGTCGGGGCGTCCGTTGAAGAAGGGTTCGGTTTCCGGGTTCTCGCGACGGAGGAGTTCGAGTTCGTCGAGGATGGCCTGTTGTTGGCGCACGGAGAATGCGGCGACGCCGAGGGTGAGTTCGGGATGGCGTCGGGCATGTTCCATGACGGCGCGACAGACGGCCTTGGCTTCGATGCGGTTAGAGCCGGATCCGCCGCTGTCGAACACCCCATCGCTGACGGATCGGAGCTGAAGTCCGAGGGTTTCGTCGGTGGGCTGTGGGCTGGGGACTATGAAGAGACGATCGTCGTAGAACTCCCGATTGGAGACGGCGATGAGGGAGTGGTGACGGGAACGGTAATGCCAGCGAAGCATGGTGGCGGGCAGCCCGCGGGCGGAGCAGAGGCCGAGGATGCTTTCAACATCCTGCATGCCGGCGGCGGAGGACTCGGTCGCGGGCTCCGGTTCGTCGTCGCCGGTGACGCGGGCGAAGAAACGGGTGGGAGGCAGCTGGCGGCTGTCGCCGACCACGACGATCTGGCGGGAGCGGGCGATGGCGCCGAGAGCGTCGACGGGTTGAATCTGACTGGCTTCGTCGATGACGAGGAGGTCGAACTCGACGGCGCCTGGGGCGAGGAACTGGGCGACGGAGAGCGGGCTCATCATGAAGACCGGTTTGATGGCCTGGATGACGGAGCCGGTGTCACGGAGAAGTTGTCGGACGGGGCGGTGGCCGCGTTTACGTTCGAGTTCGGCGGTGACGATGCCGACCGCGCCGACGCCGGCGTTCATGGACGGCAGGCCGGCGTGGTGGGTGGCGAGGACGCGGAAACGGGCGAGGGCGATGCGTTCGCGGTCGAGTTTGCGGAACTCCTCAACTAGACGGTTGTGCGAGGTTCCGTCGAAACGGGCGAGGTCGGGGTTGAGTCGCGTTTGTTCGCGCAGGACGCGGGTGAAGCAGGCCCGGAGAAACGCATCGCGGGCTTCGGTGGCGGGAATGGTTCCGCGGTGAAGTCCATCGGCGAGCGGGTCGAGTTGAAGGAGTTGGGCTTGGCGTCGTCGGGCGACGTAATGGGACCAGCCGAAGATCGATCGTGGATCGAGAAGGCAGGACTCGAGGCGGCTCTCGAGTTCGGCAAACGGGACGCTCTCCAGGTCGCTGGCCCCGAACGCCTCAACCAAGTCGAGGTTCAGGTCGGTGACGAAGGCATTGAAGACGGGAGCACACGCTTCGAAATCGCGGTAGAGGGTGGTTGCGAGCGTTTCGAGCGATGCAGGGTTGGCCAGCGCTGCGACGGTTTGGCGAAATTCGATTCCGAGACCCTCGGAATGCTGGGCCTCGACCCAGTCGAAGGTGGCTTGAAGCTGAGCCCAATCGGACCGTTCGCGCCGCCAGGCGCTGCCGAACGCCCGGGTTCCGAGGGTGTCATCGTCGCGGAGGGTTCGGAGGGCGCGTTGCCCGGTGACCAGATGGTCGGTGAGGCTGAGGCGCGCCTCGAAGGAGTCGGCGAGATCTGACTTGGCGACCCCGCGGAGTTCGGCGACGGCTTTGCGATAGTCCCTTTGAAGGAATCGGAACAACGAGCGGCCATGCGCGGCGAGGGCGGACCGAACGGAGTCGAAGTCTTTGTCCCAGGCGGATTCAGTGACCTGGGAACCGACGGCGGCGGATGCTTCGTGGAAGCGCCGGCCGGCAGCGGCCAAGTCGCCCAGACCCGCGCGGCCCGAGTCCCAAACGTCGGCGACGATGGCGGCGCGGTCGAAGGCTGGGGCGGCGACGGCGTGTCGTGCGGCCATGCGGAGACGGCGTGCGGCGGCGAGATCTCTCGGGGCTTCGACACGGAGGGCTTGGGCGATGGCGCTGGCGCTGGAGTGGCACGCCTTGAGGCAGGTGGAGGTCTGCGTGAGCAGGGCGACGATGGCGTGGAGGTCGGTGGGCAGAATCGATTCGCGCCCGACACCGCGCCAGGGGTGCTGGGACGGCGGACCGATTTGTTGGATGCGTTCGCCGAGTTCGCTGACCAAGGCTTCCCGGGAGTAGCGGTCCGAGGCGGACCATGTTTCGGCGCCGACGAGATCGAGGGTGGTGGCGGAAGGGGCCGCAGTCCCGAGGCGGATCAATTCGCCGAGGACGCGATACGGTGTCAGGCCGGTGGCCGGGTGGGGTTGGTGGAGGTTATCGCAGTGGGCGTTGAGGGAGGTACGCCGAACGTTCAGTTCGGCGATGGTGTCTTCAAACTCCGTCTCGCGAGGTTTTCCGAGGCGCCAGGTCCGGCCGATTTCCTCGAGGACGGCGCGTTTGCTGGCCTTGTTGCTATGGAGTTCGAGGCAGAGGTCACCGAGACCCTCACGGACGAGCCGCCGTTGAACGACCTCGAGAGCGGCTAGTTTCTCGGCGACGAAGAGCACCTTTTTTCCGTCGAGCACCGCCGTGGCGATGATGTTGGTGATGCTCTGGCTTTTTCCGGTGCCCGGGGGGCCGTGGAGGACGATGTTTCGTCCCTGGCGGACCAATTCGATGGCCGTGGTTTGGGAAGCGTCGGCATCGACGATGTGGTCGAGGCGCTCGACCGAGATGATGTCATCGAGATCGGCGGATTCAGGAATCGGATCCGGGGGAGGCGGAAAGCCGGTGGCGAGCAGGGCGGAGAGGAACGGGCGATCGAGGAGGGGAAGGTCGGCGGGCCAGGCTTCCGGGGATAGGTCGCGGTAGAGCAGCAGTTTCGCGAACGAGAAGCAGCCGAGCACGGCGGCCTCGGGGAGGACTTCCCAGCCGGGCTGGGAGCTGACGGCTTGGGCGACGGCGGCGAGGTAGGCCGGGAACTCGAAGGATTCGTCGTCGGGAAACGGCGGCAGGGTGACGCCGAAGTCGGTTTGAAGCTTGGTGCGGAGCGAGAGGTTTTCCTCGACGTCCTCGTCGCGGACCCGGAGTTGGAAGCGGTCGCTGGCGCTGCGACGGGAGAGTTGGACGGGGACGAGGAGGATGGGGGCGTGATGCGGTGAATCGGGGAGGCTGGGTTCGAACCACTTCAACTGGCCGAGAGCGAGGTAGAGGACATTGACGCCGGTTTCCTCGAGGGTGGTGAGGGCATCGCGCGAGAGGTCGAGAAGTCGGCGCTGGAGGATCTCGGGTGGGAGCTCTGTCTGGAGGCGAGCATCGGTATGACGCCGCGGGATGCCGGTGGTTGTGTCGAGGGTGTCGTCGGCGGGGGGAAGGGCGGATTCCTCTTCGGTCGGAAGAGGGTCGGGGAGGGTGGGGACGGTCGGGTGGGCCGGAGCCGGGGATGGGGTGGGGGTGTTCGGCGGTGGGGACGAAGGACCTGCCCTGGCGGCACCGGGCAGAAACGTGAGTGCTTTTCGGTCGTCGACGAGAAGACGGAAGATTTCGCTGCCGCGTTCGTCCTGGAGATGGACGAGTCGGGCGGTTCGGGAGCGGACGGGGATGGCCAGGAGCCGGTTGCGATTTGAGAGGTCGAGCAATTCGCGTCGTGCGCGATCGAGGATCGGTCGGAGAGAGGGCTGGGGTAGCGGCTGGGCTGACGCCACGGCGGGGCTGGGGTGAGTTGGGGTCACGCGACGGGCCGGCGATCAATCCTCAGAGAAGAGGTATTCGAGATCGTTGCTGGTGAGATTCTTGGCAAAGCCCTCTTCGCCGAGCACGTCGCTGATGGTCTGAGCCTTCTTCTGTTGGAGGTCCCAGATCTTCTCCTCGACGGTGCCGGGGGAGATCAGGCGGTAGGCGTTGACCGTGCGGGTCTGGCCGATGCGGTGGGAGCGGTCGATGGCCTGGGCTTCGACGGCTGGATTCCACCAGGGGTCATACAAGATGACGTAACTGGCGGTGGTGAGATTGAGGCCGGTACCGGCGGCGCGGAGGGAGAGCAGGAACACGGCTGGCCGGGTCTCGTCATGGAACGCTCGGACGACTTCCTGACGGTCCTTGGTGTTGCCGGTCAGTATATGGGTGACGATGTTGCGGGTGCCGCACTCGCGTTCGAGGATCTTGAGCATCTCGACGAACTGGGAGAACACGAGCACCTTTTCGCCCTTCTCCATGAGAGGTTCGAGCAGCTCGAAGAGCGTCTCGGTCTTGCCGGAGGCGGTATCGCTGCCGACGAGGGACGGATGGCAGCAGATCTGGCGGAGCCGGGTGAGGGCAGCGAGAACGTGCATGCGGCTTTGGGCGAGGCCCTTGGTCTGGAGGGCCTGCATGACCTGGTCGCGACTGCGCCGGAGTTCGGCCAGGTAGAGCATGCGTTGAGCTTCGCCGAGGTCACAGTCGCGTCGTTCCTCGATACGGTCGGGAAGGTCCTTGGCGACCTGCTGCTTGAGGCGGCGCAGCATGAGGGGCCGGAGCTTGGCGGAGAGACGCCGGCGGTTGATGCGCTGGGCGGCACCGTCTTCGCGGGGCGCCTCGTAGGTCTCGTTGAAATCGACCTGCGTGCCAAGGTAGGTCGGCTGGATGAAGTCGACGATGCTCCAAAGGTCGAGCAGGCGGTTTTCGAGGGGTGTGCCGGTGAGGGCGAGACGCTGTTGGGCCTTGAGCTGCTTGACGCACTGGGTGACCTGCGCGCCGGGGTTCTTGATGAACTGGGCTTCATCGAGAATGAGCGCCTGGAAGTCGAACTTTTGGAGTTCCTCGAGGTCGCGGCGGAGCAGGGCGTAGTTGGTGACGACGATGTCGAAGTTGGGGATCTGCTTGCGGAGGTTGTGGCGTGCGGCGCCGCTTTCCATGACGAGCACGCGCATCTCCGGAGTGAACTTCTCGGCTTCACGCCGCCAATTGTGCAGGACGGAGGCGGGGCAGACGACGAGGGCCGGCTTGGACTTGCGACCGTTGCGTTTCTTGAGCCAGAGCAGCCAGGCGAGGGTCTGGAGGGTTTTGCCGAGACCCATGTCGTCGGCGAGAATGCCGCCGAGTTGGATGTTGTAGAGATGGCAAAGGAAGTCGAAGCCGTCCTTCTGGTAGGGACGCATTTCGGCATTGAGACCGGCGGGCAGGTCGGTGTCGGGAACGCCCTTGAAATGGGTGAGGCGCTGGCGGAGGGCGCGCGCTTCCGGGGAATCGCCGAAGCGTTGGAGGGCGCCGTCGTCGAGGGACTTGGCCTGGACCATGTCGATCTTTTGGGCGATGGGCACGAGGCCATCGACACCGAGTTCGGCCATGGTTTCGTGGGCCTGGGTGACGGCCTCGATATCAAGTTCCACCCAGCCGGAGTCGGGGAGTTTGACGTAGCGGCTGGTGGCGGTGGCGAGGCGTTGCAGGTCGGCGGGGGTGAGGCGCATGCCTTCCTGCTCCCATTCGGCGGAGACGGAGAGCCAGTCGATGCCGGAACCCTTGACGAGCAACTTGGGCTTAAGCTTGCGCGGTTGGAGGAAGAGGCGCTGGAAGGCGGGGTTGCCGAGGAATTCGGCGCCGGCCGGCTTGCTGCCCCAGACGAGCGAAAGCGTGGCGAGGAAGTTCTCGTTGGCATCACCGACCCAGAGGCCGGGTTCGGGCGTGAACCAGTCGAGACGCCGGAGCCAGGAGATGGCTTCGTCGAGGCGCAGGTCGTCGAGCAGATCGGGTTTGTCGGAGCGTCGGACTTCGTTGCCGGCGTAGACCCATTCGTGGCCATTCCACTGCCAGACGGAGTTGTCGCGTTCGCTGACGGCGAGGAGACGGAGGCGGACGACTTCGTCGCTGAGCTCGAAGATGAACTGGGGGCGAGCCTTGTGGTTGACGCAGAGGCTGTCCCAGCGTTTGTCCTCCTGGGCGTGAGCGCGGCGGAGCTGGGTTAGGAGGCGGTGGCTGAGCTTCCGGATGGGGAGGACGGGCTTTTCGAGCAGGCCGCCGAGGAGCTTCACGCTGGGCGGATTTTCGATGAGGAAGAACTCGCCGCCGGCGAGCACGAGGGGAAGTTCGCCGGTAAAATAGTGGGCGTCGGCGAGTGAGAAAGTGCCGGACGGGGTCTCGAGGGAGTGGGCGAGGCTGAGCTCGTGCTCGCCGTTGTCGAGGCGGTAGATGAAGCGGGCGAGTTGGCCGCGGAAGCGGATCGGGGTTTGGTCGGTGGCGGTCAGCAGACGCCCGACGCGACCCCAGCGAACGAGCCAGCGGAGCAGTTCGACGCCCTCAACCAGCAGGGGGTCGGGCATGGGATCGTGGTGCCGGTAATTCTCGGCGAGCCAGCGGATGAGTTCCCAGTCCTCGGGCGGAAACAGTTCCTGTTCCTGGGTGGCGCGGAGGGTGAGTTCGATGACCTCCTGAAGGGTGCGGTCCTTTTCGCCGGTCCGGCTGCGAACGACGTTGAAGGTGAGGGCGAGGCAGCTTTGGCCGTCGCCGGTTTCGCTGCGGCGGGCATCACAGAGCACTCGCAGACCGGCCCTGGGGGAGTCGAGATGATCCGGGGCCGGGGGGAAGAGCCAACATTCCAGGTCGGAGACAAGCTGTTGATCTCGTTCGGCCTGTTGTTGTTGAGCGAACCGCTCGAAATTGGCGTGACCGACGAGTTCGGTGGGGAGGGCGCGGTTGGCGCGCAGGAAGAGGTGGGCGGTCTCTTCGAGGCGGCCTTTGCCTTGGGCGCCCATCAACTTGGTCCACCAGTCGTCTCCGGGGAAATCGCGGCGGGAGAGGGAAAGTTTCTCGAAATAATCCTCCAGGAGTAGCCAAGCGCGCTGGGGGTCGCCGCAGGTGGCGAACTGGCCCAGGATGACACCGCGTTCGGCGACGGCGCTCTTGGAGTCCGCCAGTTCTCGCCGTAGGTCGGCCAGGGCGCCGTAGGCGCGCCCGAGCACGTTGTGGTGGGCGTCGTAGCGCGCGGCGGCGGCTGATGATCGGATGACTGGAGTCCCGCTGTTTTTTCGACCTCTCGGCATGGCTTGGAAAAACGCCTTCTAGGAAGCGTTATTGCCGCACATCGGCGGGAAACGGGTCAAACCTTAATTCCGGTTGTCTTGCAACGGTACGACGGGCTTGACGGGGGAAATGGGCCGAAAAAACAGGGGAAAACACCCATTTCAGGGGTGGGCAGGCAAGGCCAAAAAAGAGCGAATCAAACCTTGCGGATGTACTGCCGGTCCTCCCACACGGCCCTGAGGGAGGTGAGGTTTCTGCGGTCGAGGACGTGGCGGGCGGCGTCGAGCCAACGACCGCGTCGGAGGGCGTGCCAGGCATCACTGACGTTGACCGCAACATGCTGGAGGACGCTGGGATCCCGATAGCAATCGATCATGCAGCGGGTGCAGCCGTCGCGGATCAACCGGGAGGCGTCGAAGTCGTAGATGTTGCAGATGGGGGTTTCCCAGAAGTGGCAGCGGTAGAGGTTCAGATTCCAGTCGAGGTAAAAATATTTGTGACCGCCGAGGCAGCCGAACCGTTCCTTGTCACCACGTAGGTGCCGTTGCATCTCGGTGAGCGACTCGGTGGGGTTAACGACGGGAAAGTTGCTGCGGCTTTTCAGTCGCTTGATGCGTTCGAAGACCTCGATGAGTTCGTCGACGCGGTAGTTGACGAGGCTTGAGTCGCTGAAACTGAGGTAACTGGAGCCGAGGGCGGTGAGCGGGTAGCTGAAGGTGCAGGAACCGAACCCGAGGGTCCGCAGGAACTCGGGGAGTTGGTCGTAGTCGTCGATCAGGCGGCTGGCCGTGATGCTGGCAGTGGTCTGGATGCCCAGTTCGGCGAAGACGGCATTGGCGTGTTGAATCTTGCGGCAGACATCCGGCAAGCCCCGGTTTGCCTCATGTTTTGAGACATCGTGGGCGTCGATGGACATGATGACGCTGCTGAGGCCGTCGTGGGCGAGGCCGCGCATGTTCGCGTCGGTCCAGAGGGCGCCATTGCTGCAAATCATCGGGCGGATGCCGCGTTCGGCGGCGTAGCGGACCATGGCTCGGATGTCTCGATGCACCATGGGTTCGCCACCGACGAAGAGGAGGTAGCCGATGTGATTGCGGACGCAGATGTCGATGGCGTCCCGGGCTTCCTGGAGGGTGACGGAGCGTCTGGCTTTGGGATCGAACTTGGAACGTGCGAACCCGCAGAAGTCGCAGTCGGCGTTGCAGAGATTGGTGATGGCGAACTGGAGATACCCGGGACCGGCGTGATCGAGCACATCGCCGATGAGGCGAACGAGGCTTTTCCGGGGTGTCTTTACGGGCGGGGGAGGGAGGGAGCCGTCGGTGGGTTCCCGTGGTGGCGGGGGTGGTGAGGGGGTGTCGACGGCGGTGGACATGCTCGAGCGGCGGGCAGTCTGCGGGCGGGAGGATGGTTGGAGCAAACGATGGTTTGGACGTTCAAGCGGGTATGGGCCAGATCAGGGGAAAGAGGTCCGGTTGGAGAGCCCATTGGGCGGGGGTCATGAAATGGGCAAAGGATTCTTGGGTGGCTTTCTCGTGGGTCTTGACCCAGTCGCGGTACTGGGGATCGACGATGAACACGAAGTGATGATTGGGGTCCTGGGCGAGACCAAGGAGCGCGGGGCCGCGAAATTCGGCGGTTTCGGCCCCGGCGGTGGGTTGGAGGGTGCATTTATGCGTGCCCCATTCGATGTGAGTTCCGTGGCAGGCGTAGACGAGATCGACAGTTTGGGAGGTGAGGTGAGTCAGGTAGAATCCGTAGAAGTGGTCGGTGCGCAGTTGGAAGACGGAGGTGATTTCCTCGCCGTTGAAGTCGAGGATTTCGAAGCGCCGATCGTTGAAGACGCGCGGCAGGAAGAGAAGGAGGTCCTGCACTGGAATGTGGAGGCGATGGGTGAGTTCGCGGAAGACTGGCTCATGGATTGACCGAGGTTCGGTGGTGTCGAACGGCGGTGGATTGAGGAGCTGGGTGGTGGCGGGAAGAACGGGTGGGACGTCGCTGAGCGACGGGTTGTCGGAGGGAGGAAGGGCTGGGGGGACCGTGCGGGAACTGGCGCGGGGGGGTGGCGATTTCGGGGGTGGATTGAACGGGGCCGGTGGTTGGCTGGGTTCCGGGACGCTCGAGTGGCGCGGTTGGGGGTCGGTTTCGTGAGAGGAGGCGACGCCGGACGTTACGGGGGTGGGGAGTTCGGTTGGGGAAAGCGTGGCCGGGTTGCGAATCAGGGGATGATTGAGCACACGCTCGAGTTCGGTGGCGCTGACGCTGCGGTATTTCATGTCGGGCAGGGTGGGAATGGATTCCTCGCTGCCGTCGTGGTGGCGCCGGCGGATGTAGAGAAACGGCGGCGAGACGCGGAGCAAGATGCCGGGCTGAAGCAGGTCGCATTTCTCGTGGTCCTGGAGGATTTCGAGCTTCTCCTGAGACAGTTGGCCTTTGACTTCGGTCCGCGCTCCGGCGCGGACGGTCCAGAAGCGAATATCGAATCCCGTGGAGGCGGCGGGGTTCTCGCGGATCTCGATCGGATGGGCGGAGCCTGGGGCGGTGACGGGCTGGCAGTGTTCGTTCAGGTAGTTCTCGAGTCGTTGGGCGCCTTCGGCGTCGTTCTCGAAAAGGATGCCGTCGAGTTCGAGGGAGCGCTGTAGCGGGTCGATGCGGAGGGAGCGTGGTGCCCGCATCCAGCCGTCGGCAGCGAGGTGGGAAAGGCCGCGGAGGCCGGTTTCGGTGTGTTCGGAACCCCGGTATGCCTGGACCAGGATATGGGACATCGGATCGAGATGAACGCGAAAGGTTCGAGGGGGATGCCCTGAGTCGCCGTGGTGGGCGCGGGGTGCTGGTCTTGGCGCCGGGCCGGTGTCCTGGAGGTGTTTCCGGTTGATCTGCGCTTCCAGGGCTTTCGCGGCGTCGGCGCTCGAGGGGCGGAAGGTCTCGCCGTTGTAGTCGACGGACCCGTCGGGGTGGACAACGAACGATTGGGGGGCTTCGAGGATGCCGCGGGTGGCCCACTTGAAGTGATCCGTTTGGATCCAGGACTTTCCGGGAGCGAGCGGGGTGCGTTCGTGCCCGAGAATGAGGGTGAAAAGGTCCGGATGACCGCCGCAACCGGGTTCGATCTCGATGGAGAGTCGGTGACGGGAAGAGGGAGCGGCGGTGTCGGACATGGGGGAGGCGTTTGCTGAAGGCTAGGCAGGGTGGGGGTGGGTCACAAGGTGGGTGTGGTTGAAATTGGGTTTGTCCTACCTTCCGGGGTTCGTTAAACGGAACGACCCGAATGGCGTCCAATACGAACTGGGAAGCGGAGAAACGAATGGCGGTCATCGCGCTATCGCTTCTGGTGCTGGATCAATTGACCAAGTGGATCGTGGTGGGACGGCTGGCGTTGGGGACCGAGTGGCCGGTGTTGCCGGGCTTTTTCCGGTTGGTGCACTGGGGCAATACGGGCGCGGCCTGGAGCCTGTTTCATGGGAACAATTACGGGCTGGCCGTGGTCTCGGTGGGGGCGCTGGTGGTGCTGTACCTGGCGCGAAAGCACTTCGAGGCCAGCCGATGGGCAGGGCAGGTGGCTTTGGGTTTGGTGTTCGGAGGGATTCTCGGAAACCTGGTGGACCGACTGAAGTACGGGCACGTGGTGGATTTCCTCTATTTCCACGTGGTCCGGCGGGATGGTGCGGAGGTGGGGTTTCCGGCCTTCAATGTGGCGGACACCGCCATCTGCACGGGCGTCGGGATCATCTTTCTGCTGTCGTGGATGGCTCGGCCGCTGGAAGAGCCTGGGGACGCGATAGAGGAAATTCCAAGTGGGCGATCCCGGCGCCGCGAATCGTGACGTCGGCGGTCGTCGTTTCGAACCCGGGGGCCGAGACGACCACCTGATACTCGCCGGCCGGCAGATCGACGGCACCGAAGAAGCCGGTGGCGTCCGCCTGGAGGGAGACCTCGGTTGGTCCGCTCAATCGGATAATCGCGCTGTCCAAGGCCGAGGTGTCGGTGGAATCCGTCACGAAGCCCTTCAGGTGACCGGTACGGGTCGATGTCTTCCAGGGCGCGGCGAGGGTTGAGGCCGGGGTGGCGAAGGGCGGATTTGCGCCGTCGAACGAGGGTTGGGTGAGAGCCGTGAGGACCTCTGCGCGCAACACATCCAGGGCGAGCCCTGCGTAGGAGTAGACGTTCAGGCCCCCCGCGAACTGGCCGCTGGGGGAGGGACGGCGGGCGAGTTGAACCTGGACGAGGTTGTTGGAAAGGGAATTGAAGTAGAACCCCAGTCCGATCCCGGCACGGCGGCGGTATTGGTGGTCCTTGATGAAGGTGTCCCAGTTCGCGAGGGCATCCGGAAACTCCGTTTGCCGGAAATACGCCATGGGGAGGTTGAAATCGAGAATCCCCTCCTCCATCCAGGCACGCCAATCCTGGAGGACATCCGAGTAGGCCGCTGAAGTGGGCCACTGCCCGGTGGTTGTGATGCCCGGCGCGAAGGTGATGGTGGCGGCGGAGATCTTGAGGGCGGGCTTGAGGGCGAACGCCGAGAGATAGACTTTCCGGACCAGCGCGGTCACCTGGTCGCGTCGGAATTGCAGCCAGTCGGCGTCGCGGGGCAGGGGTTTTCCGGAGCGGCTGAACCGGGTATTGAAGCGCCGAACCGCCACGGCGTTGTAACCCCATTCCTTGCCGGCGTAGCGGATATAATCCCAGTGGAACCCATCGATCTCGTAGCGGGAGATCAGGTCCATGGCCACGTTGAAGGTGTGGAGTTGGACGCCGGGGTGACCCGGATCGAAGGCGTAGTTCTCGCCATCCCATCGGACGCCGGAATGGGTGCGGGTCAACCACTCTGGGTGTCGTCGGTAGGGATGCCCCGACTGGGGCGGTGGGACTGTTTCCAGGTTCCAGATGTTGAACGCGACGATCCAGGCGTGGACCTCGAGGCGCGGACCTTCGGTGATGTCGTGGGCGAGGCCGAGCAGCCGCTGTAGTGGGTCGAAGCCGGGGCCGACATCGGTGGCTCTCGGTTCGAATCGGCTGTCATAATAGGCGTCGCCGCGCTTCCGGACCTCGACGAACAGGGCGTTGAATCCGCCGCGCCGGGCGTCGGCGACGAGCTGTCGGGCTTCGGTCTCGTTGCGAAGGGCGGGGTGAAAGGTGTCGACCCACAGGCCGCGGAGTTCCTCGGCGGCGTGGCCGATGGGGGAGGCCGGCAGCAGGAACGCGAAGAGCCAGACGGCAAGCCGGCGACGCTTCGAGGCGCGGCGGTCAGCAGGTGGTTTCATTTCACTTCATTTCATCTGCGGAACCACCCGAGGAGCAGCGAGAGCACGGCACTGGCGAGCAGACAGGTCGTGATGGGGAAGTAGAACTGGGCGTTGCCGCGGGAAAACCGGATGTCGCCGGGCAACTGACCGAGCCAGCCGCGCCCGAAGCCGGACCAAAGCACCAGACCGACGAGCGCGATCAGGAGCCCGAGCACCATAATGACTTTGCCGAGATCGGCCATGGGATGGTGAAAGTGCCCTGGCCAGCGTGGTCGGGCAAGTGGGGCGGGAATCGGACTAGAACGGAAACTAAGGCCACCCTCCACTTCGCTTCGATCCGGACTGCGGGCTTGCCTCGTGGTTTCTCGTCGGGTAAAGCCGGTGGAACGTCGCTGAGAGTGCGGGACTTCCAAGGAGCTCATGAAGAGTCGTCGACGGATCGTTGCGGGAACGGTGCTGTTCCTCGTGGCTGGCGTGGCATGGTTGATACTTTGGAATCGGGCACTGGTGAGGCGGCCGATCGACTTGGCGGTGTCGAATCCGCGCTGGACCTTTCACGTGACCAACGACATTCCGATCGAGTTCGAGGCGTTGTTTCGGATCGGGAATAACATCCGGAGGGTTCACGGCAGGACTCCGGCGGAATTCCGTCTCGGGAGCCGGCGAATCGTCGCCCAGTTTCGGCCGATGGACGTCAACGAGCGGATGCTGGTCCACATGCTTGGCTCGGACATGGGTTCGGCGAGCATGGCGTTTCCCGCCAATCCGATGGCAACCAACCAGTCCGTCACGTTCGTCTCGACCCATGGCAAGCTGGGGATACCGGCGGTGGGTGCCCGGGGGATGAGTGTGTTCCCATGGGGCGCCCGGGAGGTCTTCCTCAAACCTTGGAGGCTCTGGCCGGACGCCTGGGTGGTGACCGATGCCATGCTGGCGGCGCTTCCGACGGCCGAGCCGTGGGAGACGAGCACTAATGTTGCCGCGATCAGCGCGGCATCAGGTCCAGAACGGCCGCCGCCAGCGAAATGACCGCCGACTTAAGGGTGGGTTCGGGCACAGGAGCGAACAGGGCCGAGTGATTGGCGGCAAGGGGTGCTCCGGTGCGGCGGTTGGCCTCGATCTTGGCGGGGTCTTGACCGCCGACCCACCACATGCAGAGCGGCACCTTGTGGCCGGTGCGTCCGTAGATGGCGAAGTCTTCTCCGCCGGTGGTGGGTTTCTCGGGCACCACCTTGTCGTCGTCGAACCAGGTCTTGAAGGTGGCGGTCATGCGTCGGGTGAGGTCGCGGTCATTGATCACCACCGGCAGGCGTTCCTCCGCATGGGTGATGAGCGGCAGGCGATTCTCGGGAATGCCGACGGCGCGGGCGAGGTTGGTCGAGATGCGACCGATGGAGTGCACGAGGTGATCGGCAACGGCGTCGTCGTAGGAGCGGAGGGTCAACTGAAGTTTGACCTCGTCGGGGATGATGTTGTGTTTGGTGCCTCCATGGATGGATCCGACGCTGATGACGGCGGGCGTGCCGGGTTCGAGCTCGCGACTGATGATGGTCTGGAGGGTGGTGATAATTTCGGCGGCGAGCACGATCGGATCTTTGGCGAGATGCGGCCGCGCGCCGTGACCGCCGTAACCGCGGACCAGGAGGTCGAGCGAGTCGACGTTGGCGTAGCTGGGGCCCTCGACATACCCGATGACGCCGGCGGGCAGGGTACCCCAGACGTGCATGGAGAGCGCGAAATCGGGCCTGGGGAAGCGGGTGTAGAGGCCGTCGGCGAGCATGGCGCGGGCACCGCCGCTGATTTCTTCGGCGGGTTGGGCGATGCAGACCAGCGTGCCGGACCACCTGTCGCGGAAATGAACCAGGACACGCGCCATGCCGATGAAACTCGCGATGTGCGCGTCATGTGCGCAGGCGTGCATGGCATTCTGGTCCTTGCCGGCGAGGTCCTTGACGCGGTTGGTGCTGGCGTAGGGGAGACCGGTCTCCTCCTTCATGGGCAGTGCGTCCATGTCGGCGCGGACGAGGATCGTCGGGCCGATGCCGTTCTTCATCACGCCGACAACACCGGTAATCCCGACCTTTTCGGTGACGTCGAAGCCGAGTCCGCGCAATTCGGTGGCGACGCGTTGCGCGGTTTGGACCTCCATGAAGGACAGCTCGGGGTTTGCGTGGAGATGCCGGTAGAGGGCCTCCAGCGACGGGTATTCCGCGTCGACCTTCCTGCGGACGGCTTCACGAAGCGCGGCATCGGCGCCAGGGGAGGTGAGTGATGGGATGAGAAAGGCCAGGGTGCAGGCGACGAGGGCAAGGAGGGAAGGAAGACGGCCCCCAGTCGCGGGGCGATCCCGCGACTGGGGGCTCGGCGCTGGGGGGGAGGGCACGACGGAGCGGGCACGTCCAGGGAATGATCGGTTCATGGCGAGTGAAGAGGATTCAGGAATCACGTGCTGGGACCATGAACCGGGGAGGGAGGAGGATTCACGGCGGCCCTCACCCCGGCCCTCTCCCGGTGGGAGAGGGTGAGGGGCTCGTGGATGGCACCATGAAAGGCCTCGGTGTGGGTTCATGGCGAGGCCTAATCGCATAAGCACCCTGTTCATTGAAGGAATTCCTGGATCATCTTCCCGGCGATCTGGTCGGTTGCGGTGTTCGCCGGGTTGGCGCCGGAAGTGGTGGCCATGTTGCAGAGGGCGACGACGGCAAAGTTGCGGGCGGGCGCGAACCAGATGACGGAGTACCACTGGAGGTTGGATCCGGCGTGAGTGTAAGCCTTGCCGGGGTTGGCCCAGGGCCGCTGGACCTCAATCCAGCCATGCGCGTAATTGTCGTTGTTCGGGTAGGCCGTGTGAAGCTTGACGAGAGAGGAGGCTCGCAGGAGGGGCTGATCCTGGAGGTGCCCGTGGACGTGGAAGGCGGCGTACCTTGCGAGGTCGAGGACTGTGCAATGGACTGTGCCTGCGGGGCCGATCGCGGGCGGGTTGTCGGCGCTGGTTCCGGGTTCGATGGGGAGTGGATTTCCATTCGACAACTGATGTCCCCACGGTTGATCGATGTAACGCGGGGTGGCGGGCACGCCGAAACCGGCGGACGACATTCCGAGGGGCAAGAAGACGCGGGCGGTTATCAATTCTTCCCAGGGTTGGTTCATAACGGTCTCCAGCATGTGTCCGGCGAGGGCGAAGCCGGCATTCGAATATTCGTACTGGGTGCCCGGCTTGGAGGCCGGGGCAAGGACGGTCAGCTTCTCCAGCAGGAGTCGCCTGGACTCGCGCGGTGTGCCGGTGAAGTTCCAGAGAAGGGTCCAGATTCCCGAGGGACCGAGGTCGCCCGGGGCGCCGCCACGATTGGAGGTGAGTTGCTCGAGAGTCGCGGTTCGCCAGTCGGCGTTCATCTTCGGCAGCCAATCGGGGAAAACGTCGGCGAGGGTGGTGTCCCACCGGAGCTTGCCTTCCTCGACCAGGACGGCGGCGAGGGTGGCGGTCATGGACTTCGTGAGGGACCCATGATGCCATTTGTCCTCCACGGTCACGGGGGCCGAGGGAATGCCGAACTTTCGGACCCCGACGGCCCCGATCCCGACGATCCGGTTGGAGAGGACGACGGCGCAGGCGAGCGCGGGAACTCGGTTGGCGGCGCGGATCGGTTCCAGGAGCGAGGTCAGGTCCCGGACTTGGTTGGTGTGGATTCGGAAGAACGCCGCGTTTCCGCCGGAGTCGCTTGAGGCGACGAGAATCTGCTGGGGACGTCCGTCCCCGAGGGTGGTGGAGCCGAAGTTCAGCCAGGTCTGAAGATCGGTCGACGTCTGCAACGAGAAGGCCGTCCGGGGTGGGGATTGAATCACAAGTTCCACGGCGGGGCGGATGTCGAGGGTTTGGGCTGGTGCCGTTGGGACGACAAGAACCAGGGCGACGAGGAGAAGGGCGAACGGGCGCATGGTGACTCTACGGGGGCACCTTTGCCACGGCGGGCAGGGGGCGTCGAGGCCCAGATTGGGACGACCGGGCACAGAGGACCCGAGGGATCAGGACCGAGTCGCGCGGGCGATGAAGCTGGATGGAACCGTCCGTTTTGGCCCTGAGCGGGGTGGGTTTGCGCCTGAGAATGTTGGCAACCGGGGGGTGGGGCGATCCAGCGGCTGGTCAGAATGTCCGGCCGGCTGTAATCCTAAGTCATGAAAGCCACTCGAATCCTCCCCATCCTGGGCATCGTGATGTCGCTGTTGATCGTAGGATGCGGGCCCGAGACGCCGAAAGTTTCGCTGCATCAGGCGGTGCAGAAGGGGGATGTGAAGACGGTTCAGCAGCACGTTGGGGCGCGTTCGGATCTCAACGTGAAGGACAAGAACGGATGGGCTCCGCTGCACTTCGCGGCAATGAAGGGCGAGCTCGCGATCGTGAAGGCATTGACGGCGGGTGGTGCGGACATCACGCGAACGGGGCCTGGCGGAAGGACTCCGCTCGACATGGCGCGGGAGAAGGGTCAGGTGGCGGTTGCGAAGTTCCTGATGGAAGTCAAACCGGCCGGCGGCCAGGGCCGAGGGTTGGTGGACGGCGGTTTGGGGGTGTCGGAGGTCCTGGCGAATCCTTAGAATTGACTCTCGCAGGGAGGGGGATTCGTAGAGATAGTGGGAGTTCGTTGATTTTGGAATGACACCGAAACTTTTCTCCGAGCTGGGGCTCTCCCCGGAAATCCTCAAGGCCATCGACAAGTTGGGCTTCGAGCAGGCCTCACCCATTCAGGCGGAAGCCATCCCCATTCTGCTCCAGGGCAGCGACATTGTGGGGCAATCGCAGACCGGGTCCGGCAAGACCGCGGCCTTCGCGATTCCCGCCATCGAGAAGGTGGACCCCGGGGTCCGCGCGGTGCAGGTGTTGGTGCTGTGCCCGACGCGCGAGCTGGCGGTGCAGGTGGCCGAAGAAATACATAAACTGGCGCTCTTCAAGCGCGGTGTGCATGCCCTGCCCATCTACGGTGGACAATCCTACGAGCGTCAGTTGTATGGCTTGCGCCAGGGCGCCCAGATCGTCATCGGAACTCCCGGTCGCGTCATGGATCACATGCGGCGCGGTACGATGCGGCTGGACTCGGTCAAGTTGGCCATTCTGGACGAGGCCGACGTGATGCTGAACATGGGTTTTCGCGACGACATCGAAACGATCCTCCAGGCGACGCCGGCCAGCCGCCAAACGGTGTTCTTCTCGGCTACCGTGCCGAGGCCGATCCAGGACCTGATCCAGAAGCACGCGAAGAATCCGAAGAACGTCCGGATCGAACAGCGAGCCCTCACGGTGCCCACGGTCGAGCAGGTTTATTACGAGGTGGACCGACGCTTCAAGGTGGAGCTCCTGACCCGTCTGATCGACATCCACGACCTCAAGCTCGGCATCATCTTCTGCAACACCAAGCGTGCGGTGGACGACCTGGTCGAACACTTGAACGCCCAGGGGTACTCCGCAGATCGTCTGCATGGGGACATGAACCAGACCATGCGGGATCGCGTCATGAACCGGTTCCGCAAGTCCGGTCTGGAGTTCCTCGTCGCCACGGATGTGGCGGCCCGAGGAATTGACGTCGATGACGTGCAGGTGGTCTTCAACTTCGATCTGCCCTACGACGCAGAGGATTACATCCACCGGATCGGCCGCACAGGGCGGGCGGGGCGAAGCGGCATGGCGATCTCCTTCGCGGCCGGGCGTGAAGTGTTCCAGATCCGCAACATCGAGCGCTTCACCAACGTCCGGATCCAGCGGGGCCGTCCGCCGTCCGCCGGGGAAGTCGAAGAAGCACGCGTGTCCGTTTTCCTGGATAAGCTACGCGCGACCCTGAGGAGCGGAGATTTTAAGCGTCAGGACCACTTGGTGGAGCGATTGCTCGAGGAAGGCTTCACCTCGACGGATATCGCGTCGGCGCTGTTGCACCTCGCCCAGGAGGCATCGTCGGCCAACAGCAAAACTCCGGCGGAACGTATGCGAAGTGCCCGCCCCGACGGCGCTCCCGGCGCGCCCACGGTCGCGCCCACGGTCGCGCCCCTGGGCGTTCGTGCCGGTGTTGAGGCCCGGACGCCCGTCCGATCGATGGGAACGGGAACCCCCAAAGTCGTGACGCCTCCCCCGCGTTCGGCCGCGGCCGTTGCGGCCGCCAAGGTGCCGGCCGCAGGGGTGAAGGAGGCGGCACCCGCACCCGCTTCCGAAAGGGCGTCTGCCGCCCCGGCTCCTGAGAGCGACGACGAATCGGCCACTGCCGGCGATGCGGCCAGCGGCACCACCCGTCTCTGGATGAGCGTCGGGGAGCACATCGGTCTGGATCCCGAAGATCTCGTTTCATCCATCATGACGGAAACCGGACTGGATCGGTCAGATATCCTGAAGGTGGAAATGCGCGATCGACATTCGATCGTTGAGGTCTCGAAGGCGCATGCGGAGGCGATCATCGCGAAGATGAAGCGCACCCCGATCATGGGCCGGCGGTTGAGGGTGAAAGTGGCCTGACGGAGGGCCGGTGGGGCCGAAGGACGGAAGCCCATGTCGTGGGCCGTGGGTGGAAGGGTCCAACGAGGGCGGTAGCGCGCTTCGCTGGCGGTTGCACCCCGGTTGATGCCCCACCGAGCCTTGAAAGCCGAAAAAAAACTTGCTCCACCGAGGGTTAATCAGTTATTTCTGTCTCGACAGAAATTAAAGAATTATGACTGCCCTGAGTCCCGTCCAACAGAAGTTCATCCTGCACTGGGGTGAAATGGGGACTCGCTGGGGAATCAACCGGACAGTCGCCCAGATCCACGCGCTCCTTTACACGTCGCCACGACCGCTGCACGCCGAAGAGATCGCGGAAACGCTTCAGGTCGCACGGTCCAATGTGAGCAACAGCCTCCGTGAACTTCAGGGCTGGGGGGTGGCTAAACTGGTCCACGTGATGGGCGACAAGCGCGATCACTTCGACTCGATGAAGGACGTCTGGGAAATGTTCCGGGTGGTGTTGGACGAACGGAAGAAGCGGGAGATTGATCCCACCATCGCCATCCTGCGGGAATGTGTGGCGGAGGCTGCCGCGGACAAGGCGACCGACGCCTACACCGAGGGAAAACTGCGGGAGTTGGCGGATTTCTTCGAACTGACCGGTTCGTGGTACGGACAGATTCGCAGTTGGCCCACGCCGGTGCTGGCGAGGTTTGTGAAGTTGGGAGACAAGGTTCGAAAAGTGTTGGGATTGGGTGAGTAGCCCGGTCCCCTTTTTTGGAAAGGCATTTCTGTGAATACAGACATGACAAGCATAGCGGGAATAACGGTTGGAAAAGGTTGGATCTTCTATGATGCCCGGTGTCGATGGTGCCGGCTGGGTCGCCGCTGGACCGGGCGTCTCTTCGCGTCCCGCGGCTACCGGTGGGTTCCCCTCCAGACGTCGGGTGCGGCGGCTCGTTTGGGGGTGCCGGAGACGGAGTTTGACGGGCGAATGCACCTGCTCGACGGCCAGGGGCGGGTGCACAACAACGCCGATGCCCTGGGAGTGCTGTGCCGTTCGGTCGGATGGCTCTGGCCCTTCGGTGCGCTCCTGGCGGTTCCGGGTTTCCGCGAGGTGGGTCGCTGGGCCTACGATTTCCTGGCGCGGTACCGGTACTGTGGGACAGCAGGTTGTTGGCGGGACACGGCGATTGCCGGCCGGGGAGGTGTGCGATGAGTGCGTGGCTACCCAGTGTGAAGGCGGTGATGGCTCGGCGGATCCTGGTGAACTACCGGGTGAAGCCGGAGGTTCTTGAGCGCCTGGTGCCTAAGCCATTCCGGCTGAAAATCGTGCGCGGTTGGGGCTTGGCGGGGCTGTGTCTGATTCGACTCGAAGCCCTGCGGCCTGGGTTTTTGCCGGCGTGGTTGGGTCTGGGTTCGGAAAACTCCGCACACCGGATCGCGGTGGAATGGGACGGAGAACATGGTCCGTGCGAGGGGGTCTTTATTCCCCGGCGTGACACGAATTCGCTGCTGAACTGTTGGGCGGGAGGGCGTCTGTTTCCCGGGGCAAGCGGTGCGGCGGATTTTTTCAGCGCTGAGACTGGAGGGCGGGTGGCGTTGGAGATGCGCAGCCGGGAGGGGGATACCTCCATCCGGCTCGAGGTGGAAGCGGCCGAACACTGGCCGGAGGGCTCGGTCTTTGGCTCGCTGGAAGAGGCTTCTGCGTTCTTCCGGGCCGGATGTTGCGGGTGGTCGCCGACGCGTGATGGGCGTGGGTTTGAAGGAGCAGCCCTGGATCCGGAGACGTGGTCGATGACGCCGTTGAAGGTGTGCAGGCTGGCGTCGAGCTACTTTGCGGACGAGCGTCGATTCCCTGCGGGTTCTTGGGAACTGGACTCGGCGATTCTGATGCGGGGGATTGCGCATGCCTGGCGGGATCTGGGGCGGATGGAATCCGGTCCGGTGGAGCGCCGGGGCATGCGGCGGGGCGCGCATGGGGCGAGCGCGTTGTTCCATTTGCCATGACCAACGGGGAAGAAAGGGAGTCTGGCCTTTTTAGTCATTTCGAAGGGATGGCCGAGCGTAGCCGGAGGTCGAAGACTTCCGGGGTTGGGAAAGAGGCAGGAATCACCCCGAATGGGGTCACAGAGGGGAGTTAGCACTACAGCGACACTTCCGGCCAAAGAGCCTTGCGGGCTCTTCCAGCGTGGCAGCGGCTTCCAGCCGCTGTGTCAGTCCGCGATCCATTTCTTCGAAAGTGTCGCTGTAGTGTTAGGTGGAGAGCTTCCTTGGCTACGGGGCCGGGCGGGCAGCGCTTGTTCCACAACTTTTAAGAAGCAGGCGAGGTGCGCTTCGGGGGACCAGTTGTGGGACTGTCTCCAGGCCCCTTCCCGGAGGGCCTGCCAGTGGGCGGGGTCTTGGAGAGCGCGGAGAATGGCGCGGGCGAGGTCTGGGGGGCGTGGTGGGGATTCCGTGGCGAGTTCGCCGGAGATGCCAGGGCGAAGCCAATCGGGGATGCCGCCGGTGGCGTACGCGACCGACGGGACGCCGAGGCAGCCGGCTTCGAGACCGACGAGGCCGAAAGGTTCAGGCCAGGTGCTGGGGACGGCGAGCAGGTCGATCCCGGCCATGAGGTCGTTCCTTTGAGCGGCGCTGATCCAGCCGAGTGCTTCCGTGGCGAGTCCACACTGCCGGGCGCGGGCGAGCATGGCATCACGGTTGGGACCATCGCCGGCGACGACGAGTTGGAGGGGGCGACCGAGAGAGGTTTGGGCTTCAACGAGAGCGGTGGCGAGGTGATCGAGGCCTTTCTGAGCCGTGATGCGGCCGAGGAAGAGGACGCGACCGGTGAACGGCCGTGAAGCGGGCGGTTGCGGAGTGGGTACAACGCCCGGAGGAAAGAGGGGAACGGTGTGGATCATGCGGGGATGGATGCCGCACCGTTCAAACTGGGAAGCGACGTAGCGACTGGCGACGAGGATGGCGGCGTAGCGTCGGAGCGTTTGATGGCGGCGGGCTTCGATCCTGTAGCGCTGGAGCATGGTCCAAGGGTTTCGGCCGCCGCAATGCTTGGGGAGGTAGACCGCGAGACAAGCGAGGCCGAAGGCGCGCTGGCAGGGAAGGATATCCTGGCCTGAGTGGCAGCGGGTGCCGCTGATGCAGATGCCGTAGTAATTATGGGCGTACAACAGGCAGGCGAAGCGGCGGGTCAGGCCTGCTTCAAGGTCGGGCGAATCGAGACCGTGATTGTAAATCCAGTCGGGAGCGAAGGCGTCAACGTCGTCGAGCACGGCGTCGACGGACCGTCCGGCGGCGGAGAAGCGTCGGATCGGAGGACCGCCATCGAGGAGGAGTTGGGCGCCATCGATGGCGGGATGCTCGTGGAGGATGGCGAGGGTGTGACCGCGGTCGTGGAGCAGGGGAAGGACCGCCTGGAGGTGGGTCTCAACGCCACCGCCGAATCCGAGTTGGCGGGTTGCGACTATGAGGCGCATGGGCATTTACGTGCGCGATGCGATGGAGCGGTCGCTGGATAGCCGGAACAACCGCGTCGACGACGGAGGAGGCGGCGGGAATTGGAAGTGCCCCGGTGAGGGGGAGCCAGGCTGCCCGATGCAAGCACGCGGCGAACCTCGGGGGCTGGGAAGGGTGTGTCAAGGAGGTGCAACGGGCGACGGGTTGTCGATGGAGACGCGCTGGGTATGGCGGATGTCCGTGGCTTCGTGGAGGTAGACGACCTCCTCGGCGATGTTCTTGGCATGATCGCCGACGCGTTCAAGGCGTTTGCTGATCGCCATCAGATTGAGGCAGCGGGTGGTATTGTCGGGGGACTGGACGATGAGAGCGGTGAGTTCGCTTTGCAGCTGTTTGTGGAGGGCATCGACCTGTTTGTCCCGGGGGATGGTGGCGCGGGCGCGGGTGCAATCGCCGGTGATAAAGGCGTCGAGTGATTCGGCGAGCATCTCGGTGACCATGGACGCCATGCGCGGGAGGTCGATGGGGGCCTTGAGCTGGGGTTCACGATTGAGATCCTGGGCGCGACGGGCGATGGCGGTGGCTTCGTCGCCGACGCGTTCGAGGTCATGACTGACCTTGGTGGCGACCATGATGAGGCGCAGATCGCGGGCGAGCGGGGCGCGGAGGAGGAGCTGAATGGCGAGTTCGTCGATCGACTTTTCCAGGTCGTCGAGGATTGAATCGTCCTCTTCGACCTTGCGCCCGAGTTCGTCGTCACGTTCCACGACCGCACGGACGGCGTTGCGAATCGACTGGGCGGCGTAACTGGCCATGGCAAGCAGCCGTTGCCGGAGGCCGTCGATGTTCGATTCGAAATGGGTCATGATGTCGGCGCGGTAGTGGGAGGAGGCGAGTGCTGCACAGGATTCTGAAGGGTGCCGCTGTGGTCTCAGCCGAAGCGGCCGGTCACGTAATCCTCGGTCTGCTTTTTTGCGGGGTTGGCGAAGATTCTGGAGGTGGCGTCGAATTCGATGAGTTCACCCTGGTAGAAGAACGCGGTGTAATCGGAGATCCTGGTGGCCTGGTGCATGTTATGGGTGACGATGACGATGGTGTAATCCTTCCGGAGGTCGAGGACGAGTTCCTCAATTCTCATGGTGGCGGTGGGATCGAGGGCGCTGGCGGGTTCGTCCATCAGGATGACTTGGGGTCGGATGGCAATGGCACGGGCGATGCAAAGGCGTTGCTGTTGGCCTCCCGAGAGGCCGAGTGCGCTCTCGTGGAGGCGGTCTTTGACCTCGTCCCAGAGGGCGGCGGACCGGAGGGAACTTTCGACGATTTCGTTGAGGATTTTTCGGTCGCGGGTGCCGTGGAGTCGGAGGCCGTAAGCGACGTTCTCGTAGATGGACTTGGGGAAAGGGTTGGATTTCTGGAACACCATGCCTACCCGTTTCCGGAGCTCAATGACATCGACGTCTGGATGATGGATCTCGGTGTCAGCCAGATGGATGGTGCCTTCGGTGAACGAGATGTCGATGAGCTCGTTCATCCGGTTGAAGCAGCGGAGGAGGGTGGATTTACCGCAGCCGGAGGGGCCGATGAAGGCGGTCACGTGCCTTTCGGCGAGATCGAGACTGACCTTGCGGAGTGCCTGGGTGGTTCCGAAGCGGACCGAAACATTCCTGGCCTGGATCAAGGCTGTGGGTCCGTCCGGACGGGACGTCGTGGCTTGAGGGAGGATGGGCGAGGAGGTCTCCATTTCAGGAGTCACATTGGGGCATCGTGGGCGCGTGGGATTTGCGCCCGAATGAACATGGCAACGATGCTCAAGGCAAGGGTGAGTAAGAGCAGTGTCAGAACGGTGGCAAAGAGGATGGGCTGGATGGATTCGATGCTTTGTGACTGGGTGGCCAAGATGAAAGCGTGGTAGCCGAGATCCATGAACTGGTCGGTCGGAGAGTGCGGGAGGCGGGCCATGTAGTAGGCGGCACCGGTGAAAAGGATGGGGGCCACCTCGCCCGCAGCGCGGCCGATCGCCAGAATGCCGCCGGTGAGTATGCCGGGCATGGCTTGGGGCAGGATGACACGACGGATGGTTTGGAGGCGGGTGGCGCCAAGCGCGAAACTGGCCTCGCGCAGGCTGGATGGAATGGCGCGGATGGATTCCTCGGTGGCGACGATGACCACCGGGAGGGTCATGACAGCGAGGGTCAGTGACGCCCACAGGAGGCATGGCTTACCCCATTTGGGTTCGACTCCTGGGCCGCCGAAGACCTCGTCAAGTGACCCGCCAACAAAGGCGACGAAGAATCCCAGTCCGAAAAGTCCGAAGACGATGGAAGGAACACCTGCAAGATTATTGACGGCACCGCGGATCAATCGGGCGAGTCGGGAATGAGCGTGGGTGAATTCACCGAGATAAAGCGCGGTGATGATGCCGGCGGGCATCACAAAAAGGGTCATAACCATAACGCGCGCGGTGGTTCCGACCACCATCGGGAGGATGCCGGCCGTCTGGATGTCGAACATGTCGGCGTCGGTGCCGGTCGTCAGAAACCGCCAATCGAAGACGGATCGTCCGGCCCAGATGAGATGTCCTAGGATGAGCAGGAGGATGGCGAGAATCAGGTAGGTCGCGAGGGCGGTGAGGCCGGAGAATAATGTCGAGAGCGCTCGGGCGGGGTGCAGGCCCCGAGCGCGTCGGAGGGGTAGGGGGTTCGCGCGAGCGGGGCGATGGGGATTCAAGTGATGTGACTCCATCGGAGCTTGATGCGCTGAATGACCAGATCCGCGAAGAGATTCGACAGGAAGGTGATGGCGAACAGGAGGGTTCCGACGAGGAAAAGCATCCGGTAATGGTGGCCGCCGAAGACTGCCTCGGCCATTTCTGCCGCGATGGTTGCGCTCATCGTCCGGGTGGGTTCGAAGATGTTCCAGGTTGGCAGGGCGGCATTTCCGGAAGCCATGAGGACGATCATGGTCTCGCCCATCGCGCGCCCGAACCCCAGCAGGACTGCTGCGCACAGGCCTGGAAAGGCGGCAGGAACCAGGACCTGCCACGCCGCCTGCCAGCGGGTTGCACCGAGGGCCAGCGCCGCCGAGCAATAGGTTCTTGGCACCGAGGTGAGGGCTTGTTCTGCCACGGAAAAGATGACCGGGATGACTGCCAGTCCCACGGTGATGCCCGCGACACACGCGTTCAGGCGGGAGACCGGAATGGCGAAGAATTCGGCGACAGCTCGGGTGGGAGGTTCCAGCAACCCGGAAAGGACGATGAGCGCCAGGAGACCCAGGACAACGGTTGGAAAGCTCTCAAGCAGTTCAATGGCGCACTTGAAGGCATGACGGAAGCGTCTGGGCGCGAGCTGGGAAACGTAGAGGGATGCCGCCAGAGCCAGCGGTATGGCGGTGACGAGTGCGACGAGGCTGACCTTGAGGCTCCCGATGACGATCGGAACCACGTTGTACTTGCGGATGAGGGAAACGGGTTGCCAGACGAAGGCGGGGAGGTCGTTGCCCTTCCATTGATGAGGCATGAGCAGGTAGCGCCAGGATGCGGTATTGGCGCGGGCGTCCGGGTCGTCGCGGATGGCCGGCGGAATCCGGCTGGCGGCTTCGGCCTTGAGGAGGGCTAGATCCCGTATCGCCGCCGTGTTCAGTCGCGCGAATTCCGGGCCAGTGAGGCCGAGATATTCCTGAAGTCTTTCGGGTGGCAGTTTGAGCGCGTCGGCGACTGGCAGAGCTTCCTGAACGAGGGCGGCATTCACTCTGCCGAGAGCCACAGGCATGGCTTCGCGTCCTACGAACAGGAAGATCAGCGCGAGCATGAGAAGCGAAGAAAGGGAAACCGTGAGCAGTATTCCTTCCAGGAGGAGGTCCAGAAGCCGCTGGCGCCTTCGCCCGCGGCCAGTGAGCCCAAGTCCGGCGGACCATGGAACGGGAGGGGTCATGGTGCCGCGTGCGTGTCCGGTGGCAGGGGGAAGTAGCCGACCTGCTCCACGATTTGCTGCCCTTCATTGCTTCGAATCCAGCGGATGAACTCGGAGACAGGGCCGTGATCGAGCGCTGGATTGACGTAGAGGTAGAGGTGCCGCCAGAGCGGGTACCGGTCGCTCATGACCGCCTCTTTGGTGGGGAGAACGGCGGGTTCGCCAGGCGCGCTTCGGATCGCGACGGTGCGGACTCCCGAGCCGAATCCGACGCCGCCATAGCCGATGCCGGTGGGGTCGCGGGCAACCGCGGCGAGCACTGCGGCGGTGCCGGGCATGGTTTGGGTGCGCGCCGCGAAATCGCGTCCTTGAAGGACGTGTTCCTTAAAAAACTCATAGGTGCCGGAACTGCTCTCACGGCTGTAAAGCGTGATGCCCCCGCGCGGGCCGCCCATCGGGCGCCAGTTGAGGACCTGGCCGGTGAAGATTCCGGTGAGTTGCGCGAGGTTCAGATCCTCGATGCGGTTCACTTCGTTGACGTAGAGGACGATAGCGTCCAGGGCGACCTCGTATCGGACGGGGCGCTGGCGGAAGGCTTTGATGCCGGCCTCGATCTCGTCGGTCCTGATGGGACGCGAGGCCATGCAGATGGAGGTGGTGCGATTGACGAGCGCTGCCATGCCGGTGCCTGTCCCTCCTCCGGTCACCTGAATGCTCACCCTGGGATCCAGACGCGAGTAGGCTTGGGCCCACTGCTTCATCAGGATGATCATGGTGTCGGAGCCCTTGACGACGATGTCGACCCGGGACTCCGTTGCATGGCACCCCTGGAAAGCGATCGTCAGGAGGGTGACGATGACAGCGATGAGGCGATGGCGCTGTGGGGCGATTGAGCCGCTCTCACCCATAGCGGCCTTCGATGTATTCCGCCGTCCGAGTGTCGCGGGGGGACAGAAAAAGGTCTTCGGTGCGGCTATGCTCGACGAGTTCCCCCAGGAGCATGAAGACACATTCGTCGCTGACGCGGCGAGCCTGGGCCATGTTGTGTGTGACGATGACGAACGTGTAGCGGCCGGAAAGGGACACCATCAGTTCCTCGATGGCGCGGGTGCCTTCCACGTCCAGGGCGGAGCAGGGCTCATCGAGAAGGATCACTTCGGGCTTCAGGGGCAGTAATCGCGCAATGCAGAGCTTCTGCTGCTGTTCGAGCTGCAGCGATATGGCGGGGTCCTGGAGCCTGTCCCTCAGGTCCTCCCAGAGGCCGACCTCGCGGAGGGATTGCTCGACGATCGCGTCGGTTTCGGTCCGTCGTGGGGCGCCGGAGGCGGCGTGAACACGCAATCCGAAGACGACGTTCTCGTAAACCGAAATTGGCAGCGGGTTGGGTCGCTGGAAGACCATTCCCACGGAGCGCCGGAGTTCGATGAGGGAGACGTCAGGATCGTAAATGTTTTTTCCGAGAATATGGATTTCGCCCGTGGTACGGACGTAGCCATAGCGTTCGTTGATACGGTTGAAGCAGCGCAAGAGTGTGGTTTTGCCGCACCCGGACGGCCCGATGAGGGCCGTGATGGCTCCAGGGCGAATGCGAAGGGAAACGCCTTTCACCGCCTGGAACTTCGCGTACCACAGGCAGAGATCCCGCGTTTCGATGGTGTGCTCGGGGGCGTTCATCCGGTCATCCGAATACACCATGGATGTATTCGTAGGTCTTCGGGTTGCGGGGTTTCTCGGAGAAGAGGAGCTCGGTGCGGTCGACTTCGACGATGCCGCCTTTCCAGAGGAACATCGTGCGGTCGGCCAGACGCCGTGCCTGCTGGACGAGGTTCGTCACGAGGATGATGGTCATTCGGGACTTCAGCTCCCGCAGGACATCCTCGATCCGCATGGTGGTGACGGGATCGATGGCGATGGAGAATTCGTCTAGGCAGAGGATTTCGGGGTCGTGTGATAGGGCCCTGGCGATGGTGAGGCGCTGCTGCTGTCCGCCGGAGAGTTTGGTGCCCAGGAGGTCGAGGCGATCCTTCACCTCGTCCCAGAGCGCGGCCTGGCGGAGGCATTGTTCGACCCGCTCATCCAGTTCTGAGCCCGCGCGCAGGCCGCCACGGCGAGGCGCGAAGGCGACATTATCGTAGATCGACATCGGCAGCCCGACGGGAAGTGGGGCGACCATTCCGACTCGGCGGCGGAGTCCGCAGACGTCGCGGACGGCTAGCACATTCGTGCCGGCGATCCGGACTTCTCCGCTGGTACGGGTTCCGGGGATCAGTTCCAGGGTCCGGTTGAGGGTTTTGAGCAGGGTGGTCTTTCCGGACTGGGCCGGGCCGATGATGCCGAAGATTTCGTTGGGGAAAACCTGGAAGGAAATGCCGTGGAGCGCGCTATGGAGGCCATAGTTTGCGCGCAGGTTCCGGACGTCGATCAAGGGTTCGGCAGAAGGCATCGGGGGCGAAGACCTACCAGCGTTTACGGGAGCGGAGCCAGGTTCGGAGAATGATCGAAAGGGCGTTGACGGACAGAACGGTGCCGAGAAGGACGACGGCCGTGGCGTAGGGAAGGGCGTCGGGCACGTCCGGAACCTGGGTGGAGACCGTGAACAGGTGCATGGAGAGAGCCATGCATTGATCGAGAAGCCCGTAGGCGAAGGGATCTCCGGAGGCGATGGCCTTATAGAACACGGCCCCGGTGAACATGATCGGCGCCGTTTCGCCGGCGGCCCGCGAGACCTGAAGGATGACGCCGGTCAGGATTCCGCTGAAGGAATTCGGAAGAACGACGTGCCAGATGGTCTGCCAGCGGGTGGCTCCGACGTTCCAGCAGGCCTCGCGGAATGATCTCGGAACGGCCGAGAGGGCCTCCTTGGTGCTGGCGACGATCACGGGGAGCGTCATGATCGCGAGTGTGAGGGATGCGGCGAGGATGGAGCGGCCGAGGCCGGCGAAGAGGACGAAGGCGCCGAGTCCGAAAAGGGCATGGACGATGCTGGGGACGCCGGCCAGGTTGACGACAGAGAGGTTCACCATGCGGGTGAGCCAGTTTTCTCCGGCGTACTCATTGAGGTAGACCGCGGCCAGGACGCCGATGGGTGTGGCGACAGCGAGAGAAATGAGCACGAGATAGACCGTGCCCAGCAGGGCGGGCCAGATGCCGCCGGCGCGCATGCCACGGCGGGGGCTTTCCACGAGGAAATCGAAGGTAAGGAGAGGGGCGGCTTGGACGATCAGGTAGCCGACGATCAGGACGAGCGGGACGATCATCAGCGCCGACATCAGGCCGAAAATGGCTGCCGCCGCCCTCTCCTGTCGGATTTTGCGGACACTCGCGACTGTGGCTCGGAAGTTGTGCTGACCAAACCGGGGCCCGTTCATGAGGAGCGACGGATGCCGCGGACGACGAAATCGGCCACGAGGTTGATGGCAAAGGTGATGACGAACAGGACGATTCCGATGATGAAGAGCACCTGGTAATGATCGGAATGAACCGAGGCTTCTCCGAGTTCGGCAGCGATCGTGGCGGTGAGGGTGCGGACGGAATCGAGGGGTGAGGTGGGAATCTGGACGGCGTGTCCGGTGGCCATCAGCACAGCCATGGTTTCGCCGACAGCGCGGCCTATGCCCAGAAGGACGGCGGCGAGCAAACCGTTGCGGGCACCGGGAAGAAGGACACGGTGAACGGTCTGCCAGCGGGTGGCGCCGAGAGCCAGGGCCGCTTCGCGGTAGGAATCCGGTACGGCCTTCAGGGCATCTTCGCCGATCGACACGATGATGGGCACGCTCATGAGTGCGAGGATGATCCCGCCATTCAGCACGGTCAGGCCGATGGGGGCTTGGAAGACGTCGATGATGAGTTCGTTCATCACGGTGAGCCCGATGAAGCCCCAGACGACGGACGGGATGGCGGCAAGCAGTTCAATGGTGATCTTCAGAGTTTCGCGCAGGCGGGGCGGGCAGAACTCGGATACGAAAATGGCGGCGCCCAATCCGAACGGGACTGCGATCACCATGGCGAGGGCTGTGACGCTGGCAGTCCCCGCGATGAGCGCGAGCGCGCCGTAGCGCACTCGACTTTGGGAAGTCGGGTACCATTCGATGCTCCCGAAGAATTCGAGCGGTTTGAATCCCCCGAACAGGAACCCGGCGCCCTCGCGAAAAACGAAGAAGAAAATGCCAAAGACAAAGACGATGGCGCTGAGGCCACAGAGGCGGATGCCCCATTCAATGACCGATTCCAGGAAGACAGCCAGGGTGCTTCGTCGCATAGCGCAGTTCAGTACGGAGAGGAAACGAGGTCGTTGGATCAGATCGGCTCCTGTTGTTGCGACGGCAGGAGCGGGACGTAGCCGGATTCTTGGACGATCCGTTGCCCATCGGGTCCGTGAGCCCAGTTCATAAAGGCCCGGATGTGCGGCTTCGGTTCGCCCTGGGTGTACATGTAGAGGGGGCGGGCGATGGGGTAGGAACCCGATTGTGTGTTCTCGACGGTGGGGGCGAAGGCGGGATCTCCCGGTTTGCGGGCCACGCGGAGGACTCGCACGTGGTCGTTGGCGTAGCCGATCCCGCTGTACCCGATCGCGCAGGGTGTTCTTCCGATCAATTCCACGACGTCCTTCGACCCGTGCAGGTCGAGGGAGCCCAGACGGAAGTCCGCTCCTTTTCCGAGAACCGCTTCACGGAAATAATGATAGGTCCCTGAGTTTGATTGGCGGCTGACCCGGATGATTTGATCCTGCCGACAGCCCACATTGCGGACCCCGAGGTCTGACCATGTTTTGGCCTGACCATTCTCACGATAGATGTCTCCCACTTGAGACAGGCTGATCTCCTCGAGGGGATTGCTGCGATGGACGAAGATGGCAAGCGCGTCGTAACCAAGGATGAACTCCCGGGGCTCGGTGCCATTGTTGACGCGGGCACTTTCGCGTTCCTTCGGCTCGATCTTCCGGCTGCAATTCGCGATGTCGATCGTTCCATTGATGAGGGATGCGATGCCGGTGCCGGAGCCGCCCCCGGAAACTTCGACCGAAACGGAGGGCTCCACCTCGGCGTACTCCTCGGCCCAAGCTTGCGCAATGTTCACCATCGTGTCCGAGCCGCCGTTCTGGATGATTGCCTTGGAACCATCGTTTCCCGGGCCCTCACCAAGGTTCTGGCGACCGCAGCCGGCAAGGACCAACGGGGTCGGAAGGATCAGCCGCAGCAAGTGACGTCGGGACCAAACCTGAATCCCGGGGTGAGGGCGGGGCAGATTCATGGCTACTCCTTTCGCACCGCGGCAATCAGCGGAGACAGGCGCTGCTCCAGAGTGTGCCAAGTGGCGTTCAGCCCGCGCTCGACGCCTGCCAAATCCTTGGCCTCGGTGGGTTCAACCATCGGCCAGGAAAGGCAAAGGGTGCGAGGGGAGGTCATGGGAAAGACGATCCGCGCGGCCTCGGTCAAGGCGATGAGCAGATGGTATTCCTCAGGTGGCGGGACCTGGCCCAGTGAACGAGAAACGACCGTTGACCCCGCGGTGCCTTTCTGCTCCAGGAACGCCAATGTGGCGGCAGACGGAGCCGAGGGCCGAAGTCCGGCCGTGAACAGCAGGAAACCATCGCCGGCGTGACGCTGAGCCTGCGCAAGCGCGAGATGCCCGAGCCCGGCTTGGGTGTCGTCCACGAACAGGATTCGAAGTTTATCCGCGTGGGAATGGCGGGCCAGCTGTCCGGTGGCCAGGAAGACGATTTCTTCGCAGATGTGCTTGGCCTGATCGGTGACACGCTCGAGCCGCCGCGTCACGGTCAGGAGAGTGGTTAAAGCGTGGACGCTAAGCTGTCCGGCCTTTTGACGTTCGAGAAGCTCGTCACTGATCTGTTCGCGCAGACGATCTGCCGCTTCCTCAATCGGGATGATGCTGCGGGCGACGTTCTCATCCTCGGTGCGATAAGCGTCCAGCGCACGGTCCAGCATCTCGATCGCGAGGGCCGCCTGGTCCTGGAATCTCGGAAGCTCCGGGCGCGGATCCAGGTGCGCCAGTGTCAGGGTTTGGCGGGCGATACTTTCGGCACAATCCCCTACACGCTCCAGTTCGCGCAGGATGCGCAGCGACGCATAAACGAATCGGAGATTTCGACCCGCTGGCTGATGTCGGACCAGAAATTCAAGGCCGAGGCGTTCCCCTTCGCTCTCGGCGTGGTCGATGATGCGATCGCGCAGGATGACGGCCTGCGCCTCCGTCTGATCCAGTTGCAGGAGGGCGGCGGTACTTCTGCAAATGGCGCGTGAGGTGGCGGCCCCCAGCGAGCTGATTCGACCACGGAACATCTCCAAATCCTGCTGGAGGTGCAATTCAAGGTGTGAGGTGGGAGATGCCATCGTCTGGGGAATTCCGAGGAAAGTGGATTCGGTTTCGGGACCCAGTCTCTTCAGATCCTCGGACGTGTGACAACTCTCTTCCATGCAGGGAAAGGGGGGCGAATGACGAGGTGCTTGGAGGTATTCTTAACCAACAGTCTGAAAGGTTCCGTGCACGTTGTGGTGGCATGGCGGTGACGGTTCAGTGACGGTTTGGTGCCCGATGGGTGCTGCAATGGGGAGTTTCAATGACCGGCCGTGAACGATCTGATGTCGGGATTGTCACCGTTTTGTCACCTTTCAGACGCCCAGCTGTGACGCTCTCCCATGAGAGTGGACTCATGCGCTTTTGCTTAGCGGCTGGGGCTTTGGCTCTGGCCGCCAGCCTTGAACCCGCTTTCGCCGCTGAATCCCTGCTGTCGGGGACGCGCGAAGTAGTGTCGCAGTGGGTGCAGACGCGGCAGTTGGTCGCCAAGACGCGCTCCGACGGCGAGGCCATGAAGGAGTTGCTGGCGCAGTCGAAAGCGATTCACGAACGGGAACTCCAGGGGATGGCGGAGGTCCTGTCGCGTACGTCGACCAACAACACGCAGATCGCCGAGGAACGGCTGAAGGCGGAACGCGAGCTTCAGGAGTCGAACCTGGCGCTAGAAAAGGCGAAGGGGTCGGTCGTGGAGTTGGAAGGGTTGGTGCGTGGGTTGCTGCGGCTGCTGCCGCCGCCGCTGGTGGAGCAGGCGAAACCGGCTTTGGACCGGATTCCGGCCGATTCGCAGACCGCGCGAGGCGGGGTGACGGAGCGCCTGCAGGCGGTGGTGACCTTGTTAGTGGAGGTCGACAAGTTTCAGCAGACCGTGACGGTGGCGGCAGGTAGGCAGGCGGATGCGAGCGGAAGGGAGGTCAGTGTTGAGACCCTTTACCTTGGGCTGGGGGCGGCCTTCTTTTCCGATCCGACCGGGCAGGTTGCGGGTGTGGGAAAGCCAGGCAACACGGGTTGGGAATGGCAACTGAAGCCTGATCTGGGCGCCGACATTCTTTCCGCGTTGGCGATGTACCGCAATTCGAAGCCGGCTGCGTTTGTGGGTTTGCCGGTGACCCTGGGCCGCTGATTCAGCACCTCCTGCAACATGTTCAACGTCATGGGAATTCGCATGAGAAGAGTGCTGTGCCAGGGGATGATCCTTCTCGCATGCGTGGGGCGAGCGATGGGCGCCGACCTGGGAGCGATGGCGACGGACGCTCGTCGCGATCTCGACCAGGCCCTGGAGCAATTGGCGGCCGCCCGAACCGAAGTGGAATCGCAGGTGGTTCCGCTTGCCCAGGAAGTGGCCCGATTGGAACAGCAGGTTCTGGAACAACGGTTGGCGGTGCAAAAGGCGGAGCGATTCCAGGAGAACGCCTTGGTGGAACTCAACGCCCTGAAGACCCAGGCGAAAGGGCGCGCGGAAGAGGTCAAATTCACCGATGCGCTGCTGTCCGAATACGAGCGTGCCTTTCGGGTTCGCATTCATGTGGCCGAGCAGGAGCGATGGAAACCGATGTTGGAAGCGGCGGCCAAGGCGGCGGTCTCCACGGAATTGACCCCCGCGGAGCGGTTGGTCCGGCGAATGGAACTCTTGAAAGGAGCCCTGGGCCGGCTGAAATCCGCGGCGGGAGGCGAGGTGTTTGAGGTGAAGGTGCTATCCCCCGAAGGCCGGCTCGAACCAGGGCGGGTGGCGCTCGTGGGCCCGGTAGGGATGTTCTCGTCCCTGGACGGTGCTCTGACGGGATTGGTTCAGCAGGAGATCAACAAGGCCGATCCCACCGCGTTCCCGCTTCCCTCAAGCTTGGCGGACGGGGTGCGCGAGTTGGTGTCGTCGGGGACAGGCATTCTCGCGGTGGACCCCACGCAGGGCAACGCGGTGAAGATGTCTTCGACGAAGGAAACCATCGGAGAACACATTCTGAAGGGTGGGGTGGTGATGTGGCCGATCCTGGCGATGGCGGCGATCGCGCTGCTGGTGGCGGTTGCCAAGTGGCTGCAACTGTCCCGGGTTCGGTTGGCATCCACGGCGGATCTGCAAGTGGTCTTGAACCATCTGAAGCAGCGATCCACGGATCGCGCCTTGTCGCATGCTCGGACCATTCCCGGGCCAGCGGGTGACCTGCTGGTGACCGCGGTGGAGCATTCCGACGAGAAGAAGGAGTACCTGGAGGAAGTGCTGTATGAGCGGATGCTGGCGGCGAAGCCCGGTTTAGAATCGCTTCTGCCCTTCCTTGCGCTGACGGCCGCGGCGGCGCCGCTGCTTGGGTTGCTGGGAACGGTCACCGGGATGATCTCGACGTTCAACATGATCAGCCTGTTTGGCACGGGCGACCCGAAGACCCTTTCGGGTGGCATCTCCGAGGCGCTGATCACGACCGAGTTCGGTTTGTACGTGGCGATCCCGGCCGTGCTTGCGCATGCCTTTCTGAGCCGGAAGGCGAAGGGCGTGCTGGGGAGCATGGAGCAGACGGCGGTCGGGTTTATCAACGGGATTCCCGAGAAGGCTGGAGTGGTGTGACAGCCAGGACCAAGGAGAAGCAGACAACTTAGGAAAGGAGGCAGGTGATGACGACTGAACTGACCAGCATGATTCAAAAAATCTGGGATTCGTGGGTGGCCGGAGGCTGGACGATGATCCCCATCGCCCTGGTGGCGATGTCGCTGTACGTGACGGGTGTTCATCTGCTGAAGACGCTGCAGCGGCGCACGATCGGGCGGGTTCATGACGAGCAGTTGAAGGACTGGGTAGCCAACCCGGACAAGGCGCCTGGCGAACTGAAGGAAGTGCTCCGCTACACGCAGGACGACGTGGCGTCGCTGGAGGACGCCGCGAACCGCTTCAAGGAAGTGGAGGCGGTGCGGGTGCCGGACATTGATCGCCGGCTTTCCAGTGTGAACGTGATGGTCGGCGCAGCGCCGCTCCTGGGACTGCTCGGAACGGTGTTGGGCATGCTGGTGACCTTTCGGGCCATTGCCGCCGGCGGCGGGACGATGGTCGATGCCATGGCGAAAGGTATTTCCGAGGCGCTGATCACCACGGAAATGGGGTTGCTGGTGGCCGTGCCCGGAATGGTGCTGACCTACATGATCCGTCGGAAGCGCAACGAGTACGTCGGTCTGCTGGCGCGGTTGGAATCGGTGACCCTGCGGCATCTGCGGGTTCGGATGCATGGCATGACCCGCACGTTCGTGCGGTCCGCCACGCCTGCCGTGGTGCGTGAGACGGCTGCGGTGGTTACGCCTCGGATGGAGCAGGTGGCCTCCGACGCGGTCGCCGAATGGGATGGCCGGACGCTGGAGAATGGTCCGCTTCCGACGACGCCATGAAGTTTCGCCGCTCACTCACGGACTCCGAGGAGAACACGGAGATCAACATGTCGCCGTTGATCGACATGGTGTTCATCTTGCTGATCTTCTTCATCGTCACGACCACCTTCGTGGAGGAGTCGGGGGTGGAAGTCGACAAGCCTTCGGCGGCGACCGCCACGCGGTTGGACAAGAACAGCATCATCTTCGCGGTGACCGCCTCCGGGCAAGTGGTGTACGGGGGGAAAGAGGTGGGGGTGGGCGGCGTTCGTCCGGTGGTGAGCCGGTTGTGTGAGAAGGAACCGCTTCCCGTGATTGTGCAGACAGACAAGGCGGCGCCCGCTGGAATTCTGGTCCGGGTGATCGACGAGGCGAAGTTGGGCAAGGCGAAGAATGTGAGTCTCGCGACGGAGCAGGGATCCTAACCCGGGGAACCGATGCGCGACGTTTTCCGGCCGCCACAAGTGGAGTCGGGCTGGGTCCGGAGCGTTTTGCTCGGGCTGGGCTTGGTGGTCTTTGTTTTTGGCATTCTCCCGTTCACCACGGCGTTATCGACGGCCCGACAGCGGCAGTTGATCGCCACGCGGGTGGATGTGGCGACGGTGGCTCCCGAGGTGGTCTTGGAGGTTGAACCGCCGCCCCCGCCGCCGAAGGAGGAGGAAGAACCTCCCCCGCAGCTGTCGGAGGCGGCCGAGACGCCGATGAACCTCAGCGTGAGTTTGGACGTGGCCTTGGGATCGGGCGGTGCGATGGCCATGGGCCTGGGGGCATTGGCCAACGAAGGGATTGGCGCGGGGTTGGATGCCTTCGATGTGTCGGACCTGGAGAAGCGCCCCGAAGCGGTCTCGCAGGTTGCCCCTGTTTATCCGGCGTCCCTGCGCAAGGCGCGGATCGAAGGCAGCGTGACCGTGGTTTTTTTGCTGAATGAAGGCGGGACGGTGGAGGATCCGAGGGTTGAGAACTCGACCCACCCGGAGTTTGAGAAGCCAGCTTTGGAGGCGGTGCGTCGCTGGAAATTTCGGCCGGGCATGAGGGAAGGCCAGGCGGTGAGAACCTTCATGCGGTTGCCTATGCGGTTTCGGGTTTCGGGTGCGTGAACCGACGATTCCAACGATTCAAGACATGACTCGGATCTCAACCATGGGAATGTGGGGCGTCGTTTTCGTGTGCCTTTCGGCCGCGGCGCCAGCCCAGTCGGCGCGATCTCAACGGGCACGGGACTCAGCAGCGCAGACCCAGGCCGAAAGCGGTGCTGGACGCCCGGTGGTGTTCGCCCCGGTGCCGGCCGATCATCCCCTGGCGGCGGTCTGGAATGATCCTGATTTCGCGAGGCGCCTCGCCGGGAGCTATGGGTTTCTGTCCGAAGCCGAACCGAGGCTTAACCCCGAGGAGCAGGTTCTCTTCCGCGACAAAATCGTTCCGCTGCTGCGTGAGGACCCGACGAAGGCAATTGCCGAACTTCAGGCGGCCCAGAAACCAGGGGCGTCCGCGGTGTTTGATTTCACCCTTGGCACCGTGTTCTTCCAGACCGAGGACTTCACCAACGCGGTGAAGCAGTACGAACGAGCTCTGGCCAAATTTCCGGACTACCGTCGGGCGCAGCGCAACCTGGCGCTGTCGCTGGTGCGCAGCGGGCGCTATTCGGAGGCCATCCGACCGCTGACCCGGACCATCGAGCTGGGGGGTGCGGATGGAAAAATTTTCGGGCTTCTGGGGTTCGCCCATCTGAGCGAGGGGCGGCTGGTGTCGGCGGAAGGCGCCTATAAGCAGGCGATGGTGTATGAGCCGGACAACCTGGATTGCCAACTGGGTTTGGTGAAGTGCTACGTCGGGCTTCAGCAACTGGACGCGGCGGTGGCGATGCTGGACGAAATGATCCAACGCTACCCGGAGAAGGAGAACCTGTGGGCACTGCAGGCGAACGCTTTTGTTCAAAACGACCAGCCGAGCCGGGCGATCGTGAATCTGGAAATTCTGCGTAAACTGGGGAAGGCAGAATCGACTCAACTGGCGCTTCTGGGGGATCTGTACCTCATGCAGGACAGTCGGGATCTGGCGTTGGAAGCCTATCTGGCGGCGGTGGAGAAGGACGCCGGGAAGTCACCGGGGAGAGGTTTGAGGGCGGCGGAGATTCTGCTGAGTCGGGGAGCGCATGCGCAGGCGCGGGGATTGGCGGAACGGGTGCGGGCGGTGGGGGTGCCGGCTGGTGAGGAAGAATGGAGACTTTCGAAGGTTGAAGCCCGGGTGGCTCTGGCGGAAGGGCGCGGCGACGAGGGCCTTCGCATTCTGGAATCCCTGACCCAGCGCAATCCCCTGGACGGTGAAGCCTTGCTGTTGGCGGGGGACCATCTGGCGCGCAGCGGCCAGTCGGAAAAGGCGGCTTTTCGGTATGATGCCGCGGCGAAGATCGCGGGGTTCGAGCCGGAGGCCTTCCTGAAGCTGGCCCAGCTGAAAGTCGGGCAGCAGAAATACACCGAGGCGGTGGAGCTGCTTCGTCGCGCTCAAAAGATTAAGCCGCGCGACAACGTGGCGCGGTACCTGGAGAAAGTGGAACAAGCGGCGTCGAGGGCACGGTCGTGACTGACACGGCAACCGGTGGGATGGGCTTGAACGGGAACTCACGGAGCGTGGTGGCCACGGCTGGAGGGTGCGCCTGGGTGGATGCGATGGGGGAAGCGACCGGTTCATGGGCCATGAACCCAGAAGGAATCCGTCGGGCGGGACGCCCCCCTCTACGGCAGGCGGGACGCCCGCCGCTACGGAGGCGATTCGCCATTCGCGATTCCCGATTCGCCGGTTCATGGAGCGCCTGGGTCTGCTGCGTGCTGGTGTGGGTGGTCTTCGGAGGCGATCTGGCAATCAGTCAGGAAACCGGTGGCATCTCGGGCTTGATTGTGGAGGGTTGGGATGGTCGGCCGCTGGCGGGGGTGGCGGTGACGGTTAGGGGAACGACTTTGGCGACGACCACGGACGGTCAGGGGCGCTACCAACTGCCCAACGTGCCGGCAGGGGATCAGGTGGTGCGGTTCTCGCGATCGGGCTATGCGACCGCAGTGGTGACGGATGTGCGGGTGGTGCCCGGGCAGGTGACCCCGGCTAACGGGACCCTGCGCCCCGAGTTCTACGAGATGGAGGAGTACGAAGTGACGGCGGAAGTCTTTGCGGAGCAGGCGATGGCGATTCTTCAGGAACGCCAGGATTCGGCTTCGATCATGGACGCCATCGGTTCCGAGCAGTTCCGCAGGCTCGGTGTTTCGGACGCCGCGGACATCATGACCAAGGTGACGGGCACGACGGTCGTGGAGGGCAAGTTTGCGGTGATTCGAGGGCTCGGTGACCGCTACAACGTCACCCTCTTGAATGGGGCGGAAATTCCGACCGCGGACCCCTATCGGCGCGCGGCCCAATTGGACATGATTCCGGCGGGCATGATTGACCGCGTGCTGGTGAGCAAGACCTTTACCCCGGACTTGCCGGGAGGCTTCGCTGGTGGGGCGGCGAACATCATCACCCGCTCCTTTCCGGACAAGTTCACCCTGAGCACGTCACTCGGTCAGGAGTACAACACGCAGTCGACGGGCAACGACGGCTACTTGACCTACCGGGGAGGTTCGACGGATTGGGCAGGGTTCGACGATGGTGCACGGCGGCTGCCAACGGATCTGAAAGAAGCCCAATTGGGTCAGTTGGTCACGCCGCCCAGGGTTTCCCGGGAGACACCAGCCCAGGCCCAGGAACGGCGACAGCAGGCGGATCGCGTCCAGGGTCATCTCAATTCGTTCGCCAGCTATCAGTTTGCGCCCACCACGCAGGCGCCTCCACCTAACCTTTCAGGCTCCCTGAGCGTGGGGGATTCGATGGCGGCCGGGGTGGGGAAGTTCGGATACCTGGCGTCCGTGACCTACAACCGGCGGTACACGTTTTACGACGACGGTTACACCGCGAAGTATCGGAATGCCGACGTGGACTCCGAGCCGTACGAGTTCTACCAGGACTCGCGCTCGTACACGGAACTGAACTGGTCCGGAGTGGTGGGGTTGGGCTACGAGCTGAACGAAGACCACGAGTTCGGGTTCAACTTCATTTACAACCGGGCGGCGGAAGATATCGCGCGGCGGCAAGTGGGTGAACGGCCGGAGAACTTCACCGACCGCGTGGTCGACCGGAGCATGCTGCACTGGGCGGAACGCGATCTCAGGAACTTCCAGATGCTCGGGCGGCACGGCGTTCCGGACTGGCTGGACATGGAAGTCGACTGGTTGGTGTCGCTGGCGGGGACGAGCCAGGACGAGCCGGACCTGCGGTTCTTCAACTACGCACGGGAACCGGACTTCACCGACAACGAGATCAACAACAACTCGCTGCCCGAGCCGTCGGTGCCGACGCGCACCTGGCGCTTGCTGGAGGAGTCGAACCTGAACGCGCGGTTCGACGACACGATCCGGTTTCAGTGGCTGCCGGATCTCGACACGGTGTTCGGGGTGGGCACGGCGGTGAGCTATTCCGAACGGACTTTCTTCCAGAAATCCTTCGGGTTCGAAGAAGGCATTCCACAACCGAGCGATCCATGGACGGCGGACGGTACGCCGAACAATTTCTTCACCCCCGACAACCTCAACTATCGGACGGAAGTGAACACCCGCGGGGCGACGAACTACACTTTTCCGCGGCGCTTCCAGGTCCAGCAGTTCGGCAACTTCAACTACGACGGCTCGCAGGAGATCCTGGCGGGATACTTCAGGGTGGAGCAGGCGGTGACCTCGTGGTTGAAGGTGCTGGGGGGGCTGCGGCCGGAAGGCACGGACCTGCTCATGGAATCGACCTCCAATCGCGGCAACACCAACTCGACGGTTCAGCAGCTGGATCTTCTGCCATCGGCGGGCCTGGTCTTCGCGCTTCGCTCCAACATGAACATTCGACTGAGCTACTCCCAAACGGTGGCACGGCCCACCTACCGTGAGTTTGCCGAGTACGAGGCGTACGACCCCTTTGGTGACGAGATTGTGCGCGGCAATCCGAACCTCACCATGAGTGCGATCGAGAATTACGACGCCCGATGGGAATGGTTTCCGAGCCCGGGGGCGGTGGTCTCGGTGGGCGGCTTCTACAAGAAGCTCACCGACCCGATTGAGAAGGTGATCGTGACCTTCGGCGGCGGGATCGTGAGTTTTGAGAATCGCGTCGAAGCCACCGTGTACGGGGCGGAATTTGAGGCGCGGCACAAGCTCGATATCGTGGATGAGTTGCTGGCGGACTTCTCGGTGGGGTTCAATTTTTCCTACATCATCTCCGAGGTTCCGCTGACCGATCAGGAAAAGATCAACGACCCGGGGTCTCCAGATCCGCGTCAACTCTACGACCAGTCGGAGTGGATCGCGAACCTGGACTTTAGCTGGGAGAACCAGCGGTTGGGCACGACGGCAACGCTGGTGTTTAACTGGGCGGCGCCGCGCATCTACCTCATCGACGTCGGGGGGCCGGATGTTTACGAGCATCCGCCGATGCTGGTGGATCTGATCGTTTCCCAAAAGCTGTCCGACCATTGGAAGTTGCGGTTCACCGGACGAAACCTCCTCAATGCGGAATACCAGCGGACCTACGGCGAGGAGCCGGACCAGCGGATCTACTCGAAGAACACCCGCGGGATGATGTTCGGTCTTCAGGCCACCTACGAGTATTGAAGTCGGTGGGGTGAGGAGCCCTGAAGCGTCGGATGGGGAATCGTCACCCGAGCGTAACCTTGGCGCCATCCAGTTGTTTCGCCCTGGGGTTCTGATTTGGTCTTAGTTTCTTCTCCGAATGTTGGAAAGCGATCGAATCATGAAATTCCAGTTCACAAAGGGCTTGGCAGCGGTAGCGCCAACGATAGCGGTGGCATTGGGTCTGTTTGCTGGACCCCAAGGGGTTGCGGCCACGAACGAGGTCTCCGGTCCTCTGACCGGTGACATTCACTGGACGGCAGGCAACGTCTACCTCCTGACCGGTTACACCTATGTCCTCAGCAATGCGGTCTTGCAGATCGATGCAGGGACGGTGATCAAGGGCCGGAACGGGACGGCACCCAACTTTGGGGTGCTCTATGTCTGCCAGGGAGGGAAGATTAAGGCTGAAGGAACCGCTCAGAAGCCCATTATCTTCACCGCTGAAAACGACGATCTGGACGACCCGGAGGATCTTCTCATGACAGACCGAGGGCTTTGGGGTGGGGTGGTGATCCTGGGGAATGCCCGGATCAACAAGGCGGTTAATGCCGCGGGCGACGCCGCCAATCCCAAGTTCGAGGTGTACGAGGGACTGGAGGACGT
>Ga0105046_10000535_pt1 | contig 53788 bp, 42 predicted proteins | sample MAT03_FD_78385 | JGI IMG/M metagenome (GOLD analysis project Ga0105046, IMG submission 78385) | Freshwater microbial communities from Lake Fryxell liftoff mats and glacier meltwater in Antarctica - MAT-03 (megahit assembly) | ecosystem: Environmental > Aquatic > Freshwater > Ice > Liftoff... | reverse complement strand
GCGGCGCCGGCTGGCGCCGGAGCTGGTCGGGGTCGATGCACGGCGCGACGTCGGGGAGGGCAGACGCGGCGCTCACGGCCTTCTCGACCACCGTCTTGTCGGCCCTGGCGAACTCCGCGGCGAACGAAGCGACGCCGAGGCGGCGATCCTCGAGGCACCACAGCGCGCGGTCGACGAGCTCATCGTCCCACAGGTCGCGGACGCTGGCGTTGAGACAGGCCTCATTACGCGCGGACCGCCACGCATCGGCCTGGCGATCGAACCATGGGAGCACCTTCTCCGCGGTGGTCGGGGCGTAGTCGAGGCCGGTCGCAGCGAACGCGCCACGCAACGCCTGACGGGTGTCGTCGTTCCACGCGGCGTCGATCTCGTGGGACGCAGCGTCGCAAGTGGCGACTCGCTCCGCGACGTCCCAGCGGCGATAGCCCTCGGCAGCCGCGGCGACCAGGCCCACGCCCGCGAGCACGGCCGCCGCCGTGCGCAGGCGGGCCCGCGCCGCGGCGCGCTCGAGCTGCGCGAGCAGGGCGGCCATCGACGGCCAGCGCTGCGCCGGGTCGACGGCCATGCCGCGCTCGATCGTGCGGCGCAGCCAGGTCGGCAGCCGGACCCGCGAGCCGGGTCTTCGCCGCTTGCCCGCGGTCACGCTCTGAATGAAGTCGACGAGGGTGTCACCGGCGAACGGGTGCTCGCCGTACAGGGACTGCCACATCGCCACGCAGTATGAGTATTGATCGCTGCGCGCGTCGGCGATCTGGCTGTTCCACTGCTCCGGGGCCATGTACTTCGGGGTCCCGATCAGCGCGCTGGTGCCGGTCATAGCGATCGACAGCGCGGCGGTCGAGGGCTCGCCGACGCGGTCCATCGCCGGCCGGCTCGCCTCGAGGCCGGCCCGCGCGAGGCCGAAGTCCATCACGCGCACGCGGCCGTCGTCGCCGACCATGATGTTCTCGGGCTTGACGTCGCGATGCACGAGCCCGGCCGCGTGCGCGGCCGACAGCCCCTCGCCGACCCGGCGAAACACCGCGACCACCTCGCGCCAGCTCCGGGGCTGCGCGGCCAGCCACCCAGTCAGCGTGGTGCCGGCGATAAATTCCATGGCGATCCACACCTGCGCGCCGAAGGTGCCGACGTCGTGCACCGCGACCACGTTGGGGTGGGCCAGCTTGGCGAGCGCCTGGGCCTCGCGCAGGAGCCGGGCGCTCGCGTCGGTCGCGTCGGCGGCGGGCCGCTCGCCGAGCAGCAGCTTGAGCGCGACCTTGCGGTCGAGCTCCGGGTCGTAAGCGGCATAGACGACGCCCATCCCACCTTGCCCGATCCGCGAGACGATGACGAAGCGGTCGATGACCTCGCCGCGCTCGAGCGCGCGAGCGTTGCGTCCACCGCTGCCGGGCCGCGTCGACCCGTGATCTACCGATATATCGCGGGGGCCCGGGCCGATATCTTGGTCATGCATATTCATACGGATCCTGCTTGCATCGCCTGCTCGAACGTCGATCCGGAGACCCAGCACGGCCCCGACGACCCACGACCGGCGAGTGTTCAGCCGAAAAGGCCCGGCACCGTGCAACTCCTGCGTCGCCGTGTCATGTGCCAGCGGGGCGCCCCGGCGATCAACGCGGGTCCAAAAGATCGTCGCGCGGGAGGTCTTCGTGATCGGCGGGCCCGGCAGCGGCAGCCGCCGCCGGGCGCGTGGCGGCTCGGCCTATCCGCGCTGGGCCTGCTCGCACGGCGTGGGCGCCGACGCGACCGGAGGCGCCGGCCCAGCGATGTCGCCGCGTGTCAGCGCGGCTCGCTCGGCGGCGTGTCGGACAGCGCCAGGTAGCGATCGACGAAGTCGGTCTCGACGTTGAGCGTGCCGCGCCCGGTCCGCGCGTTGTAAAAGCTGCTCTCGACGCGGGCCTCGGTGTCGTCGCCGGGCAATTTCACGAAGCCCTCGAGCAGGAAGTGTCCCTCGGCCTCGCCCTCGCGCTTGAGGCTGGTGATCCGCAGATGCAGCGGGGCGCCGGGCTTCTCGCCATACAACGCGATCGTGCCGCCGTGCGCAAGCTCGAGGAGCTGGTCGCTGGTCGGGTTGGCGGGGTTGTGAATGATGTCGATCTGCTGGGTGCTCATCGGGGCCTCGCGGGCCGCAGTATAGGCTTTGGTCGTGGGTTGCACGACGCGGGTGATCACGTCCGTCGGCGCGCGTGTACCCGTCCGTGGCTGCGATCTGAGCGTCTCAGCGCGCCGCGCTGGCGGTGCGAAGGCTTGCCGGCGTGGCGCGCTCTGCTACGTAGGCAGCATGCCCAGCAACCCCTCCACCCCGTCGGTCTCCACGCGCACGCTGTCGCTCGTGCTCGTCGCGCTGCTCGCCCTCGTGGTCGGGTCGCTGTTCTTCTACAAATACGTGGCCTGATCGCCGCGTGTACCGGTACCATGGCGTGACACGGAGGTGAACATGGCGCGGGCGACCTGGAACGGCGTGACGATCGCGGAGAGCGACAAGTGCGAGGTGGTCGAGGGCAACCTGTATTTTCCGCGGGCGGCGCTCAAGGAGGAACACTTCACCGCGAGTGACACGACCAGCGTGTGCGGCTGGAAGGGCACCGCGAATTACTTTCATGTGATGGTCGACGGCCAGCGCAACGCGGACGCGGCCTGGTACTACCCGGAGCCGAAGCAGGCGGCGGCGAACATCCGCGGGCACGTCGCGTTCTGGCGCGGGGTCACCGTGACCCGCTGAGCTCGCCGGGGCGCCTCACTCGCCGAGGTCGTCGCCTCGGCGATCCGGTAGACCGTGAACGCCTCAGTTTCAGCGACCGCGCAGGGTCTGGGCGACCTTTAAGATATCGGCGAGCACGCCGGCGGCCGTGACTGCGCCGCCGGCTCCGGCGCCGCGCACGACCAGCGGGTACTCGTCGTAACGCTCGGTGGTGAAGGCGACGAAGGCCTCGGCGCCGCGCAGGCTGGCGGCGGGGTGATCGAGGGGCACGTCGATCGGGCCGACGCGGACCCGGAACTCGCCGGTGTCGGGCGAGAGGTCGATGCGCGCGAGGTAGCGCAGCACGCGATCTTGCCCGCGCAGGTGGGCGAGGCTGCTGGCGAAGGTGGCGTCGTACTCGGCGAGGCCGGTGAAGAAGGCCTCGATGTTGTCTTCGCGCAGCAGGTCGTCGTGGACCAGCGGGTGTACGCCGATGTCCTCGAGCTCGATCGTCAGGCCGAGCTCGCGGGCGAGGATCAGCGCCTTGCGGGCGACGTCGAGGCCGCTGAGGTCGTCGCGCGGGTGGGGCTCGGTGAAGCCGCGCTCGCGCGCCTGACGTACTGCGTGCGACAGCGGGACGCCGCGCATGACCTCGCCGGTGATGAAGCCGAGCGACCCGGAGAACGCGCCCTCGACCCGGTGTACGCGGTCGCCGGTGCGGACCAGGTCGGCGAGGGTGGCGATCACCGGCAGCGAGGCGCCGACGGTGGTCTCGTAGCGGTAGGCCGCGTGGGCGCAGCGGGCCACCTCGCGGAGCTGTCCCTGGGGACCTGTCGCAAGGGTCAGGGGCTTCTTGTTGGCGGTGACGACGTGGATCCCGCGGGCGAAGGCCTCGGCGTAGACGCGGTCCACGTCGTCGGCGGCGGTGCAGTCGACCAGGATCGGGGCGGGCAGGCGACGCAGGCGCTCGAGCAGCGGGATCATGGTGAGGGCGCGCGCCTCGGGGCCGAGCAGCTCGGCCGCGCGGAGCTCGGCCTTCCAGGCGGTGAGGTCGATGCCCTGCTCGCGCAGCACGGCGCGCTTGCTGTCGGCGAGGCCGACGACCGTGAGGTCGATGCCGTGGTCGGCCTTGAGGTGGGCCCGCTGCTGGGCGACCTGGGCCAGCAGCTCGGCGCCGACGACCCCGTGACCCATGACGAACAGGCTCACTGGTTCGTGGGCGAAGTTGAAGGCGGCGTGTACGGTGCGCACGGCGAGGGCCGTCTCGGCGCCGTCGATGGCGCAGGAGATCGAGCGCGAGCTCATGCCCTGGGCGATCGCCCGGACCGGCACGCCGACCTGACCGAGCGCCCGGAAGAACTGCGAGGGCGCGGTCCTCGGGTTCATGCGCTCGGCCACCAGCGTGAGCAGGGTGATCGGCGCGCGCACGCCGGGGCTGTCGACCTCGCCGCGTTGCAGCTCGAGCGCGAGCTCGAGCTCGATCGCGGCGCGGGCCCGGTCGACCGCGGCCTCGGGGATGACGACGGCGACGGCCTGACCGTGCGCGGCCTGGTTGGCCATCCACACGGTGACGCCGGCCATCTCGAGCGCCCGCAGCACGCGCATGCCGACGCCGGCCTCGTGGGTCAGGCGACGCCAGCGGACATCGAGCAGGGCGAGGTGCTCGAGCGAGGTGACGCAGGTCGGGCCCGACTCGCTGGCCCCGGCGAGGTCGATGCGCGTGCCCTCGGCGTCGGGGTCCATGGTGCTGCGGATCCGCAGGAGGATGCCGTGCTCGATCAGCGGGACCATGGTGCGCGGGTGGAACATGCGCGCGCCGAAGTTGGCGAGCTCGAGCGCCTCGGCGTACGACATGGCGGCGATCGGGTAGGCGTCGTGCAGGATCGTCGGGTCGCCGGTCATCACGCCGGGCACGTCGGTCCAGATCTGGACCTCGGCGGCCCCGAGCGCGCCGGCCAGCAAGGTCGCGGTGTAGTCGGAGCCGTTGCGACCGAGCGTGGTGCTGCGACCGTCGACGGTGGCGGCGAGGAAGCCGGTGTGTACGGCGACCGCTTCGCCAGTGGTCTCGAGGTCGGCGAGGCGGACCCGCGTGGCGGCGTCGTCGACCAGCCCGGCGCCGAAGCGATCGTCGGTGACGAGCCAGGTCCGGGCGTCGATGTAGCGGGCCGGTAATCCGCGAGCGGGCAGCAGCGCGGCGAGGATGCTGGCCGAGAGCCGCTCCCCGAACGAGAGCACGAGGTCGAGGGTCTGCGCGGTACACTGACGCAGCAGCGCGACGCCAGTCAGGACCTGGCGCAGCGGCGCGAGCATCTCGGTGACATGCGCGACGAGGTCGGTGGGCGCGCGGGTCGGGAGGTCCTCGATCTCCTCGAGCAGCTCGGCTTCGTCCGGCGGGGTCGCGGGGGCGCTGTCGGGCTGCGGGTGTGCGGCACGCAGGGTGGCCTGGGCGCCGAGGGCGGTGTCGATGGCGAGCTGTGCGACGCGGTCGACGAGGGTCTCGACGGCCAGCGTGTCGCCGCGGGCGGCGGCCTGGGCGGCGTCGATCAACCAGTCGGTGGTGTCGCCCATGGCCGAGACGACCACGGCGATCGGGCCGAGCGCGCGCTCGCGGGCGATAAGGTCGGTGACGCGGACGAGCCGCTCGGGGGCGCCGACGGAGGACCCGCCGAACTTGAGGACGCGGAGCTTGGTCATGGTGATGGGGCGGAGGATCCGGGGTCTTCGAGGGCGCTGGCGAGGTCGGCGAGCAGGTCGGCGGGGTCCTCGACGCCGACGCTGAGGCGGACGAGGTTGTCACGGATCCCGACGGCGAGGCGTTGCTCGCTGGTCAGCTCGTAGAACGACATCAGGGCCGGCTGCTCGATCAGGCTCTCGACGCCGCCGAGCGACGGGCCGATCTTCGGGATCGTGCAGCGGTCGATGAAGCGGCTGGTGCGAGCCTCGTCGCCGCGCACCAGGAAGCTGACGACGCCGCCATAACCCCGCATGTGCGCGCGGGCGACCTCGTGGTCGGGGTGCGACGCGAGGCCGGGGTAGTAGACCCGCTCGATCGCGGGGTGACCGGCGAGGAACTCGGCGACCCGCAAACCACTGCTGTTCTGGCGCGTGACCCGGAGCTCGAGGGTCTTGAGGCCGCGCGTCAGCAGGTAAGCGGCGTGCGGGTCGAGCACGCCGCCGAGCATGCCGCGCAGCTCACGGACCGCGCCGACCAGGGCCTCGTCGCCGCACACGGCCCCGGCGAGCAGGTCGTTGTGACCGCCGAGGTACTTGGTACACGAGTGCAGCACGAGGTCGGCGCCCTGCGTCAGCGGCTGTTGATTGATCGGTGTGGCGAAGGTGCTGTCGATGACGAGCTTGAGGCCACGATGCTGCGGTTGCTGGGCGCGCAGCCCCGCGAGCGCGCGCAGGTCGGCGACCCGCAAGTAGGGGTTGGTCGGCGACTCGGTGAGCAGCACGCGGGTCTTGCCGGGCACGATCGCGGCGGCGATCGCCGCGTGGTCGCCGGGCTCGACGAGGGTGTGCTCGACGCCCCAGCGGGCCAGGAAGGCGATCACGAACTGGCGCGTGCGACGGTAGCCGTCGGCCGTCAGCACGACGTGCTGGCCAGGCTTGAGCAGCGCGAACAAGGTGGTGGTGACGGCCGCCATGCCGCTGGCGAACAACGCACAGTCACCGGCTGCCTCGAGCGCGGCGAGCTTGCGCTCGGCGACGGCGACGGTCGGGTTGCCGTAGCGGCCGTACTCGTCGCGCGTGACGCGACCCTCGAAGTGGTCGCGCAGCTCGGCGGTGTCGCGGAAGGTGTACGTCGAGGTGCAGGCGATCGGCGTGGTGACGGCGTCGCCAGGCTGGCGCCGCGGCTCACCAGCGTGTACGGCGAGCGTTCCCAGGGATGGTGGCGGCGCACGGGGGTCTCGCGTCACGCTGCCGTTATACAGGGTGCCGGCCGGGCGTGGCCGGCGGGACCGCTGCGAAAGCTGCTTCGGTGCGGCGGCGGCGGGTCAGATCTCCAGGCAGTGGACGCGGTCGGGTCGCCCCGCGCGGCCGCTCGACAGCGCGGCCGCGATGTGGGAAGTCCCGGGCCTCGCATGGCCGACCGCTCGCCGCCCACCACCTTCGACGCCGAGGCCTTCGACCGCGTCGTCATGTCGACCTACACGCGCAACCCGATCGCCCTGACCCGCGGCGCCGGCTGCCGCGTGTGGGACAGCGACGAGCGCGGCTACCTCGATTTTGCGGCCGGCATCGCGACCTGCACTTTGGGACATGCGCACCCGGCCCTCGTCGACAGCGTGCGCCGCCAGATCGGCCGCCTGCACCACGTCTCGAATCTCTATTACGTGCCCGAGCAGGGCGCGCTGGCGGCCTGGCTGGTCGCCCACGGCGCGGGTGATCGGGCGTTCTTCTGCAACTCCGGCGCCGAGGCCAACGAGGCGGCGATCAAGCTCGCCCGCAAGTACGCACATACCCGCCTCGGCATCACCCGGCCGACGGTGATCTGCGCGCAGGCCAGCTTCCATGGGCGCACCCTGGCGACCGTCACCGCGACCGGCCAGGCCCGCTACCAGCAGCACTTCGACCCGCTGGTGCCCGGCTTCCACCACGTGCCCTACAACGATTACTCGGCGCTGCTCGCCGCCGTCGACGAGCTGGACCGCGACGGCCGTCAGGTCGCCGCGGTCCTGCTCGAGCCGCTGCAGGGCGAGGGCGGGATCCGCCCCGGCGACCCGGCGTACTTCCGCCAGGTGCGGGCGCTGTGCGACGAGCGCGGGCTGCTGCTGATGTTCGACGAGGTCCAGGTCGGCGTCGGCCGCAGCGGCGCGCTGTGGGGCCACCAGCGCCTCGGCGTCACGCCCGACGTCATGACGCTCGCCAAGGGCCTCGCCGGCGGTCTGCCGATCGGTGCGATGCTGTGCCGGCGAAGCTGCGACGTGTTCGTGCCCGGCGACCACGCGAGCACCTTCGGCGGCAACCCGCTGGTCTGTGCCGCCGCGCTGACAGTGCTGGAGACGCTCGAGCGCGATGACCTGATCGCCAACGCGGGCGCCCGCGGCGAGCAGTTGCAGGCCGGCCTGCGCGCCGTCGCAGTTGCCCGGCCCGGCCGGATCGCCGACGTGCGCGGCTGGGGCCTGATCGTCGGCGCCGAGCTCGGCCCGGACGAGCCGCGAAGCGCCCCCGAGCTGGCCCGCGCCGCCCTCGAGGCCGGCCTGCTGGTCGTGCCGGCCGGCCCCCGCGTGGTCCGCTTCGTCCCGCCGCTGATCGTCAGCGCCGCCGAGATCGACGAGGCGCTGCGAATCTTCGGCGGATTGTTCACCTGACCCGAAGGTCAGGTGTGTAGATTATTTGCGATCGCCGCGGGACCCGAGCTCGCCGTGCTCGACCCGGTGGTGCGCTCACAGCAGCGCGTCTTGAAGACGCGAGGAGGGGACGAGCCGGGGGTTGATGGCGAGACTCGCTGCCACGGCATCGCTCGCTCCGGAGAGGTCGCCACGCAGATACAGCACGAGCGCGAGATTGTACAGCATCTCCGCCTTGTGAGGAGGTGGCGACTGCTCAAGCAGGCCGCGCAGTTGGGCGATCCCTTCGTCGACGACCGCGGGCTCTTCGCTGTCGAGACGGATCTCGCTCTTGATCCGCCCGAGGAGTCCGTGGCTTTCGCTGACCCACGGTGCTCGCTCGACGAGGCGCTCGGCACAGTGCTCAGCGGCCTCGACACCCTGCCAGCGCCCGCGGGCGCGCACGAGCAGGGCCGCGAAGTTTGCTCGTTCCCGGAGGTACATCATCACCTCGCCTTCGAGAGCATCGAGCGCGTCAAGGTTTCCGGCGATCCATCCGCAGGCGAGGAGCCAGTAGAGCGAAGGCCAGTAGAGCGAAGTCCGCAGGGGATAAAGTCCGCTCGCTAGCCACTCGCCGTCCAGCGTCAATGACCGACTATGTTCGTCGTCGTTGTCGAGCCATAGGAGACCCGGGATGAACGGTGGAGGCGTAAAAGAGAGACTGTGAGCGCGACGGATTTGTGGCTGGTACTCAATCGGGCCCGCCGCCGATGGAAACCTCCGCGGCGCCCCACTGGATGGCCCTGGAGAACTCGGTGCAGCGGTCAGAATCGAGATGTCTGCCACCGGGGCGAGCGCATTCGTTGCCGTTTGCGCATCGGCAACAATTACCACGAGCCCGAGGTGGCGCAGTGCGTCGAGGATCTGCTCGATCGGTAATTGCCACCACTCGCGCCGCATCACTCGAGAGATCGACCCAAGTATGACGACATTGGCGTGGCACTTCTCCACGACGTCGAGAATGGACCAGGCGAGGACAGACGGTCCCTCGCTCTCGTCCACGATCCCGCGATACCCGGGGCCGTCGATCGTGCAGGGAAAGCCGAACTCCACGTGGATCACCACTGCACCGGGAGTCTTGACGAATATATTGAAGGCTACAGGGTCTTCGACCGGGCTGAGGATTACCTGATGGCCCTCGGCGACGTGCCAAAGGTCGCGCTGAATCGGCAGCGCAAACCGGAGCGGACGGGCGACGCCGGGAATGCCGTGCGCAGAGTGCCGGATCGTCGGGAACAGCGCGGGTGTGCCCGCGCTCAGGGAGTAGGTGTGGGGCCCCGCGCTCACGAGCCCGTAACGGCTCTTGGTGCAGGTGAGCGTGCGTCCCCACTCTCCTTCAGGCATTCTTTGGTGCGAGAGTTCGAAGACGAGGTCCACGATAAATGGGAACCATGATGGCGAATCCGGCGCGACCTCCTCGACCAGCACCGGAGTAACGCCCAGCGTCTCCAGGGCCTGGATGAAGGTGACGAGATTCGAGCGTACCTCGGCGTCGTCGCTGCCGTAGTCCGGCAGAATGAAGGCATCGATGACCACGGCGCGAACCGGAAGTCCCGCCACGCGCGGAGCAGTCTCCTTGTCGTCCACGCCCAGGAGGCGCCACGCCGTCTCGAGAATGAACTGCTTCTTGGACGCCGAGCTTGCGGCGCTCTCACCCGATTCGGGCTCCTGAGGGTCAGGGGGAGAGATATGGTGAACGAAGACGCAACCGGCGCGAGCAGGGACGGTGTGCGACCGAGGCCTGCCGTCCCATGCCCAGATCTGAGCATTTCGTTCCTCCAAGCGCAGGAGTTGTGCCTTGAAGCTGATCTCGGCGGGTGAGAATTCGGTCGTGAGATAAACCAGGACTCCGTCGCCATCGGCGGCGACCGCTTGACCGACGGCGAGGGCAAGAGTTGTCTTTCCGGTGCCGGGTCCGCCGCGCACCAGGATAGAGGTCGTGTGGAGATCTGGCGACGACTTGGCGACCAGCGGCAATCCCGGCACGTTGAAGATGCGCTCGAGCCGCTTCACCGCGAACTCGCATAGACGGCGGATCATCAGGATGCAGCCTTGTTCGGGTGCTGCTGAAGGGTCTGCTTGATCCCGCGGCGGGCCACGACTTGCATCTGAGCCCAAAGCGAAGGGGTTCGCGCCGGGCCTGCGTGTGCGGTTGACGGAGAAGATCGAATGATCACCGGCTGCGCCATCTGAAATCGTAGGAGCTCCAGTCGTTCGTCTACCTGACGCGCGAAGTCTTCGCCGCGAGAACTGCGGGCCATGGTGAGAATGCCTGTGCTCCGCGTCTGGCGTCCGCAATGCTCGTAGGTCAGCATGAGGAAAGCGAGTGCCTCGGGGTCGAGGCCGCGCGCGACCGCATGGGCGATCTCCGCCTCTGCTTGGGCTCGGGGCCACTGGGCGCTGCGTGCCATGGCCTGCGCGGCGTCGATGGCCTCGGCACGCCAACGATCACGCAGGTAACTCGCTGCAGGTTGACTCTCATCGACGAGGACAAGCCAACTGTCGACCTCCCCCAACATGTGCTCGTGGAGAAGCACGCCGCTTGTCCGTAGGTCTTGTAGTGCTCGCGCGCGCCGCGGAAGCGAAGGTCGAAGCACCCAGAGAGCTGCGCCAGAGACCAGTGCAGCCGGTTCGGGAACCGCAAGCGCCTGGCCGGTGGTGAGCAGCGCTTGCCACGCTTCTGCATCGAGCGAAGGCCCCTCCACGTTGCCATCTCTCGTGTAGGCCAACGCCGTGACGATCACGTCGTCGTGCCGAACGACGAGATTGGCCCGGTTGAACGGAGAATTCGAGGTCGGTGGCGTCATCGCACCAATGATGGTGCTGTCCGCGATCGCAAGGCATCCGCTCATACGATAGCCTCCGAAGTGATAAGACGATGGATCGTCGGGGTGATGGAGCCCTCGGCATCCGCGATCACGACCCTGCCGACGAGGTCGTCCGGAATGTCGGCCAGGAGATCGGGCTGGCCGAGGACGATCGCCCTCATATGCGGCGCGTCCAGGGCGAGGTCGCCGCCCAACTGGACCTCGATCGACCAGGCCCGGCGATCGCCCGATGTACTCTTGAGTCCGTGGTAAGTCGGGAAATCGGGCTCACTGTGCTGCTGACGACGCACGTAGTCGACGGGAGAGTGAAAATGTGAGGCCAGGTATTCGGCTGAAAAATCGAGCGCGTGCTGACCGAATCCGAGGTGCCTGGCCAGGAATGCATCCTTCTCGGCATCGCCCCAGGGAACAGCGCCGTCGTGCGGACAGGCGTGGCGCTCCAATGCGCCGGTGTCGAAAGGAGTGAAGGTCGCGGGCGTTCGATCGAGCACAGCAGAGTCGGCGAGAAATGCGACCGCCCCTTCAGGGAACGCTCCACAACCGAGGAAAAAGTAAAGTGCGCGTTGGATCCCGCAGTGAGCCTCACGGTGAGTGCACGGATTCCCGGCGATCAGTCGACCGGTGGCCAAGACTTCGGAAAGGCGCGGTCCGCCGACCCTGACAGTCCGGTGGACCAGCGGAAGGCGCTTCGCCAGCGATCGGGCGTCGGCCCGATTGTGCTCGGCAGCTTTGGCCCTTTCCGTATCCAGGTCCAGACACTGGTGGATGCGCGTGAGCATCGTGTGCAGTGTCTGCATCGTAGAGGCACGATATTTGCCCACCACGCTGGTGTCAAGGCGCGTACGACCCGATCGCCGGGCGCGGAGGTAGATCGCGCTCGGAGCGCGGCGTTTCCGGGCTTTCAGCCGCGTAGCGCGGCGAGGCGGGCCTCGAGGCGCTCGAGGCCGAGGTTGCCGGCGCCGCCGAGTGAGACGCGGGCGGCGAGGCTGGCCTCGGGGGTGCGGTCGGCGAAGGACTGCATCTCGGCGGCGGCCTGGCGATAGGCGTCGCGGAAGGCCACGCCGGTGCGCGCCAGCTCGATCGCCCGGTCGGTCGCGTGCAGCTCCGGGTCGATCGCCGCGCGCATGCGGGCCGCGTCGAGCTCGAGCTGGGCGACCAGCGCGGGTACCAGCGCGAGGCCCTGCAGGCCGCGCTCGAAGGCGCGGAGCACCGGGGCCTTGGTCGCCTGCAGGTCGCGGTGGTAACCGCTCGGCAGCGAGAGCAGGGCCGCCAGCTCGCTCATCGCCCCCTCGGCGACCGCCGGCAGGGCGCGCAGCAGCTCGACGACGTCCGGATTGCGCTTGTTGGGCATGATCGACGAGCCGGTGGTGTAGGCGTCGGGCAGGCGCACGAACCCGAACTCGGCGGTGGCGAACAGCGAGAGGTCCCACGCGAGCCGGCGCAGGTCGAGCAACGCCTGATGCAGCGCCTGGACCGCCAGCAGCTCGAGCTTGCCGCGGCTGTTCTGCGCATATACCGGCGACACCTGCACGCGCGAGAACCCGAGCTCGCGCGCGACGCCGTCGCGGTCGAGTGGGAGATTGACCCCGTGGCCGGCGGCCGTGCCCAGCGGGCAGCCGTCGAGCACGCGGGCCGCCCCGGCTGCGACCTCGGCGTCGTCGAGCATGGCCTCGGCGTGGCCGGCCAGCAGCGCCGCGAACGAGGTCGGCACGGCGCGCTGCAAATGTGTGTACCCGGGCATCGCCAGCTCGGCGGTCGCGTGCGCGCGCTGCAGGCACACCGCCGCGATGTCGAGGCAGCGGGTCTGCAGCGTCGCCAGTTGGTCGCGCACATACAGCCGGATCGCCACCAATACCTGGTCGTTGCGGCTGCGCCCGGTGTGAACCTTGCGCCCGACCTCCCCGAGTCGATCATTTAAGAACGACTCGATCGCCGAGTGACCGTCCTCGAAGCGGTCGTCGAGCACGAAGGCGCCGCTGGCGAGGCTGGCGCTGAACTCGTCGAGGCCGGCGAGCAGGGCCTTGGCTTCGGGATCGGTCAATACGCCGATGCGCGCGAGCCCGGCGACGTGCGCCTTCGAGGCGCGCACGTCGTGCGGCAGCAGCACGCGGTCGAGCAGGACGTCGTCGCCGGCGCAGAAGCGCTGGGCATCGGCGTCGAGGTCACGGGTGTCGCCCTTATCCCACAGCGTTCGCGTCATCCGGCACTCCGAGCCGCTCGGGCAGCCCGAGCGCGAGGTTGATGTTCTGCAGCGCCTGCGTCGCCGCCCCCTTTAAAAGATTGTCGAGGGTGACGACCAGCACGGCGTGGGTGCCGTCGACGGCGAAGCCGCCGATCGTCACGTGATGCTTGCCCGCGGCTGCCTGGACCTCGGGGATCTCGGCGGTGACGCGCACCAGCGGCTCATCCGCGTACGCCTCGCGGTAGCGGGCGAGCAGGCTCGCGGTCGTCTCAGGGCGCGTGAGCGGCAGCGAGATCGTCAGCGAGATGCCGCGAAAGAACGCGGCGACGTGCGGCACAAAATGGATCTGGCGGCCGAGGTGGCGGCTGGCCTCGCGCTCGTGTACGTGGCCGGTCAGCGCGTATGCCATCAGGTTGTCCTTCAACCCGGAAGGATCGTTGCGCGGCGACGGGCTGGTGCCCGCGCCGCTGTAGCCCGAGACCCCGAAGACCTGCGGCGGCCCGGCGAGCAGCGGCAGCGCCGGCGCGACGCCGAGCTGGATGCCGGTCGCATAGCACCCGGGATTAGCGATCCGTCGCGCGCCAGCGAGGGACGCACGTTGCAGCTCGGGCAGACCGTAGCGCCAGGCGGCGTCGAAGCGATGATCGGCGGACAGGTCGACGACCACCTGATCGGGCCGCAGCGCCGTCGCGTAGGCCGCGGCGAGGTCGTTGGGCAGCGCGAGCACCACCACCTGGGCCGCCCATTGCGAGACTGTCTCGAGGGACAGGTCCTCGACGAGCAGTCCCTCGGGGCAGCTCTGTTCATTAATAGCATCGCGGAGCGGGGCGCCGATGCCCTGGCGTGAGGCGGCGTGCGCGAGCGTCAGGGCCGGGTGGCCGGCGAGCAGGCGCACCAGCTCGCCGCCGACGTGGCCGCGCGCGCCGACGAGGCCGACCCGCGCGGTCACTCCGCGCCTCCGAGCGAGTGCGCGGGCTCGAGGGTCGGAGGTTCGGCGAGCGCGCGCTCGACACATTGTTCGATCAATGTAAAATCGTCGAGTCCGGTCCAGAATACGGTCCAATGGCCGCGCGTGTGACAGCCGTCGGCGCGCTGGAAGTACCAAGGGTTGATGGGATTATCGACGCGGGCGCGCCAGTAGAGCTGCGGGACGTCGCGGGCGAGCCGCTGCCACAGCGAGCCGCCGATGCCCTCGCCCTGGGCCTCGTGGGTGACCGCGAATTTGTCGAGATACGGGACCGGGCCGGCGTGGGTGAGCAGCGCCGCGGCGCGGTAAGATTCGGCGAGGTAGATCCGCCAAAATTGTTTGCGCTGGAAGTAGTCGGCGACCGGGGGCCGTTTAAACGCTGCGGTCAGCAGGTCGGCGACCCGCGGGCAGTCGACGGTGTCGAGCGCGTCGTGCAGCGTGATCTTCTCGCCGCGGCGGATCAGCGTGCCCGAGCCCTTGTGGGTGAACAGCTCGCGGGCGAGCAGGTCGGGCGAGGTGATCGACACCGACGAGCTGCGCGGCAGGTCGTCGAGCAGCTCGTGGATAAGCTCGAGCTTGTGGCGGGTCGCTGGCGGTAGCCAGCTCTCGGCGAGCATCGGCTCGTAGTCCTCGTCGAGGTTGATCGCGCTGATGATGTCGCCGAACTCGTCGCGCAGGCCGCCGGCTGGGCGCAGCAGCACCAGCTTGTACGGCTGCAGCACGGCCGCGAGCGCCTTGACGGCCGCGTCGGGCCCGAGGTCGACGATCTGCCCGCCGGGCGTCTCGCCGAGGCTCGCCAGCACCGGCATATAACCGGCGCGGATGCTCGACTCGATCGCGTCGGTGTGTACTCCGCCGAGCCGCACCGAGGTGCCGTCGAGCTGGGCCTCGAACACGCCGCCGACGATCGGCCGGCCGCGCGCGCCCATCTCCTCGAGCATGTCGACGAGGCGCAGGTTCTCCTGTCTAAAGACCCGGCGCACCACCTCGAGCGCGGGCGGCGAGGTGCGCTGGGCCCACACCGCGGGGTCGATGCCGGCGGCGGCGAAGCCAGCGGCGATCTGCGGGCCCGCGCCATGCACGACCACCGGCGTCAGGCCGACCTGATGCAGGAAGTTGAGCGAGGACGCGAGGCTCTCGAGGTCGTCGGCGAGCAGGCTGCCGCCGACCTTGATGACGGCGAAGCGCTTCTGTTCAATGCCGCCGAACTGCTTGAGATATTGCTCGACCTCCTTGCGGCCGCCGAGGTTGCGCAGCAGCTTGACGATCAGTTCGCGGGGCGTGAGCATGGGCTGGCTCTCAGGACAGGATGCGATGATAGTCGGCGAGCGCGGTCGCCAGCTCGGCGAGCGCGACCCACTCACCGGCCGTGTGCGCCTGGGCGATGTCGCCGGGCCCGTAGACCAGCGCCGTCGCGCCCGCGGCCGAGAACAGCGCGGCCTCGGTCCAGAAGTCGACCGGCGCTCCCGGCGACAGACCCATGCGCGTCGTCAGTGCATCGGCGGCGGCGCGTTGTTTGTTGAGCTCGCCCTGGCCGCCCGGCAGCGGCGGCGCGAGGAAGCCGGGCGTGAACGTCATCCGCTCGGAGGCCAGCCCCGCGAGCTCCGCGAGGGCAGCCTGCGGCGGCAGCTCGGGCGGCGGTCGCACGCCGAGGCGGACGGTCGCGGTGGCGGCGATCATGTTGGCCTTGAGTCCGCCCTCGATCGCCCCGAGGTTCAATCGCAACCCGCGCAGTGGACCCTCGCCGCGCCCTGGCGAGCGCTCCGCGTGCTCGAGCGCCTTCGCCGACCAACGGACTGCGGCATGCACCGCGCTGTCGTGCAGCGCGCGCGCGGCCGAGGCGTGCCCACCGATCCCCGAGAAGCTGGCGGTGGCGGTGCCGATGCCCCGGTGCTCGCGTACCGCCGTGCAGCGGGTCGGCTCGGCGACCAGCACCGATGAAAAGCGGTGTCGCTCGAGGAACCCACGAATGCAGCGACTGCTGCCCGCCTCTTCGTCCGAGTTGAACAGAAGCGCGATCGGCCCGCGCGTCCCCGGCAGCGCCGCGAGCAGGCACGCCGCCGCGCCCTTGATGTCGCACGCCCCGAGCCCGATCGCCCGGTCGCCCGCGACGAGCAGCCGCAGCGGATCTCGGGCCCACGCCGGATCGGCCGGCACGGTGTCGATGTGCACATTGATCAATAGCTGCGGATCGCCGCGGGTCGCCAGCAGATATAGACAGCCCTCGCCGAGGTCGACGAGCTCGCAGGCAAGCCCCGCGGCCGTCAGCGCGTCCTGTAAAAACGCGAAGATGCCCCCGCCGTCGATCGCCCGCGGCGGGTTGCGGGTGTCGAAGCCGACCAGGCGCTCGAGGTGTGCGAGCGTCGGCGCCAGCGAGGCGCTCACGTGTCCCCTGGGACAGGTCGGCGCGGGTTGACGCGCGCCGACAGCGTCGAGCTCATCCCGTACAATTTGATGAAGCCCTCGGCCTCCTCGGCGCTCCAGTCGGCGGACTGGGCGTAGACCGCCCCGGCGTTGCGCAGGATGTGCGGCGACTTCACGGAGATCGGGAGGACCGCGCCGCCGTGGGTCTCGAGCGTGACGCTGCCGTTGACGACCCGCTGGCTCGCGCGCAGGAACGCCTCGAGGTCGTGCTTGAGCGGCTCGAAGAAGAAGCCGCGGTAGACCAGCTCGACCCACTTGCGGGCCACCTGCGGCTTGAAGCTGTTTTGATGGCTCGTGAGCACCGCCTCCTCGAGCGCGCGGTGGGCCGTCATCAGGGCGGTGATGCCGGGGCACTCGAACACGATGCGGCCCTTGAGCCCGATCGTGGTGTCGCCGGTGTAGATCCCGCGGCCGACGCCGTACGCGCCGAACATCGCGTTGAGGCGGCGCAGCAGCTCGGGTCCGGCGATCTTGACGCCGTCGAGCCCGACCGCGACGCCCTCCTCGAAGTCGACGGTGACCCGCAGCGCCTCGCGCGGCCAGCGGTGCGGCTGGGCGCACATCTGGAACGTCTCCTTGCCGGGGGCCGCGAACTCGTCGATCTCCGAGCCCGAGGCGGTCACGCCGAGCAGGTTGACGTTGATGCTGTAGCGGGCCGTCTTGGCGCGCACCGGGAAGCCGCGCGCGCCGAGGTACTCGGCCTCGTACGCGCGCACGGCCGCGTGCTCGCGCTGGATCTCACGGATCGGCGCGACGATCGTGTAGTCGCCGAGCGAGCGGACGGTCTGGTCGAAGCGGACCTGGTCGTTGCCCATGCCAGTGCAGCCGTGCGCGAACAGCCTGGTGCGCCGCGCGTCGCACAGCGCCAGCGCGCGCTCGACGATCACGTAGCGGTCCGAGACCAGCAGCGGATACACGTCCTGATACAACTGCCCGCCGATCACCAGCGGCACGACGACGTCGTCCCAGATCGCCTGGCCGCCGTCCTCGGTGACGTGCTCGCTGGCCCCGAGCTCGCGCGCGCGGGCCTCGATGTAGCGCCGCTCGGCCTCGTCGACGCCGCCAGTGTCGACGAACAAGGTGATGACCTCGTGGCCGCGCTCGCGCAGCCACGGCACGCAGAAGCTGGTGTCGAGGCCGCCCGAGAAGGCGAGCACGACCGGAGGAGGAGTGGTTTGGTGGGTCATTGGCAGGGGCTCCTACAGCTCGCCGCGCAGCAGCGCGTGCATCAGCGCCTTCTGCACATGTAGCCGGTTCTCGGCCTCGTCGATGTGGATCGCGCGCGGCGAGTCGAGCACCTCGTCGGTGACCTTGACGTTGCGGCGCACCGGCAGGCAGTGGCTAAACAGCGCGTTTGGGGTCGACTCGAGCTTCGCCATGTCGACCATGAAGTGCTTGTGGCGCTCGCGGATCGGCTGCTCCTCGTCCCAGCGGCCGAAGTAGGGCAGGGCGCCCCAGCTCTTGGCGTAGACCATGTCGGCGCCGCGGTAGGCCTCGGCGATGTCGTGGCTGACGGTGACCTGCCGCCCCTGCGCGGCCGCGTAGCCGCGGGCCGCGTCCATGTAGCGCGGGTCGAGCACGTACTCGGGCGTCGGGCACAGCAGCGTGACGTCCATGCCGAGCTTGGCCGCGATGATCAGCGCCGAGTTGGCGACCGCGGTGTTGAGCGGGCGCGGGTGGTAGGTCCAGGTCAGCAGCAGCTTCTTGCCGTCGAGCGCGCCGAGCCGCTCCTGCAGCGTCAGCGCGAGCGCCAGCTCCTGACACGGGTGCGTGATCGTCTCCATGTTGATGACGGGCACGGTCGCGTGGCGGGCGAAGCCCTCGATCACGCGGTCCTCGCGGTCGACCTCCCAGCACTGGAAGTTTGGGAAGGCCCGCACCGCGATCGCGTCGACGTAGCGCGACAGGACCCGCGCGACCTCACGCACGTGCTCCTCGGGCTCGCCGTCCATCACGACGCCGTCGTCGAACTCGATCGGCCAGGCGCTCTTGCCGGGCTCGAGCACGATCGCCTTGCCGCCGAGCTGGTGCATCCCGAGCTCGAAGCTGGTGCGGGTGCGCAGCGAAGGGTTGAAGAACACGAGGGCGATCGACTTGCCGGCGAGCGTCTGCGCGTGCGGTCCGGCCTTCAACGCCTTCGCCGCGGAGAGGATCGCCTCGAGCTCGGCGCGCGAGTAGTCGAGGGTCGAGAGGAAATGGCGCACCCGCACCCCTTACTACAGCGCGGCGCCTCGCCCCAAGGTTATCCACCCCTCGCCGTCCCGCGCCCGGGGCGATCGATCTCACGCGCCCGCGCCAGCGGGCCCGCGCTATCTTTTGCCGACCAGACGCGTTACGACGCGACGCGTGAGGGTCCTGCACAGCTCCCCTGGTCTGCTCGCGCTGGCCGACGGCACGGTCTTTCGCGGCGTGGCGGTCGGCGCCGCCGGTCGCAGCGTCGGCGAGGTCGTGTTCAACACGGCGATGACCGGCTACCAGGAGATCGTCACCGACCCGAGCTATCACCGGCAGATCGTCACGCTGACCGCCCCGCACGTCGGCATCGTCGGCACCAACCCCGAGGACGCCGAGTCGCCCGGGCCTCAGGTCGCCGGGTTGGTGGTCCGCGACCTGCCGCGTCGCGCGTCGTCGTGGCGCTCGCGTGAGCCGCTCGGGGCGTACCTCGAGCGGGCCGGGGTGGTCGCGGTCGCTGGCATCGACACTCGTCGGCTCACGCACCTGCTGCGCGAGCGCGGGGCCCAGAACGCGTGCATCGCCGCCGGCGCGGACGCCCAGGACGAAGCCGCGTGCGTCGCCGCGGCGCGGGCATTCCCGGGGCTCGTTGACGCCGACCTCGCGCGCGTCGTCAGCCTGCCGGCGGCGACGTCGTGGCGCGAGGGCGCGGTGCGCTGGTCGGGGGAGGCCAGGCCGACGGTGGGTGAGGACGGCCCGCACGTGGTCGCGTACGACTTCGGGGTCAAGCGCAACATCTTGCGCCTGCTGGTCGAGCGCGGCTGCCGGCTCACGGTCGTGCCGGCCGAGGCCACGGCGGCGCAGGTGCTCGCGCTGCGGCCGAATGGTGTGTTCCTGTCCAATGGGCCAGGTGATCCGGCGCCGGTGACCTACGCACAATCGGCGATCCGCGCGCTGGTCGCCGCCGGGCTGCCGGTGTTCGGGATCTGCCTCGGGCACCAGTTGCTGTGCCTGGCCCTCGGCGCGCGCACGCTGAAGATGAAGTTCGGCCACCACGGCGCCAACCACCCGGTCCGCGAGCTGGCCAGCGGCCGCGTGCTGATCTCGAGCCAGAACCACGGCTTCGCGGTCGATCAGGCCAGCCTGCCGGCGACGCTGCGGCCGACCCACGTGTCGCTGTTCGACGGCTCGCTGCAGGGCGTCGAGCACGTGACGCGGCCGGTGTACTCGTTCCAGGGCCACCCCGAGGCCAGCCCCGGCCCGACCGAGCTGGCCGCGCTGTTCGACCGGTTCGCGCGCGACGTCGCCGCCCACCGCCACCAAGAGAACGCTTAGACAGAAGATGCCGCGCCGCGACGACCTGCACACCATCCTGCTGCTCGGTGCCGGGCCGATCGTCATCGGTCAGGCCTGCGAGTTCGACTACTCCGGCGTCCAGGCCTGCCGGGCCCTGCGCGCCGAGGGCTACAAGGTCGTGCTCGTCAACAGTAACCCCGCGACGATCATGACCGACCCGGACGCGGCCGACGTCGTGTACGTCGAGCCAGTCGAGTGGGAGACGGTCGCCCGGATCATCGAACGCGAGCGGCCCGACGCGATCTTGCCGACGATGGGCGGACAGACGGCCCTCAACTGCGCGCTCGAGCTCGACCGCCAGGGCGTGCTGGCAAAATTCGGCGTCGCCCTGATCGGCGCCAGCGTGGCGGCGATCGAGAAGGCCGAGGACCGCCGACTGTTCTTGCAGGCCATGACGAAGATCGGCCTCGAGATGCCGCGCGCGGTGTTCTGCGAGAGCGTCGCCGCGGCGCTGCAGGCGGCCGAGCAGGTCGGTTATCCGGCGGTGGTGCGGCCGTCATTCACGCTCGGGGGTACGGGTGGTGGCATCGCCCGCGACGCGGCCGAGCTGGCCCGCATCGCCGCCGGCGGGCTCGAGGCCAGCCCGGTCGGGCAGATCCTGGTCGAGGAGTCCGTGCTCGGCTGGAAAGAGTTCGAGATGGAGGTCGTGCGCGACCGCGCCGACAACTGCATCATCGTCTGCGCGATCGAGAACCTCGACCCGATGGGCGTGCACACCGGCGACTCGATCACCGTGGCGCCCGCGCTCACGCTGACCGACCGCGAGTACCAGCGCATGCGCGACGCCTCGTTCGCGGTCATCCGTGAGGTCGGCGTCGATACCGGCGGCGCCAACGTGCAGTTCGCGGTCGACCCGGCGAGCGGCCGCCTCGTCGTCATCGAGATGAACCCGCGGGTGTCACGCAGCTCGGCGCTGGCCTCGAAGGCGACCGGCTTCCCGATCGCCAAGGTCGCGGCGCGCCTGGCCGTCGGCTACACGCTCGATGAGCTCGGCAACGACATCACCGGGGTGACACCCGCCTCGTTCGAGCCGGCGCTCGACTACGTGGTCGTCAAGGCGCCGCGCTTCTCGTTCGAAAAATTCAAGGGCGCCGCGACCCGCCTCGGCACGCAGATGAAGTCGGTCGGCGAGGTGATGGCGATCGGCGGCAGCTTTAAAGAGGCCCTGCAGAAGGCGATCCGCGGGCTCGAGATCGGGATGTGTGGGCTCGAGGCGCCGCGTCCGGCGCTCGACGATGTTGGGCTCGAGCAAGCATTGACACACGCCGGCCCCGACCGCCTGTTCTCGCTGGCCGAGGCGCTGCGCCGCGGCTGGGACCCCGAGCGGGTGCACGCGCTGACCCGCGTCGACCCGTGGTTTATCGATCAGATCGCCGAGCTCGTCGAGGTCGAACACTCGTTGCTCGGCGTGGCGTTGACAGACCTCGACCTGCCGCGGCTGCGATCGATCAAACGAATGGGTTTCTCGGATCGCCGCATCTCGCAGTTGCTCGCGGTCGGTGAGGACGCGGTGCGGGCCCGCCGACACGCGCTCGGCGTGCGGCCGGTGTACCTGCGGGTCGACACCTGCGCGGCCGAGTTCGCCTCGGAGACGCCGTATCTCTACTCGAGCCACGCCGGCACCTGCGAGGCCCGGCCCACCGCGCGGCGCAAGATCATGATCCTCGGCGCGGGGCCAAACCGCATCGGCCAGGGCATCGAGTTCGACTACTGCTGCGTGCACGCGGCCCTGGCCCTGCGCGAGGCCGGGTACGAGACGATCATGGTCAACTGTAACCCGGAGACGGTGTCGACCGACTACGACACCGCGGACCGGCTGTACTTCGAGCCGCTGACGCTCGAGGACGTGCTCGAGGTCATCGCGGTCGAGCGGCCGATCGGCGTGATCGTCCAGCTCGGCGGGCAGACGCCGCTCAAGCTGGCGCGCGGGCTCGCGGCCGCCGGGGTGCGCATCCTCGGGACCACGCCCGACGCGATCGACCTCGCAGAGGACCGCGCCCGGTTCAAGCAGTTGCTCGCGGAGCTCGGGCTGCGCCAGCCGGACAACGCGACGGCGATGACAATGCCGGAGGCCCGCGCCCGCGCGGCCGAGCTCGGCTATCCGCTGGTCGTGCGCCCGTCGTACGTGCTCGGCGGTCGCGCGATGGAGATCGCGTTCTCGGCGGAGGAGCTCGAGCCGTTCCTCGCCGACGCCTTCGCCGCCGCCGAGGAGCAGCCGGTGCTGCTCGACCGCTATCTCAGGCGCGCGATCGAGGTCGACGTCGACGCGCTGGCCGACGGCACGGACGTGGTGGTCGCCGGGGTGATGGAGCACATCGAGCACGCCGGGGTGCACTCGGGCGACTCGGCCTGCGTGCTGCCGCCGCGCTCGCTGTCGCCGGCGACGCAGGCCGAGCTGCGGCGCCAGACGATCGTGCTGGCGCGGGCGCTCGGGGTGGTCGGCCTGATGAATGTGCAGTTCGCGGTCGCGGACGGCGAGATCTACGTGCTCGAGGTCAACCCGCGGGCGGCTCGCACGGCGCCGTTCGTGGCCAAGGCGACCGGCCTGCCGCTGGCCCGCCTGGCCGCGCGGGTGATCGCAGGGGCCACGTTGCAGGAGCTCGGTGTCACCGGTGAGCGCACCCCGGCGCTCGTCAGCGTCAAGGAGGCCGTGCTGCCGTTTCGCAAGTTCCCCGGCGCCGACTCGCTGCTCGGCCCGGAGATGAAGTCGACCGGCGAGGTGATGGGCAGCGGCACGACCTTCGCCGAGGCGTACGCCAAGGCGCTGCTCGGCGCCGGCGTGCGCCTGCCGCAGGGTGGCAGCGTGGCGCTCGCGTTCGACGCCGCCGATGCCTCACTGGTCGCACCGATCGCCGCGGACCTGCGCGCGCTGGGCTTCACGCTGGTCGGGCTGCCGGAGCCCGCCGCGGCCCTGCTGGCCCACGGGCAGCCGATCTCGGCGCTGGCGCCCGGCGAGCTGACCGGCGTGACCCTGGCGCTCGCGTCGGGGCGCGCCGCGACGGCGCTGCGCAGGGCCGCGATCGCGGCCCGCATCCCCTGTTACACGACGATCGCCGGGCTCGCCGCCGGTGCGCAGGCGATCGCCCGCATGCGCGAGGGCCCGCTGCAGCCGTGCTCGCTGCGCGAGGTCCAGGGCTGAGGCCGGCGGTCCGCGGACACGTGCTGCGCTACCGCGACGGGGCGCCGGTCGAGGCGGTCCGCCTGCTCGCGCCCTGAGCGCGCGATCTGGAGAGAGGGTCTACGGGGCTCTGCGGGGCCTTCTGCGGGCAAAGTGGCGGCGGGTGAAAATAACTTAATCCCGCAGGGGGGCTCGCGACACCTGAGACCGCAAGCCAAAAACCACGGCGCTCGTTCCTGCCTGGCGATCTGCCGCGCGGGGTTCGAGGGCGCCTCGCTCTGCACGGAGTCCACGATGTTTCAGCACACCCAATCTTCCATTCTCGTCGCGCTCACGATCGGCGCCCTCGCGGTCACGGTCCAGGGTTGTGAGGACCCCCAGGAGGTCCTCGAGGCCTGTGACCTGACCTGCTCGGTCGACGGCATCGTCGAGGGCAACGCCTCGATCTCGGGCCTCGCCAGCGTCGACAGCTTCTTCTCGGCGGTCATCAACTTCGGCAAGGCCGCCGGTCAGGTGAAGGCCGGCGTCGACGCGGAGCTGCGTGGGATCGCGGTGTCGCTCGACCTCGATGCGGGCGCCAGCGCGGCGGACATCCGCGGGGCGCTGTCGGCCAAGTTCAAGGCGGCGGTCGATGGCGGCGTGAAGATCGAGTACGCGCCGCCGCGCTGCACGGTCGCCGCCAGCGTGGCAGTCGACGCGGCCGCCAAGTGCGACGCGGAGATCGATCCCGGGATGGCGAGCGTCGAGTGCAAGGGCACCTGCACGGTCGACGCCAGCGCCGAGGCGAGCTGCGATGCGAGCGCGACTGTGATGTGCAAGGGCACCGCGCCGAACCTGCAATGCGAGGGCACCTGCACCGGCACGTGCGAGCTCAGCGGCTCGCTGCAGTGCGAGGGCACCTGCAACGGCACGTGCAACGGCACCTGCTCGGTGACTGGCCCGGACGGCCAGTGCGCGGGCGAGTGCATGGGCGAGTGCCAGGGGTCGTGCGAGCTCAAGGCGGGCGCGGCCTGCGAGGGCAGTTGCCAGGGGTCGTGCGAGTACCAGGCCCCCGAGGGCAAGTGCGAGGCGGGCGCAGAGGTGCGCTGCCAGGCGTCGGCGGACGCGAGCGCGAGCTGCAACGGGAGCTGCGACGGCGAGGTGGTGCCGCCGAAGGCGAAGGCGGAGTGCGAGGCGAGCGTGGAGGCGGAGGCCAAGCTGCGCGCCGAGTGCACGCCGCCGAGCCTGGAGATCCGCTGGCAGTGGAGCGCCGAGTTCGCGGGCGATGTCGCCGCGCAGGCGCAGTTCAAGGCGTGGGTCGAGGGCTTCCGCCTGCGTTACGCGGGGCTGCTGGCCGCGACGGCGCGCGGCAAGCTGGTGCTCGAGGCGGGCGCGGGGCTCGGCGAGGCGGCGGGCGGGCTGGTCACCAGCATCCAGAGCGACTTCTCGACGCGGACCGACCTGCGCGCCAAGGTCGGCATCGCCTGCGCGGTGACCGAGTTCGGGGCGGTGGCGACGGTGATCACCGACGCGAGCGGGGCGCTGACCGGCAGCCTCGAGGCCTCGGCGGAGATCACGGCCGCGATCGCGGGCGGCTGATCGGCTGATCCGCGGTGCCGGCGGTCGCCACCCGATGTGGCGACCGCCGGCTTTCGCTGTGGTTCGATCGGGGGTGTGGTCGCGGGTCGCGGGTCGTGCCATCGTGACGGGCCGATGACCCAAGGCCCCGAAGATCCGGCCGAAAGCCCGCGCGCGCGGGCGATCGCCAGCAACGCCGACGACCTGGCGTTGCTCGCGGCGTGGCAAGCCGGGGACGCGCGCGCGGGCGACACCCTGGCGCGCCAGTACAGCGCGCAGGTGGTCCGCTTCTTCGCCGACAAGGTCCGTGACTTCGAGGTCGACGACCTCGTACAGCAGACCTGGGAGGCGATGATCCACGCGCGTGACCGCTTCGCGCCGACGCTCTACAGCGACCCGACGATGGAGGCCGCCACGCCGAGCATGGCCAGCTTCCGCGCGTACCTCTACGGCACGGCGCGCATGGTGCTGTACGGCCACTTTCGCCAGCGCACGAAGGCCAAGCAGTTCGACCCGGGCGTGTCGTCGCTCGAGGACCTGGCGCCCTCGCCGAGCCGGCAGGTCTCGGCATACGCGAAGCTCGAGCGCCTGGGTGAGGCGCTGCGCAAGCTGCCGCTCGAGGTGCAGGTGCTGCTCGAGCTGCGCTACGCCCACGAAATGACGAGCAGCGAGATCGCCACGATCCACGGGATCCCGCGCGGCACGGTCAAGAGCCGGCTGCGGGTCGCCAAGCAGCGCCTCGACGCCCAGCTCGCGCGCATGGGCCTGCCGCCAGCGCCGGGCTGAGATCTAAAGGAGGAACACCTGCGTGAACTCGCCGCCGTCGGGGCTGGGGCGAAACGCGAGGCCGGCGACCACGCGCTCGATGCAGGCGTTGACGTCGTAGCCGGGCGGGAGCGCCACGGTGGCCTTGCCGCGGGCGGTGACCCGCACGCTGCCGGTCAGGCGCACGGCGGTCGCCATGCCGGCGAAGCTCGAGTCGGCCTTGCACGCGGCGACCTTGCCGGCGTTGCGGCGCAGGAGCTCGCGCGCGGCCGGCTCGTCGAAGGGGCGCGGCGGCTTGCGGGCGGAGCTGTCCGAAGGGGCAGGTTGGATCGGGTCGGGCGCGGGTGGGGACGCGGGGATAGATGTCGGCGCGGGCTCGGGGCTGACCGGGAGGGCCTCGGTGACCGTCGGCTGCGGTGCGGTCGGCTGCGGGCGAGGGGCTGGCGAGGGGGTCGTGGTCTCACGGGTCACGCCGGTCACGACGGCCTCGACGGGTCGCGCCGGCCAGTTGGAGGCGAGCGCGATCGTGAGGCCGACGCCGGTGATCAGCGCGGCGCCGGCGATCCAGAGCCGACCGACACCTGTCCGTTTCGCCATGTCCGCGGGGACAGGCGCGCCGGGACGCTCGAGCGCGGCGCGGGTGGCCTCGAGCGCGGCGAGGAACGCGTCGGTGGTGGGGAGCCGCTGCGCGGCGTCGTCGTGCGTGGCGTCGCGGATCAGGCTTTGTAAGGGCGCGGGGAGGTCGGAGGCGTGGATCGGGTCGTCAGCGTCTTCGGGCGCCTGGGCGGGCAGGCGGCCGAGCAGGAGGGTGTGCAGGAGGACGCCGAGGGCGAAGATGTCGACGCGGTGGTCGACCTTGCCGCCGCGATAGATCTCCGGGGCGATGTAGCCGGGCGAGCCGCCGACGGTCCACGCGCTGTGGGTGCCCGAGAGGACCTTGGCGAGCCCGAAGTCGAGGACCTTGATGAAGTCGGGGTTGTCGTCGCGGGTGATGCGAAAGCAGTTCTGCGGCTTGATGTCGCGATGGACCACGCCGCGCTGGTGGGCGGCCCCGAGTGCGCGGGCGATCTGGGCGACGATCGGCAGGGCCCTGGGCCACGGCAGCCGGCCCTCGCGCCCGAGCATCTTTGCGAGGTCCTCGCCCTCGAGGTGCTCCATGGCGAAGAAGGCGGGGCCCTCCTCGGGCACGCCGAAGTCGGTGATGCTCACGACGTTGGGGTGGTCGATCTTCGAGGCGGCGCGGGCCTCGAGCAGGAAGCGCTCGCCGATCTCCGGGTCGTCGAGGAAGCGCGGGCTGATGATCTTGAGGGCGAAGTGCTTGTCGAGGTGGATGTGGCGGGCGAGGAACACCACGCCCATGCCGCCGGCGCCGAGGCGGCGCACGATCTCGTAGCGGCCCTGCAAGACCTTGCCGATCAGGTTGTCGTAGGCGAAGAGGCGGCGAAACTCCGGCCAGTTCGGGAAGGTGCTGTCGCCGGCTTCATCCACGCGCGCGGCGCGAGTCTAGCACGCGTCAGAAGCGGCCCGACAGGGCGAGACCGGCGGATCCCGGGGCGATCTGCGGGTTCCAGGACACGCGGCCCGGACCGCGCCGACGCAGCCCGAGCCCCAGCAGCACCGCACCGGAGACGACACCGAGGCCGCCGACCACCGCGCCGACGGCGAGCAAGGTGTCGCCGCGTCGGCCCGACGCCTCGATGGCCCGCAGCTCGGCGTTATAGGCGGTGCAGCCGATCATCGCGTCGCGGCACAGCGCCTGGCCGCGGGTGTTGGCCTTGCGGCCGAGCACGACGCCAGCGATCAGCAGCGCGATGCCGGTCGCCCCGACGCCGAGCGCGACGCCGCCAGACAGCCGCAGGGCGCGGGCGCGAGGGTCGGTCGCTGCGGGCTTGGGCTGCGGCGATGAAGGTGATGAAGCGGATGAAGCGGATGAAGCGGATGATGGGGATGATGGGGATGATGGGGATGATGGGGATGATGGGGATGAAGCGGATGCCGCAGGTGGCGCGGGCTTCGGGGGCTCGGTGACGGGCGGGTCGGGTTGCGGGATCTCGGGCGGGGCGAGCAGGCTCTCGCAGCTCGGGCCTTCGACGCCGAGGCGCAGATCGATCTGCTGGAGGTCGGCGCGCTGCTCGGCGGCCGGGTCGGCGCCGGCCGGTGGCGTGACTTGCAAGTCGAGGTAGTCGCGCAGCAGCGCCTGCGCCTGGCACAACTGGACGCGCGCGAGCGGCGAGGCCTCGCCGGCGCGCAGGCGGGCGGCGACGCTGGCCCGCAAGAACAGCAGGCGCGGGCCGGTCTCGGCGGGGGCGGTCAGGCGATAGGCGCGCTCGAAGGCCGCGGCGGCGCGCCCGGGATCGCCGGCGGCCTCGGCCTCGATGCCGAGCTCGTAGGCGAGGTCGCGCTCGGGCGGGGCGGTCTGGGCGGCGGACACGGTGCCTGTCCCGAGGGACAGGCTCGCGGCGAGCGCGAGGCACAGCAGGCGGACGTGGGGCGGCAGCGTCACGGTGTCGGCGTACACACGCCCTCCTGGCACTGCATCTCCTCGGGGCAGAGGTTCGTCGACGAGCAGTTGAGGGCGCACAGCGACTGCCCGCCGACCTCGATGCAGGTGCGGGGCAGGGTGAGGAGGGGGGCGCCGAACACGTGCAGGTCGCAGTCGAGGTTCGGGTCGCCGACACAGAGGTCGGCGCAAAAGCCCCGGTTCGCGTTCGGCAGGACCACGCAGTGCGGGATGCCGTGCTCGAGGCAGTCCGCGTCGGTGGTGCAGATCGAGTACGCCGGGACGAACGGCACGGCCTCGCCGAGGCCGAGGCAGGACTCATCGTTGGTCCGGCAGCGCCGGTTGGAGCAGCATTGTTCGCTGCCGCAGTCGTTGTCGCGCTTGCACAGCGCGCCGAACAGGTAGTCGTCGTTGTAGCAGCCGACGGCGAGACCGATCACCAGGCCGAGCCTCGTCGCTCGTGATCGGGGGCGCATCGCCGGCAGGGTAACGCGGCGGGGCGCGGCGGTACAGGCCGCGGCCGATGCGACCGGCTCAGACCGCGGGCGGTGGTGGGGCGGTGACGAAGGCGTCGGCGAGGATCTCGCTCATGCGAGCGCCGCGCAGGAAGCTCTGCTTGCGCAGCGCCGCGACCCGGTCCGGGTCGCCGCAGATGACCACGCGGTGGCCGGCGAGCTTCGGGAAGTGGCGCGCGGCGACGGCCTCGATGCCGCCGATCTCGAGCCCCTCCGCCGGGTCGCCGTGCAGGGCGCAGCGCAGGTAGTGGAAGTTGTCGTGCTCTCGGGACATGTCCTGCAGGACATCCACGAGGTAGAGGCCGGCCGGGGTGACGGCCCCGTGCAGCAGCGTGATCGGCCCGCGATGGCCCTGGCGCAGGGCGTCGCGGGCGATGCCGTAGAGCGGCGCGAGGCCGGTGCCGGTGCCGATCAGCACGATCGCCTGCTCGGGTGCGCTGGCGGTGTAGAAGCAGTCACCCTCGGGTCCGCGCACCTGCACGCGGGCGCCCGCGCGCAGATCTTTGGCGATCCATCCGCTCATGCGGCCGTGGGGTAGCACGCGCACGTGAAGCTCGAGGATGTCGTCGTCCGGGTCCGGCACGCTGGCCAGCGAGTAGCTGCGGGCCAGGCCGTCGGGGCGCAGCAGGGTGACGAACTGGCCGGCGCGGTAGGCGAGCGGGCTGGCGGGGCGCAGGCGCAGGCGCACGACGTCGGCGCCGAGATCGGTGATGGACACGACGGTCGCGTCCTGCGGCGGGTCCTCGCCGACGGCGATCGTGAGGTCCTCCTCGGGGCGACACAGGCACGCGAGGAAGTGGCCGCGCTGGCGCAGGGTCTCCTTGAGACCGACCTGCGAGGCGGCCGGTGGAGCGCCCGCGCTGGCGCGCAGGCGGCACGACTGGCAGGCGCCCGCGCGGCAACTGTTGGGCACGGCGACGCCGCCGCGCAAGAGAGCGTCGAGGGCGGTCTCACCTGGCTCGACGGCCACGTGCAAGTCGCCGTGGTGCAGCACGGGCATCGGATGTCTCCCTCTTCAGGCGGTGGTCGGGCGAGCGGTCAGGCGCTGGCTTGTGGCGAGCGCCCGAGCACGTCGTCACGCACCGAGTTGGCGATCGCGGCGACCTGGGCGATGCGCTCGTCGTTGACGCCCAGCTCGCGCAGGGTGTCGCCGAGGTGGCCGACGACGGCGTCGACGTGGCTGTCGTCGAGGCCGAGCTTGAGCAGGTGCGCGTGGCCGACGCGCATGTCCTTGCCGGTGTAGCTGTTGGGCCCGCCGGTGACCATGGTCAGGAAGCCCTTCTGCTTGGCCGCCTGGCGCTCCATGTCGACGCCCTCGAAGAAGCGGGAGATGTGGTCGTCGCTCAGGACCTTGCGGTAAAAAATATCGACCGCGGCCTCGATGGCCGGGGCTCCGCCCAATTCGTCGTACAAACTCACCATGATCAGTCGCTCCTGTAAAACCTGAACGCAAGATGCAGCTTTAATGGGTGGGCGTCAACGTGTTCGGCGCGGCAAAATTTGCATGGCCGGCGGGCACGTGTTCGCGGAGGATCCTATACTGCGGAAGGTCATGACCGGCGTCCGCCAGGGTTCGAGGGGTGCATGCAACTGACGTATTTCACGGACTACGCGTTGCGCACGCTGATCTACCTCGCGGCGCACCCGGAGCACCTGGTCCCGATCGCGGAGATCAGCGCCAGCTACGGCATCTCCAATCATCACCTCACAAAAGTGGCCAACTCGCTGGCGCGTGCTGGCTTCGTGCACGCGGTCCGCGGTCGTGGCGGCGGCTTGCAGCTCGCGCGCGCGCCGGAGGCGATCGTGGTCGGCGAGGTCGTGCGAGCCTGCGAGCCGAACCTGCATTTGGTGGAGTGCTTCGACCGCGCGACCAACACGTGCCCGATCGTGCCGGCGTGCGGGCTGGCGCGCGTGCTCATGCAGGCGCAGCAGCAGTTCCTGGCCGCGCTCGACGGACACACCCTCGCCGACCTCGTGCAGCCAGGGCCGCGGACCCATCAACTGCTGAAGATCTGGAAGCGGACGGCGGCCGCCGAGTTTCTGCCATAAACCTGCGAGCCGGCGCGTGATGCGATAGGAAGGTCCCCGACCATGCCGGCGCTCACGTCTCTCGCACCCCTGGTACTGCCGCGGACCCTCCTGCACGCCGCTGCCGCGGATCCGCCGGAGCCTCGGCAGGTCGAGCCGCCGGCGCGCACCCAGGCCGGGGCCGTGACGGCGAGGCCGCTGCGCGTGCTGATCGCCGGTGGTGGCACCGGCGGGCACCTGTTCCCCGGGGTCGCGCTGGCGGAGGAGGTCCGCGCGCGCGGGGGCGAGGTGCTGTTCGTGGGCACGCAGCGCGGCATCGAGGCCCGGGTGCTTCCCGAGCAGGGCTGGTCACTGCGCATGATCGACGCCACGGGGATCAAAGGACGCGGGCTGCGTGGGCTGTTGACGGGCCTGCTGCGGCTGCCGCGGGCGTGGTGGCAGAGTGTGCAAATTGTCCGCGAGTTCGCCCCGGACGTGGTCGTGGGGGTCGGTGGATACGCGAGCGGACCGGTGGTCGCGACCGCGGCGATGCTGCTGCGACCGACGGCGATCCTCGAGCAGAACAGCATCCCCGGGATCACGAACCGGATCCTCTCGCGCCTGGTACGTCGCGTGTTCTGTACGTTCCCGGATCGCGGCGGCTTCTTCCCGCGACGCAAGGTGGTGCTCACCGGCAACCCGATCCGCGGGCCGATCCTCGCGGCGCTGCAGGCCGCCAAGGACGACGTGGCCGTGGCGGTCGCGCGGGCGCCCCGGCTGTTCGTGTTCGGCGGCTCGCAGGGGGCACGGGCGATCAACGACATGATGATCGCGGCGATCCCCGCGCTGCTGGATCAGGTGCCCGGGCTCGAGATCTGGCATCAGACCGGACGCGGTGATCAAGCGCGGGTCGCCGCGGCGTATCAGGCGCTCGGACTCGAGGCCCCGCGCGTGCGTGTGGCGGACTTCCTGACCGACATGGCGACGCCCTACGCGTGGGCCGACCTGGTGCTGTGCCGCGCAGGCGCGACCTCGCTGTCCGAGCTGGCCGCGGCCGGACGCCCCGCGGTGCTGGTGCCGTTCCCACAGGCGACCGACAACCATCAAGAGCACAACGCCCACGCGCTGGTCGAGGCCCAGGCGGCGGTGCTGCTGCGCGAGCGCGAGTGGTCGGCGGCGAGCCTCGGCGAGACGCTCGCCGGATTGCTGGGAGATCCAGCGCGCCTGGCCGCGATGCGCACGGCGATGCTGGCGGCGGCGAAGCCGGCGGCGGCCGGGTCGATCTACGCCGAGCTCGTGGCGCTGTGCGAGTGATCTCGCGGGTCTCGCCGCGGGCGTGGGCGACCGACGTCATGCGCAGGGCCGGTTTGGCGGTCCGCGGGCGGCAGTGCGCAAACTCTGGTTATGCCGGAGGGGGGCGCCGCGGGGGCGGCTGCTACAGTCTCGCCGCTTCTCATGTCTGACAACGCGACGCTCCTGGCTCCCAGCGACACCTTCGTTCATCGCCACATCGGCCCGCGCCCGCACGAGACTGCGGCGATGTTGGAGGTGCTGGGGCTGGCCTCGATCGACGAGCTGATCGACGCGACGATCCCGTCGTCGATCCGGATGACGCGGCCGCTGCAGTTCGGGGCCGAGGTCATCGCCGGGCGCGAGGCGGGCGAGCACGAGGTGCAGGCGGGGTTTCGCGCGATGGCGGAGCGCAACCGGGTGTTTCGCTCGCTGATCGGCATGGGCTACCACGCCTGCATCACGCCGCCGGTGGTCCAGCGCAACATCCTCGAGAGCCCGGGCTGGTACACGCAGTACACGCCGTACCAGGCCGAGATCAGCCAGGGCCGGCTCGAGGCGCTGATCAACTTCCAGACGGTGATCTGCGACCTGACCGGGCTGCCGCTCGCCAACGCGTCGCTGCTCGACGAGGCGACCGCGGCCGCCGAGGCGATGGGCATGTGCCACAGCCTCGCCAGCGGCAAGCGCCGCACCTTCCTGGTCGCCGACACCTGCCACCCGCAGACGATCGCGGTCGTGCAACTGCGCGCCGAGGCGCTCGGCGTGGAGATCAAGGTGCTCGCGCCCGCGGACATGCAGCCTGACGCGAGCACCAGCGGCGTGTTGCTGCAATACCCCGACAGCTTCGGCCGCGTGCTCGACGAGTCCGCCGTGATCTCGGCGGCGCACGAAGCCGGGGCGCTGGTGGTGGTCGCCGCGGACTTGTTGGCGCTGACGGTGCTGCGGGCGCCCGGTGAGTTCGGTGCCGACATCGCGGTCGGCTCGGCGCAGCGCTTCGGGGTGCCGCTCGGCTACGGTGGCCCGCACGCGGCGTTCCTGGCGACGCGTGATGCGTACAAGCGGGCGCTGCCAGGTCGGGTGATCGGTGTCTCGCGGGACGCGACGGGCAAGCGGGCGTATCGCATGGCGATGCAGACCCGCGAGCAGCACATCCGCCGCGAGCGAGCGACCAGCAACATCTGCACGGCGCAGGTGCTGCTGGCGATCATGGCGGGGATGTACGCGGTCTATCACGGCCCGCAGGGCCTGCGCACGATCGGCCGGCGCGTCCACGGGCTGACGGCGGTGCTGGCGGAGGGCCTGCGGCGCCTCGGGCACAGCGTCGGCGAGGCGGCGTTCTTCGACACGTTGCGGGTCGAGCTGGTGCATCGTCCGGCGGCGGCGGTGCTGGCGGCGGCGCGCGAGCGTGGCTTTAATCTCCGGCCGATCGACGCGACCACGGTCGGCGTGGCGCTCGACGAGCGCTCGACGCTCGCCGAGATCGACGCGTTGCTGGCGACCTTCACCGACAGCGCCGCGGTCGCGGCTCCGGGCAGCGAGACCCAGCAGGCCGCGGAGATCGCCGAGGGCCTCGACCTCGCGGTGCCGCAGGCGTTCGCGCGGACCAGCGAGTACCTCACGCACCCGGTGTTCTCGACCTACCACAGCGAGCACGACCTGCTGCGCTACATCCATCGCTTGCAAGACCGTGACCTGTCGCTGACCAGCTCGATGATCGCGCTCGGCTCGTGCACGATGAAGCTCAACGCGACCTCGGAGATGCAGCCGATCTCGTGGCCGGCGCTGGCGGACATCCACCCGTTCGTGCCGCGCGACCAGGCCCAGGGCTACGCGGCGATGTTCGCGTCGCTCGAGTCGATGCTGTGCGAGATCACGGGCTTCGCGGCGGTGTCGTTGCAGCCGAACGCCGGCTCGCAGGGCGAGTACGCCGGGCTGCTGGTGATCCGCGCGCACCACCACGCGAACGGGCAGGCGCAGCGCAACATCTGCCTGATCCCGACCTCGGCGCACGGGACCAACCCGGCGTCGGCGGTGATGGCCGGGTTCGTGGTCGTGCCGGTCGCATGCGACGCGCAGGGCAACGTCGAGGTCGCGGACCTGAAGGCGAAGGCCAGCAAGCACGCCGATCGCCTGGCCGCGTTGATGATCACCTACCCGTCGACGCACGGGGTGTTCGAGGCCCAGATCCGCGAGATCTGCGAGACCGTGCACGGGCACGGCGGGCAGGTCTACCTCGACGGCGCCAACATGAACGCGCAGGTCGGCCTGTGCCGGCCGGGCGACTTCGGGGCCGATGTCTGCCACCTCAACTTGCACAAGACCTTTTGCATCCCGCACGGCGGCGGCGGCCCGGGCATGGGCCCGATCGGCGTCGCGGCTCACCTCGCGCCGTACTTGCCCGGTCACCCGGTGATCACCTGCGGCGGCGTGACGCCGATCGGTCCGGTCGCGGCGGCGCCGTGGGGCAGCGCGAGCATCCTGGCGATCTCCTACGTGTACATCCTGATGATGGGCGCGGCGGGGCTGACCCAGGCCACGCGCATGGCGATCCTCAACGCCAACTACATGGCGAAGCGGCTCGAGAAGCACTACCCCGTGCTCTACCGCGGGAAGAACGGGACCTGCGCGCACGAGTTCATCCTCGACCTGCGCCCGCTCAAGACGACGGCCGGGGTCGAGGGCGAGGACGTGGCCAAGCGCCTGATGGACTACGGCTTCCACGCGCCGACGATGTCGTTCCCGGTCGCGGGCACGCTGATGATCGAGCCGACCGAGAGCGAGCCGCTGGCCGAGCTCGACCGCTTCTGCGACGCGATGATCGCGATCCGCGAGGAGATCCGGAACATCGAGGACGGCACCTGGCCACGCGACAACAACCCGCTGCAGCAGGCGCCGCACACCGCCGAGGTGGTCACCGCGAGCGCGTGGGACCGGCCCTACTCGCGCGAGGTGGCCGCGTTCCCGGCCCGCTGGGTCCGCGAGCACAAGTTCTGGCCGTTCGTCTCGCGCATCGACAACGCCTTCGGCGACCGCAACCTGGTGTGCAGTTGCCCGCCGATGGAGGACTACGCCGAGGCCGCCGAGTGACGCGGGACGACGTCGGCGCCGTGACAGGCGCGGGACGCCTCAGCGGTCGACCGAGCGCAGGGCGTCGGCGACGCTTTGAAAGCAGGCGAGGCCGGACAGCTCGAGGCCGCCGTCGACGACCGCCTGCGCGAGCGCGGGGTTGTTCGCGCTGCGGTCGATCATTTGGGCCCGGTCGCTCGCCTGCCACAGCGCCACCGAGGCGAGGTTGGCCCACCACGTCGCGGCGCGGTCGAGGTCGACGACCCAGACTGGCATCTGCAGCAGGTCGAAGATCGCAAGGTCGGCGGTGAGATAGGTGCGGGCCATCTCAGGTCGCCAGGAACTCGACGAACAGCGCGGTGATGTTGTCCTCGCCGCCGCACGCGTTGGCGTGGCGGATCGCGGCCGGGGCCGCCTCGCGCAGGTCGAGCTGGAACAGGTCGATCAGCGTGTCGGCGGCGTCGAGGTAGGCGTGCAGGCCATCCGAGCACAGCAGCAGGCGATCGCCGACCTGCACCGGGACCGCGAGGATGTCGACCTCGACGAACTCTCGCAGACCGACGGCCCGCGTGATCATCTGCTTGCCGGTGGTGCTCTTGCGCCGGGCCTGCTCCGGCGTCAACACGCCCTGCTTGACCTGCATATTGAGCCAGGTGTGGTCCTCCGTTAACTGCGAGACCACGCCGTCGCGCGCGAGGTAGACCCGCGAGTCGCCGACCTGCCCGACGATGACGAGCTCGCCCGCCACCATCACCAGCGAGGCGGTCGTGCTCATGCCGCGGTGCGAGGGGTCGACCTCACCCATGCCATGGACCATGTAGCAGGCGTTTTGCACGGCGCCGCGGACCAGCGCGCCGAGCCGGCCGACGGCCTCGCTGGGCATCCAGAGCTGCGGGCCATCAGTACGTGAGCGCGTGGTGGTGCCGACCGCGACGGCGGTGCCAGCGGCGAGGCGCACGGCCTCGGCCTCGGCGATCGCGGTCTGCACGACCGCCGCCTCGGCCTTCACCCAGTCCCAGATGAGCTCGACGGTCTCCTCGCTGGCCACCTCGCCGCGGGCCAAGCCGCCGACGCCGTCGCACACGACGAACAGGCCGAGCTTCTCGTCCGCCAGCCAGGCGTCCTCGTTGTGCTTGCGGCGGCGGCCCGTATCGGTGTAGCCGAAGTGACGCGTGCGCATCGCCGCGCGACGATAGCACCGCCCGGCCGGGCGAGAAAGCACCCGTCGCTGCGAGGCGCGCAGCCGCGCATTATCGCCATTTCGTCGCATGATGACGCGCCTCGCGGCGATCTGAAGCGTCAGGTGAGCGCCTCGGGTGGCGCGGCGACGACGACCTCGCCGTCCGGATCGATCGCCCGCAGGTCGAGCGAGAGCGCGTGCAGGTGCAAGCGATCGGCCACGGCGCCGCCGTAGAGATCGTCGCCGACGATCGGCAGGCCGAGCCAGGCCAGGTGTACGCGCGCCTGATGGCGCCGGCCGGTGTGCAGCGCCAGCGCGACGCGGGCCTGGCCCGGACCGCGGGGCTGCGGCTGCTCGACGACGCTCACGCTCGGCTGACCATCGGGGCGCACCGCGACGCGGCTCGCCCGGTCGCCCGGGCCGAGCGGGGCGCGGACGAGCAGCGCGTGGCCGTCATGCTCGAGCCAGGGGCTGGCGGCGGGTGGCCACACATGGTCTTCGGGACATGTCACGAGGGCCAGGTAGCGCTTGTGCGCGGCGCCGGCCGAGAACGCGGCGCGGGCGGCCGCGTGGACGTCGGCGGCGCGGGCGAAGGCGACGACGCCGGAGGTGCCGCGGTCCAGGCGATGCACCGCTCCGCCTTCGCGCGGGTCGGCGCTGGCGCTCGCACATTCGGGGAAGGCGGCGCGCACGAGGTCGGCGAGCGCGGGGGGGTCGGTCGGGCGCAGGCGGTGGGTGTGCAGCCCGGAGGGCTTGTCGACGTACACGAGGCGCGCGGTGACGGCGAGGACCACCAGCGGCGCGGTAGGCACCACGGCGATGGGGATCGCCAGCACGAGGCGCTCACCGGGTTGTACGCGCCGCGCGGGCGCAGCGGCGACGCCGTCGACCGCGAGGTGACCGGCGAGCGCGAGGCTGCGTGCGACCCGACGCGACAGCCCGGGCACGCGGCGGCCGAGCACGACGTCGGCGCGCTCGCCCGCGTCCTCGATCGTGACGACGAGCCGGATGTCGCCGCTCACCGCGGGGCCCCGCGACGATACTCGACGGACTGGCCGACCCGCCCGCCGTCGCGGTCGGGGCCCTCGATCTCGGCCTCCATCGTGTCGGCGCCGGTGCGGCGGTACTCGATCCGCTGCGGGAAGTCGTGGGCGGGGTTCTCGAAGCGCAGCAGGTCGGGGCGGCAGGCGGTCCGGCGAAACTCGACGCCCGCGCCCGCGGACGGGTGCGCGACGAACACGAGGCCGTCCTCGCGCTCCTCGATGCGCATGAACTCGAAGGCCATCGTCCCGCCCTGCACGACCGTCCGGCCGACCCCGAGCATCGTGCGCCCGGCCGCGGCGGTCCACAGCTCCTCGGCGCCTCCGTCGCTGTGCCACGCGCCCGTGAGCCACGCGGCGTCGGTCACCAGACCCCTGCACGCGGTGGTCGGCGTGGTCGTGGCGCTCGCGCGGCAGGCGGTCGCCAGCGCGAGCAAGACGACGAGGCGGCGGATCACGGACCTCCGAGCAGCAGCGCGGTCGCCGAGGTGCCGGCCTCGGCGGGACCTGTCCCCGGGGCCAGCTCGACCAGCGCGTCGTGGCCGGCGATCGATCGCAGCGCGCCGGAGGTCTGGTCGGGCAGGGGCGTGGCGCGGTCGCCGACGATCGCGGCGCGGATGACATGAGCGCGCCGGGGGTCGCGCGAGCACGCCTGCGTGAGCACGACCTGCTGCTGCGGCCGTTGCCAGCGGACGTGGCCCGAGAACCGGCGCAGCATCGGCCGCACGAACAGCTCGAAGGCGACGTGGGCGCTGGCCGGGTTGCCCGGCAGCGCGAACACGGGGATCGGCGAGCTGCCCGCGCGTGCCAGCTCGAGCAGGGTGGTCGGTCGCCCGGGCCGCAGGCGCACGCGACGAAACACCAGCGTGGCCCCGAGGCCGATCAGGGTCGGTAGCACGAGGTCATGATCACCGACCGAGATCCCGCCGCAGGTGACGAGCACGTCGATGTCCTCGCCGGTGCCGCGCTCGATCGCCAGGCGCAGCTCGCCGGGCTCGTCGCGCGCGATGCCGAGGTCGACGACCTCGGCGCCCGCGGCCCGCGCCTGCCAGGCGAGCATGAGCCCGTTGGCGCTGACGACCTGACCGCGCTGCGGCCACGCGCCGACCGGGACCAGCTCGTCGCCGGTACACAGGATCGCGACCCGCGGCGCCCGGTGTACATGCACGAGCGAGTGCCCGCAGCCGGCCAGCAGCGCCAGCTCACCGGGCCCGAGCAGCGCGCCGGCCGGGAGCAGGGTCGCACCGGCGGCGACGTCCGAGCCCGCGGCGCGCACGAAGTGACCCGGCCCGAACGCGCCGACGCGCTCCAGATCGACCTCGAGCTGCTCGCCCTGCACGGCACAGTCCTCCTGTGCGACCACGGCGTCGGCGCCCGGTGGCAGCACGGCGCCGGTCGAGATCCGCAGCGCCTCGCCCTCGCCGAGCAACTCGCCGTAAGGGTGCCCGGCCGTGCTCTCACCACGTCGACGCAGGCGCACGCGCGGGCCTTGAGCGGTCAAGTCGACGCTGCGGAGCGCCCAGCCGTCCATCGTCGCCACGTCGGCGCCGGGCAGGTCCCAGCGGGCCCGGGGGGTCTCGGCGAGCACACGCCCGTGGGCGGCGGTGATGTCGGTGGCGACCGCCGGCAGCGGCCAGGCCCGCGCGAGCGCCTCCTGCTGCGCCGCGGCGATGTCGAGCTCGCCAGCGATCACGGGGCGCCTCCTCCGGACTTGCTGGGCTTGCGCTTGCTGGCCTTGCCAGGTTTGCCGTCGGGCTTGCCCGCGGGTTTGCCGAGCGTGCTGGGCTTGCGCTTCCAGCCCTGCTGGCCGGGGACCTTGGTGCGGGTCTCGGTGGAGGCTGCGCCCCCGAGGTCCTCGCGCACGCGGCCCGGCTCGGAGTCCATGTCGAGCCGGTCGAGCCGGTCGAGCCGGTCGAGTCCGTCGGGTATGACTGGAACGTCGGGGATGACCGGCCCATCCGGCCCATCCGGCCCATCGGGCACATCGGCCTCGGGGCTCGGCTGGGCCGCGGCGGACGACTCACCGCGCACGGGGGGCGGGGCGTCGACGGTGCCGCGCTCGCGACCCTTCGCGACATAGACGACGATCGTGGTGCCAGGGGGCGGGACGTGGTCGCGACTAATGCTGTTGATCCGCCCGAGGTCGCCGTCGCTGAGGTCGAACTTCTTGCCGATCTTCGTGAGGTCGTCGCCCTTGCGCACGCGGTAGCCGCGACGCACCAGGCCGCGGTCACGCAGGCCGCCCTCGATGTGCTCACGCGAGCCACGGACCACGCGGTCGACCTGGTCGGCCTCGAACATGTCGACGCGCGCGGCCTGGGCGTCGAAGCTGCGCGGCACGACGATCTGCAGGATCTGCCCGGGTTGCAGGCGGGCCTGCGGGTCGAGGTCGTTCCAGCCGACGACGCTGTCCCACGCGACCCCGAAGGCCTCGCCGAGCCCGCGCGGGCTGGTCGCGCGCGTGACCTCGAAGAACACCAGACGCGACCTGGCGTCGACGGTCACCAGCGGCACCGCGGCGCGCGGGCGGGTCCGCGGCGGCGGCGAGGTCTTGCTGCGCGTACCCGGCACCAGCAAGATCGTGTCGCGCTCGAGCTCGGCGGTGTCGCCGAGCTCATTGAGGCGGCGCAGGGCGGCCTCGGTGGTGCCGTATTTTTGGGCGATCTCGGCGAGGGTCTCGCCGTAGCGCACGCTGTGTTGGCTGGCCCCGTCGCCGCCGAGCTTGCTGGCGCCCTGTTGATACAGCGCGAGCTTGTGCTTCGGGATCCGCAGGGCGGTGCGCTTGCCGGGCGGGGTTCGCTTGCGGATCAGGTGGGCGTTGAGCTCCTCGATCAGGGCCGGGTCGTCGCCGATCGCCTTCGCCACGCTCGCCAGCGCGGTGGCGGGGGGCGCCTCGACGGTGGTCAACTGGATCGCCGGCAAGCTGCCCGAAAGGTCAGGTCCGACGTGGAACACCGCGCGGTTGCGGCCGACCAGCGCGGCGGCGATGATCTTCGGCACGTACATCGTGGTCGCGTGCGGCAGCCCGCTCTCCTGCTGGCACAGCGCCCAGAAGTTGTTGGTGTTGCCGCGCGAGACCGAGGTCATCACCAGGCCGTAACCGGCGTTGAAGGCGGCCAGCGCCAGCTCCCACGAGCCGAAGCGGACCCGCAGGTCCTTGAGGTAGGTGGCGGCGGCGTAGGTGGAGCGCTCGAGGTCATGGCGCTCGTCGACCCAGTAGTCGCGGTCCAGGCCGTAGACGCGGCCGGTGCCCTCCATGAACTGCCACATGCCGGCGGCGCCGACCCGCGAGCGGACCTTCGGGTTGAAGCCGCTCTCGGCCATCGCCACGAACACGAGGTCCTCGGGCACGCCGACCTCCTTGAGGATCGGGCGCAGGATGTGCTCGTAGCGGTTCATCCGCCGGATCCATCCCTTGATCAGCGCCTGCCCGCGCGGGTCGTCGCGGAAGTACTTGAGGTACGCGACGGTCTGCTGGTTCCAGCGCACCGGAAGATCGGGCAGGGTCAGCGCGGCCATCCACGGCTCGGGCGGCGAGGCGACGATCGTCGGGCGCGTGCCGATCGGAAAGGTCTGGCGCTCGAAGTTCGCCAGGTCCTCGCGCGGGCCGGACTCGGGGTCGTGGGCACCCGGGGCGTGGGTCTCGTGGATCGTCGCGCCGTCGGGGCGTCCGCCGCGGACCGAGTCGCGGCCGCTGCTCGAGACCGACAAGGGTCCGACCCGCTCGCGTGCCTCGTCGCCAGCGCGGACCCGATGCGCGGGCGCCAACAGCCCGAGGCCCACGAGGGCGAGCACGAGGCGTTCGCGGCGACGGCGCAAGGCAGCGGGCATCCGCGGCGACGCTAGCAAAGCGGGGCCCGAAGGACTACCTTTCAGCCATGCTCGGCGCCATGCTCGGTGGTCTTGAGATCGCCATCATCATTCTGGTCATCCTGCTCATCTTCGGGCCCTCGAAGTTGCCGCAGCTCGGCGAGGGCATCGGCAAGATGCTGCGAGGCTTCCGCAAGGAGATGAAGCAGCTCGACGCCGACAAGCGCGAGGAAGAGCTGCGCCGCGGCGAGATCGACGTCACGCCGAAGACCGACGAGAAGCCCAAATACACCGAGCCCGGCTGAGTCGCGGGGCCGATCGGGCCTAAACGGCCGGGAGCAGGCCGGGAACAGGCCAAACGAGCGAGCCCGCCGATGTCCGGAGACACGGCGGGCTCAGTCGTTTCGGTGACCGCGGCGGCCCGCTACTTGTTGACCACGAACACGTAGATCAGCACGCCTGCGATGAGCAGCAGGCCGAGGATGATGTACATCGCGAGACCCGAGCTCTCTGGCTTGGTCGCGGGCGGCTTGGCAGTGCCGGGCTTGTCCGACAAGTCGGTCGGCTTGTCGGTCGGCTTGTCGCCCGGCTCGCCTGACTTGGCATGCGCACCCGACTGCGCCGCGGCGTCGTCCGGCTTCGGCGTGGCGGCGGCGACCGGGCCGCTGCTGACCACGTTGGCGGTCGGCGGAGTGTGCGGCGGGATGCGGGCGCTCGGCTCCTGGTCCGTGCGACCGTCGGCGTTCGGCTCGTCGACGAGGTCGACGTTCTTGCCGGCGCGCATCGAAGAACCACCTGCGCCGCTGAGCGAGGGCGAGTCGCCCGCGCCGCTAAGCGAGGGCGAGTCACCGGTCATGCTGACAGGCTTCTTCGACGGGACCTGCAGGACGGTCTTGGTGCCCGCGGAGCGGACGCCGGCCGCCGGTTGCGATGAAGCAGAGGAAGCAGAGGAAGCAGAGGAAGCAGAGGAAGCAGAGGAAGCAGAGGCGTTCGGCGCGCTGGCGGGGCGCTGCAGCGGGCGGTTCTGCGGCGCGTGGCCGGAGCCCGAGACGTTGCGGGCATCGCTGCCGGTAGCAGCGACGGCCCCAACGACAACGGTCACGCCGAGGCGCGGCTGGGCGTCTGGCTTGCTGGTGACGTGGTCGTAGACGCTGGCATAGGCCTGTACGGACTCGAAGCCCTGGGCGAACTGGTGGCCGGCTTCACGCAGGGACGGCTCGTTGGCGGCTTCGAAGTCGAGGATGATGCGGTACCCGCAGTGCGGGCACGCGATCTGGACCAGCGGAGCGATCTGCTCGGCGGCGATGCGGTACGGACCGGAACAGGACGGACAGACGATGAACATTTAGAAGTCCAGACCGAGAGAGAGGGTGTACTGCTGCTGCAGCCCGGAGTTGTCGGCCACGCTGGCGCCGTTGAGCTTGCCGTCGCGACCACCCTTGGGGACGATCATCGCCTCGGCCGTGACCCGGATGACGCTGAAGATGAAGCGCAGTCCGAAGAAGGGCCGGTGGCGGAGGATCGCGCCGGCGTCCTTGAACACGAACTCGCTGAGGGCGCCGCTCGGGTTCAAGTACTCGTCGGTCTTCGGGGTCACGTCGAGCACGCCGGAGCGGGCGATGATGAAGAGCGCCTGATAGCCGGCGTAGGGCGTCAGGTTGACGGTCTTGCCGAGGCCGAAGACGTGCGAGATGGACACGTCGAGCGAGGCGGTCGTCATGTTCATGTCCTCGGCGCCGACCAGCCGCGAGAACATGCCACGCAGCGCGATCGAGGGGATCGGCAGGTGGTGGAAGCCCTCGTGCAGCGCGACCTTTCCGTAGCCGCTGATCGTCCACATGCGGCTGTTGAAGAGGTGCGTCGCGCCAGCGCCGACCTCGATGCCGGGCCACAGGCCCTTGCGGCCCATGATCTGCAGCGTCGGCGCGACCGAGCCGGGCGTGGTGTCCCGCGTCGCGCCCGACCAGTTGGCGGTCTTGATCGTGTTGATGCTCAGGTCCGCCGAGACGGCGAAACCCGAGAGGCCGAGCGAGTCCGCGGAGTCGACCGGCTTGGGCGCCATCAACACGCCGAGCTCGGACGAGAGGCTACGAAACGCCGCGTCGTCACCCTGGGGCGTCCCCATGTCCGCGTTGCCCAACTGGTTGAGCCGGAGGTCGTAGGCGCCGGCCCATGCCTCCGACGAGTGGAGACCAAGAGCTGCTAGGGCAAACGAGAAGAGGAACCGTCTAGGCATGCAGAGCTCCGAGAATCAGCGGTCGGCGCAGCGTAGCTTGCGCCAGCGAGGCGTGTCAAGGTTCGCGCTTGGGCCCTCTGGGCCGGCGATAACGCCCGATCCGGGGGATCCGGGAGAGATTTGCGAGGGATCGTGGAGGTCACGATCTCCCGTGTTCGCCGGGTCCATCCGGGTCGCACCATACCATCATCCGCGAGCTCCTCGGCGGGTTTGACCTGCTGTTCGCAGGCTGTTAGTTTCCAGCCCCCGCAGGCCGCCCCGGCGGACATTCTCCATGGCCGTACTGTGGTAGCAGGAGCACCCTCCGGAACATCGGCAGCGCCGAGTGCTTCAGCCGAATCACGCCATACCCGTGGCCGCCGACGGTCGGTGCAGGCGCTGCTCCTTGTGCTTTTCGTGGCCTCCTGGGGGTCCCTGCTCGGCCCGGCGACGCTGTTCACCGAGCTCCCGGGACCGCTAATCACGACGGCCTGGGTCGGGACCGCGGCGCTGGCGGTGCTGCTGCTGCGCTGGTTGATGTCGGGCGCGCTGGGCTACGAGAGTCAGATCGGCCTGCGGATCATCCGCACCGACCGCGTGCCCCGCGGCGCGCGCCTGGCCTTCCTGGTGTGCCTGCTGGTGGCCGTCGGCGGGCTGCTGGCGCTCAACCTCGGGATCACCAGCCTGGGCCTGGTGATCGCGGTCGCGGCGGCCAGTTTTTTGGGCCTGCTGCTGTTGTTAGTCCAGTACTCGTCGATCTTCGGGACCACCAGCATCGTCGGGGTGGTCCTCGGGGTAGCCGCCCTCATCGTGGTTCAATCGGTGGCCACGGGCTTCCAGCACGAGTTTGAGCGCCGGGTGCTCGGGGTCTACGCGCACATCAACGTCACCCGCAGCACCGGCATGACGGAGTACCGCCGCTTCGAGGCCTGGCTGCGCACGCAGCCGGGTGTCCAGGGCGCGAGCCCCTTCGTGTACTACGCGATGATGCTGGCCCCCTTCGACCCGGAGGGCGGCCGTACGGACGACCTTCGGCTGGCCAGCGTGCTGGTCAAGGGCATCGAGCCGACCACCGCGGAGCAGGTGATCGACCTGCCGCAGCACCTCGAGCGGGGCAGCGGGCGGGCGATCCCCCTCGAGGTCCTGCGCAGCGAGTTCGAATTGCTGCCGGTGCCCGACCGCGAGCCCGACGAGCTGCCCCCGGCGGTCGGCGCCACCCCGGACCCCCGCGGCCCCGGCTGGTACGAGCGGGCGATGGAGCACTACGCGGGGGCCCCGGCCGCCCGTAAGCGGATCCCGGGGGAGATCCGCAGCGATCTGCTCGCCGATGATGAATGGCCCGAGGACATCGACGATATCGCCGCGGGCGCTGCCGGGGGCGACGCCGCCCGCTTCGATGCCAGCGCGCTGCCGACGATCTTCGTCGGGGCGACCCTCGCCAAGGAGCTCGGACTGCGCGAGGACTCGCTGGTCATGGTGGTCGACCCGGGCTCGAGCTTCGACAGCAGCAGCGAGCCCGAATTTCAGTACTACCGGGTCGTGGGCGTGTTCCAGGCCGGGTTCCAGGAGTACGACAGCCGCCTGGTGTACGTCCACATCCGCGAGCTGCAGCGCTTCAAGTACCGCGGGCGCGACCAGGTCTCCGGGGTCGATCTGAGGTTGATTAACCCGGAGCTCGCGCCGGCCGTCGGGGCGGCGATCCGGGGCGAGCTGCCAGGCCGCGAGTACTCGGTGCTCGAGTGGCAAAACCTCAACGAGAACCTGTTCAAGTCGATCCGCTTCCAGAAGAACATCATCACGATCATCCTCAGCCTGGTGATCACGGTGGCGACCTTCAACGTGCTGTCGGCGCTGTGGACGATGGTCGTGCGGCGATCCGCCGAGGTCGCGATCCTGATGTCGATGGGCGCCACCGGCGGTCAGGTCGCGCGCATCTTCCAGGTGACCGGCATGGCGATCGGCCTATCGGGCTCGCTGGCGGGGGTCGGCTTCGGGCTGGTGCTGTGCTGGTTGGTCCAGCTCTACGGCTACACCCTCGACCCGGAGGTCTATTTCATCGAGTCGCTGCCGGTCGAGATCAGCGTCACCCAGATCGCGTGGATCCTCTGCATGACCCTGGCGATCTGCTTCGTCGCCACCCTCCCGCCCTCGCTGCGCGCCGCCAAGCTGCGCCCGGTGGAGGGCCTGCGCTACGAGTGACCGCGTGCGCAGGGCGAGCACCCCATCGCCATCCGTGCGGGGCCCGGAGCGCGGCCGCAGCCCCGGCGGGCTGGTCTGGATGGTCGCCCGCCGGCTGCTGCTGCGCGAGCGCGCCGTACAGACCAGCCGGGCGGCGCGCCTGGGGTGGATCTTCGCGATCTCGACGGTCGTGATCGGCGGCCTGCTGGTGCTGCTCGGGGTCCGCTCGGTGATCCCGCCGCTGGCCGCGGGCATCGCCTCGCTCGCGCTGCTCGGGGCGACCTGCGTGCGGATCTTGACCCCGGCGGTCGCGGTCGCGGTGTTCGGCATGGGCCTCGGCTGCGCGGCGCTGGTGACGGTGCTCGGCGTGACCTCGGGCTTCGAACACGAGCTCACCGCGCGGCTGGCCCGCGTCAACGGACACGTGCTCATCACGGAGTACGGCCAGGACTTCGACGAGTACCCGGAGATGGTCGCGCGCTGGCGCGAAGACCCGCGGGTGGTCGCGGTGTCGCCCTTCGCGTACGCGATGGCGGCGGTGGTCCCGGCCCCGGCCGAGGACGGCGCCGAGGCCGGCCCGGAGGACAAACAACTGCGCAGCCCGGCGATCGCGATCGTCAAGGCGCTGGACCCGGCGCTCGCGGCCGAGTTCCCGGGCGTGCCGGCGATGCTTCGCGCGGGAGATCTGTCGTCGGCGCTGCGGCCAGGGCACCTGCGCACGGCGCCCGGCGTGGCGCTCGGCCACCGACTGGCGACCCGCCTCGGCGTCGGTCCCGGCGACTTCGTGCGCCTCGTGATCCCGGCCGAGCTCGACGGCTCGCAGGAGTCCGTCGGTCGTCCGCCGCGCTTCGCCCGCTTTGAGGTGACGGACGTGATCGACACCGGCATGACGGAGTTCGACACCTCGCTGGCGCTCATGCACATCACCGCCGGACAGGCGCTGTTCTTCAACGAGGGCCGGGTGACCGGGGTGGAGTTCGCGCTGACGGACCCGGAGGACGCCGACGCGTTCGGGGCCGAGGTGGTCGCCGCGGCGGGCCCGAACTTCCGCGCGACGACCTGGCGGCAGCAGAGCGAGGGGACGATCGCCGGCCTGCGCCAGATCCGGGCCGCGGTGTCGCTGGTGCTCGGCTTGCTCGAGATCGTCGCCGCGACCGCGTTGATCGCGAGCCTGCTGTTGTTGGTGCGCCGCAAGCGGGCCGAGATCGCGGCGTTGATGGCCCTCGGGGCCGACGGTCGCGCGGTGTTCTGGATCTTCGAGGCGGTGGGCCTGCTCGCGGGGGCGGTCGGGGCGGCGGTCGGGCTGGCGCTGGGGCTGCTGCTCACTGGTCTGGTGGCGGCGTACCGCTACCCGCTCAGCGGCGACGTGTATCCGGTCGATCACTTGCCTGTACACCTGACGCTGCTCGACGTGGTGGCCCCGGGGATCGCGGCGGTGCTGCTGTGCGCGCTGGTCAGCGGACCGGTGGCCCTGATCGCCGCCAAGCAACCGCTGCTGCCGGGACTCCAGCGCTGACGGAACACGGTTCCGCGACATCGCTGCGCGTGATCTGACATCGCTGTCGCGCCCGGCGAGAGAGATCGCCGTGGTCTCATGGGGCCAGAGGCATGGCACGGGGCTTGCTCAGGTGGCGGCATGCGCACTCCGTCCTGTCTCGTCATGATGTCTTTGATCACCCTCGTCGGCGCGTGTGGACCTGACCAGGCGGACACGGATTCCGATGGCGCCACGGGCTCGGAGTCTGGCTCGGAGTTTGGCTCGGAGTCTGGCTCGGAGTCTGGCTCGGAGTCTGGCTCGGAGTCTGGCTCGGAGTCTGGCTCGGAGTCTGGCTCGAGCAGTGGCGAGCCGGAGCCGACCGGTGGCGAGTTCCTGGACTGTCAGGCTCCGGAGGCGCGCGACGACGTCGACTTCACGTGGGTGCACGACACGCTGATCCTCGAGTCCAACAAGCTCGAGGTGCTGTGTGACGTCACCGGCGTCAGCAGCTCGGGTGGCGACATGCTGTGGGCGGCGACGATCGACCTCAAGTGCATGGACGTCAAGAACGCCACGCACGACATTTACATCGACCTCCAACTGTTCGCCCCGCTCGTGCTGGCGCTCGAGGCGGGCGACCAGGCGTTGCTCACCTACGAGAGCAGCGATGACTTCGGCAACCTCCGTGAGTGGTTGAGCCTGCGCGGCCCCGGCGATACGCTCGCGCTGTTCGCCACCCGCGGCTTTCAGGTCTTCACGCCGCCCCAGGCGCCCCTGTGGGCGCCGCTGGGGCTGGTCGGTGTCGAGGAGGAGCTGTTGTGCGCGACGGAGGTGCTCGGCGAGTGTGAGACGAGGCGCCGCGCGGCGATCGACATCACGGTCGGCGAGGTCACCGGGCGGGCGTTCGACCGCACCTCGGTCGCGCTGCCGGACGGGCTGGTCGCGCACGTCGGCGCGGCCGTGGTCGTCGATTACTATCCGAACGAGGTCTGCATCGGGGACGGCGTCGACGGCTTCGAGACCCGACTGATCGTGGCGCGCGGGAGCTGAAGATCAGGGGGCGGCATCGAGGCGCTCCTCGATGTCGGTCTGGGTCGCCACGGGGTAGATACTCGAGCTGGCGCGGTCGAGCTTGCCGCGGGCGGTGTCGACGACGACGGTGAGGTACATGCCCTCGCAGTCACCGTCGTACTTACCAGGCCGGCACGGATCGCCGACGATCGCGACGCATTGGGTGGCGCCCACGGTGGTACACGGGACGGTGAACAGTTGGATGGCGCGCGCGTCGTCGACGACCGCCGCGACGTAGTCGACGATCGACCCGCGCAGGGCGACGCGTGGGCGCCGGGCGCCGCGAAACACGGACTTCGCGGTGATCGTGCCGGCGGCGGCGACGAGCTCGGGGCTGGCCCGCTTCACGGCGGCGAGCCTGGGCCACGGCGCCGCGGCGGTCAGCCCGGACCACGACTCCGGCTGCGCCGCGACGGACTCGCCGAACACCGATCCCGACTGGCGACAGGGCGCGCCCTCGTGGGTCGACCACAGCGAGCCGCCGCCGCCCAGGCCCTTGCCGTCGCGCGCGAGCAGCAGCTCGACGTGATCGCCGGAGGGCTGGGCCCACCGCACGCGCAAGCCGCAGCGCGTGCCCGGTTCGTTGTACGGCGCGACGAGCAGGGCGGGCAGCGTGACGGCGGGCTCCGGCGACGTGCCCACCGTGCGGGCCACGCCGGCGACGGTGTTCTTGGCGGGTGCGAGGGCGAGGTCGAGGGACATGTTCGGCATGTCGCCGCACCCGCCGTCGCCGAGGATGAAGTTGAGTCGCCAGGTGCCGGTCATGTCGCAGGCGTCCGCGGGCAGCGACGGGTTCGCGGGCGTCACCGGGTTCGCGGGAGTCGCCGGAGTCGCGGGCGTGGCGGGAGTCGCCGGGGTCACGGGCACGGCGGGAGTCGCCGGGTTTACGGGAGTCGCGGGCGTGGGGGTAGCGAGCGCGACGGCAGTGGTCGCGGGCGGGTCAGATCGGTTGCTCGTACACGTGATCGCCACGAGGGCGAGCGCGAGGATCGTCGAGAGTCGGCTGGCACGCATCATGTCACCCCGGTCGTCATCATCGCACGACCGGGGATGATCAGGCGTGCTCGGGCACGCTCAGGGGTCGGCGGCGAACGGTGGTTGGATGACCACCGTGGCCTTGAGGATCCGGTCGCCGACGGTCAGCAGGGGCAGCAGCGCGTACGATCGCGGGTGGAGTCGACCGACCCAGGTGTAGCGGCCGTCGAGGTGCGGCGCGCGCCCGTGCATGATGAAGAATTGGCTGCCGCCGGTGTCCTTGCCGGCGTCGGCGATGCCGACCGCGCCGTGTTCGAAGCGGTGGGCCGAGGGCTCGGAGGGCAGCGTGAAGCCGGGGCCGCCCCAGCCGGTGCCCTCGGGGTCGCCGCCTTGCAGCACGAAGCCGGGCACGTCGCGGTGAAAGCTCAGGCCGTCATAAAAGCCGCGCCGGGTGAGCTCGACGATCGCAGCGACCGCCCATGGGGCGGCGTCGGCGTCGAGGTCGATGCGCAGCTCGCCATACTCGGTGGTCAAGAACCATTGCACGCGCTGGCCCTGGAGCGGCGCGGGGTCGACGGGCGGGCGCGTGGGGGCACCCGCGGGGAGCTGCGGGCCGGGGTCGGCGCCGCGGAGCGCCGTGATGCAGGTGCGGGCGGCCTCGCGGACGCTGGGGTTCTCGTGACGCAGCCCGGCGTCGCAGCTCCGGGCGCCGGCCGGCACCTTGGTGGCGGCGAGCGTGGCGGCGAGCGTGGTGTAGAGCTCTGGTTCGCGACCGAGGGCCTCGCCGGTTTTTTGGACGAGCGCGCGCCACAGCGGATCTTCGTCGGTGAACCGCGGCGCCGGGTCGCGCTTGCAACGGGCGGTGATCGCCTCGGCCGCGGCACCGACGACGCCGAGCTTGCGGTCGGCGAGCGCGGCGAGCAGCCACGCCTGTACGGCCTGCCCCGCGACCGGGTCGTCCCACAGGGTCGCGATCGCCGTGATCGTGGCGATGCGGGCGCCGGGGTCGCCGATGCGCAGCAGCTCGTCGAGGCGAAGCTGACGCTGCGGCCAGGTCCCGCCGAAGCCCTGGGCGAGCACGGCGGGCTCGATCGATCGTGCGGTCGCCTGGGCAAGGCAGATCAGGGGGAGCTGCCACGCGGGGTCGCGGGCGAGCAGTTGCGCGAGTCGGCAGTCGAGCTGCGCGAGGGTCTTGCGCAGCGCGAGCGAGGTCGGGGCTGCGCTGGCGTCGGCGACCTGTATGGCGCTACGCAGGGCCACGAGCTCGGCGCGATGCTCGGGGCCGACGAGCTCGGGCTTCGCGGCGACGCAGGCGAGGCCCGCGAGCAATTGCCGTGATCGATCGAGCCCGCCATGGATCGCGTACACGGCGGCCCACTGGCGCAGGCGCGTGAGGGCCTGCGCGTCAGAGATGTCGGCCTGAAACGCGAACGCCTCGGCGATGGACTGCGTGTGCGTCGCGCGGACGATGCAATCTCCGAGCGGCGACTGGGCGGGCGAGCGCGCGAGCAGCCCCGCGACCGCCAGCCGCCGCAGGGCGGGATCCGGGTCGGAGGCGTCGACCAGCAGACGCAGCCAGGCGTGGGTGTCGTCGGGTGGGCTCGGGTCGCTGGCGATGGCGTAGAGCGCGGCCAGGCCGGGCACCTCGGTGAGCGCTGCGCGGGTGGGTTGGTCGAAGTCGATCTTGCGTCGGCCGAGGCGACCGATCGCAAACGCTGCGGTCGCCCGCAGTGGCTCCGGGGCTTCGCGCAGGGCCCCGGTGAGGGCCGGCAGCGAGGCCGCGCCGCCGAGCTGGCCGAGCACCTCGGCGATCGTGATCTGTTCGGCGAGCGCGGCGTTCGGCCACCACGCCAGCAGGCGCGTCTCGGCGTCGTGGACATCGGAGCCGAGCAGCGCCGCGAAGCCGAGGGCCCGCGCGGCGGCCTGGCGTCGCGCACTCACGGGGTCGGCGAGCGACGCCAGGAGCCGCGTCACCGCCGGGGTGTCGCCGATGCGCCCCAGCGCCTGGATCGCGCGCGGGGCCTCGTCGCCGCGGGTGCGCGCGATCAGGGTCGGGACCGCGGCCTCGCGACGCGCCTCGAGCTCGAAGATCGCGGGCTTCGGAGGCTCCGCGGGCGGTGTCTCAGTCGGCTTCGCGGGCGGCGAGCAGGCGAGCAGGGCCGCGAGGGCGAGGACCGACGATCGCATCCGCACCGAGTGTACGACGTTTGTCGTCCGCGGATCTTGCCGCGGTGGCGGGGTCTAGGGGGGCCTGGTAGGGTCGGCGCCGATGCCCAGGTCTGTGCATATCCTGTCGTTGCTTCACGACGACGACATCGAGTGGCTGGCGCAGGTCGGGCTGCGCCTGAGCCTGGCCCAGGTCGCGCCGCTGGTGGAAGAGGGCACGCGCAACTCGTTCCTCTACATCATCCTCGCCGGCACCTTCATCGTCACCAGCTCGGTCATCGGGGTCTCGGGGGAGCGACCGATCTCCATCCTGCAGCGCGGCGAGCTGGTCGGTGAGCTGTCGTTTTTGGATGCGCGGCCGCCCTCGGCGACGGTGCGTGCGGCCCGGCCGGCGCAGGTGCTCGCGGTGGCGAGGTCGGAGGTGATGCGCAAGCTCGCGGCGGACGTCGGCTTCGCGGCCCGGTTCTACCGGGCGCTGGGCATCACGCTGGCGATGCGCCTGCGGACCCAGACGCACGGACAGGAGGCGGCCGACGGGGAGATCGACCTCGAGCAGCTCGGTTCGGTGACGGTCGACGAGCGCCGCTTCGAGGCGATCATGCGCCGTCTCGAGGGCGCGTAGTCCCCCGCAGCCGCAGCGAGTTGAGCACGACGGTGAGGCTGCTGAGCGCCATCGCCAGGGCGGCGAGGGCGGGGTGCAGCGAGCGCAGGAACGCGGGGGCGGCGGCGATCGGATACAGGATCCCGGCGGCGACGGGGATCAGCACGACGTTGTAGATCGAGGCCCAGAGCAGGTTTTGGCGGATGACGGCGACGGTGCGTCGCGACAGCGCGAGCGCCTCGGCGAGCCCGCCGAGGTCGCTGCGCATCAGGGTCACGTCGGCCGCGTGGATCGCCACGTCGGCGCCGCTGCCCAGCGCGATGCCGACGTCGGCGCGGGCCAGCGCGGGGCCGTCGTTGATGCCGTCGCCGACCATGCCGACGAGTCCATGGGCCGCGAGCTCGGCGATCGCCGCGGCCTTGTCGCCCGGCAGCACCCCGGCGATGACATCCGCCGCCGGGATGTCGGCCTGCGCCGCGATCGCGACCGCGACCTGCCGGTGGTCGCCGGTCAACATGACGACCCGCAGACCGGCGCGGCGCAGGGCCGCGACCGCGGCGGGGGCCTCCGGGCGCAGGGCGTCGGCGAGCGCGAGCAAGCCGAGCAGCGCGCCGTCGCGGGCGACCCACACGAGGGTCTGCGGGACGGCGGGCGCGCCTGTCCCGGGGGACATATGACATGTCCCTGAGGACAGATCAGCGGCGAGCGTGGCGAGCGCGGCGGTGTCGACGTTGTTGGTGTGCAGCCAGCGTTCGCTGCCGACCAGGACCCGCGCGCCGTCGACGGTCGCGCGCAGGCCGTGCCCGCCGACCGCCTGGTGTCCGCTGGCGGTGGGTAGCACGCCGCTGGCGGCGGCGACGATCGCCTTGCCGAGCGGGTGCTCGCTGGCGAGTTCGGCGGCGGCGGCGATCCGCAGCAACTCATCGCCATCGACGCCGGGGGCGGGGACCACGGACCCGAGCACCGGCCGGCCGAGCGTCAGGGTGCCGGTCTTGTCGAGCACGATCGTGCGCAGCGCCTGGACCCGCTCGAGCGCCGTCATATTTTTGAACAGGATCCCGCGGCGGGCGGCGGCGCCGGTGCCGACGACGATCGCGGTCGGTGTGGCGAGGCCGAGCGCGCACGGGCAGGCGATCACCAGCACGGCGACGGCCCGCATCAGGGCCTCGCCCGGGCCCGGACCCGCGAGCCACCAGGCGACGAAGGTGAGCGCCGCGATCGCCAGCACGACCGGCACGAACACCGCGGCGACGCGGTCGACCTGGCGCTGGACGGGCGCCTTGCTGCCCTGGGCCGCGCGCACGAGCCTGACGATCTGTGCGAGCGCCGTGGCTGCGCCGACGCGGGTGGCCCGGAGCTCGAGCGCGCCGGCGCCGTTGATCGTCGCGCCGGTGACGGGATCGCCGACATGCTTCTCGACCGGCCGGCTCTCGCCGGTCAGCATGCTCTCGTCGATCTCCGAGTCGCCAGCGATCACGACGCCATCGACCGCGATCGCGGCGCCTGGCGGCACGACCACGACCTCGCCGACGCGCACGCTGGCGGCCGGGACCTCGATCACGACGCCGTCGCGACGCACGCGCGCGGTGGCCGGGCGAAGGGCCATGAGCGCCCGGATCGCGGCGTTCGCCTGGCCGCGCGCGCGGGTCTCCAACAGCCGTCCGAGGCCGACCAGGGCGACGATCGTGGCGGCTGTCTCGAAGTACAGGTGGTGCCCGGACCCGGCGCCGGCGATCACGACCGGAACACTGGCGAGGAAGGCCACGCCAGCGCCGAGGCAGATCAGGACGTCCATGTTGGCGGCGCGGGCCCGCAGCGCATGCCAGGCGCCGCGGACGTGCGGGGCGCCGGTGTAGCCGAGGACCGGCAGCGCGAGCAGCAGCATCAGCCACGCGACCCACGGCGCGTCGGCCCAGGCGCCGAGCAGGGCGAAGTCGCGGCCCATGCCGAGCACCAGCAGCGGCAGCGTGAAGCCGATGCCGACCGCGACGCGGCGGCGGGCGCTGGTGAGCTCGAGCGCGCGGGCGGCGAGCTCGGCCTCGTCCCCGGCGCCCTCGCTGCCCTCGATCGCGCCGAAGCCTGCGGCCTCGACCGCGGCGACCAGGTCACCGCGGCGGGCGGCGCCTGGTCCGTGTAGCTGCACGCGGGCGGTCTCGCTGGCGAAGTTGACGGCGGCGGCCTGGACCCCTGCCACCGCGCCGAGCGCCCGCTCGATGGTGTTGGCACAGTTGGCGCACCGCATGCCCGCGATCGCCAGGTCGATCGCCGTCGTGGGCTCGTCGTCGGTCGTCACGCCGCGCAGCATAGCGTGG